>JABLTM010000790.1_pt1 | contig 43925 bp, 50 predicted proteins | sample 7160121 | NCBI WGS metagenome assembly JABLTM01 (sample SAMN14651224, study PRJNA627086) | human gut metagenome | isolation source: feces | host: Homo sapiens
CTGCGTATTATGAGAGAAGCGGCGTGGAAGAGCCATTGTCCCGTGCAGCAATTGGGAAAGTAGGAACTTGTGATGGCGATTATTATTCATGAATTGGAGCATCGATATGAGGATGGAAGTGCCGGAGAAAAAGTGGCGCTTCACGATGTGAATATAAAAATTGAACAAGGCGAAATGATTGGTCTGATCGGTCATACCGGTTCCGGAAAATCAACGCTTATCCAACATTTGAACGGCCTTTTGAAGCCGACTTCCGGGGCGGTCTTTTACGATGGAAAGGACATCAATGACAGCGACTTTTCCAAGAAGAAACTTCGCAGTAAAGTTGGACTTGTATTTCAATATCCGGAGTATCAGCTGTTTGAGAGTACGGTGATTGATGATGTGAAATTTGGACCAAAGAATATCGGTATGGATTCACTGAAAATCGATATGAACTCTTTTCAGGCACTCAAACAGGTAGGTATTGGTGAGGATTTATTAGATGTATCACCACTTGAATTGTCCGGCGGACAAAAACGCCGTGTAGCCATCGCCGGTGTTCTGGCAATGGAGCCGGAGGTGTTGATTTTAGATGAGCCGACGGCAGGACTTGATCCAAGTGGAAGAGATGAGATTCTTGATTTGGTTGCAAAACTGCACAAAGAGCGGAATCTGACGGTGATTTTAGTGTCCCACAGCATGGAAGATGTGGCGAGGTATGTAGAACGTCTTATTGTGATGAATCACGGAACGGTGGCGTTTGACGCAACACCGGGAGAAGTATTTTCTCATTATAAAGAGTTAGAGAAAATTGGATTGATGGCACCGCAGGTGACATATGTGATGGAAGGACTGGCAAGGCGTGGTGTTACGCTGCCGCACAATGCAATAACTGTGCAGGAAGCAGTCGACAGTATTTTACAGGCAAGATAAGAAAAGGGGATTGAATTATGTTACGTGATATGACAATCGGACAATTTTATCCGGCTGAGTCGGTGATTCACCGTCTGGACCCTCGTGTGAAAGTGGTCGGGGTACTTGCTTATTTGATTTCACTTTTTTTGTTTCGCGGTTTTGTAGGATATGCTGTTGTTACCGTATTTCTAGGAACGGTGATTGCACTTTCCAAAGTCCCGTTCCGCTACATTGTACGCGGTATGAAGCCGATTCTGTTTCTGCTTATTGTGACGGCATTGTTTAACTTGTTTGGAACAAGCGGCGATGTGGTATTTCACTGGAAATTTATCACCATTACATGGCAGGGAATCCGAAAGGCTGTCTTTATGTCCATGCGTTTGAGTTACCTGATTGTCGGATCCTCGATGATGACATATACGACGACGCCAAATCAGTTGACAGATGCGATAGAAAAATTGTTAAAGCCGTTAGAAAAGATAAAGGTGCCGGTTCACGATTTTGCGATGATGATGTCTTTGGCACTGCGTTTTATCCCGATTCTTCTCGAAGAGGCGAACCGGATTATCAATGCACAGAGTGCACGTGGTGCAGATTTTGAAGAGGGCAGATTGTGGCAGCGTATGCGTGCCATGGTATCGATTCTGGTGCCGCTTTTAGTATCTGCGACCAGACGTGCTTATGAACTTGCCAACGCAATGGAGGCAAGGTGTTATCACGGCGGAGAAGGCCGTACAAAGATGAAACCGCTTAAGTACCGGGCGGTTGACCGGATTTCGTATGGGGTTCTTCTCGGTTATCTGGTTTGTGTGATTGGCATTACTCATTTTATTCCATGGTAGGAGGAGAAAATGCGGAGAATACGATTGATTGTTTCTTATGATGGAACAAATTACTGCGGGTGGCAGATTCAGGAAAATGCAGTGACGGTGGAGGGAACGCTTACAGGCGCATTGCGAAAATGGCTGAAAGAAGATATAGAGATAATCGGAGCGAGCCGCACGGATTCCGGTGTGCATGCGTATGGAAATATCGCAGTGTTTGATACAAACAGCCGGATTCCTTCGGAAAAATTTGCGATTGGTCTCAATCATTATCTGCCGGAAGATATCCGGGTGCAGAAGTCAGATGAGGTGGAATCGGATTATCATCCAAGATACCGCAATACAGAAAAAACGTATGAGTATACAATTTTAAATACGAAAATCAATCTCCCCATATACAGCCGGTATTCGTATCATGTATATCATCCTTTGGATTTTGAGGCAATGAAAGAGGCGGCAGTTCTTCTTGTCGGTGAACATGATTTTTCAGCTTTTTGTTCGGCGGGCAGTCAGGTGAAATCAAAAGTTCGTACTATTTACGAGGTATCCCTTGATAAGCAAAAGGCAATGGGGTGCAATGGCGGTGAAGTGATTCGAATTCGTGTGCGGGGGAATGGTTTTTTGTATAATATGGTTCGGATTATTGCCGGCACGCTTGTTGAAGTCGGTGAGGGCAGAAGAAGCTTAGCGGATGTGAAACAGGCACTTTCTACCGGAGAGCGTAAAAAAGCGGGGCCAACGGCCCCCCCCGAATGCGTGGTGCTTGTGGAAATCCGCGAAGTACCTTAAATAAAGATTTTATTTCCATGTTTGCATATCGTAAGCATGGATTTTTTTTGCATTGTCAACGATATAGAAGTAATTGCCGATTCGTATACCTCGTGTGTTTGACATTTCCTTAATTGGAACATTTAATACCTGTTTAAATCCGGTTCCATCAAAATGATAGAGTTTGTAGCGCAGTGTGGTGTCGGCTATCGTGGCAAAACCGACAAGTTTCCGCTCCTCGTCAATGAAAACCGATTTGTGGTTACTGCCTGCTTCCGTCTCGCTGTATTTTGGCAGAAGCAGTTTTGTCTGTTCGGTCACGGAACCATTTTCTCCTAAGGCAAAGAGAGAAATTTTTACTTTATCATCATCACCACCTGCCATTCCAACGCCAATCAGTTGGTTTTCGCCGAAGGAATGAAGGTAAGAGGAGAAGCCCGGCAGTTTTAATTTTGCTTTAACAACCGGCTTTTTCGGATTGCTGATGTCGACGGCAAATACCGGATCTGTCTGGCGGTAGGTGACAAAGTATGCCATGGAACCAATGTAATACGATGCGTAAATGGTTTCGTCGTTACCTAAATTTTCAATTTTGCCAAGAGTATTCATGTTTTTGTCTAAAATGCAGATACCATTGGTCGATGTTTCGTTTCTCCAGTCGGTGTAGACAAAAGCAAAATTTCCTTTATATTCATGCATATAATAGGAATCATTAATTTGGCCTTTTACTTTTTTGGTTGTTTGGTAGGAAAATGCACCGTCTTTATATTCAAATTTGCTGATGGCGGTTTTTGTGCTGTTGCTCCATAAAAATTGTTCGTAAATGGTGTTGGCAAGGTATAAATGGGCTGTGCTCATGTAGTACGTGGTGTAATCCGAGAGCACGGCTGCGGTGTCGGAGAAATCATCCGGTTTGGCAAGATTTACACTTGTCATGACAACATAACTATTTACAGGGTCATCTACAATTTTTTGTATCTTATTTTCCTTCATTGTTTTGCCGTTTACGGAAGGAATATATTCAGATATCTCTTTTTCATTTTTGCATTCACCCATGATTAGGTGGGCAGAAAAGGTGTAGAGATATCCATTTGTAAAGCGGGAAGTTTTATAAATTCCGCTTTGCGACAGGCTTTTGATTTTTTTTGCATTTTGCGGTGTACTGACATCGTAAATATCTATATAGGTGGTTTCATTCAAAGTAATGCAATCATCAGCAACGCCGCAAGTGGCATTTGAATTATCTTCAATGCTGTCTGAGGAAAGTATAATTAATTTACTGTTTTCTAAATACAATTCCTCTACCCATCTTTTTTTTAGGGTAAATTGCTTAACTAATTCTATAGTTTTTCCCTCCACAGAATATATGCGGATTTTGGCACAATTGTTGTTATTTAACATGGTATAGATAAAGGAACCGTCTGTTTTGACGATGTCGCCTTCCATGACATCTTTTACCTGAAGATCCGTTTCTGAATAGTCGGGGGTGGCTGTTGTGTCTTCGGCTCCTGTCGAGGATTTTGCTCCGGTGGATGCTGAATCTTCTGCGGCAATATCGGACATGGATTGCTTGTCATGATATTTTTGAATCAGGCTATAAATTTCTGAATAACTGGTATTGCCGACAAACTCGTGTCGGTCCGAGATGGTTTGCTTCGAATTGGCAACAGGGGTTCCTTTTTCTGATTGCCGTCCGGTGTTAAAGTAATAAGCTGTGCCGGCAATAAGAAACGCAAGACAAGCGGCTGCCGCAGTAATGCCGGCATACAATTTTTTGTGGGTGCGTTTTTTAGGAAATTCCATTTTTTTATCTATCATTTCTTCTATTTTTGCAGGGTGCAGAGAATCCGGAACCGGAATGGAATCCGCTTCTTCGCGCCAATGCTTTTTGAGTTTTTCTTCAAAATTTTTATCGCTCATAATTGACCTCCTTATGTTTATAAGTCCGCATTTTTCTCGCGGAGTTTTGCAAGTGCCCGGCTTTTGATGGAACGGATGGAGCCTTCCCGTTTTTTTAGAATACCCGCGATTTCTCTGCTGGTATAGCCGCCAAACACGGATAAGGTGATGACGCGCCGTTCCGGCTCACTAAGCTGCGAAAGTTCGTCTTGAATTTCCGGTGTCAGGTAGCCATCTTCGGCGGCAGCCGGTTCCTGCCATGACGCATCACTCAAATAAATGGATTTTTGTTTTAATAATTTTTTACATTCGTTTGCCGTAATCTGGAACAGCCAGCTCTTGAACGCGTCATTTTTCCGCAGTTTATGTAATTGCTCAAATGCTTTTAAAACGGCTGAACTGACGGCGTCCTCGGCGGTTATACTGTCCTTCGTATAATAAAGGGCAAAATGGTATAAGTCTTTGTAATAGATTTCGTAAAGTCTGGCAAAAGCATGGGAATCGCCCTTTTTTGCCTGCTGTACGAAAATCCAGTCTGTTTTTGTCACGGGTGCCTCCAATCTGCACATTTGTGCGAATATACTGTATACAGTTCTCTGTGAAATCCCTCACAGCTAATAATTAGATTGATTTTGGTGTCAAAGTGTTGCATTTATTTCATTTTTTTATACTGTTTTTATTATGGCCTTAAGAAATGGTCTGCGTCAAGAAAAAAATCTTGACAGAGGCACTTTGGTATCGTATACTATACGAGTATGGCGTGTTTTGTCGTTCCATGCCCCGGTAACGAGAATACGCATGTAACAAGGAAAACAGCCGAACCAGTTTTGTTTTGCAAAACCTAGTAAGCAAGAACTAAATAAGGAGGATTCCAAGGATGAAAAGTTTTATGGCAAGTCCATCCACAGTGGAAAGAAAATGGTATGTTGTAGACGCTGAAGGAAAAACTTTGGGACGTCTTGCATCAGAAGTTGCGAATGTATTAAGAGGTAAAAACAAACCAACTTACACACCGCACATTGACACAGGCGATTATGTAATCGTAGTAAATGCAGAGAAGATTCAGGTTACAGGTAAGAAACTGGATCAGAAGATTTACTATCATCACTCTGAATATGTAGGCGGAATGAAAGAAGCTACATTGAGAGAAATGATGCAGAAGAAACCGGAATTTGTAATTACTCACGCTGTAAAGGGTATGCTTCCAAAGGGACCTTTGGGACGCCAGATGCTTAAGAAACTGCACGTATATGCAGGACCGGAGCACAACCATGCAGCACAGAAACCGGAAACATTGGACATTTAATGAGGTGTAGAAAGGAGAGATAACATTGGCTAGTTCAACATTTTACGGAACAGGAAGAAGAAAATCCAGTATCGCTCGTGTATACCTTACACCAGGTACCGGTAAAGTGACAATTAATAAAAAAGATATTGACGATTATTTTGGTCTTGAGACTTTGAAAATCATCGCTCGTCAGCCTTTGGAAGCTACAAACACTGCTGACAAATACGATGTAAAAGTTACTGTTAAAGGTGGCGGTTTCACAGGTCAGGCAGGTGCTATCCGTCATGGTATCGCTCGTGCATTGAATGAAGCAGATGCTGATTTCAGACCGATTCTTAAAAAGGCCGGATTCCTTACTCGTGATTCACGTATGAAGGAAAGAAAGAAATACGGCTTGAAGAAAGCTCGTCGTGCACCACAGTTCTCAAAACGTTAGTTTTTGGAAACAGGATTATTACAACATCGGGAACAGAATTGTTCCCGGTGTTTTTCTATATTTTGGTCTTAGGTGACTTAGATTCTAATTTTCTGTATTACGGTCAACCATTTTGGGGGGATGGGGTGACTGGAATTTGTATATTTGCGATGGCGGTCAATCATTTTGGGGGGATGGGGTGACTTAGATTTGCATATTTGCGATGACGGTCAACCATTTTGGATGGATGTGGTGACTTAAATTTGCATATTTGCGATAGCAGTCAACTTTTGAATGTAAAATGGTTGACTGGAATCATATTTTTTCCCAAACAAGTCATTTTAGTTAATAAAATAGTTGACTAAAATAATAGAAAAGCAAAAAAAGGTCAACAAAAATAGATATATGAGTTGACTGGATTTAAGTATTTTATAAATAAAGTCATATGAAAGAGGTGGATAAATGCAAGGATTGAAAAAATTGTTATTAAAGGAGCAAAAAAACTTAGAAATGATTTGCAGCAAGGTAGAGAACGAATTGAAATCTGTACCGAAAGGAAATCTGCGGATATCGAAAGACAAAAATAAGATTCGATATTACCATTGTGTAGAAGATAATGAAGGAACTTATATTTCAAAAATAGATTCCGAACTGCCAAATCTGCTGTAAAGAAAATAGAATCATATCAGAGAAATGGAATCCATCTGGGAGAACGTTTGATACTTACTTTTGAAACGGAATTGACAGTTTTGAATTCCCAGATTGTTGAAGAACTGGTGGAAAAATATTTGGTGTAGAGGTAGTTTTATTCTTGACCCAATATGCTTGGTATGCTACTTTAATTAAAAATAGTAATATAGACAATAACTGGAGGGTGATAGTGTGACGGCAAAACTAAGAAATATGACATCGTTGTACATTTTTAAAGGTGATAAGGTGCTGCTTTTGTATCGACAGGGCAGCAGAGTTGTTAACGATATGTGGATAGGCTCTGCTGGAGGGCATTTTGAACCAGAAGAATTAAATGATGCAAAAGCATGCGTGTTGCGGGAATTAAATGAAGAATTAGAACTTGCGGAAAAAGATTTATTGCATCTTGAGCTGAGGTATGTAACATTACGAAGATGTAACGGAGAAATCAGACAGAATTATTATTTTTTTGCAGACCTTAAAGACGAAGTTGATGTCAATTTTCATTCGAATGAAGGGATTAGTAAGTGGTTTGATTTATCAGAATTGAATTCTTTAGAAATGCCATTTACATCAAAGTATGTGGTAAAACATTATTTAGAAATTGGCTGTAAAAATCATGATATATATGCAGGAATTGCTAATGGAGAAAAAATAGTATTTGTTAATATGCCAGAATTTTATATGAAATCAGCAATTTAGAAACAGCAAACGCTAGCAATTTGTTTTAAAGTGTAACTACCACGTGGAAATGGAAGGTGATGGTTATGAATCAAATCATACAGTATATTGAAGAACATCTTGAAGAAGACTTGAGTGTAAAGCAGTTGGCGGATGTAGCAGGATATTCCGAATGTCATTTTATTCGTATCTTCAAATCCTATACAAATCAAACGGTAATGGATTATATTTGCAGGAGGAGGTTGATTAAATCGTGCGATGATATTAGTTCCGGAATGCGTCTCATTGATGTAGCTGTGAAATACGGATGGAAGTCACATAGCGCTTTTACACAATCATTTCGTAGAGAGTTTGGTTTCACACCATCACTTCTTAGAGCAATGAATTTACAATTTAAATGTCTAGGAGGTAGTTATATGGAGCCGATTTTTTTGAAAACAACAGAGGTAGGAACCTCTAAAGAAAAGCTATTTGAGGTATTAAAAGAAACGATAGAAAAAAATGATATTGAAATTGAAGATAAGGTATTACATGATGTTTATTTGACGGCATGCAAGGCGTATAATGGGAAAAGAAGATATTCGGGAGAGGAATACGTTACACACCCTATAAATGTTGCAATACTGTTAGCAGAATTAGGTGCTGAGCGTGATACGGTTCTGGCAGGATTGTTTTGTGATGTGAAGGAAAAAGGAAATGATACTAATTTGGCAAATGAGTTGCCGAATGGCGTATTAAAAATAGTCCGACAGATTGAACACAAAAATACAGAGGAAGCCATTCTTATTAAACTCGCAGAAAGACTTCATAATATGCGGACGATTGATTATATTGATGAGAGCAAGAAAGCACAGAAGGCGAGAGAGACTATAGAAATTTATTTACCATTAGCCAGACGGGTGAATAATCAGAAATTGACAGACGAACTTAATGATTTGGCAAGAAAGTGGGATATATAAAAGTGCCTCAAGTTGTTAGCCCCCCTCACTCCCCCATCTGGCACAGCACAGAAGCGTAAAACATTCCATCCTTTGCCTCGAACCGGCATATGCCGCCATGCTGATTCACAATATTTTTCACGGAGCGGGTTCCAAGCCCAAGCCCTTTATGTTTGGTGGAAACAAGATTTCCATCTGGGGTATGTGCAAGCGTTCCGGTGAAAGTGTTATCTACGGTGATACAGAGTGAGCCGCCGTCAGTATTTGCGCGGACGATGATTTTTTTGTCCGGTGTTTGTTCCGATTTGCAGGCATCTACAGCGTTTTCCAATAGGTTGCCGAGGAGAACCGAAATGTCGGTTTCCGGAATGTTGATTTTTTCCGGAATTTCTGTTTTTACGAGATAGGTAATACCCTGCTCTTTGGCCTGTTGTGCAAAATATACAAGTACGGCATTGGCGGCAGGATTTGCGCAGAACTGTACCGGCGTATCGTCTGGTAAACTCATTCTGTACTGTTTTAGATACTCACTTAGAGCAGTATAGTTTCTCGTATTCAGGTATTCCTGCATAAGTGTGATATGGTGGCGGACATCGTGCTTGGCTCGGCGCACCTCTGTGATTTTCTCCTGCAAATTTTCGTATTGTACCGTCTGCATGGTCAATTCATGGTTGCGTTCAGTCAGCAGGAGGGTTTTGGCCTGCTCCAAAATCAGGCGTGTAACGACATAGTAAATGAAAATGGCACCGACATTGATAATAAATAAAAACAGCGTATTTTTCGGACGCAGGGCAATTTCAAGACTTGATTTGGAAGCATTTCCGTAGAACGCATAATACCACATCACATAAAAGGTGGCAGGAATTACCCACAAATACCGCCACTCAAAGCCGGATGGCTCCTTTTCTACTGCCGGTGTATACACTTTTTTCATATAGAAAAACAGAGGAATAGCAAGAATTATTTCTACCACAGCAAGCATGAGAGAAAAAGACCAGCGGTAACTTTGTACGGCGAGGTCAGGGAAGAAAAGATTTTCTATGGTCTTTGATGAAATTACAGCGAGGTTCGCAAGATTTGAAATCATTAAAAGTGTAAAAAACGTTTTGCCAAAGTGTTTTTTTATGGCAAGAAAATAAAAAGCAGCATACAGGATGGTGCTTACTGCACTGATGGTTCCGGTGTTGTTTCCGGGAGCAAAGGCAGCCCATGCACCGAGAAAAAGTTGCAAAATTGTCACAAGAACAATCAAAAAAAATGTTGTTTTTATCGAAAAACGAAGACTGTGCCGGAACGGATAAAGTGCCAGGGCAAGAAAAGGAAGAAAATTCAGCAGGGAATAAATGGCGACTTCCGCCAATCGATAAAAAGACAGCATCATTTGCCACCTCCATTTCGTAACATTTCAAACCGGAACGTAAAATAGGCATCTAAAACTTCTTTGGATTTACGTCTGCTAATTGGGATACTTTTTCCGTCGCTCATGACAAAAACATCATTGGTCTGGGAAGCAACTTCATAAAAATTAATCAACATACCTTTTGTCGGGCTGGAAAAATACGGATAGGCACATAAAAGCGACTCAATTTCGGAAAAAGAAGTCCGCACAATTGTGTCAACGTCGTATTTGCAGTGAAGGGTGACCCGGTGTGAAGAAAAATCAACATAAATAATATTGCGCAGGATGGCACTGGTGCCATCGGGAAGTTTTACCGTACGCATCTTCTCAATTTCTGCGAGGTTAAGCCGGTCTAACATAACTTTTACTTTGTCGCGCCCAAATGGTTTGCGCAGATAATAGCAGGCATTTACCTCATAACTTTCACTGGCAAATTCATTGCTCGTTGTACTGAAAACAATTTTTACGTTGCTGTCTCGTTCCCTGATTTTACGGGCAACATCCACGCCGGTCAGTTTGTCCATAAAAATATCTAAAATAATAAGGTCAAAATCCGCAGTCTCCCAAGCGGTCAGAAACTCTTCGCCACTTCGATAATCCGATATTTCTGAAGAATCTCCGAGAAATTCATTTAACAAGGTGCTCAGTTGTTCACACATTTGTATATCATCATCCACAATCGCAATTCTCAAAGTTAATCTCCTTATAATTCAAAAGTTTTACAAATTTTCCTTATTGTAGCATATTTTGACACAAAAACAAAGAAGCATAAAAGAATATTTTTACCGTTTGTGTAATTTTTTCACCGCTTGTGCCAAAGCGGTTGTTATTTGTAAAGAGTTCGGGTAAAATTTGTGTTACAGCTAAAGACATAACAGGAGGATATGTGAACACAAGGGTAAACACGAAAGGGAAAGACGAAGGCAAACAGAGAGGGAAAGCAAACGGCAGTCTGTAATAGGCTGCCGTTTGGCATGCAGAGAACACTTGACCTTGACGTCACGCACATAACATTCTATGATAAAAGAAGAAATATCAATAGAAAAAGGAGAGCACTAGACTTATGAAAAAAATAATCACATATGTTATGATATTTACGATGTTAATTACAACGGCTGCAGTTTCTATGGCGGTTCCTGCATCGGCGGCGGTGAAAAAGCAGAGCAAAAGACAGGTGACATTGATTCGAAGCTACAATAAAATATACCGCAAATGCAAAAAGAACTTTAAGTATGATGGTTCGCAGCTTGAAATGAATCAAGATTCTTACAAAGAATTCAAAATCTGGGACAAAGAACTCAATCGTGTATACAAACTGCTTTATAAAGGGTTGTCGGCAAAGCAGAAAAAAGTGTTAAAGAAAAAACAGATTCGCTGGATAAAGAAAAAAGAAAAGGAAGCAGCCAAGGAAGCGGCACAATGGGCTGGCGGAAGCGGACAGCCGTTGGCACGTAATATGGTGTTGATTACAGAGACCAAGAAGCGTTTACGTTGGCTGATTCGAATTTACGCATAAGAAGGAGCATATAGAAACGATGGCAAACATAATTAAGATTGCGGATTTTTCAGATGAGGCACTTGATTTTTATGCGCGTGAAAAAGAGGCGCAGTTAAAACACCGCCCGGCGCATGGCAGGGGGATGTTTATTGCGGAGAGTCCGATTGTCATTGAGAGAGCACTGGCAGCGGGGTATGAGCCGGTATCATTTCTCATGGAAGAGGCGCACATTGAAAAGCAGGGGCGGAAATTTATCGCAAAATACCCGGAGATTCCAATTTTTACAGCACCGTTTGATGTGTTGACAAAAATCACAGGATTCAAACTCACGAGAGGGATGCTTTGTGCGATGTACCGCAGGGAACTTCCGTCGATTGAACATGTGTGTAAAAATGCAAGCCGGATAGCGGTTTTGGAAAACGTGGTGAATCCAACCAATGTAGGTGCGATTTTCCGTTCGGCAGCAGCGCTTTCAATGGATGCTGTCCTGCTTACCCCGGATTGCAGCGACCCCTTATACCGCCGTGCGGTGCGGGTAAGTATGGGAACCGTGTTTCAGATTCCGTGGAGTTTTCTGCCGGATGATGAAACCTATGTGAGCAGGCTGCACAAATTTGGCTATAAAACGGCGGCAATGGCACTGTGTGAGGATACGGTTTCAATTGCGGATGAGAAACTGAAAGAAGAAGAAAAACTTGCCATCATTTTAGGAACCGAAGGAGAAGGTCTCATGCCGCAGACAATAAAACAAAGTGATTACACCATCAAAATACCGATGGCACATGGTGTTGATTCGCTGAATGTAGCGTCGGCGAGTGCAGTCGCTTTTTGGGAGTTAGGAAATAAGGAGGCAGAACGATGATAAGGCATATTTTATTTTGGAATTACACGGAGAAAGTGAAAGAGGAGCATACACAGGAGGAATCCCTTCGTTTTATGCAGCAGTCAGTGGCTACGATGAATGGAAATATAGAGGGACTTTTGCATGCAGAGATAAACCGCAATTTTGCCGGTGGCTATGACCTTGTTTTTTATGCAGAATTTGCAGATGAGGAATCGTTAAAGAAGTTTATGAACCACCCACTTCATGTGGCACATAGAGAGAAATGCAAGGAAATTGTGACTGACCGGTTATGTGGCGATATCGTCAGTGAATAGAGAAGACGACACGTAAGATGGAAAAGCAAAAGAACATAACATGCTTTCCAAAACTTGCATAAAAGGCATCAATTCGCTATAATGGGGACAATGACGTTTGAAAGGAGAATTTAGTAACATGAAAAAGAAATTTAGTTTTCTGCTTGTATTGGCAGTTCTTGTAATGGGGCTTAGTGCATGTGGAGGTTCAAAATCTGACACAACGAGCGAGACAAAGGCACCAAAAGCTACGGAGACAGCCGAGGCAACAAAAAAGCCGGAATCAAAAACAACCGATACAAAAGGAAAGCATCACGCAAAAATTAAAGTGAAAGATTATGGCACGATTGAGGTGGAGTTAGACGGTGATACAGCACCGATTACGGTTGCAAATTTTGTTAAATTAGTAAACGAAAAGTTTTATGATGGTTTGACATTTCACCGCATTATGTCCGGTTTTATGATTCAGGGTGGTGATCCGTTAGGAAACGGAACCGGTGGTTCAGATGAAACGATCAAAGGTGAATTTTCTTCCAATGGAGTAGAGAATAACATTTCCCATAAAAGAGGTGTGATTTCCATGGCACGTTCCTCTGAACCGGACAGCGCAAGTTCCCAGTTCTTTATTATGCATCAGGATGCTGACTATTTAGATGGTCAGTATGCTGCGTTCGGAAAAGTGACAAAGGGTATGAGTGTTGTCGATAAGATTTGTGAAGATGTTACGCCAACTGACGGTAACGGTACGGTTGAAAAAGCAGATCAGCCGGTCATTGAAAGTATTCGTATGGTGGATTAAATAAAATCGTGTCTATTGAATAACGATGGAAGCACAGGTTAAGTCTTCCGAAAGATTGTAAACAATGCCGCTCTTTAGTCCTATGACGGTGGGACGAAGGACGGCATTTGGTTTATTTTCGACAACGCGGGCCTGTTCGCCGTTGCTCAGTGAAACCGTTGTATCAACCGGATAGAGAATGACGCTCTTCATGAAACTGCGCATGGCAGTGATATCTAACTCGGCGGTCATTGACATAATCATTTCCACGGCGGTGCGCTGGGAAAATGATTTTTTGTAAGGACGCTCGGTTACTAGAGCGTCGTAAACGTCCGCAATGGACAGAATTTTTGCATAAGGTACAATTTTATCGGAAGCGTATCCAAATGGATATCCGGTTCCGTTCATTTTTTCATGATGTTGCAGCACGGCAAGCGAAATGGCACCGAGAAATTCTTTTTTCGCTTTTAATATGTTATAGCCAAGCTCGGAGTGCTGTTTCATAATAGCAAATTCTTCATCGTTTAAACGCGCCGGCTTGTTTAAAATCTCAGATGGAATTTTTGATTTTCCCATATCGTGTAAAAGCCCGGCGATACCGATATTATAAACATCTTTGCTTGACATGCCTAAGTTTCTGGCAATAATCATGGAGATGGTAGCGACATCCACGCTGTGCTTAAACGTATATTCATCGCTTGTTTTGAGCGCACTGATATCAACCGCCAAAGCGTCGTTGTGGTCAATGGCGTGAATCAAGTCATTTGTGATTTTTGCGGAGGTGTTTGTGAATTCCGGTGAGTCTGAATTGTTATATAAATACTGGATTCCCTCGGATACGCGTTTTTTTACACTCTCTGATAAATGAACTTTTCTTGGGTCTTCTGTGCGGTATTTTTCGATTTTATTGCGTACAAAAGGGGTGAGTGTTTCTTCCTTCGGTTTTTCCTCCGGGTCTTCCTCACCTGTCTTTATGTATACTCCGTGTACGCCTCGTTTTTTCAGGCCTTCAATCAAATAAGCATCCAAAGCAGAGCCACGGGCAATGAGTGTACGGTCCAGTCTGTCTTTGATAACCTGGTCAATCTGCATGCCCTCTTCTAGTTTGGAAGTTGGTACATAAAATCGCTTAATCAATGAAATCCAATCTCCTTTAATGTTTCTGTTAGTAGTATAACATAAATGGGGGCTTGTTCCAACTGTTTGCCCGGAGAAAGTTGAAAAAAACAGATAATGAAAATAATTCACTTCAAAAGTGAACAAAATTAAACATTTTCGCTTTACATTTGTTTTTCCTACGATATAATAGGATATGCTGGGTCAAAACGTTATTGAGAAAATTTTGCACCCAATGGATGAAGGATAGAAGGAGATTTGAGAACGATGAAGAACGGTATCGAAATCAGATGGCACGGCCGCGGCGGCCAAGGTGCCAAGACGGCAGCACTTTTGCTTGCGGATGTAGCGTTCAAAACGGGTCAGAACGTGCAGGGATTTCCGGAATATGGTCCGGAGCGTATGGGAGCACCGATTACGGCGTACAACCGCATCAGTTCCGATGTGATTCGCGTACATTCAAACATTTACCACCCGGATTATGTGGTAGTTGTAGATGAGACGCTTTTGGATTCGGTTGATGTGACAGCCGGTTTGAAGGAAACCGGTGCAATTATTATTAATACACCGAAAAAGAGAGAGGACATGATTCCGAAACTCAATGGCTACAAAGGTCGTGTTTATGCGATTGATGCCAGACATATTTCCGTGGAGACATTAGGAAAGAATTTTCCGAATTCACCGATGTTAGCAGCTACGGTAGCGGTCAGTGAAGTAATGGAAAAAGAGACTTTTATTCATGAAATGAGAGCTTCTTATGAGCATAAATTTGCAAAGAAACCGGAAGTAATTGACGGTAATATGGAAGCGTTGGAGCGTGCCTTTGACGTTGTTTCCATCGATATTCAGAAAGATAAGGAGGCAATGGCGTGAGAACAGATGTTACAAAAATCAACGAAAAAACACCACATCAGGATTTGACAGAAGGCTTGATGGTTTTTGCGGGTGGCACTTCAAAACTTTTTAATACCGGTGAGTGGCGCACGAATACCCCGATTTATGTTGCAGATAAATGTAAACAATGCCTGCTCTGCACCCCGGTTTGCCCGGACTGCAGTATTCCGGTTAAAGATGGAAAGCGTGGCGAATTTGACTATGACCATTGTAAGGGCTGCGGTATTTGTGCTAAAGTATGCCCATTTGGCGCAATTGAGATGAAGGAGGGAAATATCTAATGGCAATTAAAGAACGTATGTCAGGAAATGAAGCGGTATCGTATGCAATCCGCCAGATTAATCCGGATGTCATGCCGGCATTTCCAATTACTCCTTCGACGGAGATTCCACAGATGGTTTCTACCTATATTGCAAATGGTGAGATGGATACCGAGTTTATCCCGGTGGAGAGTGAACATTCTTCCATGAGTGCAACGATTGGTGCCGAGGCAGCAGGTGCGAGAAGTTTGACGGCTACTTCTTCTGCAGGACTCGCACTTATGTGGGAAGAACTTCTTCTTGCCGCATCGAATCGTCTGCCACTTGTTATGGCGTTGGTAAACCGTACATTATCCGGTCCGATTAACATTAACTGCGACCACTCCGATGGTATGGGCGCAAGAGATACCGGCTGGATTCAGATTTACGCAGAAAATAATCAGGAAGCGTATGACAACTTTATTCAGGCATATCCGATTGCGGAAGACACGAGAGTGCATCTTCCGGTTATGATTTGCCAGGATGGATTTATTACAAGCCACGCTGTGGAAAATATTACACTCTTGGAAGATGAAGCGGTCAAAGATTTTGTTGGTGAGTATCATCCGGAAGAATTTTTGTTAAATCCCGGCAAACCAATTGCGGTAGGACCGTATTCTGTTTCCAATTACGCAATGGAAGCAAAGAAAAATCAGGAAGTGGCACTTGAAAATTCAAAAGAAGTTATTAAGGAAGTTGCAAAAAAATACAAAGAGCTGACCGGACGTGGTTTTGAGCTTTTCGAGGAATATAAAACGGAAGATGCCGATTACATTATGTTGATTATGGGTTCGGCAGCAGGAACTGCGAAAGAGGCTGTGGATGAACTTCGGGCAGAAGGCAAAAAAGTCGGTGTACTCAAACTTCGTGTATTCCGTCCATTCCCTTCAGAGGAAATTGCAAAAGCTTTAGCAAATTGCAAAGCAGTTGCCGTTATGGACCGTTGTGAGAGCTACAATGGCAATGGCGGACCACTTGGCAGTGAGGTGCCGGCAGCCTTGTTCAAAAATAAAGTTATGATTGAAGCAGTAAATTACATATACGGTCTGGCCGGACGTGATTTTACCATCAAAGATGTAAAAGATGTATTCGCGGAATTAGAGGATATGATTGAAAATGGCAAGACAGTAGAACAGTACCAGTATATCAGACTGAGAGGATAAACGGAGGATAGTATGAGTGATTATCGTTTAAAAACTATGATGGAAAAACCAGAGAGATTGGCTCCGGGACATCGTATGTGTGCCGGCTGTGGTGCAACAATCGCTGTACGTGCCGTACTTCGTGCTCTGCATGAGGGAGACCACGCAGTCATTGGTAATGCGACCGGATGTCTGGAAGTTTCTTCTTTTATGTATCCATACACCGCATGGGAGGACAGTTACATACATAATGCATTTGAAAATGCAGGTGCCACATTGAGTGGTGTTGAGACTGCTTACCGTGCCTTGAAAAAACGCGGCAGACTGCCGGAAGACGAAACATTTAAATTTATTACATTTGGTGGAGACGGCGGAACTTACGACATCGGTTTCCAGTCATTGTCCGGTGCCATGGAGCGTGGACATGACATGGTTTATGTCTGCTATGACAATGGTGCCTATATGAACACCGGTATCCAGCGTTCTTCGGCAACACCTATGTATGCGGACACAACGACAACGCCGGTTGGCAAGCAGTCCGTAGGAAAAATGCAGAACCGCAAAGACTTGGCAAGCATCATTGCAGACCACGACGTTGCTTATGTTGCACAGACAACCATGACAACGGATTTTAAAGATTTGCATCGTAAATCCGAAAAAGCCATCTACACAGAAGGCGCAAGTTTTCTGAATGTAATGACACCATGCCCACGTGGCTGGCGTTACGACACAGCAGATATCATGAACATCTGTAAACTTGCCGTAGAAACCTGCTACTGGCCACTCTTTGAGGTAGACCATGGTAAATGGATTCTTTCCTATGAGCCAAAGAAGAAACTTCCAATCGAAGACTTTCTTCGAGTTCAGGGACGTTTCAAACACCTCTTCAAAAAAGGCAACGAACACCTAATCGAACAATTCCAGGCAGAAGTAGACCGCCGCTGGGAAGACCTACAGTATAAATGTGCACGTTAGGCTTAAGCCGTGCAAAATTGAAAACCAGTGCTCCCACCCATTTGTGCTCGCACAAAAATGGGTGGGAGCACTGGTTTTTGATTTTATAGGGCGCAGCCCGTGATAAGGGATATCGCGAAGCGATATCCCTTATGCGGCTTAAGGTGGGGACAAAACAGGTGGCGCAGCCCGTGAGCGCCTATCGCGAAGAGATAGGCGCTGCACGGCTTAAGAAGGATCGTTTCATCTAGCACAGGGCTGGCAACTTGTTAAAACAACGCTAACTTGCTCCAAAGCCAAAAAACGTTGCATATTCAGCCCCATTTTGTCGGATTTATCTCAATTTTCCCGAGAAAAACAACGTTTTTTTCTAGATTTTTAAGAAAGAGTTGCATGAAATAGAAAAATAGTTGTAAGCAAAGCAACCATAAGGCAGAAAACTGGGGAAAAGCGTTGCTTTGGTGGAAAGAATTGTCTTGTAAATGGTCTTGCATAGTTGCATCCTGCCCTGCCTTTTGGTATGATAGGATAAGAGAGGAGGCAGGTAAATGACGTTACTTACCTACCAGGTGTTCAAAACCGTTACGGAGCAGGGAAGTTTTCGGAAGGCGGCGGATTTACTGGGGCTTACGCCATCGGCAGTCAGCCATGCGGTATCTTCGCTGGAGGCAGAACTTGGTTTCTGCGTATTAAACCGCGCCAAAAGCGGCGTGACGCTTACCAATTATGGAGAGCGGCTTCTTCCTTATGTAAATGCAGTTTTGAACAGCGATGAAAGTTTACAGCAGGCGATATCGGAATTTAATGGATTAAAACAGGGAAAAGTAAAAGTCGGATGTTTTTCCAGCGTTTGTACGAACTGGATTCCGGAGCTGATTCATTCTTTCCATGAAGAATATCCGGACATCAGTATGGAAATTTTTCAGGGAACGTATGATGATGTTGTTTACTGGATAAAAAATGGTGTGGTGGATGTAGGCTTTTTGTCGGTATCCAGTGCCGCTGATATTCCAATCGAGCCGCTGTACAAAGACCCTCTGTTATGTGTCGTGCAAAAGGGGCGGAGAACATCGAAAGAACCGATGAGCATTGAGGAAATGAAAAACTGCCAGTTTGTTACACAGCGTGAAAGTACAGATGCCGACATTCAGAATTTTATGAAGGAAAATCATTTGGATGTCCGGTCAAGTTACCATGTGGTTGACGATTTGTCTACGGTTGTAATGGTGGCAAATGGATTCGGAATTTGTTTGATGCCGGAAATGGTTATGAAAGATATTCCGTATGAAGTGGATTGTTTTCCGGTAAAACCGGATGCCTGCCGCATTATTGGAATTGCTGCACTAAATCCGGATAACATGGCACCGGCAGTGCGAACATTTTATAATCGGGTGCTTGCGATGTACCAGCAGGAGGAATATGTAAAATAATTGCGTTTGCCCTATTTCTGGGGTATACTTATTATATAGGAAAATAAAAGGGGGCGTGTATGATGGAGAAGAAACGAATAGCAGTATCCGGTGAGGAAATCATTGCGCCGAAAAAAGAATATCCATTGCGATTTTGGTATATGTGTCCGAAAGGGGTATGTACTATTATTGATGTGGATGAGCATTCGCGGAAGGTTAGACTTCACAATTATGCGGAAAATCTACTGTATCGTGCGTTTGGTTGTGTGGAAGAACCAACTTATGAACAGTATGAAAAATTTTTGGAATCTCGTTGTTTTCCTAGAACCAGAGATAAAATGAAATTGATGTTGAGGCATTTGGAACTGCCATTTTATGACCCGATGCTGATAATTGAAAAGACAAAAGGGCGAATGGCTGATGACGATTTTTGGTTAGAGATTGAGAGGCAGGATAGATGATTGAACTTTTTGAACAGGACATATTGCTAAATGACAGGCAGTCCTCAAAGGGAAATCAATTAAAGTGGCAAAGTCAGAATGGCATTTGGTGTAAGGCAGATTACACAGGCTATGAGGGCTTAGTTGAGTATCTTGTTTCCTGTCTTTTAGGATATTCTTCCTTGAAAAGAAACGAATATGTTTTCTACCAGACAGAAAAAATCCACTATAAATACAAGGATTATCTTGGGTGTAAAAGTGAAAATTTTCTGCCGGATGGCTGGAAGATAATTACATTGGAACGATTGTTTGAAACAATGAAGGGCGAAAGTCTGACAAAAAGCGTTTATCATATGCCGGATGTGCGTGAACGGATTCGTTATATGGTTGAACAGACAGAGCAGTTGACGGGATTGAGAAAATTTGGTGTGTATATCAGTAAATTGATGACGATTGATGCGTTGTTTTTGAACGAAGATAGACATACCCATAATATTGCTGTTTTGTTAGATGATTGTGACCAATTTCATTATTGCCCTATTTTTGATAATGGTGCATCACTTCTTTCGGATACGATACAGGATTATCCGATGGAAGAGAAAATACAAGATTTGGTTAAAAGAGTGAAAGCCAAAACATTTCATGATGATTTTGATGAACAATTAGATACTGTGGAAGAATTATATGGAAGACAAATTCGTTTTCACTTTGATCGAGCAATTGTAGAAAAAATCATTGCAGAGGAACAGAATTATTCAAACGATGTAAAAGAACGCGTTTATGATTTGATAAGCAGACAGATGAGAAAGTACCAATACTTGTTTGAATAGAAGAAAACAGGGCCGCCCGACAGCTTGCGTAACTTGCTTAGGCAGCCTGTAAATAAATGATAATCAGAAGGAGAAACAAAATGAGTAAAAAGGAAATCCCTTACAAAATTTATTTGGATGAAAGCGAGATGCCAAAACAGTGGTACAATCTTCGTGCCGATATGATTAACAAACCGGCACCGCTTTTGAATCCGGCAACCGGCAAACCGGTTACATTAGAAGAATTAAGCGGTATTTTTTGTGAAGAATTAGCAAAGCAGGAATTGGATGACAAAACACCGTACATCGACATTCCGGATGAAATTTTGCAGTTCTACAAAATGTATCGTCCGGCACCGCTTGTACGTGCTTATCATTTGGAAAGATATTTGAAGACACCGGCAAAGATTTATTATAAATTTGAAGGAAATAATACATCTGGAAGCCACAAGCTCAACTCTGCAATTGCGCAGGCTTATTATGCAAAGAATCAGGGCTTGAAAGGTGTTACGACAGAGACCGGTGCAGGTCAGTGGGGAACAGCGCTCTCCATGGCGTGTGCGTTCCTTGGACTTGACTGTCAGGTATTTATGGTAAAAGTTTCTTATGAGCAGAAACCGTTCCGACGCGAAGTTATGCGTACCTATGGTGCAAATGTGACTCCGTCACCATCCGAGAAAACAGCTGTCGGCAGAAAAATCCGCGCAGAATTCCCAAATACAAACGGAAGTTTAGGCTGTGCTATTTCTGAGGCGGTTGAGGCGGCAACGACACAGGAAGGCTACCGTTATGTGCTTGGTTCGGTGCTTGCTCAGGTTATGATTCATCAGTCGGTAATTGGTTTGGAGAGTAAAATTGCACTGGATAAATATGGTGAAAAGCCGGATATCATTATTGGCTGCGCAGGCGGCGGTTCAAACTTAGGAGGTTTGATTGCACCATTTATGGGTGAAAAACTTCGCGGAGAGGCAGATTACCGTTTCATTGCAGTAGAGCCAAAATCCTGCCCAAGTTTAACAAGAGGAACTTATGCGTATGACTTCTGTGATACCGGAGCAATTTGTCCGCTTGCAAAAATGTATACACTTGGCAGCAGCTTCATGCCGGCACCAAATCATGCCGGAGGACTTCGCTACCATGGTATGAGTTCGGTATTGTCCCAGCTCTATGATGATAAATTGATGGAAGCAGTCAGCGTATCACAGACCGATGTATTTGCGGCAGCAGAAGAGTTTGCCAAAGTAGAAGGAATCCTTCCGGCACCGGAAAGTTCTCATGCAATTCGTGTAGCAATGGACGAGGCAATTAAATGTCGTGAAACCGGAGAAGAAAAAACGATTCTGTTTGGACTTACCGGAACCGGATATTTTGATATGTATGCTTATGAGAAATTCAATGATGGTAAAATGGAAAACTATACATTGACGGATGAGGAAATTGCGGCAAGCATTGCAAAACTTCCAAAAGTACCGGGATTAAACTAAATAAAAGAGGACATTTTTGACCCCAAAAAACAAAAAAATAAAGTGCTTGCTTTTTCGAAAATTGAGAGTATAATAATGTTGACATGAGAAAATAGCAATAAAAATTTTATGGTCAGAATGAGGCGGCAATGTGGTCAGCGGTGAGCGGTCACATTTGTCCCCTTTTTTATGGTCAAAGGAGGTTTTATCATGGAAACATGTAATTACTTACTCTATCTGGCATTGATTTTGATGTGTACGAAGTTTTTAGGACTTTTGACAAGACGTGCACGTATGCCACAGGTTGTTGGTGCGTTGTTAGCCGGTTTGCTGCTTGGACCTGCTGTGTTTAAGATTATTCCACAGACAGAGTTTTTGACGCAGACAGCAGAAGTTGGTGTAGTAATCCTGATGTTCTGTGCCGGCATGGAAACAGATGTAAAGGAATTAAAAAAATGTGGAAAAGCAGCGACGATTATCGCCGTGATTGGTGTGTTGGTTCCATTGGCAGGAGGCTTTGCTACTGCATGGTTCTTTAACCGTCCGGGTATGATTGAGTCGAATGTAAGTACCAGTTTAGTATTGCAGAACGTATTCATCGGTGTTATTCTTACCGCAACGTCGGTTAGTATTACCGTTGAGACATTAAAAGAACTTGGTAAATTAAATTCGGCAGCAGGAAATGCGATTCTTGGTGCAGCGGTCATTGATGATATTCTTGGTATTATCGCCTTGACAGTTATTACCAGTATGGCAGATCCGACCGTTAAACTTTGGGTTGTACTTGTAAAAATTGTTGGATTTTTTGTATTTGCTGCTGTGGCAGGTTTTCTGTTTTACAAGTTTTTCAATTACTACAGCAACCGTACAAAAAACGGCTTGCAGCGATATGTAATTATCAGTTTTGTTTTCTGTCTGCTGATGTCATATGTGGCAGAAGAGTTCTTCGGCGTAGCTGATATTACCGGTGCGTATGTAGCCGGACTGGTTGTTTCGATGATTCAGAAAGAAGATTATCTGGCATCGCGTTTTTCAACTTTGTCGTATTTGTACTTATCACCGATTTTCTTTGCCAGCATTGGTTTGAAAGTGGTAATTCCACAGATGTCAGCAACAATTGTCTGGTTTGCCGTTGTGCTTACAGTTGTAGCTATTTTGACAAAAGTTGTTGGATGTGGATTAGGCGCAAAACTATGTAAATATTCCGGAAGGGAATCATTACAGATTGGTGTTGGTATGATTTCGCGTGGCGAGGTTGCGCTGATTGTTGCCAGCAAAGGTGAAGCACTTGGTCTTATGAGTGAGCAGCTGATGGGACCGGTCGTTATCGTTGTTATTATTACGACAATTGTTGCACCGATTCTTTTGAAACCGGTGTTCCACGATAAAAAAGAGATAAAAGAGAAGGCTTAATTTTTACTTTGGGGGAAGCAAAAACTAGGAGGAAGGAAGATGGTAGCACAGGGCTTAGCGGTAGCCATTTTTGTCGCTATGTTTGTTTTGATTGTCATGGACAAATTCGGCAGGCAGTATATTACGCTTGGCTGCGGCGCACTTACCCTGATTGGGGTGTTTGGCATTTGCATGAGAAGTGTAAATGCAATATGGGAAATTATTAATCTGCGAAGCATTTTTGCACCGGACTTTTGGTATCAAGGGTCAGGGGTTGCGGAATCCGGGATTGGAATTAACTGGGAAACCGTTATTTTCATTGCCTGTATGATGATTATGGTGGAAGGTATGGCGAGAGTTGGTTTCTTTGACTGGCTCTGTATGAGAATCGCAAAAATGGTTCATTTCAACACCATTCCGATTTTCATTACATTCATGATTATGTCCGCAGTTCTTGCTATGTTTATCGACAGTATTACGGTAATTTTGTTTTTGGCGGCTGTGACAATTGAATTGTCATCGCTTTTGAAATTCAATCCGGTGCCGATGATTATGGCAGAAATTTTCTGCGCAAATCTGGGCGGTTCGGCGACTATGTGTGGAGACCCTCCGAATATTATTATTGGAACAGCGCTTCATTACAGTTTTGCGGATTTTGTGTCGAATACCGGTGTGATTGCCGGTATTTCCCTGATTGTAATTGTGATTTATTTTTACTTTGTTTTCCGCAAGGATTTGAAAGTAAAAACAGGAAAAATTGAAGTTACGGAAGCGGATTTAGAACCTTCAAAAGCCATTCATGATAAGAAAGGTTTTGTAATCAGCACTGCTATTTTTTTGCTGGCAGTTGTTCTTTTAGTGACACATGCACAGACAAAACTTACGGTTGCGTTTATTGGTGTTTTGATTGCGGTTCTTACGCTTTTGGCAGCGGGAAAACATGCGCTTACCATCTTGAAAAAAGTGGACTATGAGACCATTTTATTCTTTATTGGTTTGTTTGTTGTCGTTGGTGGACTGGAAGAAACCGGTGTTTTGGAATTGATTGCCGATGCGATTAAAACAATCAGCGGTGGAAATGGTTTCTTAATGATAGGAATTATTATCTGGCTGTCAGCGGTAGCAAGTGCCCTTGTGGATAATATTCCGTTTGCAGCAACGATGGTTCCGGTAATTAAGAGTTTAGGTGCCGGCGGCCCGGCTGGATTTTTGCCGGTTCTTGCCTGGGGACTCTCGATGGGAACGGATATCGGCGGTAGTGCTACACCGATTGGCGCTTCGGCAAATGTGGTAGGTATTTCCGTGGCGGAAAAAGAAGGTCATAGAATTGGCTGGGGAAAATACTGTAAAGCGGCAGTACCGGCGACGTTGATTGTTGTATTGATTTCAATGATTGTCATTTTTATTCGATATGGCGATTTGTTGATGATGTAGAAAAGAAATCCCTCTCGTTATGTGATGAGATATGTTCACGAGACGAGGGGGCTTTTTTGTGTACATGAGAAGAAAATTTAAAAGATTTACTTTACAAAGGTAAAAAGCTGCGCTATAATAGAACAAATGTTCGATATAGAAGGAGGCGCAGGTATGGCAGTGACACAAGAGATATTTGAAAAGTTAGAAATTTTGACAGATGCGGCAAAGTACGATGTTGCCTGCACATCGAGCGGAAGCAGCCGGAAAGGGAGACAGGGGATGATGGGAAATACCGTGGCCGGGGGAATCTGCCATTGTTTTGCGGCAGATGGCAGGTGTATTTCTCTTTTGAAGATTTTGCAGACCAATGAGTGTGTGTATGATTGTAAATATTGTCAGAACCGTATGTCCAATGATGTGAAACGCGCCGGTTTTACACCGGAGGAAATTGCGGAACTTACGATTTCCTTTTACCGCCGCAATTATATTGAGGGATTGTTTTTAAGTTCCGGCATTCAGAAGAATCCGGATTATACGATGGAACAGATGTACCAGACGATTTATCTGCTCCGCACGAAGTATAAATTTAATGGATATATTCATGTCAAAGCGATTCCGGGAGCGGATCCGCTTTTGATTGAGAAGACCGGGTGGCTTGCTGACCGCATGAGTGCAAATATGGAACTGCCGACGGCGAAGGGGCTTGATTTGCTGGCACCGCAGAAGAGCCGGAAGAAAATTTTGACACCAATGCGCCAGATACAGATTGGCAGAAGCGAGAGTCTTTTACTGCAGGATGCGAGAATTGAAAAAAGACGGCGTCTTTCTCTGTATCAGTCGGAAAGCCAGACTGTGTTACCGGCGGTTTCTGGTGGGACTTTGCAGGAGTTTCATCAGGATGGAAGGTTTGTGCCGGCGGGGCAGAGTACGCAGATGATTATTGGAGCTACAAAGGAGACGGATTATGAAATTGTCCATATGGCACAGGCGTTATACCAGCAGTTTGATTTAAAGCGTGTATTCTATTCGGCATTTGTGAATACAACGGGGGATTCTCATTTGCCCGATACGAAAGAGAGGGGACCGGAGCTTCTGCGTGAACACCGGCTGTACCAGGCAGATTTTCTTATGCGGTTTTATCAGTTTCGAGCGGATGAGATTATTACGAAAGAAAACCCGAATTTAAACGTCTCCGTAGATCCCAAATGTAACTGGGCGTTGTATCATTTGGATTCATTTCCTGTTGAGGTGGAAAAGGCAGACTATCATACATTGTTACGTGTGCCGGGGATTGGCGTGAAATCGGCAAGGCGTATTATAATGGCACGAAGAAGAGGAACGCTCGATTTTAATGCGTTAAAGAAATTTGGTGTTGTATTAAAACGGGCGATGTACTTTATCACTTGTCACGGGCATATGATGATTCCAATCCGCTTAAACCGCACATTTATTCTTGCTAATCTGCTTGGCTTGAAGGAACGTCTTCCAAAGGAAATTGAGGCGCAGGGAACCAGAAGACAGATGATGTTAGAGGATGTGATGCAGGGATGGTAAGACATATTTATTTGTGTGAGAACAGTGCAGAAGGGATTTTCTCGGCGATATACCGTGCTTATGAGGAGGGTTATCCCCACGAGCATAATGAAGTTGTGATTGATACAGAGGGGCGGAATATGGAGCTTTTTGCGAATATCACACAGTTGTGACAAATTTTGAGCATGCGGTGAAAGTAGCGCGCACAATCCGTCGCAAGATTTCAGAGGAGGCATATGATTTTATTCATCGCTGCTGCGGCTCTTATGAAGCGCAGAAGGCGGATGCTATTTACCGGTTTGTGCAGGAAGGACTTCGGATGGGAAGGGCGGTTATGAGCCATCTCACAGCCCCTTATATGCAGACCTTATTTGCGATTGAGCGGAATTTTACAAATGAATCACATTTTTTTATTGAAATACTTCGTTTTGAGGAATTGGAAAATGGCACATTATTTGGTAGAATAAATCCTAAGAGTGAAGTTCTGCCATATTTAGCCGACCACTTTGCGGATCGCTTTGCCGGTGAGCAGTGGGTGATTGCAGATACCGTGCACCGTACGGTGCTGCTTCATAAAGCAAATTACAAAACGGTGTATTTATCCATGGATGAAGTAGATATGGATGAACTTACTCTGACTTATTCCGAGGACGAAAAGCAGCTTCAGAAATTATGGAAATTGTTTGTTGACACAATTGCGATTAAAGAGCGTGTAAATCCCAAATTGCAGAGACAGATGCTGCCGCTTCGTTTTCGTAAATATATGAAGGAGTTTAGCGAATCAGAATGAAGCAGTTTTATTTTGCTCCCTTAGAGGGCATTACAACGTATATTTATCGAAACTTACATCACCAGAAATTTGGCAGTATGGATAAATATTTTACACCTTTTGTGTCACCGACTTCGAATCATGATTTTAAGAGCCGGGCAAAAAAGGATGTGATACCGGAGCATAATCAGGGAATACCGGTTGTGCCTCAGATTCTCAGTAACCGCAGTGATGAGTTTGTTTATACAGCCAGCCGTCTGATTGAATATGGATATCATGAAATTAATCTGAATTTAGGCTGTCCGTCAGGGACAGTTGTGTCGAAGGGGAGAGGTTCGGGATTCCTGGCGAAACCGGAGGAACTGGACCGCTTTTTGGATGATATTTTTTCACAGTGTGAGGTGCCGATTTCTGTTAAGACGAGATTGGGCAGATATTCACCAGATGAGTTTCCGGAACTTCTGGAGATTTATAACCGGTATCCGATTGAGGAATTAACCATTCATCCGAGAATTCGAGATGATTATTATAAAAATACACCGAACCTTGATATGTTTGAGTATGCAGTGGAACACAGTAAGAATCCGCTCTGCTATAATGGTGATATCACAACGGTAGAAGAATATGAACGTTTTTGTGAGCGTTTTCCGACAATTGAGGCAATTATGATTGGACGAGGGCTTATTGCAAATCCGGGGCTTGTCCGTGAAATTCAGACCGGGGAGAAGATGCAGAAAGAAGAATTGCACGTATTTTTGCGAGAATTGGAAGTGGCTTATCAGGCGTGCATGCCGGATCAGCCGGTGTTATTTAAGATGAAAGAAATCTGGTCTTATCTCGTAAACTGGTACCCAAACGGGAAAAAAGTATGGAAAAGGGTAAGAAAAACAAATCGGTTAATAGAATATGATAAACTCATGCTTATGCTGGAATCAGGAAATGAGGTGTAAGGAATGCAGGAACAAAAAATTAACCGCCGTGAAATTTTAAAAACGTTAGTTACGTTGTCAATTCCTACCATCTTAGAGGAAATTTTATCGACGTTATTGCAATATGTGGATACGGCGATGGTTGGACATCTGGGAGAAAAAGCGACAGCATCTGTCAGTGTTACGACAACGGTGACATGGCTTGTGAACAGTATTCCGGCGGCGCTTGGCGTGGCGGTTTTATCAATGACAGCAAAGGCACTGGGGAGCGGCGACAGAGAGTATTTGCAGAAAATCGCAAAGCAGATTTTAATTTTAGTTTTTGCGTGTGGACTTTTTGCCGGTGGAATTTCTGTCATCCTAAGTCCATACATTCCGATTTGGATGGGGGCGGAGCCATCTATTTGGCAGGATGCTTCCGATTATTTCCTGATTGTCAGTCTTCCGATGATTTTCCGTTCGGCAACGATGATTATGGGCGCTGCGATTCGGGGAACAAAAGATACAAAAACGCCGATGTTAATCAATCTGGGAGCCAACGGAACCAATATCCTTTTAAACATTGTCTTTATTTATGGAATGGGTTTGGGCGTCAGAGGAGCGGCAATTGCGTCTGCAATATCCTATACGACAGCCGGATTGCTGATGTTTGCTGCGTACCGGAGAAACGAATATCTCCACTGGAAGTGGGAACATTTTGCTGTGGATGGCAAAGTGATGAAAGAGTGTATGCGAATTGGTCTGCCGGTCCTTTTTAGCAGTATTGCGTCCTGTTTTGGTTATGTTGTGTTTGCCGGTCTTGTTTCCGGGATGGGAACAACCATCTTTGCTGCCCACTCGATTGCCGTTACCGCCGAAACTATTTTTTATATTTCCGGTTACGGACTCCGAACGGCAACCTCTACCCTAATAGGCATTTCTCTTGGTGAGGAAGACGAGAAGCAAATGGAAGCCGTTGCGTCAGTGAGTGTAAAATTGACGATGATACTAATGTGTGTTAGTGGTGTTATCTTGTTTTTTGTGGCAAGACCCTTGATGGGACTTCTTACCGAGAGCAGCCGTGTGGTTGAGATTGGTGCCGGCATGCTGCGTATTGTCGCGTTCTCCGAGCCATTTTATGGATTGATGATTGTCACCGAAGGAATCTTTTATGGGCTTGGAAAAACAAAGTACGCTTTTTATGTAGAAACCTTCTGTATGTGGGGAATCCGTATTTTGTTTACCTTTTTCTGCGTCAAAATCTGGCACTTTGGTCTTGAAACTGTGTGGTATTGCATGATAGCAGATAATGTATGTAAGGCAGTGCTGTTTTCTGTTCCGCTTGTTGTTAAGAGGAAGAGAAGTTGTTTGACAAAACTGGGATGAATGATCTTTAGTAAATTGGATACTCTTATTTTTGGATATGTTTTAAGGGAAAATGCACATAACCTAATTGACTTTCCCTTAAAATGTGCTAATATTTAAGGGAATGAGAGAGTTTAATTATAGTAGAATAAAAGAGCAGAAATGGGATTCTGATGTGCTGAGACTTGTTGCTGCTATATATAAATATTCGGGTAAACAGGAATTGTATTTAAAACAAAGACCAGACGAATTGGGCAAACTTGTAGAAATTGCAAAGATTCAGAGTACTCAAAGTTCCAATGCAATTGAGGGGATTGTGACAACAAATACAAGAATCAAGCAGCTGGTTGAAGAAAAAACAACTCCGAAGAACAGAGATGAAGAGGAAATTGCAGGATATAGAGATGTATTAAACATTATTCATGAAAGTTTTGATGTGATTCCGATAACAAAGGATTATATTCTTCAACTTCATAAAATACTTTACAGTCATATGAATAATCCAATTGCCGGACAAACGAAGACGGTACAGAATTATATCAGTGCAACATATCCGGACGGTTATACAGAGGTATTATTGACACCATTGACACCATTTGAAACACCGGAGGCACTTGAAAGAATTTGCGGGGAATACAATAGAGTTATTGGTAATCTAGACCAATAAAATCAAGGGGTTCGCACTAATTTAGTCCCTATTTTTTATCAATTATTAACCACCTGCCAGATGAATCGGTGTGCGTGACACAGCCGCATGGGATTATCACCTGCATACAGCAGATTAACAAGGAGTGTGTCAGACAGTTAAACGCAGAGGTGGACGAGTATGATATTCAGAAAGTCATGGTAAGCGGCGGGGAAGGCCTGCCGGAGAAATACCGGGAGATTATCGTAAAGAAAATCCGTGGTTACTGTCAGCAGATTTACCATAACATCCGGGAGCTTGGCTACAACATGGACCTGACGCAGATTATCTTTGTGGACGGCGGTGCCGGCGTGATGAAACGCTTTGGAGGTCTGGAGCAGAAGAATATCCAGTATCTTGAGGATGTGAAAGCAAACGCAAAAGGATATGAAATGCTTGGGAATGCCTATCTGGCACAGGCACAGAAACGTAAGATTGGATAGGGGGGATTGCAGTGGCAAGTGGTGATTTATTCAAGGGCTTTCCGGTACGGTTTTCAATGAAAAATATACAGCATGTAAAGGTTTTGGAAAAGTTTGAGGACAGGAGTTGTTTTTTCGGATTTTAATGAGCAGGAACCTGACGCCGGAACAGCGGGCGGATATTCTGATGAATGGAACGGTTCGTGTGTAAAGGAAGAAATAATCATAAAAATATTCAAGATATGTGATGAAAGTTTAATTTGTGTCACATATCTTTTTTTGTTATGACAGATAAAAATCTTATGATGCAACGGCAATGTAGTGATTTTCGTTTCATAAAATAGTGGATGTTTTTTCCGCAGATAAATGTTATAATTTGATTATGACAGTAAGAAAAACGTAGAAAAGGCGGTGGTTACGATGTACAATCCCCAGCTTGAAACCTTTATCCGTGTAGCGGATGCCGGAAGTTTTAATAAGGCGGCAGAACAGGCATATATTACACCCACGGCAGTCATTAAGCAGATGAATTTATTAGAGGACGGTTTGGGTGTGAAACTGTTTGAACGGACGCACAGAGGACTCCATTTGACGAAAGCAGGAATTTCTCTTTATCAGGATGCAAAGTATATTATTGGATATTGCAAGGATTCTGTGACAAGGGCGAAAAATGCCATGCAGGAGGATGAATCCGTCATTCGTATTGGAACATCTCCGATGACGCCGGCACAGATTCTTGTAGAATTATGGCCGAAAATCCATGAACACAGCCCGCATATAAAATTCCAGTTGATACCCTTTGACAATACGCCGGAGAATGCAAGGGAGATACTGGCAAACCTCGGACAGAACATAGACGTGGTGGCAGGGATTTTTGATGAGACAATGCTTGACCTCCGAAAATGTGACGGATTTGAGATTAGCAGGGAACCCATCTGCTGTGCCGTATCCGTCCATCACCGTCTTGCACAGAAGAACCGGCTCGCAGTACAGGATATGTATGGAGAGAATCTGATGCTGATGCACCGGGGCTGGAGCCGCTATGTGGATGAACTCAGGGATGATATTTGGGAGAATCATAATCAAATCAACATTGTGGATTTTGATTTTTATAATGTAGATACGTTTAACCGTTGTGAAAACAGTAATGATATCCTGATGGCAACAAAGGCATGGACAAATGTACATCCGCTGTTAAAAATTATTCCAGTGGAATGGGAACACAGTATTCCATATGGGCTGCTCCATTCAAGAGAACCGTCAAAAACGGTACAGAATTTTTTGGCAGCAGTGCAGACAGTATTATACTGAACATCAGGAAAATCTGCTGTGCTGCATAGCAGTATAAATGGAACAGACAGAGTTAAAACCTTTGGGTATAAACTGATGAACGAAGTGAGACTTCTTTGGAGGTCTCTCTTTTTTTATAATAATGGTAAAGCAAAAAGGAATGGAGGATTGCTATGAATAATTTTATTTTTGAAAATTCCACAAAGGTTTATTTTGGAAAGGGGTGTGTGAAGGAATATCTGGTGTGCCTGACAGAAAAATATGGCGAACGTGTCATGCTCTGCTATGGCGGTGGTTCCATTAAGAAGAATGGGATTTATGAAGAAGTAACAGAGAAATTAAAATCCGCAGGGAAAAAGGTCTTTGAATTTCCGGAAATTATGGCAAATCCAACGTATGGGAAAGTTCTGGAGGGAGCCAAATTTGCAAAAGAGAACGAAATTGATGTAATACTTGGTGTCGGAGGCGGTTCGGTCATGGACTGCTGCAAGGCGATTTCTCTTGCAGCAAGGTATGAAGGCGATGTGTGGGCGGATTTTTGGGCAAGGCCTGGCATCATTGATTTTAAGCCGCTGCCGTTAGGGGTTATTGTTACGGTGGCAGGAACAGGAAGTGAATGCAATGGCGGCGCCGTGATTACAAATGAAGATTTGAAAGTTAAGACAGGAAGGGATTATCCACAGTGTAATCCCAAATTTGCCCTGCTTGATCCGGAATATACCTACAGTGTTCCAGAGTTTCAAATGGTTTCCGGCGGGTTTGATACCTTGTCCCATATCATGGAGATTTATTTCAGTGAGCCGGATGAGGATAATGTTTCGGATGACATTGCGGAGGCACTGATGAAGAATGTGATCCGCAATCTGAGGGCAGCAGTTGCCAATCCAAAGGATTACACAGCCAGAAGCAACTTAATGTGGGATGCCACGATGGCAGAGAACAGAATCATTAAGCTGGGGAAGAAAACGGATTTTGAGTGCCATCAGATGGAACATCAGCTTGGAGCTTATACAGACTGCAATCATGGTGCCGGGCTTGCTGTTCTGCATCCGGTGTATTACCGCCATATTTACCGGAGCGGGATTGAGAAATTCAGAAAGTTTGCCGTCAATGTATGGGGGATTCCGGCGGATGGGAAAAGTGATGAGGAAATAGCAGGGGCAGGAGTGGAGGCATTGGCAGATTTTATCAAAGAAATCGGCATGCCGACTACCCTGAAGGAACTTGGGATTGATGAGACTGTGGACTTAAAGGAAATTGCGGATTCCTGTGCGGTTGTTCCGGGCAGTTACAAAAAGATGACGCATGAGGAAATTCTTGAAATATTTCAGGAGTGTGCAGGGGGTAATTGATGGAGCAGAGGAAGAAACATAAAAAGATATATCTGATTGCAGGGGTGGTGCTTGCAGCGGCACTTATTGCCGGGTATTTTTTCGTGCCTTATGCAAAGCGGATGTCAGCAATGATGTTCTGGAAGTGTTTGATGATGATGTCACAAATGCGGCCGGGGCGGTGTCAGAATGGCTGAAATCTTTGCATTAAAAATATAACAATATGATGATTGAATGAAAGGAAAGGTGAATGATATGAAAAAAAGTAAAACAAATGTATTTCGTATACTGTCGGTAATTCTTATGCTTGTTATGGTGGTATCTGCTGTGAATGGCAACACAGTAAGTGCAAAAACGGCCAAAGCGAAAACGGGTAAAAAGAAGAATGTTGTGGTACTGTATTTTTCCGCAACAGGAACGACAAAAGGGGCGGCACAGAGGATTAAAAAAGCAACGAAGGGCAAGATGATTTCGATTAAAGCGGCTGATCCGTATACAGCGGCTGACCTCGACTATGGTGATGATGAAAGCCAGGTAACAAAGGAACATGAATCGGCAGGCAGCCCTGCAAAGAGCAGTGTCCGACCGAAAATTTCTAATCTGAAATCCATAAAAAAGGCTGTAAAAAAAGCGGATGTCGTATATATCGGTTACCCGATCTGGTGGGGAGAGGCTCCGCATATTGTCTATACGCTGGTGGAAGGAGTAAGCCTGAAAGGAAAAACAGTAGTTCCGTTTTCCACGTCCATCAGCAGCGGGCTTGGCAGCAGCGCCAAACATCTAAAGACAAAAGCGAAGATTTCATCGAAAATGAAGTGGCTGAAGGGGCGCAATTTTTATGATATTCCGTCGCAGAAAACAGTCAACAAATGGGTAAAAGGGTTGAAATATTGATGATTGTGCATATGTAATATTTGTTGTATGAGGGAGGCGTAAATATGCAGGAGAGAATATTAGGTAAGGATTTGAAGGTATCTGCGGTAGGGCTTGGCTGCATGGGATTTTCCCATGCTTATGGGATGCCGACAGAAAAGAAAGAAGCGGTTTGCCGGATACAGCAGGCAGTGGAGATGGGGTATACCTTTTTTGATACGGCAGAGGTATATGGAACACCAGAGGACCCGCATCAGAATGAGGTGCTGGTGGGTGAGGCATTGAAAAACTGCCGGAATAAGGTAGTGATTGCTACAAAATTTGGTATTCATTTTGATAGGGAAAGCAGTGCCGTAAATAAGCCGCTGGTGCCGGATTCCCGGCCGGAAATTATTCGGGCTTCCGTAGAGGCATCCCTGAAAAGATTGAATACGGAATATATTGACCTGTATTACCAGCACCGTATTGATCCGGCTGTTCCGATTGAAGATGTGGCGGGGGTTATGGCTGAATTGATACAGGAGGGGAAAATCACGCATTGGGGGCTGTCAGAGGCATATGAGGAAACGATACGGCGTGCCCATGCTGTTTGTCCTGTGACAGCGGTTCAGAACCGTTATTCCATGATGGCCAGATGGTATGAGGAATTATTTCCGGTATTGGAGGAACTTCATATTGGGTATGTGGCATTTTCGCCTCTTGCCAACGGATTTTTGTCGGCAAAATATGGAAAGGATGCGAAGTTTGACGGAGTATACGATTATCGGAGCATGATGCCGCAGTTTACCAGTGAAGCGGTTGATAAAAATAAAGAACTTTTAACATTACTTCACAGAATGGCAGAGGAAAAGGAATCGACTCCGGCTCAGATTTCCCTTGCGTGGATTTTATGCAGAAAGCCATATCTGGTGCCGATACCGGGCAGCAGGAAAGAAGAACGGCTGAAGGAAAATGCAGGAGCAGCAGATATCATTTTGACAGCCAGTGAGATGACAGCATTGGATGAGGCATTGGAAACTATGGAAATGTCAGATGTATTTGGAGGCTCCAAAATCAAAAAAAGATAGGAGATTTGTATATGAGGAAATGGTCTGCAATATTTTTTAGTATTTTGCTGGTACTTAGCCTTTCTGCCTGTGGGCAGGCGGATAAAGACAATGAAACTGGGAATAGAAATAGTCAGGTATCAGCAGAAAAGAACAAAAACAATACAGGCAGCACATCAAGCAATACCCGTGTCCTGATTGCCTATTTTACAGTGCCGGAGGATGTGAAAACCTCCGATAACGATGCCATTGCCGGAGCAAGCATTGTGGTTAAGGATAGTGAGAAAATGGGCAATACGGAATATGTTGCGGGATTGGTACAGAAAACAATCGGTGGAGACCTGTTCCGGATTGAAACAAAAGATGCCTACCCATTGGAACATGATACGCTGGTAGATCAGGCGGCAGAGGAGCAGGAAAAAGAGCTGCGGCCGGAATTGTCAAATCATGTGGAGAATTTTGAACAGTATGATACGGTAATTCTTGGTTTCCCAAATTGGTGGGGAGATTTACCTATGCCGGTGTACTCTTTTTTGGAAGAATATGATTTTGCAGGTAAAACCATTATTCCTTTTGTTACTCATGGTGGCAGCGGTTTTTCTGCCACAACAGATACCATTTCGCAGTTACAGCCAGACGCTCAGGTTAGTGACAATACACTTTCCCTGTCAAGAGAGGATGTGGCAGATGAGGAAGATGAGGTAAAGAAGTGGGCGCAAGGATTGGGATTACAATAAGTATCTAAATGCCAATAAAATATACAGACAGGGAGGATTCATATGAAGGTAAATAATAAAGAAGAATTTGACAAACAGAATATATTTGGGAAGGGGGAGGCCAATACGGCATTTGCTGATTATTTTATCGGAAATTCTTTTCTGAATCCGCTTACCCATCCGGGGGAATGTGCCGTGTTTCTGGCAAATGTTACATTTGAGCCAGGATGCCGCAATAACTGGCATATCCATCATGCAAAAAGCGGCGGCGGGCAGATGTTAATTTGTACGGCGGGAAGTGGCTGGTATCAAGAGGAAGGAAGGGAACCTGTCAGTCTGGAGCCGGGAATGGTTATTATGATACAGCCGGAAGTGAAACACTGGCACGGAGCGAAAGCAGACAGTTGGTTTAGCCACATTGCAGTGGAGATTCCGGGTGCTGATACGAGCAATGAATGGCTGGAAGCGGTCAGTGATGAACAGTATGACAGTCTCGGTAAATAATCGTTTATATAAGAGTATGGCAGGAGGATGTAAAAATGGCAGTAAAACAGACAGCAGGCAGAACGCAGCTTGGGGAGTTTGCTCCAAAGTTTGCGGAATTAAATGATGATGTATTATTTGGGGAAGTGTGGGCAGGTGAAGAAACAGGGTTGCAGAATTGATTTGTGTGTTTATGCACCTATTTTTGATGGGCAAGGAGATTTTTTTGAAATTATTTGTTTTAATATACAACCATAGATAGACAAGGTTTGTATCAGGATGGTAAGGAGGATATGTATGTTGCAAAATAAGACAATCAAAAAAATAACAGGGCTGCTTTTAGCATTGTTCTTGATAGCAGGGTAGTTTTTTGTAGAAGGGGCATCTGTTCAGGCTGTGGGCAAGCAGAAGGCATTAAATATTACAGACCTTTCTTTATCCGTAGGGCAGAGCCAGAAATTGAAGGTATTAAATGGGAAAAAGGTCAGGTGGAGTTCTTCTAAAAAAACAGTGGCAAGCGTCAGCAAAAAAGAAAAAAGACAATTCGTCCGGAGATAATCAGAATGAAACCAAACAGCCGGCCGAAACAGAAAAACCGGTGGTAACAGACAGGCCGGATGTGACGCCATTAATGGTATCACAACGTAAGACCGGAAAAGACGGTGGAGCTTAGCAAAAAAGGGTATAATGCCTTTGCATTGATTTACCGTCCGGGCGAGCAGACGGCATGTGAGGATTTGGCAAGGGCAGTAAGTTTTTGGGAAAAGCATATAAAATAGGTTCAGCGTTGCTCAACCATTGCAGAATGATGAAAGGAAGAAAAAGATTATGAGTATTTTATTTATTAACGGCAGTCCAAACAAGAATGGTAACACGGTGGGGTTAGCAAAGGAATTATTAGCGGGGAAGGAGTATGATACCCTGCATCTGGTGGATTACAAAATATATTCCTACGGACAGGAGTATGCGGATGACCAGTTTATGGAAGTGGTTGGAAAAATGAAAGAGGCGGATGTTGTAGTTCTTGGTTCTCCGCTTTACTGGCACAGTATGAGTGGTGCGGTCAGGAATCTGTTAGACCGTTCCTATGGTGTGGTGTCAGAGAAAACATTCCGGGGAAAGAAACTGTTTTTTGTATTTCAGGGAGCCTCTCCGACAAAAGAGCAGCTTGCAGCCGGCGATTATACAGCAGGAAGATATGCAGGGCTTTATGGTTTTGATTATCAGGGAATGGCAACCAATAAAAAAGAGGCACAGAAACTTTCCGGAAAATTATAAGGAGTTATCAGGAATATTTAAGATTTGGAAAACAAAATGAATATTGAGATAGGAGAGATGTAAAATGAGTAATCAACTATATGTAAAACTGAATAACGGGGTGGAAATGCCAATGGCAGGAATCGGCACATTTTTGTTAAGCCCGCAGGAGGCAGAGGCTTCCTGCATAAGCGCATTGCAGGATGGGTATCGGTTGATTGATACAGCAAATGCTTATGTCAATGAAAAAGCAGTAGGACGTGCCATGAAAAAATCAGGAATTGCAAGAGAAGAGATATTTTTAGAAACAAAATTGTGGCCGTCTTTCTATAATGATGTGGATGCGGTAGAAAAAACATTGCAGCGTCTGGATACCGATACGATTGACCTTTTGCTGATCCATCAGCCTGCCGGAAATTATATTGCAGGATACCGGCTGATGGAACAGGCATACAAGGCAGGAAAAGTAAGGGCAATCGGTCTTTCTAATTTTAATGAGGAACAGATTCGGGAAATTTTGAGTGTCTGTGAGGTCAGGCCGGCAGTCCTGCAGACAGAAATCCATCCATACTCACAGGAAAAGGGATTAAAGGAATTTTTGTCAAAAGAGGATATTGTGATTCAGGCATGGTATCCTTTGGGACATGGTGATGCAGCGCTGTTGCAGGAACCGGTCTTTGCTAAACTGGCTGAAAAGTATGGAAAAAGCAATGCACAGATTATCCTGCGCTGGCACATACAGGCAGGCAATGTGGTGATTCCGGGTTCAAAAAATCCGGAGCATATCCGTGCGAATTTTGACTTGTTTGATTTTGAGCTGACAGCAGAGGAAATGCAGGAGATACAGAAATTGAATAAAGATAAAAGATATTATACCAGTACACCGGAACTGTTAAAGAGCTATGCAGAGATGGTGCCGTCAGTGGATGAGCAAGTGTGAAAGGTAAAAAGAGTCATTAAGCTGGAAAAAACGTCAGCAAAAAGATTCTACTATTTCACCTAAGAATACAGCACTTTTGCATAGGATACAACGGAAGATGGAATAAAGAATATATCAATGGCTATTCCGGAGGCGGGGAAACCTTGTCTCTGGTACTTGGAAAACGGCCGGAACTCTTTACAAGGGCATTGATGTGCAGTTCTCAGTGGGATGGGGAATATGAACCGGTTGTAAAGGCAAAGACGCCGGTTTATTTCGTCATTGGAGAAAATGATGAATATTATTCGTCAAAACCATTTAAGGATGCTTACCAGAAACTTTATAATCTGTACCGGAAACAGGGCCTATGTGAGAAGCAGATAGAAAAATTACTGGTATTGGATGTGAAGGACAGCAGTTATTTTCAGAGAACGGGCATTACTTATCAGCATGGCGGAGGGTATCTGTTCTGCAGGGATAAAAATATTATGGGTTGGCTGTTTAAGGAATAAGAGGAAATATAAGAAAGGCAGGTCATTAGAATGAAAGTATTGATGATTAACGGAGGACCGCATCCGGAAGGATGTACTTGTACTGCTTTGAAAGAAGTGGCAACTACGCTTGGTAAGGAGGGAATTGATTCTGAAATTGTATGGATTGGAAATAAACCGGTGGGAGGCTGTATTGCCTGCAAGGGCTGTGTGAAAAAAGGGCAGTGCGTGTTTGATGATATTGTCAATGAGGTCAGAAGCAAAGCATATGAGGCAGACGGATTCATTTTCGGTACACCGGTTCACTATGGGGCAGCTTCCGGTAACATGACCGCTTTTATGGATCGGTTGTTTTATTCCGAACTGTGCGGCAATGCAAATAAGGCATTTTATATGAAACCGGCGGCCGCTGTAATATCGGCAAGGAGAGCGGGGACTACGGCAGCCTTTGACCAGATGAATAAATATTTTACGATCCAGGAAATGCCGGTGGTATCTTCAAGGTACTGGAACATGGTTCATGGGGCAGCGCCGGAAGATGTAAAGCAGGACTTGGAGGGGCTTTATACCATGCGTGTGCTTGGCAGGAACATGGCATATATGCTGAAATGCAAAGAGGCGGCGGCTCAGGCGGGGGTATCCCTTCCGGAACAGGAATCTGCTGTTTTTACAAATTTTATCCGCTGATGGAGGGCAGCCTATGAAAACCAGACAGGTTATAAAAATCGGGATTGATATTAGCATGACGGTTTTACTGTTTATTCTGATGGCATTCCATTATGTAGGGCTACAGTGGCATGAGGTGACAGGCGCTGTCATGCTGGTGCTGTTCATTCTGCACCATATCTTAAATGGGAACTGGTACAGGGCATTGGGAAAAGGGAAATATTCTTCCGGCAGAATACTGTTCACGATTGTGGACGTGGTATTGCTCATTGATATGTTCCTGCTGATGTTTAGCGGGATTTCCATGTCCCGTTATGTGTTCCGTTTTTTGGATATTCCGGTCAGCAAAGCATGGGCGAGGGGAATGCACATGACGGCATCTTATGCCGGGTTTCTGCTGATGGGTTTCCATATTGGGCTTCATTACGGCATGATTGTGGGAATGATAAAAAGAATATGTCCTATTACCAAAAAGAATGCAGTGTGCATATGGGTTCTGCGTGCTTTGGCATTCCTGATTGCCGGATATGGTGTATATGCGTTGTTTACACGGAAGTTTGTTGATTATATCTCTCAAAGGGTAATGTTTGCATTTTTTGACTATGAGGAACCAGTGCTTTCTTTTGTTTTGGACTATGCAGCCATCATGGGACTGATGATTTTTATATCTTATTATTTGCAGCGTTTTCTGCAATGGATAAGAAAAACAGTTCCTAAGAAGAAAGAAAATATAGATTAGCAGGAGGGGAATCGGATGAAAAAGAAAAGGTTCATTATAATTGCGGTGGCAGTTTTACTGGTAATTGCAGCAGCCGTCATTTGTTTCAAGATGTTTGGAGGTTCACACACGGGAATTGATAACAATCCGGAGTCAAAACTCAGTAATGACAGCAAGGTGCTGGTCGCTTATTTTTCATGGTCCGGAAATGGGCAGCAGATGGCAAGATGGATTTCGGAGGAAACAGGCGGAGACCTGTTCCGTATTGTACCGGCAGAACCCTATGGGAAAGATTTTGATTCCTGTGCAGACCGGGCAAAAAATGAACTGGATAATGGCATCCGTCCGGAGCTTTCAGAACATATAGAGAAACAGGCGATGGAACAGTACAATGTCATTTACATAGGTTTTCCGGTATGGTGGTATGACCTGCCTATGCCGGTCTGGAGTTTTCTTGAGGAATATGATTTGTCAGGGAAAACAGTAATTCCGTTCTTTTCCCATAATGGAAGTTCTAACGGTGCGGGAAGTGTTAGCAGGATTTCTGAATTGGCAAAAGGAGCAAAGGTTTTAACAGAAGATGCACTGTCCATTCCCGGCAGAAGTGTTTCCGGTTCTGAGAAAGAAGTAAAAGAATGGGCAGCAGAGAGATTAAAGGAGAATCAGTAATTAGCAGGAAAGGAAAGGTAATTGCGATGAAACAGAACAAATTATTTAAGAAACTGTGGGTTTTTATGCTTGTCCTGTCGTTTTTGGCGACACAATTCGCCACGGTGCAGGCGGCAGCAAAAACAAATAAGGAAACCATATCGTTAAATAAATCAGTGTACATTCTGAAAAAGGGGAAAACGGTAAAATTAAAAGCGGTATTAAACAAAGTTGCAAAACGGAAGGGTGTGAAATGGAGCAGCAGTAACCGCAAAGTGGCAACCGTGTCTAAAAATGGAAAAGTTACAGCAAAAAGAAAAGGCAAGGCGGCCATCACAGCGACGGTAAAAGGAACCTCGGTAAAGGCACGATGCAAAATCACTGTGGGAACACCAGTAAGCAAGGTGACATTAAACAGAAAGTCACTTACCCTGAAAACAGGACAGAGTTTTTCCCTAAAAACGAGTATTTCCACGAAAAAGGCATCTGTCAAAAAAGTGAATTATAAGAGCAGTAACAAAAGGGTGGCATCTGTGAGTAAGAAGGGGGTGATTCAAGCGGATTCTTTCCGGATTGAGAGGGAAACACCATACAGTGATGATTATAATACCGTGGCATATGGGGAGGCAAAGGATGAGGCTGATAGTAATGCCCGCCCACCATTAAAGAATCCGTTGGAATCAGTGGCAGCCTACGACAAAATCGTACTTTGTTATCCGATTTGGTGGCATACGGCACCGATGACAGTAGGAACCTTTCTGGAAACCTATGATTTGACAGGAAAGACGATTTATCCAATATCCCAGTCAGCATCTATGGATGTATCCCAGTATAATCAATCTGTGGAATTTATTAAAGAATGTGCAAAAGGGGCAGTGGTTGATGACGGCCTGTTTACAAAAGATAATGCAGTTATTCAGTCTTACGTTGCAGAAACAGTTTTGTCGGTAAAACAGCCGGCAGAACAAAATCCGTCTTCCGTCAGCCATATTGTTTCCTATGCGGATGTGCCTCTGCTTTCTCTGAATAATATATTACAGGGGACACACATGGGGACTTCCGGCGCATATTTGACTTTTGCATGAGATTTGAAACATCTGAGGATGACATTATGATAAAAAAGTTAAAAATTTTTTGTCCTATACTTGACATGAGCTGATGGCAATGGACGGATGAGCAGATTACTTACAACGCTTCTTTTATATCAAAGCGGATTTTACGTAGGAAAGTATATTTCGCTTGAGGCTAAAATTGCGAAGAATAAGGATTTATATCATGAAGCGTTAGGACAGAGTCAAGATGGCTGGCATGAAGCGAAAGAGGATGTTGTTCCTTTTATAAAATATCTTTTGGGAACGGTACTTGCTGCTTATAAGGAATTTGAAGATCGTTTTGCGATAATTGGTGTGAAACGGCCGGCAATAGAGATGGTGCGTAAGGCTACCGAAAATAAAATAGGAAAATTTTCAAAACAAGATATCAGAGAACTTTGTCCATCACTTAGTATCAGTTCGATAGAAAATTCATTGAGAACGCTTGTAAAAGAAGGCGATTTGATGCGAGGTGGTTCTGGAAAAGCTACTTACTATGTAAGATTAAAATAGTTTAAGAATAAAAGGGCTGCATACGGTACTTACTCGTATTGGAAGAGTTATATTGCAAGGCTTACTTTAACTTTATATGAAGTATTTGATGCCAATTTTTTAGATTCCCGTGTTTGTAACAAATGTTCGTTGTCAGTTCCTTTGGATTCCAGTAATTCCGTAGAAAAACTTTGTGACTCGTGGGTTTGAGTACGTCGGTATGTGGCACTGGTAGTTTCAGTGCCCATACCGTTACGCACTCAATTAGTGAGAACGGCGCAAGAGGTTCGGGGAACCTCTGACCTGCGCGGACCGGAGTGGAACGTAGAACCACGAGACGCAAAGCTTTTCTACGGAATTACGGAACCCTAAAAATTTGACAAACAACCTTCCTTTCCGCTACAATAGTAAAGGCAATGAAAGAGAGGAATGACAGATGAGGACGGCATTAACGATAGCAGGAAGTGATTGTAGTGGGGGAGCCGGAATACAGGCAGATTTAAAGACGATGATGGCGAATGGTGTTTACGCCATGAGTGTCATTACCGCATTGACGGCGCAGAACACGATGGGAGTAAGCGGTATTATGGAAGTAACACCTGAATTCTTAAAAAAGCAGTTGGACGCAGTTTTTACTGACATAAAACCGGATGCTGTGAAAATCGGCATGGTGGCTTCTGCGGAATTAATTCATGTGATTGCGGAACGGTTGTCTTTTTACAAGCCAAAGTTTATTGTGGTCGACCCGGTTATGGTTTCGACCAGCGGTTCAAGGCTGATTGAAGAGGACGCCGTTGCGGCACTGCAAAATGAACTTTTGCCGATAGCTTCTGTGATTACACCAAATATTCCGGAAACTGAGGTGCTTACCGGAACGAAGATTGATTCCAAAGAAAAAATGGAACAGGCGGCACAGGCACTTTATAACAAATATGAGACAGCAGTTTTATGCAAAGGCGGTCACAGCATTGAGGATGCAAACGATTACCTCTATGGGGCGGATGGTGGAAATTGGCTTGAGAGTAAGCGCATTGATAATGAAAATACGCATGGAACCGGCTGTACGCTTTCCAGTGCAATTGCCTCTTATCTGGCGCAGAACTGTGAATTAACAGATGCCGTTATAAAAGCCAAAGAATATATATCAGGCGCATTGGCGGATGGAATGGATTTAGGACAGGGAAGTGGTCCGCTCAACCATGCATTCCGCTTTAACCCAAGTAAAAATTGAAAGGAGTACATAGATATGTTATCAGAAAAAATGGTACAGTTAGGAACAAATCGCTCGGTAATCCGTGATTTGTTTGAGTATGGAAATAAGAGAAAGGCAGAAATCGGAGCAGAAAATGTATTTGATTTCAGTATTGGAAATCCGAGTGTTCCCGCACCGGAATGTGTAAAAGAAGCAGCTATTGATTTGCTCACAAACGGAGACCCAGTTGCCTTGCATGGTTATACATCGGCACAGGGAGACGCAGCACTTCGTGAGAAATTGGCTTCCTATGTAAATGAGCAGCATGGCACAAATCTTACGGCAGACAATTTTTATGTTACCGTTGGAGCAGCTGCATCGCTCACGATTTCATTAAAAGCACTGGCAGAACCGGACGATGAGTTTATCACCTTTGCTCCATTTTTCCCAGAGTACACTGTATGGGTAGAAAATGCAAAGGCAA
>JABLTM010025176.1_pt1 | contig 43566 bp, 42 predicted proteins | sample 7160121 | NCBI WGS metagenome assembly JABLTM01 (sample SAMN14651224, study PRJNA627086) | human gut metagenome | isolation source: feces | host: Homo sapiens
TGGCGGATGTGCCTCAAAAATATTATTTGAGTCAGAAGGCGTGTCTGGGTATTCTGCGGAGAGCTTCAGAGCGTGGCAAGAAACTTCCCGAAGTTTTGGAACTTGCTTTGAAAAAACAGGCTCAGGTCTGATGTTCGAGAATCATTCTCAGGATACCAGATACACAGGACCTCTTAATGTTGCTCAGACAGTTTCTGCAACTTATGGAACAGGCGGAAACAACCAGCCTTTTGTGGTGGAATCCGCAAGATTCTGTACCGAACATTCAGCACAGGCAAGAGGCATCGGTTACGAAGAAGAAAAATCCCCCACACTTCGTGCAGGTGTTGTTCCGGCTACTTTGAAAATTCGTTCCGGATGTCCGGGTGGTGGAAAAGGTGCTTTGATTCAGGAAAACAAATCCGCAACGCTCTCCTGCAACAACGACCAGACGCTTTTCGTTCCAAAGGTATATGGCATCTGCGGAAAATACAGCAATTCCATGATGAGCGATAATCCAAACAGCGGATTTTATGAAGCAGATACTTCAAGAACCATTGATACCAGCAATCAGTCACCTTGCAAGAACCAAGGTGGTATGGTTGTAGTTGAGGGCAACGGTTCACGCCCTTCACATCACGGTGACGGATACAAGGAATCGGAAACCATGTACACGCTGAATTGTACTGAAAATCACGCTGTTTCATATGGAATCGGCAGACCTGCAATGAATCAGGGGTACAATGCAAAATTTAGTTTTCAGATTGAAGAGGAAAAATCTCCTACAATCGTTGCATCGGGGGCAGGCGGAATCGCTCATCCGAAATACTCCACAAGCAAAAATTCTCATCATACCGTTGCCGAAAAGGAAAAAGCAAACACACTTGTGGCATCAGACTATAAAGACCCTCCTGTTGTCAATGACAGCACTCCTGAAATTGAATACATTGTCCGCCGACTTACACCCCAGGAATGTGCATTGCTTCAAGGAATGCCGACTTGGTGGTGTGATGGACTTGGTACGGAAAATCCGACTGATACGCAGATTGACTGGTGGCAAAACGTTTTTGAAACCTATAATAAGGCAATCGGAAAAGAGTGCAAACCCAAAAGCCGTAAGCAGATTGAAAAGTGGCTGAAGAATCCGTATTCCGACAGCGCTGCCTATAAAATGTGGGGCAACGGCATCGCAGCTTGCAATGCCTGGTTTGTCCTTGCCGGAATCGCCTATTATGCACAAAACGAGGGGAAATAATTCTACATATCCCACACTTGATATCTGTGCCATTTAGAGTTATCATGTGTACTACCAAAAAGGAGGTCAAAACACATGATAATTGAATTACATCTTACAGGAAACGAACGAAAGGGACTGGCAAAGGCGGTCAGCGAGATTATCGGAGCGCCCTCCGAATATCAGTATATGCCAACCTGTGCATACAAAATCGGCAGAGATTACACGATTACAAAGGAAGGCAATCTTGAAATCAGTGATTCAGCTGACAGCAAGGAAGTCGAAAACTTGATTGATGAACTGGTCAGCAGAGGCTATGATGTTCCGCTTGATGAAGAAGAAAACGGTCTGACGGTAGAGATGCCTTTGGAACTGGTTGATGATGCTACAATCGACAGGCTCAGAAAAATTGTGGAAAACAAGGGAGAACTTTTCAAAGCTGCTTTCAAAACTGACAATCTTGAAATCATTGTAGAAGATGACAAGGTTTGTTTTCCATGGTTCACCGTGGAGCAGTACGATGATACAACAGCCTACTGCACTTTCATTTCCATGCTTTGCGAATTTGCGAAAAATCAGAAACGCATCAACAACAAGCCTGACACATCAGACAATCCCAAATATACCATGCGTTGTTATCTTCTTCGCCTGGGCATGATTGGCGCAGAGTACAAATCGGCAAGAAAGGTGCTGCTCAGAAATCTTTCAGGCAGTTCAGCGTTCAGAAAGGCAGGTGGAAACGATGAAAATTCCCAATAAAGAATATCTGGAACAACTCCGAAAGAAGTATCCTGCAGGAACAAAGCTGCAGCTGATTTCCATGCGTGATGAAAAGTATCCCATTCTTCCGGGAACAATCGGTGAGGTCACTCATATCGATGATCTGGGTTCGATACACATGAAATGGCAAAACGGTTCCTCTCTTGCAATCATTCCAGAAGTGGATAGTTTCAAAGTGGCTCCGGGGGCTGAAAAATAAGGGAGCACCTATTTCATCGTACTGTATATTACCATAGAAAATCAAGTAAAGCAAGACTGTATATTACACAATCATTCGGCGAATATACAGTCTCTTTTTCTGTTAATTTAGCCGCTTGATATATCCTCCGTGATGCGGTAATATGTAACACAACGAAAGGGCGGAAAGCCCGAATTTACGGAGGAAAAACAATGAACGCTAAAACAGAAAGACAGATTGAAAACATGAAAAACCAGACCATCGGAGTGGAAATCGAAATGAACCACATCACCAGAGAAAGAGCTGCAAGACTTGCCGCCGACTTCTTCGGAACAAGCAGATACGAAAACACGGCAGGCAGAAACGGCTACTGCACCTGGTCAGCATGGGATGCACAGGGCAGAGAATGGAAATTTCAGAGAGACGTTTCCATTGCCGGAGCAGACAGCGAAAAATGCGAACTGGTAACCCCAATCCTGAAATACGAGGACATCGAAACCTTGCAGGAACTGGTCAGAAAGCTTCGCAAAGCCGGAGCAATCAGCCACGCAGGAATCGGTGCAGGTGTTCACATTCACATCGGAGCAAACGGCCACACACCACAGAGCCTCAGAAATCTTGCAAACATCATGGCAAGCCACGAAAAGCTGATTGCCGACGCTTTGAAAATCGACAGCGGCAGAATGCATCGCTACTGCAGAACGGTAAACCCAAAATTCATCGAGCAGATCAACAAGAAAAAGCCAACAACCATGGCACAGCTTGCGGACATCTGGTACACTTCAAACGGTGCAGACTACGGCAGAAATCATCATTACAACGACAGCAGATACCATATGCTGAACTACCACGCAACCTTTACAAAGGGAACAATCGAATTCAGACTTTTCCAGTTTGACAAGCCTGCAAACGGCAAGAAAAACGGACTTCATGCCGGACAGCTGAAAAGCTACATTCAGCTTTGCCTTGCCCTTTCCGAAATGGCAAAGGAACTGCGAACAGCAAGCCCAAAGCCGCAGCAGACGGAAAATCCGAAATTTGCCATGAGAACATGGCTGATGCGATTGGGATTTATGGGAGCAGAATTTGCCACGGCAAGGGATTTCCTGACAAGAAACCTGGAGGGAGATGCAGCCTTCCGATTCGGCAGAGCCTGAAAAGGCTTGCCTCCCACAGGCAACAGGCGGCAACACCACCGCCAACGTTGCTTTTGCGGGATAGTTTCCCAAGCCTTAAGAAAAGCCCCACACAAGCCCACACAGCGGCTGACATCGCAAAGCATAATCTGAACAAATACTACACAAGAAAAGGCACAGATATTTTGTAGTTTTAGCGGGTTGCTATTCTTGCCCGAAAGAGTTAATATGTGACTACCGCTTAAGAAAAAGCGGAATTCACAAAAAGGATGATGCAGATGAAAAAATATTACATTGCCTACGGTTCAAACCTCAATGTCCGTCAAATGAAATTCAGATGCCCTACGGCAAAGGTTGTGGGAACAAGCGTAATTAAAGGTTACGAGCTTCTCTACAAGGGCAGCAAGACAGGCTCCTACCTCACCATTGAAAAGAAAAAAGGCGGCGTGGTTCCGGTAGCCGTCTGGGAAGTAACTGCCAGAGATGAAAAAAGCCTGGATGCCTATGAGGGTTATCCAAATTTCTACTACAAGAAGAACATGAAAATCAAGCTTTCCGAAACCGGAAAAACGCTGGACGCCTTTGTGTACATCATGCACGAAGAACGCAGCCTTGGCATTCCGTCACAGAACTACATCAGCACCTGCCGATTCGGATATACGATTTTCGGATTCGATTTCAAGTATCTGGATAAAGCCTACGAAAAAAGTATAAAGGGAGCTGACCGTTATGAAAAATGAAACGAACACTGAAAGAACCTGCCCAAAGTGCGGTTGTGCCTATCATGGAAGACCGGCACTTTCCAGAACGGATAATGAAACGCTGATTTGTCCCGACTGCGGAACCCGTGAGGCTCTTGAAGCCTTGGGAATCTCCTCGGAAGAAACGGAAAAAATCGTCAGCATCATTCATCGCAATCGGGCAGAATAATCGAACACAAGCCGCCACGTTTGGCTGTGTGGCCATTCAGGGATTCCTCCGTAAAGTTTTCCCTATTGCAATAAAGCCCCACACGAGCCGACAGGGCGGCTTTGTGCTGCTGTCATGTTCACACAAAAAGCATCTCCAATTTCGGCGTGATGTTTGTTACATTTATTATCGCAATTATCGTTGACTATCAGCCAAAGATGCGGTAATATACAACACAACGGAACGGAAAACCGACCGAAAACAACGAAATTTGGAGGAAAACACCATGAAAACAATTGAACTTTTTGAACAGGCAGCTACAAAGGGAAACGAATTTTTCCGTGAGAACAACTTGAACACGACCCTTTACTGGGCATACCGCAAAAGTAAACAGAACGGAAATGAATTCATCGATTTTCAGGAAGTGATATGGGACGAGGATATTGAACCAATTGCCAACTTTCTGAAAGCCGAGGGAATCAACAAATTTACGATTTCCAGCACCTTCAGCGGTCTGATTGCCACCCTTGCCGCTTTTGAAAAACAAGGATTTCACATGAATGGGCTGACCAAGGTAACCGCAGATTATACAGATTTTGCAACCGGCAAACCGAAAATCATCCCTGCGATTCTCATGAAACTGAACTAAAAACCAAAGAGCCAAGGGGCGGAATGAGCCGCCCCTGTGCTTGCCTGTAACGGCGGGCAGAAACGATTCCGTAAATTTACCAAATGCAAAAAGCAAGCCAACAAACGGCAACGTGGGGCTTGCTTTTTGATTGCTCCGGGGGCGCAAAAATAAGGGAGATCCTATTTCATCGTACTGTATATTACCATAAAAAATCAAGAAAAGCAAGACTGTATATTACACAATCATTTGGCGAATATACAGCCTTTTTTTCTGTAGATTTAGCCGCTTGCAATAATGCACACTATGCGGTAATATGTAATCACCGAAAGGGAAAACAATCAAAAAAACGGAGGAAAACACAATGGTATCATACGGAATCGCAAAGGCAAGAGCAATGGCAAACAGAATCGACTGGAACGAAAGAACCGAAATCACAAAGGCAATCATCACCTGGGTTGACGCGGAGTACGAATACGAACTTGAAATCGAAAACGAAGACCACATGGACGACGATGATTTCACAGCCTGGATTGAAGAAAATGCAGAGGCTTTTGCAAAAGAGGACGCACAGGAAAACGGCACAGCCTTTGAAGAAATCGACAGAATTCGCTACAAAGAAGACTACATTGACGACGATGCGCTTTTCGATGAGGAATACGAAAATGCCTGCGAATTTGAATGGGAGTGCATGACGGGAAGATAAAATTCCCAGCACTTTCCAAACAGCCCCTGAGACAAGGGGGCTGTGGCTCGTACCGAAGAAATATAGTACACAAAATCCGAGCTGAATCTTTGTGCAGTATATTTTTCCGTTATGACTTGATAAACTTGAAACTGTATGGTAACATGGTTACAATGGGAATAGAATCTCGATTACAAATCGCCCCCAGAGGGCTTGAAAATAATGATGCAGACTTGCTTTGGCAGGTCTTTTTTGTTAGGTGGTGATAGAATGGCAAAATACAAACCGACAGAATTCATGGCGGAAGATTCCAGATACGATAAAAAGGCGGCAGACTATGCCGTCTCTTTTATTGAATGCCTGAGTCATACCAAAGGCACATGGGCTGGAAAGAAATTTGAACTTCTGGATTGGCAGGAACAGATTATCCGCGACCTGTTCGGCATTTTGAAACCGAATGGCTATCGACAGTTCAACACGGCGTACATTGAAATTCCCAAGAAAAATGGCAAACAGCTGGCATTACACACTCCAATCCCTACCCCATACGGATTTACAACAATGGGTGATATACAGATTGGAGATGAATTGTTTGATGAGAAGGGAAACATCTGCCATGTTATTGCGAAAAGTCCTGTAGATTATGAAGAACAAGGCTATATCATCCGATTTAAGGACGGTGAAGAAATCATTGCAGGAGCAAGGCATTTGTGGACAGGTGAACTTACAAATGGTACACGCAGAAAAAGAACGATTACAACGGAGGAATTATATCAGCGTTCTTGTGACGCCGATGGTTGTTATCGGTTTCGTATTCCTATTGCCGAAGCCTTTAACACAACTGAAAAAGAACTGCCTGTTGAACCTTACTTAATGGGTTATTGGTTAGGCAATGGAAATGCTGTAAAGCCTGAAATTACAATTCAAACTTGCGATATACCGGAAGTGTTAGACCGAATATGGCCATGGCACAAGCTAAAAAGAAGGTGGAAAAATACAGGTGATTCGGAAATCTGTCCTGTCCCGGATTTGAAAAAAGTACTTTTGAAAAACTTCCATGACAAGAAAATCCCAATAGAATATCTCAGAGCTTCCGTTTCGCAGAGATTCGATTTATTACAGGGACTTATGGATTCTGATGGAGCAATCAGTAATGTGAAAGGGCAGGCAATTTACACTTCTACAGAAAAAGCACTTGCTGAAAGCGTAAGTGAACTGCTATGGGGTTTAGGCATAAAAAATACAATCACGACTGCGGTATCCACGCAGAGAACAGATTGGAGTAAGCCAAGCAGAGAATGCGGAAGAGTGGCAACAGGAGAAACCCTATACTATGTGAAATTCACTGCCTTCGATGATATGCCGATTGCAGGACTAAAAAGGAAAATGAAAAACGCAGTAAAAAGGAATCCTAAGTCACGCAGTCATTTTCGATATATTGATTCTATTGAAAAAATTGAAAATCCGGGTATGCAATGCATACAAGTCGACAGCCCTTCACACCTTTATTGTGTTGGGCGTTCTTTTTTACCAACACACAACAGCGAGCTTGCCGCCGCTGTTGCACTGCTGCTCACCTGCGGTGACGGTGAAGAACGTGCCGAAGTTTACGGCTGTGCTGCTGACCGCCAACAGGCAGCCATTGTATTTGATGTGGCTGCCGATATGGTGCGAATGTGCCCAGCCCTGAATAAGCGAGTGAAAATCCTGACCTCACAAAAGCGTATCGTGTACATTCCAACAAACAGCTTCTATCAGGTACTTTCTGCAGAAGCATACTCCAAGCACGGATTCAATATTCATGGCGTTGTATTTGATGAGCTGCATACCCAACCCAACCGAAAACTCTTTGATGTCATGACAAAGGGCTCCGGTGATGCCAGAATGCAGCCTCTGTATTTTCTTATCACAACCGCCGGAACTGATACAAATTCAATCTGCTATGAAGTACACCAAAAAGCAAAGGACATTCTGGAAGGCAGAAAGCACGACCCGACTTTTTATCCGGTCATTTATGGTGCAGATGAATCCGAAGACTGGACTGACCCAAAGGTGTGGAAAAAAGCAAATCCATCCCTCGACAAGACAATCGGCATGGATAAGGTGGTAGCAGCTTGTAATTCTGCAAAGGAAACGCCGGGAGAAGAAAACGCTTTCCGACAATTGAGACTGAACCAATGGGTAAAACAGGCTGTCCGCTGGATGCCGATGGAAAAGTGGGACAAATGCAAGGTGGATTTTGATGAAGATATGCTTGCCGGGCGTATCTGCTACGGTGGACTTGACCTCTCCTCTACAACGGATATTACAGCTTTTGTGCTTGTTTTTCCGCCGACCGATGAAGACAATCATTATTATGTTTTGCCTTACTTCTGGCTGCCCGAAGAAACTTTGCCGCTCAGAGTAAGGCGTGACCATGTTCCATATGATGTATGGGAACGGCAGGGCTACCTGAAAACCACTGAGGGAAATGTAGTTCACTACGGTTTTATCGAAAACTTCATTGACGAACTGGGACAAAAGTTTCACATCAAAGAGATTGCATTTGATAGATGGGGTGCAGTGCAGATGTCGCAGAATCTGGAGGGACTTGGCTTCACGATGGTGCAATTTGGACAGGGTTACAAAGATATGTCACCGCCGACCAAAGAACTGATGAAACTGACCTTGGAACAAACACTTGCCCACAACGGGCATCCTGTTTTAAGGTGGATGATGGATAACATCTTTATTCGTCGTGACCCTGCCGGAAACATCAAACCGGACAAAGAAAAATCCACAGAGAAGATTGACGGTGCGGTTGCCATGATTATGGCTCTCGACCGTGCAATTCGCTGTGGATGTGTATCTGATGAGTCGGTTTATGATTCGAGGGAGATGCTGGTTTTATGATGTACAATATCACCCGAAATTTCGCAGAATGATTGTCATTATTCACACTTGAATAGTGCCAAACAGTATGGTAATATACCTACTAACGAAAGGCACAAAGCCTTCGAAATCAACCTACGGAGGATAAAAATGACAAAGAAAGAACTGAACGAACAAAAGCATATGTTGAAAGTACTGACAGAAAACAAGGCACATACCGAACGTTTGACGGACAAAACCTGCAATGAAATTTTCGGGCTTCCAAAAGCAACCGTTCTGAGTAATATGGATACGGCGATTGTCAGAATGAAAGAAAAAATCGATGCCTATAACGCAGGTCAAAACAGCAAATAACGACAAGGAGTCCGGAAGGGCTCCTTTTTCATGAAAGGAATGATTTTCATTGGGTATTTTCAGCGGACTCTTTAAGTCCAGAGATAAGCCAACCAACAGTTACGACAGCCCGTCATACACATACTTTTTCGGCAGAAGCAATGCAGGAAAAAGAGTTACTGACAGAACAGCCATGCAGCATATTGCGGTTTATGCCTGCGTGAGAGTGCTGTCGGAGGCTATCGCACAGCTGCCGCTTCATGTGTACAAATACAATGACAAAGGAAAAGAGCGAGTGCCACAACACCCGCTCTATTTTTTACTCCACGATCAGCCAAATCCCGAAATGACATCTTTCGTATTTCGAGAAACCCTGATGTCCCATCTGCTGATTTACGGCAATGCCTATGCACAGATAATCCGAAATGGTAGAGGTGATGTTTTGGGATTGTATCCTTTGATGCCGGATAAGATGAAAGTTGACCGTGATGAAAAGAACCGCTTGATATATATTTACAGCCGTTACGATGAAGCAAATCCAAATATGAAGGAACAGGGAGATGTTGTACTCTATGCCGATGAAGTCCTGCATATTCCAGGTTTAGGGTTCGATGGATTGGTCGGATATTCGCCGATTGCACTTGCAAAAAATGCAATCGGCATTTCTATTGCCTGCGAGGAATATGGAGCATCGTTCTTCGGAAACGGTGCGAGTCCGTCAGGCGTTTTGGAACACCCTGGAGTAATCAAAAATCCGGAACGTGTACGTGATGCATGGCAGAGAGCCTATGGCGGAAGAAACGCCCACAAGGTTGCAGTTTTGGAGGAGGGCATGAAGTTCACACCCATTGCAATTCCGAATAATGAAGCGCAGTTTCTGGAAACCAGAAAGTTTCAGATTGAGGAGATTGCAAGAATGTACAGAGTGCCACTCCATATGATTGGCGACCTTGACCACGCTACATTTTCTAACGTAGAGCATCTGTCATTAGACTTTGTAAAATACAGCCTTGACCCCTGGATTGTAAGGTGGGAGCAGTCGTTGCAGAAGGCTTTGCTTTCTGATTCGGAAAAAGGACAGTATTTTATAAAATTCAATGTGGACGGACTACTGCGTGGTGATTACGCTTCCCGTATGCAGGGATATGCTACCGCAAGACAGAACGGCTGGATGTCTGCCAACGATATCCGTGAAAAGGAAGATATGAATATGCTTTCTGAGGAGGAAGGCGGTAACCTGTATCTCGTAAATGGCAGCTTTACAAAACTTGCAGATGCAGGAGCATTTGCAAATCCGGCAAAGGAGGAAGAAACTGAATGAAGAAATTCTGGAACTTCATAAAGAATGAAGATACATCAGAAACAGAGCTTCTGTTTAACGGCCCTATCTCTGAAGATACCTGGTGGGGAGATGAGGTCACACCCGCACTGTTCCGTGATGAACTCTCAAAAGTAAGCGGAAATCTGACAGTCTGGCTGAACTCACCGGGCGGCGATGTGTTCGCAGCAAGTCAGATTTATTCCATGCTGAAAAATCATAAAGGCAAAGTTACCGTGAAAATTGACGGTATTGCTGCATCAGCGGCTTCTGTTGTAGCAATGGCTGGCGATGAAACGCTGATTGCGCCGACGGCCATGATGATGATTCACGACCCTTCTACATCAGCAATGGGCAATAAAGCGGATATGGAAAAGGCAATTGAACTTCTGGAAGAAGTCAAGGAGTCTATCATCAACGCATATGAAACCAAATCCCATCTCAGCCGAAATAAGATTGCAAAACTGATGTCCGACGAAACATGGCTCAATGCGAAAAAGGCGCATGAGATGGGATTTGTTGACGGGATTCTCTTTGCCGAAAATAAGAAACCTTTCCCTCCCGAAGAGGGGGAAGAAGAGCCTGACGAGGATGAGAAAAAGGAAGATACATTGACCGCTATGACTTATTCAAAATCAAAGAATCTATCTGCGTTCTTATCAAAGGTATCTGCATCGGCAGAACCTGTCAAAGGCACACCCATTGACCAGCTTGAAAAAAGACTGGCATTACTGAAATACTAACAGGAGGATTTTAACTATGGCTATGACGATTCAGGAACTGAGAGAAAAGAGAGCGAAAGCTTGGGATACAGCACGTGATTTTCTCGACAGCAAGAGAAATGCAAACGGCGTTCTCAGCGAGGAAGATTCCAAAACATATGATGCAATGGAAAAGACCATTGTTGACCTTGGCAAGGAAATACAGCGTCTGGAAAGACAGGCTGAAATTGAAGCAGAAATGAACAAGCCTACTTCAACACCTGTTCTCGGCAAGCCTGCCACACCGGACGTAACGGAAAAGACAGGTACAGCAAGCGACAGCTACAAAGCGGCTTTCTGGAACAGCATCAGAAATCGAAACTGGATTGATGTCAATAACGACCTGCACATTGGCACAGATGCAGAGGGCGGTTATCTTGTTCCAGACGAGTTTGAAAGAAAACTGGTGGAAGCATTGGAGGAAGAAAGTATCTTCCGTCAGATGGCAACGGTTATCAAGACTTCCAACGGCGACCGCAAGATTCCGATTGTGACTTCCAAGGGCGAAGCAGTCTGGATGGACGAGGAGCAGCAGTATACGCTCTCCGATGATACATTCGGTCAGGCATCGCTTTCCGCATATAAGCTGGGAACAGCAATCAAGATTTCTGAGGAACTGCTGAACGACAGTGTATTTGACCTGCCGTCCTACATTGCCCGTGAATTTGCCCGTCGTATCGGTGCAAAGGAAGAAGAGGCATTCTTTGTTGGTGACGGCAAGGGCAAGCCGACAGGTATCTTCCATACCGTAGGCGGTGCAGAAGATGGTGCAACAACAACCGGTGCAAACATTACCTTTGATGATGTGATGGAACTGTTCTATTCTCTCAGAAGTCCGTACCGCAAGAAGGCTGTGTGGGTTCTCAACGATTCCACGGTTAAGGCACTTCGTAAGCTGAAGGATAACACAGGCAACTATATCTGGAATCCGTCTGTGCAGGCGGGTGTGCTGGATACCATTCTCAATCGCCCTTACAAAACATCAAGCTATGTGCCGGAAATCAAGGCTGGCAACAAGTGTATGGCATTCGGTGACTTTAGTTACTACTGGGTGGCTGACAGACAGGGACGCTCTTTCAAGCGACTGAATGAACTCTTTGCTATGACCGGACAGGTTGGCTTTCTTGCAAGTCAGAGACTGGACGGCAAACTGATTCTCCCGGAGGCTATTAAGACACTTACCATCAAGAAAGCGTGATGTAAATGATAACGCTGAAAGAAGCGAAAAATTATCTGAGAGTGGATTACGATGAGGACGACAGGTTGATTCAGAATCTGCTGCTTACAGCTAAAAATCTGGTAATGGACGTTGGCAGAATGGACGAGGATGCTTTTGCCAGAAATGAAGATACGGTGCGGACAGCGATGCTTTTCGCACTTGGTTATCTTTATGAAAACAGAAGTAATCCCGATTATCAAAAGCTAACGCTGAATCTCAGGTCAATTCTGTTTGCACAGAGAGAGGGCGTGATGTAATGGAAATCGGAAATCTGAATCAGAGAATTACCATTCTGGAACACAGAACTGTTATTGACGAGATCAGCAACCATATCACCAAATGGGAAGAAACATTCTCCCTGTGGGCAAATGTGACCGTGAAAACAGCAAGTGAAACCACTGATGCAGGAATAACCAAAGAGGTACAGAAGCTTGAATTTCTCGTTCGTCAAAGCCCTGCATCACTGAACATCAACAGCACCAATTTCCGTATACTGTTCCGAAACAGTATCTACAACATCACAGGAATTATTCCCCTTTATGACCACAACGATTACCTGAAAATTGAGGGAGAAACAAGAAAGGCAGGTGTCCCCGATGACTTCAATTGATAATATGGCTGCTGAAATCATGAAAGGTCTGACGGAATACGCCGACCTTGCAAATGAAAGCATGAAAAAGGCTGTAAAGAAAACTGCCACAGAGGTAAAAAAAGAAATCTCCGCCAATGCACCAAAGGACACCGGTGCTTACGCAAAAAGCTGGGCAGTTAAAAAGACAAAGGAAAACAGCCATTCTCTGGAAATGACTGTTCACAGTAAGAATCGCTATCAGTTGGCACATCTCCTTGAAAAAGGCCACGCCAAGCGTGGCGGCGGACGTGTGGCAGGAAAAGCGCATATATCCCCTGCAGAGGAAAACGGCGTACAGCTGTTTGAAAAACTGATCGAGGAGGCACTTAAATGACCTACGAACAAATCGCAGAAATGATGGAAGAAATGGGGCTGCCTTTTGCTTACCACCATTTCGCTGAGGGCGAAAGTCCAGCACCTCCTTTTTTACTATTTTTATCTCCCGGAGAGAATACATTTTCTGCGGATAATCAGATGTATTTCAGCTTTAAACAGCTGGATATTGAATTATATACAGACATTAAGAATCCTGAACTGGAAAAGCAGATAGAACAGGTTCTGAAACGTCATAAAATCTACTATACAAAATCAGAAGTATGGATAGAGTCCGAAAAACTCTATGAAGTACTTTACGAAACGGAGGTATAACTTATGGCAAACAAAAAGAATAAGGTTAAATTCGGTTTGCAGAATGTGTACTGGGCAAAGATTAACGAATGGGGTGTAGACTCCGATGGCAACAGGACTTTCCCTGCATATGGAGAGTCAAAGCATCTGCCGGGTGCTGTATCGTTATCTATTGATGCAAACGGCGAGGCCGAGAATTTTTACGCGGACAACGGTGTATATTACGTGATTAACAACAACGCCGGCTACACCGGTGACCTTGAAATTGCCCTTATCACAACCGAATTTGCGACGGAAATCCTTGGAGAAATTCTCGACAACAACGGCGTTCTTGTGGAAAGAAATGATACAGAACTTGCACAGTTTGCATTGATGTTTGAGTTTCTTGGAGACAAGCACCACATCAGACACGTGATGTATTGCTGCTCAGCTTCACGTCCTGCGACAGAATCTGCAACTACAGAGGAAAGCACAGAAGTTAAGACGGAAAAGCTGACGCTCAAGGCGACGCCTTTGCCGACGGGTCTTGTAAAGTCCAAGACAACTGAAAGTACATCGGATACAGTTTACAACAACTGGTTCAAGACACCCTACAGCCCAAGTACACAAACAGCCACAACAACTACCAAGACATCTTAAGGAGGTACTGCTATGTCTATCAAGAAGAATATTACCATTGACGGTATGGAGGTACCATTCAAGGCAAGTGCAGCTGTGCCACGTCTTTATCGTCTGAAGTTCCACAGGGATATTTACAAGGACTTTGCATCGCTGAAAACGGATGTGGAAGAGGGAGATGAGAACAAAAGCGAACTCGATATTGAGAGCCTTGAGGTTTTCGAGAACATCGCCTACATCATGGCAAAACACGCCGACCCGGAAAACGTTCCCGACAGCCCTGATGATTTCCTGGAACGGTTCAATACGTTTAGTATTTATGAGATTCTTCCTCAGCTGATTGAATTGTGGGGACTGAATACAGCAACACAGGTTGAGTCTAAAAAAAACATCGCCCGACTGACCGGCCGATGACTACTCCGCTTTTTCTCCTGAGATGCAAACAGCTCGGTCTTTCCATGACCGAGCTGGATTTGCTGACAATTGGGCTTATCAATGATATGTTCACGGAACGTGAAAATGATGATTACGATGGCTGGAATGAGGTCGCTGGACAGGCGGATTTTGATAATTTCTAAATAGCCTCTTTACTTTTTTCTCTTTATGCAGTATAATAAAGGAAAAGATTCTAAGGGGTGGAAATATGAGTAATTTTAGAGATGAAGATTATGCTTATATTCTTGGAGATTGTCTGCATGATATTTTTTATGTTGATTCATCTTACCGTGGAAAAATTGCTCAAATGAGGTTGCTTTCTGAAATAATAGTAAGGAAGCTGATCGATTATAATCCAGATGATCAGTTGACAATCGGTGACAAGGAAGTCCTAAAGACTGTAAAAGCTCTCACATACGGAGACCATTTTAAGAAATGTATTCTTGCTGTTAAGAATGATACAACTGACTATTACGCAGCGAATTCCTGTTCACATTTAAAAGTACGTTCGCAAATAACACAAGATGATTATAACAAGATCTATGAGCATTTACTTGATCTTATTTCTTGCTTATTTATTCAGTTCTTTTCCAAGCATACTTTTGGCACGAACCAAAAGATAGTTAGCTGTTTTTCTTTGCTCCCGCCTATTATTCGATACAAGGTGCTGAGTTTTTTATATGCTAATGACAACCATAACATTATTTTGATCGATAAATTAGTGTTAGTAACATTAAAAGAATTTGGGAAGGAAAAGACGACTCAATGGCTTGAAGACAATAAAGCTCATTTGACTTCAATTCCAACTGATTTTTATGATAATATGTATCAATACTCTCTACGAACAGTGGCAACAAACATGAAAGCAACATATCAAACAATGGAAGAGGCAAAGGTGTTCTTCAATCACAATAAAAAAGCTTTTGTTGAGGACACCGAGGAAGAGGTGCGAGACTTTGCCAAATTGATGGAATTTTTCTATACCGGAAGAAAGCTGGACACAAAAATAGTTCCGTCAGAATATGTTGTGAGCTTTCATGACAAAAAATAACTGCCATTTATGTAAGGAGGAATGATTTGTATGCCGTACAATGCTTTAGGTGATCTGTATAAGATCGAAGTTGTCAAAAGGCTTCAAAAAATGGGATGCAATGTCAAAAGTGTTCATGCCTTAAATCTGATTTTAGAGAAAATGGGCATCCTTATTCATTCTGGAGATCATTGGCTCACTTCAAAAAACGGGGTTAAGTACACCATATACAGCAGTCAAGTATTCGATGCTGATGCGTGGCACCCTTCAATTGTTGATGCTGTTCTTGAATATTTACAAAATAGCGGAAGAGCCTAAAATATTAAATACACACAAAGCACTTGCTACGGCAGGTGCTTTTTTCATGCCTTTTTGCAGGAGGTGAAACCACATGGCAAACAGAATCAAAGGCATTACAGTTGAAATCGGCGGTGATACCACCAAACTTTCCAAGGCTCTGGAAGGTGTTAACAAGAACATCAAGAGTACTCAGACGCAGCTGAAGGACGTGGAAAAGCTTCTGAAGCTTGACCCGAAAAATACAGAACTGCTTTCCCAGAAACAAAAGCTGCTTGCTGACAGCATTGCTACTACCAAGGAGAAACTCACCACGCTGAAAACTGCCGCAGAACAAGCCAATACTGCACTCGCCAATGGTGAAATCTCTCAGGAACAGTATGACGCATTACAGCGAGAAATTATCGAAACCGAACAGGAACTCCGCAATCTCGAAACCGAAGCCGGCAAAGCATCGGACTCTTTGAAGCAAATCGGTGAAGCCGGAGAGATTCTCCAGAATGTCGGGGACAAGATTTTCGATGTTGGTGCTACACTTACCACAAAGGTTACAGTTCCGATTGCCGCCGCAGGTACAGCAGCAGTCAAGACAGCATCTGACTTTGATTCTGCTATGTCGAAGGTCGCAGCTGTATCCGGTGCAACCGGTGATGACCTTGAAAAGCTTCGTGATAAGGCTCGTGAAATGGGTTCGAAAACGAAGTTCTCAGCATCGGAAGCTGCTGAAGCAATGAACTACATGGCTATGGCAGGCTGGAAAACCGGCGATATGCTTTCCGGTATTGACGGTATCATGAACCTTGCGGCTGCGAGTGGTGAGGATTTGGCAACCACATCGGATATTGTCACTGATGCGCTTACTGCATTCGGCTTATCCGCTGCTGACAGCGGTCATTTTGCCGATGTTCTCGCTTCTGCAAGTTCCAACGCCAATACCAATGTATCTATGCTTGGTGAATCCTTCAAGTACTGTGCTCCGATTGCGGGTGCTTTGGGATTCTCCTGTGAAGATACAGCCGAGGCATTAGGCTTAATGGCAAACGCAGGCATCAAGTCCACACAGTCCGGTACTTCCATGCGTTCCATTATGACCGCACTTTCCAGTGAGGTCAAATTCTGCTCCTCTTCTTTCGGAGAAATGGAGATTGCAACCAGCAATGCGGACGGCTCCATGCGTGACCTTTCCGATATTCTTGCCGACTGCCGAGTGGCATTTGACCAGATGTCTGAATCTGAAAAAGCAAGCGCAGCACAGGCTCTTGTGGGCAAGAATGCCATGTCAGGCTTTTTGGCTTTGATGAATGCTGCACCCCAGGACGTTGAAAAGCTGTCATCTGCGATTGCGAACTGTGACGGCACATCGCTTTCTATGGCGGAAACAATGCAGGACAACCTTGGCGGTCAGCTGACTATCTTAAAATCACAGCTGGAAGAACTGGCTATTTCTTTCGGCGAAATTCTGATGCCTGTCATCAGATCAATCGTAACGAAAATTCAGGAATTTATTGATAAACTCAACGCCATGGACCCTGCCACAAAGGAGACGATTGTGAAAGTTGCTCTCGTTGCTGCGGCAATGGGTCCTTTATTGGTGGTAATCGGCAAAGTCATATCCTCGGTGGGAAGTCTGATGACTTTTATCAGCAAAGTTCCGACTATAATTGCAGGTGCAAAGACAGCATTTTCCACTCTTGGAGCTGCCATTGGCGGTATTTCTGCACCGGTGGTGGCTGTGATTGCAATCGTTGCTGTATTAGTTGCCGCCTTTGTAAATCTGTGGAATACCAATGAGGACTTCAAAAATAGCATTCTCTCCATTTGGGAACAGATAAAAGCTACATTTGAAAGGCTTACTTCCGGAATCGTCGACCGCATCAATGCTCTCGGCTTTGACTTTGAGAGCTTCGGAGAACTGGTGAAAGCCGTGTGGAATGGACTTTGTGAAGTTCTTGCCCCACTGTTTGAGGGCGTATTTCAGCACATTGCAGATATTTTTTCTTTCGTAACCGACACCATTTTAAGTATTCTCGACATTTTCATCGGTCTGTTTACCGGAGATTGGGATCAGTGCTGGAATGGCATAAAAGACCTCTTTACAGGCATATGGGATTTCATTGTAAACTCACTCAGCAATATTCTGAACACGCTGACAGGTGTGTTAGATGTATTCCTTGGCTGGTTCGGCACTTCATGGGACGAGGTCTGGACGGCAATCAAGGATTTCTTCATTGGCATATGGGACAGCATTTGCTCTTTCTTCCAGTCCATTGCCGATTTCTTTGTGAACACCTGGAATGCGATATCTTCATTCTTTACGGGAATTGTAACTGCTATTCACGATACTGCGGTTTCTATTTTTACGGCTGTTTATGACTTTTTCGCAGGAATCCTGACAAGCATTCACGATTTCTTCTCCACCATTTTCAATGCCATATGGACGGTCATTTCTACGGTATGCACCACAATCTACAATACGATTTCAAGCATATGGAATACGATATATGAGTTCATATCTCCGCTTTTGGAAGCCTTGAAATATCTGTTTGAGACGATTTTTCAGGCAATACATATCATTATCAGCAATGTGATGGACTGGATTTCTGAGAAGATACAGACCATATGGAATGCCATTGTGGAGTTTATCACCCCTCTGCTTGAAGGCATTAAGTCATTCTTTGAAACCATCTGGAATGCAATCAGTACTGCGATTTCCACAGTGATGAGTACGATTTCAAATATCATCACCACGGTATGGAACGCAATTTCAGGCTTTATTTCAAGTGTGATGAACACCATCAAATCGGTAATTTCCTCCATCTGGAACACCATCAGCGGTGCGATTTCAGGTGTTGTAAACGGAATCAGAAATACAATATCTTCCGTTTGGAACAGCATTTCTTCTACAATTTCATCGGTGATGAATACCATACGTTCTACTGTGACAAGCATCTGGAACAGCGTAAAATCAGCGATTTCCAATACAATCAGCGGTATTTACGATACGATTAAGAGTGGATTTGACAAGGCGGTCAACTTTGTAAAGGGACTGGCGAGTGATGCATTCAGCTGGGGTTCGGATATCATCAGCGGAATTGTTGACGGTATCAAAAGCTGTATCAGCTGGATTTCCGACGCCTGTACCGATGTGGCGGATACCATCAGAAGCTATCTGCACTTCTCTGTGCCGGACGTGGGACCTCTTACCGAATACGAAAGCTGGATGCCGGACTTTATGCAGGGGTTAGCAGACGGCATTATCAAAAGCAAAAAGGTTATTGCAAAGGCGGTATCCGGTGTTGCGGATACAATGAAAATTGCTCTTAATACCGACCTTAGCTACAAACTTGACGGAATGACAGGTGCTATCATGAACGGCGGAATTGAAAGTTCTGTGGTCAATAACTACTACAATAACGACAACAGCCGTACAGTAAATCAGACCAACAATAGTCCGAAATCACTGTCACGGCTGGAGATTTATAGACAGACAAAGAATGCGGTGAAGATGTAGAAAGGAGTGATTCCAGATGTTCTATCACCTAATCCTGGAAAACGAAACCGGTCAGCAAATTAACCTGTCCAGAACAGCAAACAGGTTCATGTTCTCAAAGATTGAAGGACTGAATCCACCTGCCGGAACAGTCAGCACATCAAGCTATGCCGGAATGGACGGTTCTTACCTCAACAATGCTTTCATTGAAAAGCGAAACGTGGTCATTCCTTTTGAAATGCGTGGCTTTGATGTGGAGAAACGCAGGCATGAGCTGTATCAGGTGGTCAAGCCGTCACGCTACATCAAAATATATTACTCCACAAAAAACATTTCTGTGTATGCCGAGGGTATTGTTGAAACCTGCGAAATGGAGAACTTTGAGATGCTGACCAAAGGGCAGATATCTATTCTCTGTCCCGATATTTACTGGTATTCCACGGAAACCCAGATTGCGGAGTATTCCAAAATCCGTGGTGCTTTCCACTTCATCTTCCCCGATAATGATGAGCCGTTTCCAATCGGTCAATACAGCACACAAAACATCATGACCATTGTCAATGACGGTGATGAAGTGGGCTTTATCCTTGAAATCAGCGGAGGTCCTGCAAAGAATCCGACTATTTACAATGCAGCTACAGACGAATATATGCAGATTCTCGGTGACATCAAAGACGGCGATGTTATCACCATAACTACGAAAACAGGCAATAAGACGGTTACACTGGAACGTGAGGGTGTTGTTACTAATATTATCAACCGGCTTGTTTCGGGTTCCACCTGGCTGACCTTAAAGCAGGGAGAAAATAAGTTTTATGTTCGTGCGTCTGAGGGACTGTCAAGTCTTAAAGTCCGTCTGATACACCGCAATGCGTACTTGGGAGTGTGAAAAATGCAAATTGAAATATACAACATGATTCCCATAGAGGACAAACTCTCCATAACCCTGGAGGCTGTGTGTGACAGCTTTTCTTCGCTGCTTTGGGATATTGAATACTATGCCTGCGGTGTATTTGAAGTGTACATTGCGGCATCTACGAAAAATATTGAAATCTTCCGGACAGGCAGAATTGTGGGTCGTGATGATGATAAAGAACACTACGGACTGATTGAATCGGTACAGCTGGAAACAGATGCAGAGGACGGCGATTATCTCATTGTGAGCGGTCGCTTTTTAATGTGTCTTCTGGAAAGAAGAATCATTTATCCTACATTCAACTTTACAAAGAAAGTTTCATACGCACAGATTGTGAACAATGTGGTTTATTACAACGCCTGCAGAACAGGTGCGAGAAAGATTCCGGGGCTTTCGATTGGTGATTCTTCCGGTTCTTGCTGGAAACAAGATACTAAACTGCAAATCAGCTACGATAACCTTATGAAATGGGTATACACCATCTGTGAGAAAATCGGTGGGACTGCCAATATACGACTGGCAAAGACAACCGATGAACAGTATGAAATGCTGCTGGAATTGTCAGAGGGTACAGATAGAAGTATCTTACAAGATGATAACCCACATATTGTTTTCTCAGATGGATACAACAATCTGCTTTCATTTTCCTATTCCACAGATAGTTCTGTGCAGAGAAATTATGCCTATATATTGGGTAAAGGCGAAGGAGAAGAGAGAAAACGCACCACATATTGTGACGGCGATGAACCGGAACACCTTGACCGCTATGAGGTGTATGTTGACGCAAAGGATATGGCGGACGAAGAACAGGAAGACGGCGAAACCAAGCCAATTCCCAATGATGAATACATTAACCTTTTACAGGAAAAAGGCAAAGAAAGTATGGTGCAGCCACTTGTGGTTTCCGAATCGCAGATTGCGGTACAGTCTACGCAGTTTCAGTATAACAGGGACTATTTTGTTGGCGATTTTGTTACCGTAGAACACCGCAGATTTGGTCTGAGACAGAATAAAATACAGCTGATCGGTATGATTGAAAGCTTCGACCAGAACGGAAGAAATCTCACACCCACATTCAAGGAGGTATGACTATGGCATTTTCATATGGATTTTTCAACGCAAAGAATCTTGACAGAACGTATACTGCCGAGAATTTCTGCGATTATCTTGGCAGTATCATCTGCAACGGCATTCAGGATAACTACGGTCAGTGTTTCAAGCTGACAGCAAACAAGCTAAAGCTGACCATTGGCAGCGGTAAGGCGTGGATAAACGGACATTACTTTCTTTCCGATACGCCGTATACCTATGATTTATCAGGCTATGTGAATGAATCTCTGGGCAGATATTTATCAGTGGGTATCTGCTGTAATACCGGCGAAAATTATCGTAAGATAGAGTTTGAAATTCTATCCGGTACGCCTGCCACATCGCCGTCAATTCCAAGATTCAAAGATACAGAAACCAAAACATATCTCACCCTTTGTGCCGTCAGGATTGATGCCGGTGCAGCAGAAATCAAAGTGACGGATTATCGAGAGAATACAACCTACTGCGGTTATGTCCGATGTATTCTCGGAAAATGCAAGGTCACGGATATGATGTCACAGCTTTCGGAGATTACAGCACAGATAAAGGATTACAATTCAACCATTCTTCAGCTGACCAATCAGGTGGCAGAACTTGCAACAAAGGTAAATGAAATGACCGGAGATGTGGTTTCAGTGGGCAAATGCGGCGCTGATATCAATTACGTTCTCTATTCTGACGGCAGACTGATTCTCAAAGGCACGGGGGCAATGTATGATTATGTAGGTGCATATGAAACAAGCGGAAACAAATCTCCGTTCTGCGAAAATGATAACATCACTTCTGTTGTCGTCTCAGAGGGCATCACAACGGTTGGTGAATATGCATTTCAATACTGCAACAATCTGAAAATAGCCGCTCTTCCGACAACGCTCAAAACCATCAAGCGAAATAGTTTCATACCGCACATTGATGAATATCTGGTTCATCAGAATCTTTACGGACTGACTGAAATTACAATTCCGTCTAAAGTGACCGAGATTGCAAAGTTCGCCTTTTCAGGTACAGCTATCAAATCCCTTACCATTCCTGCATCTGTTACAACAGTCGGTGAACAGGCGTTTGGAGAATGTCAGAAGCTTGAAACTGTTCGCTACAGCGGTAAGGTTATCGGTGACAGAATGTTTGTACGCTGTATCAAGCTGAAGAATTTCACGATCACCAAAAGCACAACAGAACTTATCGGTGGCTGTTTCAACTACTGTGAAAGCCTCACGCAAATCACCTATGAGGGCAGTCTTGCTGAATGGAACGCTGTGAAAAAGAACACAAACTGGGACGGTCATTCAAGCAGTACAGTAGATAGTCCCCTTGTCAAAATTCAGTGCCTGGATGGATATATGGAATATGATGCAGATACGGAAACGTGGAAGGAAGTGAAGGCATGATAAAATTTCTTGTAAAGGGACAGAACATCGAAACGCTGGAGCATGAGGTCATTGCAGCTGATCAGATTGCTTTTGTAAAGATACATTTTGTATTTGATAACAGCTGGAAACCCCTGCATAAAGTGGTGCAGTTCACACAGGACGAGTTCACTTACAACAGAGTTCTCGGATTTGACGAGACAAGCTGTCATCTGCCGGCGGAACTTGCAGCCGGTGCTGTGAAGATGTCTCTTTTCGGTTATGACGCAGAATCATCTGAAACAGTCAGGGCAACAACGGTTGTGAAAACCCTGCATATCAGACCATCTGGTTTTGACGGTGAAAGCAGCAATGTACCGCCAACGCCTGACCTATACCAGCAGTTGCTTCAAAAGATAAGTGAAAAAGGTGCTGACGGCAAGTCTGCATTTGAGATTGCTGTAGAGAATGGCTTTATTGGTACAGAAGCTGAGTGGCTTGAGAGCTTAAAAGGTAAAGACGGAAAAGATGGAGTTGACGGAAAAAATGGTCAGGACGGTAAAGATGGAATTGATGGAAAATCTGCATATGAAATCGCCATTGCAAATGGCTATTTTGGCACAGAATCTGAATGGCTTGAGAGCTTAAAAGGAAAAAACGGTATTGACGGACAACCCGGCAAAGATGGAATTGACGGGACAAATGGACAGGACGGTAAAGATGGCATTGACGGTACGCCCGGAACTGACGGAAAATCTGCATACATTATTGCTGTAGAGCATGGATTTACCGGAACAGAAACTGAATGGCTTGAGAGCTTAAAAGGTAAAGACGGTACCGACGGACAGCCCGGAAAAGATGGAGTTGATGGTAAAGATGGCGTCACGCCTGATATGTCGGATTATCCGAATAAAGCAGATTTCGAGGCTTTACAGCAGAAATTACAGTCTTTGCAGGATAGCACTATGGACTACATCATGGGGCTTACAAGCAGATGCGACTCATTTGATACAGAAATTCAGGAAATAGACGCCAATGCTCAGCAGCTAAGAGATTCTGTTCAGTTTGATTTTCAGACAAAGGAAGAAGAAATCCTCGCTCTTGAAACCAGAATTATCGCTCTTGAAAGCCGTTCCGGCATCGAATACATCACGGTCTTTTCTTCCGGCAGTGATGCTTTGCAGAAATATGGTGAGAGCGTCTACACCTATTACAACGACGGTTACCGTTCGCTTGCAGGCTTTGCGGAAAGCTATCCCCATTTCTGCTGTACAGAGAATGACTATGCTTTGTACTTCAATCAGTCTGATTTCAGCTGGGCAGGAACAGTATTTGTGCTTTGCCTGACGCCTGTTGCTCTCACTTCTTCTATGAATCTGATTCTCAGTTATACAGTCGGTGCGTCACAGGACGCTGAATTTTATCTGGTGAAGAAAACCGACAAGACCGGGGCTGAACTTGCTCAGTATATCTATGAGGAAATACAGGCAGGAAATGCAGTAACTTTACAATTCAAATGGCTTTATTCCGATACATATATTTCCGTGATGCAGTCATTGGAAAACGTACCGGATGGAGAATATTATCTTGCCTTCAAAGGCACATCGGATAATTCACATCCGATGATAAAATCAATCAAATTTATGGGAGGATGATGTTTATGAAAGAATGGATCTGTACAATTGCAGGCATTGTAGGCGGATTTATTGCCACGCTGTTTGGCGGATGGGACTCGGCTCTTGCAACACTTGTAGTGTTCATGGGTATCGATTTTGCAACAGGTCTCGTCACTGCAATTATGGGAAAATCCAAGCACAGCAAAAGCGGAGCACTCAACAGCAAGGCAGGCTGGATTGGTCTTGCGAAAAAGTTCTGTATTCTGCTGATGGTTGTGGTTGGTGTGAGAATTGATATTCTCATCGGCACAAACTACATACGTGACGCAGTCTGCATCAGCTTTTGTCTGAACGAGCTGCTGTCTATTGTAGAAAACACCACACTGATGGGCGTACCCTATCCGCCGGTATTCAAAAAAGCAATTGATGTTCTGCAAACCAAGGTTGGCAGAATGGAAGAAACAACTGACAAGGAGGAATCTGATCATGGCAATTCTGAAACCTGATAACACATCTACTCTGAATGGAGTAAAAATCAACGAGTATCTGCTCACCAAACACAATCCAAACAGTATAGCAATGCCCACCGTTTCTATGGAGGGCAAAGTTATCGGTATCACTGTTCACAATACCGATTGGATTTCGGTAGCAAGCGGAACTACTCCTGCAGAACAGTATACCAGAGCAACTTACAATGGCAATATGAAAGATGTCAGGGTGCATTATTATGTGGACAACACCTGTGCGTGGCAGAATCTACCTTTAACGCTTAGTGGCTGGCACGCCGCTGATGGAAGCGGCAACGGCAACCACAGAACGATTGCCATTGAATGCATTATGTCATCTGCGTATAATTCTACGGATAAGAAGTCGGAAGACAACTGTGCGAGACTTGCCGCAGCACTTCTGAAGAAGTATGGTCTTGACATTAATCACCTCTACACTCATACCCATTGGCTGAATGTACGTGACGGGAAAAGTGGTACTGTGGACTATCTCAATACTGCAAAAAATTCTTACAAGATGTGTCCTGCCTACATTCTGCCACATTGGGCGGAATTTAAGAAGAAGGTCGAATCTTATCTGAATACTGGTTCTACAACTTCAAATCCTACACCTGCAAATCAGCTTTACAGAGTAAGAAAGTCCTGGTCTGACGCTAAGAGCCAGATTGGAGCATATTCTTCTCTGGAGAATGCAAAGAAAGCCTGCAAGGCGGGTTACAGCGTTTTTGATAATTCCGGAAACGTGGTATATACCGTTGCCGAAAAGACATATACAAAAGGCGCAAAAATTACGCTGAACAATACCACATTGTATTCCTCCAGCACAGTCAAGACTGGAACAAAGAAATCCGGTACATACTATCTCTATGATGGACAGGTTGTAAATGGCAGAATGCGTATTACAAATTCTGCTGCAAACTGCGGAAAAACGCCTGCCGGTTCCTATGTCACCGGTTGGGTGAACAAGGCTGACATCTGATAACGATCCCCACGAGATATGAATTTTTCATATTTCGTGGGGATTTTTTGTTTTTCGGTACTCAAAAGCCATATTTCCGTCCTATGTAAAGTAGGAGGTGGTTTCAATGACAGATGCACAAAAATCTACTGTACTCACATTGCGTTCAAAGGGAATGTCGTTTTCTAAGATTGCAGAAACTGTAGGATTGTCTGTCAACACGATAAAATCCTTTTGCAGCAGACATAAAGGGCAGTTCTGCCTTTGCTGCGGCGAGCCAATCACGCAGCCGCCAAGAGTACGTCAGAAAAAGTTCTGTTCGGATAAATGCAGAATGAAATGGTGGAATGCTCATATAAAAGATGTTAACAGGAAAGCCATGTACGATTTTATCTGCTCAAATTGTGGTAAGCCTTTTCAGGCATACGGCAATAATCACAGAAAATACTGCTGCCACAGATGCTATATTCTTGCACGATTTGGAGGTGAAAAAGATGGATATTCAGAAGGAAGCCATGTACCAGGTGACGATGAGCATTGTAAAGAAGATGTTTCATGCAAATTTGATTTCGGAGGATGAATATCGTCAGATTGATACAATGTTCAGGGAGAAATACGAGCCGAAAATCGGCACATTATTCGTTGACTTAGAGCCTGAACAGCGGTAATATGTGTAGTGAAAGGAGGGCTGTTATGCGTAAAATCATCAAAATAGAACCTACGGAGCCCGTATTGCCAAGGCGAAAGCGAGTGGCTGCTTATGCTCGTGTATCAATGGAGTGTGAACGCCTTATGCATTCAATGTCAGCACAAATAAGCTACTATAGCGAACTGATACAAAAGAATCCCGAATGGGAGTACGCAGGTGTTTATGCTGATAATTTTATATCAGGAACAGAGACCAAGAAACGGCAGGAGTTTCAGAGAATGATTTCTGACTGTGAAAAAGGACTCATTGATATTATCCTTTGCAAGAGTATATCACGATTTGCCAGAAACACAGTGGATCTTCTGGAAACGATACGGCATCTGAAAGATATCGGTGTTGAAGTACGATTTGAAAAAGAGAACATCAATTCCTTGTCGGGTGATGGCGAACTGATGCTGACCATTCTCGCCAGCTTTGCACAGGAAGAAAGCCGTAGTCTTTCTGAAAATGTAAAGTGGGGCATTCGGAAACGCTTTGAAAAAGGTGATCCATGCAATCGAAATCCAATACTCGGCTATGAATGGGTTGATGACAAACTGGTCGTTGTCCCGGAAGAAGCAGAAATTGTAAAGAGAATATTCCGAAACTTCCTTGACGGAAAATCAAGGCTGGAAACGGAACGGGAACTGAATGCCGAAGGTATCACAACAAAGAGAGGATATCGCTGGATAGATTCCAATATAAAGGTTATTCTGACCAATATCACGTATACAGGCAATATGCTTCTGCAAAAGGAATACATTACCGACCCGATTACCAAACGCCGAAAGAAGAATAACGGCGAACTGCCAAAATACTATGTGGAAAATACGCATGAAGCCATTATAGATATGGAGACTTTCAGGTGGGTGCAGGAGGAAATGGAAAGAAGGAAAAAGTTAGGCCCTCTGGCAAACAAATCACTGAATACCTGCTGCTTTACAGGAAAAATCAAGTGTCCTTTCTGCCATAAAAGCTATATGCATGAAGTCAGAACAGACCGAGGTTATGCAGAATACTGGCTTTGTGGAAGCAGAAAGATAAAAGGCGGTCGCTGTACTGTCGGCGGCAGTATCAATCATAAGCACTTACAGGAAACCTGTGCAAAAGTACTTGGATTGCAGGAATTTGATGAGGCTGTTTTTCTTGAACGTGTGGATGTTATTTATGTTCCGAAGCGTGAAACATTAGAGTTTCATCTGAAAGACGGAACAGTTGTAACGGAAGCGTGTAAAAACACAGGCCATCAGGACTGCTGGACGGAAGAACGAAGGGCTGCCACTTCCTTGAAACGCAAAAATGGAAAAAGACCGAATCGGGCGGATATGACTTGTTTCTCAAAAGTGATTAAATGCGTAAGGTGCGGATGTAATTTCCGGAAAGGCACACGCACCTCTGCAAATGGCGACAAAGTTAGTCACTGGAGATGTTCGGAACATAAAGGATGTAATTCCGTAAGTCTTCGTGATGATTTACTGCGTACTATGGCAGCACAGGTTCTCAGCATCGATGCATTTAATGAAGAGGAGTTTGAACAGAGAATTGACCATATCGATGTGGAAGAAGACAGACTGGAGTTCTATTTTCGAGATGGTCATTCTGTAACGGATCATTGGCCAATACCAAGGAGGAAAAAATGCCAAAAATAACGAAAATACCTGCATCAATCAGCCGATACACATCAGCACCGATTGATGCACCTGTCAAGCGTAAGGTTGCTGCCTATGCTCGTGTGTCAACCGACAGCGAAGAACAGTTAACTTCATACGCTGCTCAGATAAGCTATTACACTGAATACATAAAAGGACGTGAGGACTGGGAGTTTGTTGGGGTGTACACTGATGAGGGTATCAGCGGTTGTTCCACCAAACGCAGAGAGGGCTTTCAGCGAATGATATCGGACGCAATGGCAGGAAAAATTGACCTTATCATAACAAAAAGTGTGAGCCGTTTTGCAAGAAATACTGTTGACAGCCTGACAACCATTCGTCTTCTGAAAGAAAATAACGTGGAGTGTTATTTTGAAAAAGAGAATATCTGGACGTTCGACGGCAAAGGAGAACTGCTTCTTACCATTATGTCGAGTATAAGCCAGGAAGAAGCACGTTCTATTTCAGAGAATGTAACCTGGGGACACAGAAAGCGTTTTGCCGATGGTAAGGTTAGTGTTGCCTACAGCCGGTTTCTCGGATATGACAAAGGCCCTGATGGAAAAATGGTTGTGAACCCGGAACAGGCCGAAATTGTAAAGCTGATATACCGTCTGTTTCTTGAAGGCATGACACCGCATACGATTGCTATTCATTTAACAGAGAAAGGCATTAAAACGCCCGGCGGAAAAGATAAGTGGAATGCAACTACAATCCGCCGTATTCTGACAAATGAAAAGTACAAAGGTGACGCACTCCTTCAGAAAGAATTTACTGTGGACTTTCTGACCAAAAAGACAAAGAAAAACTGTGGTGAAATACCGATGTACTATATCGAAGATGACCATGAAGCCATTATCGATCCTGCAGTATTTGATATGGTTCAGCAGGAAATGGAACGCAGAAAGACAGGAACATCACGCTATAGCGGTGTCAGTATCTTTTCAAGTAAAATTAAGTGCGGTGAATGCGGAGGGTGGTATGGGGCTAAGGTCTGGCACTCCACCGACCAGTACCGTAAAGTTATCTACCGCTGCAACAACAAATATAACGATGAGCGCTGTACTACACCGCACATCATGGAAGAGGAAGTAAAGGCTGTGTTTCTGAAAAGCCTGAATAAGCTGCTTGCCAATCGGGATGAACTGATAGAAAACGTAAAGCTGATTTGTGATAAGCTGACTGATACATCAGAACTGGAAGCCGAAAAAGAAAAATATGCCGAGGAAATGTCCCTTGTTGCGGATATGGTTCAGGCGGCAATGCTGGAGAATGCTCGTATCGCACTTGATCAGGAGGAATACCGGCAGAAAAATGATGTCCTTTCCGCACGATTTGAGGCAGCAAAGAAAAAGCATGACGAATTGGCCATGCGGATTGAAGAAATAGAAACACGAGGACAGAATCTCCGTCACTTTCAGGAAACGCTGGAATCCTTAAACGGACAGGTGACTGAATTCGATAGCGACCTTTGGGGTTCATTGGTTGATTACATCACGGTTTATGAGAACGGAGAAAAAACAGTTACTTTCAGAGATGGAAGTGTGATATAGAGGAATGATAAAATAAAGGGTCTGCTGCAGTATCTGCGTACTGCAACAGACCCTTTTTGTTTGACTCCTTAAGAGGTAGTGGATATGCGTTTTGGTCTTTCAAATATCTGATTGATAAAAAGAAGAAATGGATCAAATACCCGATTAAACAGCCACATATAAATTGAGCCAAATACATTTGTAAAAATACGAAGTAAAACTGCATAGGCAAGACCAAAAGTTGGTACAGCCACTGTAATTGCGCTGAATGCATTAAATGCAGATTGCCATACATAGCTGGCAGAGAATCCAGTTCCGATTCCTCCAATAATTCCAAGGCAAGGACGAATTTCTTCCGGCAAAATCAAATATGCAATGAAAAAGATTGCACTGCCTAATATATTGCCTAAAACACGGTGCTTTGTGCGATATTCAACATCTTTACGAAATGGTATCAGAACGGACATTGCGGCAATACCAATCCAGTATACTCTCGGAACATTGAGAAGTGCAGCGATTAACATTGCGCTGGAAATGCCCACAGAAAGACAGATTTGCCATCTGGTACGGGAAGAAGAAAGATGAATCTCTTTAAATAAGTCCATGAAGCTGCGTTTATATTCCACCTTGCGATGCTTAAAATATAGAATAGAGGCGGTCAAAACAGCTCCGATCAAAAGACTGATCAAACGCATCTGGTATGCTTTTCCGCTTACATCATAACCAAACAGGAGAAGATAGGAAAGCACAAAAGTGGAATGGTTGAACATCGTAATGTTATGACATCCTATCAGTGCCAGAGCGAAAATGCAGATGAGATTGATGCAGAATGACAATCCGGTGGGAGCGAGATTAGACAGCTTCGGACCAAATGCAAGAATACCATAGATGAAAAGAATTCCAAGTGTGCCCTGAGAATTCTGGATTCCAAGGTCGGAATATCGAACTGCTAACACGCAAAGCAGTACAACCACACCGGCAATGCTGTTTTCATTGCCAAAAAGTACAGAAAATAATGTGACAAAGGAAACACAAAAAGCAACAACCAGTGCAATTTTGAATAAATAAACAGCAATATGCTTACATTTATCTTTTGGATTCTTAAAGCTTGCAATATACGATTTTGAACCTGCCTGGTTGAGTTGAAGTTCCTGATAAAAATTCATAAGTTACCTCCCATTTTTCATCATTAGATCATTAGCTTCTTTAATGTATTTTATTAAGGCCTCGAATTTTTCATCTCCGAGAATTTTTCGAAGCCGATAAATAGGCTCCAGATAATACTGGTATGTCTTTTCCAGCTCCATTGTTCCTTTGGCAGTACAAAGGAGCGTATAACTTCGTTTATCATTTGAATTATATTTCTTTTGTAAAAGTTCTTTTCGTTCAAGATGTTCGATTAACCGGCTCACTGCAGATTTGCTTAAGCCTGTCAGTACCGTTAATTCAAGGGGTGTCAGTTCTGCGTCCGATAATACAATACGGGAGAGAAGATCCAGTTCCTGCGCAGATGTAATGCCGCCTTTTTGGGCACGCTTTATTTGAAGACTCGTAAAAAGCCGAATTTCCTGTGCTTTTTTCATCATTTCTATCCAGCTCATGTCTTTCATACCTCATGCCTCCTTTTTACCAGAAAATATAGTTCACAATGTAAACTATCCAGCAGTATACACCTATCAGATAAATTTGTCAAGCTTTTGAGATATATTTCAGAAGATTAAATAATTTTTTCTCTTTGGAGAGGAATCTTTCGTGCGATGTGATGAAAAGAGGAATATGCTTTGACTGGGTTGATTCTTTGCTTGGCACCTGAACAACGGTGCTGCCGTATTTTTTAAGAAAAACATCTTGAAAAAATGTGCGAAATTGTTTATAATATACTTATAACAAATTTCACAGTTCATCGGTGCATCATTCGCTCAAATGCACCCAGTAATCTACAAATGCAACCGCTTGGGTGCATTTTCGTGTATGCGTTAAATTGTATCACTTTCGGTACGGCAATAGATCCTGCCTGTGGTTCGGGTTCGCTGTTGCTGAAAGCCGCCAAAATTCTTGGAAAAGACAAGGTGCGTCAAGGCTTTTTCGGGCAGGAGATCAACATTACAACATACAACCTCTGCCGCATCAATATGTTCCTGCACGATATAGATTACGACAAATTCAATATTGCTCACGAAGATACACTCACTGAGCCGCAGCATTGGGACGATGAGCCTTTTGAGGTCATCGTATCAAATCCCCCATACTCGATAAAGTGGGAGGGCGATGCGAATCCGCTGCTGATAAACGATCCCCGTTTCTCGCCTGCGGGTGTGCTTGCTCCGAAGTCTAAGGCTGACCTTGCGTTTATTATGCACTCGCTGTCGTGGCTTGCAAATAACGGTGCCGCTGCTATTGTATGTTTCCCTGGCGTGATGTACCGTGGCGGTGCTGAACAGAAAATACGCAAGTATCTTATCGACAACAACTTTGTTGACTGTATTATTCAGCTCCCCGACAACCTGTTTTATGGCACTTCTATCGCCACCTGCATTATGGTGCTGAAAAAGAACAAGACCGCAAACAGCACACTTTTCATCGACGCTTCAAAGGAGTGCGTCAAGGTCACGAACAACAACAAACTGACCGAGGAGAATATCTCAAAGATCGTGGCAGCGTTTACCGAGCGCACGGACAGCGAATACTTCTGCCGTCTTGTGCCTAACTCTGAAATTGCTGAGAATGACTATAACCTGTCCGTTTCGACCTATGTTGAGCAGGAGGATACAAGAGAGGTCATAGACATTGCGGTACTGAATGCGGAGATCGCTGAGATCGTAAAGCGTGAAGATGTGCTGAGGGCAGAAATTGACCGTATTATTGCGGAGATAGAGGTTAATGTATGAGCAGAATAGCCAAATTGATTGCAAAACTATGCCCTAATGGGATTGAGTATGTTAAGCTTGAAGATGTTTGTACCTTAGTTACAGGTGCAACACCCAGCAAAACAAATCCTGAATACTGGGAGAATGGTACAGTTCCGTGGATGAGTTCAGGTGAAGTTAATAATAAAGTTGTTTACGATACAGAAAGCAAAATTACTCAACTTGGATATGACAAGACCAGCACAACATTAGTACCTATCCATACTGTCGTTATAGCTCTTGCAGGACAAGGCAAGACAAGGGGTAAGGTGGCTATAACGGAGATTGAATTATGCACTAATCAATCACTTTGTTCTATTATTTGTGGGGATAAAATCAACTATAAGTTTTTGTATCACTATTTAGACAGTAAATATGAAGAATTAAGGGAAATATCTAATGGTGATGGCACAAGAGGCGGATTAAGTTTAAGGATATTAAAGCCTTACACCATACCGTTACCCCCATTAGAGATGCAAATTGAACTGGTAAGAATTCTTGACGAGTATTCTGCAAGCGTTACTGCCTTACAGCAGGAACTTGAAAATGAGCTTACAACTCGTAAGAAACAGTACGAATACTATCGTGATCTCCTGTTAGGCTTCGGCGTCCACGGGGGGGGGCAAGTGAGTGCGAATGGCGGACGCTTGGAGCGGTTTGCACAATCAAAGGACGAATCGGATTCAGAGGGTATACAAGGAACGACATGGTTGAAAAGGGACAAGGTGCTATTTCTTTCAGCCCTGCTAATATCATCAATCACACTGTTTACTATAATGACAATACATACATTAGTTGGGAGAAATATGAAGAATCGCCTGAAATAATGGTTGAAATCGGTGATGTTCTTTTATGCAAAACAGGTTCAACATTAGGAAAAACTGCTATTATTGACTATTTGCCAGAAAAAGCAACTATAAATCCACAGCTTGTTGTATTAAAAAATATCCACTGTAATAGCAGATTTCTAAAATACTTTTTGACAACGTTTTATTTCCAAAATGAATTGCAAAAAAGAAAGGGATTGGGGTCTGTACCTAATATTTCTCAAAAAGAACTTGGGGATATTATGATTCCAATTCCACCAGCAAAAGAACAAAAACGCATAGTATCAATCCTTGACCGCTTTGACAAGCTCTGCAACGACATTTCCGAGGGCTTGCCTGCGGAGATCGAAGCAAGACGGAAACAGTATGAATATTATCGGGATAAAATGCTTTCCTTTAATGAAGCATGATAAATAATAGCCCAGGAATGTGAGATGAACAAATTGAGTTCTACATACAGCGAGAAAATAAAAGAATTACGAAGCACTGCGCAGGAAACGCAGGCTGCGATTAAAATTCAAGATAAACTGAACGAATTGAGGTCAAAAGATGTTGTTATATCCTCTTATCGATGGATATGGGAACTCATACAAAATGCGAAGGACTGCACTAATTCGACTGGAAAGATAGATATTGAGATATATTTCGATTCAAAACAGAAGATAGTGGAGTTTAAGCATAATGGAAAACTATTTGCAACCAAAAACATAGTTTATCTGATTGAACAGGTATCAACAAAGGAACGTTCAAGAAATTCTGCCAGCACAGGTAAATTCGGGACAGGATTCCTGACAACTAACCTCTTATCGCCTATCATTACTATCTCCGGCTTGCTTCATGATGAAGATGAATCAAATATTGCTCGGTTTCAAGTTACAATTGATAGATCAGGCAAGTGCCTTGATGAATTAAAAGAAGCTATCAAAAATAGCTGTGATCAGCTTGAAGCAAACACCTTCAATATTACAGATGCAGTTGATGAAAATGCAATGAATACGATGTTTTCCTATTCATTGGATGAAAACGGAGTAAACGTTGCTAAGGTAGGTCTTGAAAATTTCCTGATTACTGCTCCATACGTTTTTGCGTTTGTATCTGAACTGAATAAGATAACAGTTACCGCTGATGGAATTGAAACAGTATATACGAGGGATAAGGTCGGCATTACTCAAAGTGATAATACCTTTGTAAGTCGTATAAGGAAGAACAATTCTCCTGACATAATCAACATTTTCACTATTCAGAGCGATACTCTTATGCTTGCCGCAGAGATAAAACAATATGATCGTGAAAACCACATTGTCCGTTATTCTGATCTTCTGCCAAGATTGTTCTGCGATTTTCCATTATTAGGCACTCACGATTTTGCGTTTCCTGTCGTAATAAACAGCAGAGCATTTGATCCGACTGAACCACGAAATGGAATTTTTCTATATGGAGACAACGGCGAACGAAATAGAAACATACTGAAAGATGCTTGCTCATTGTATGCTTCTATGATTGATTATTTTATTCAGAATGATTATAAAGACCTCTATAACATCGTTTTCTTGCCCTCTGTTGAGAGTAAGGATTGGATAAACAAAGACTGGTATGATAGAGAAGTTATTGAAACGCTCAAAAGCCAAATCAAAGGTTTTCCGATGTTTCAGATGCTTGATGGAAGTACAAAATCCTTAGAAGATGAATGGGGGCTTGAAGATATAATCTTCCTTTCAAGTGATGAAAGCAAAGAATTAAGAGCTGATGTTTGGAAACTATCAAGTGTGCTGTTTCCTGATAAGCATCTTCATTTAGATGAAATAGAAAATTGGTATTCATCACTTTGGGAAGATTGCAGAAATTACGGCTTGATTGATCTGATAAAGAATGTTGAAAAAATAGGAAGCCTTTCAAAGCTTCAAGAAATAGTACCTAATCTAATTGAATGGTTGAACACACTTTACACTTTAATATACGAAAAATGTGCTGATATAGCTGATATATCAAAACGGGATAATGCTATTTTTCCAAATCAGCACGGAGATTTTTGCTGTATAAACGTGCTTAAAGCAGATGGTGGGATAGATGATGTTTATAAAGAAGCTGCACTTTTAATTGATATTGACCTAAAGGCAGAGCTTATAGATAATAGAATTCATTATCGAAATCTTGAAACAATGTCTTTCTATGATGTTGCCTATCGTTTGGCAAGCAAAGCTCAAGAACATAATACAAATGCCAATCAGTTTTTCAAGAGAATTATTGGGTTTAAAAAGGAAAGCAACCCTAAGCAAGACGATTTTATATCGCTTTATAACACCATGTACCCTGCAACTCCTATTATTGTAAATCCTGTTCGGTGTGTATACGATAAGTTACTCAATGAAGCGATTGAATACTGGTGTAATAATATTTGCAAGGATATAGCCAGATATAAAGATCTCACCACTTTAACAGTCAACTATCAGCTTGCTTCAAACGATGAAGCAGAAAAATGGATTTCAAAATATGTTTCTTATTTGATAATGATAGAAAAAGCTGAGTTACTTGATAGATATTCTGTAATTCCTAATCAAAATGGAGTTCTCTGTCAGAAATCAAGCCTTTACAAAGAACATGGCTCTATCCCTGATTTTATGAAAGAAGTTTGCCGCATAGCCGGATTTGATATTAAAGCAGATTTAGCTTCAAATGCAATTGATGTATCTAAAATCATTCCTCGTAAAAAGGGTTTTAAGGAAGTATCAGATTCTATTACGTCTTATGTACGGAAACATATGAACAATATCACGGCTGTGGGTGATGATAAAGAGGCATTCAATCAAACATACAAATGGCTTCGAGAACGTAAGGACGATCAAAGTGTTCGAGATCATTTTTCAGAACTTTTGGAACATCTATACTGGTTTTATAACGATGATGAGATTGCTGAAAGCGTAGCAAAAGCTACTGAACTTGACACCATTCTCAGTAAATATGGTTTTTCGGATATTAGTCAGCTTGAAAACATGCTAATTCATAAAACTTCGGAGCATTCCTCAGAGTTGTCTATTGAGGAAGTTCTCGCTCGGTATGGTGTTAGCACACAAGAAGAATTGCAAAGGCTAATTGATAGTCACGTTCTTGGAGAAGATTTTCTTCATACCAGCGAAGCAAATATTGATAAATTTGAATATGTACAGGAAATCATTCAGCGTGCGATTACCAATATAAAGGCACATCTCGTTAAGATAGGATATGATCTCAGTAATTCCGCTGAAATTCACAAAACTATTTTTACAGCTTCAATTAACGGCAGAGAAATCTATGTTATTGCAAGACCAAGTGATTATGATGAAGTAATCCTTTATTATGATGCTGAATTTGAAACACTTGACTATACGAAAGATTTTGAACTGTGGGTTGATAATGGCAGAACCAATCCTGAAAAATTAACATTTGGCAGGATATTGAAATTAACAGGTGTAAATAGGATTCCTTTACGGAGAATAGCAAAATGATTGATATAACTGATGTGCAAAAAGTATTGAACGATGTACCTAATGAAAATACAATATGCCATGAATATGAGCTAAGACCGACTATAATCGTATCAGATATAAAAAAACTGGCAAATATAACCGATGACTACGGCTATATTTTCAACGGCGTCTTAAAAACAAACGATAGATATATTATTAAAGGATTATCGAATGGTTATACCATAAAAAATACAGTTGAAAAAGCATTAGGATTGCTTACTGTAAAGCCTGATATTGAATACGGTTCGGTTGTTATCAACGGAAAAACGATATATGTAATGAAGGTTTTCCGCATTAATGAAGGAACATCGCTATTATCAGACGAGTTGGAGTCTGAATCAATCAAAAAATTCGTTGAAACTCTATATAAAATATGCATTAAATTGCAAGGAAACTCAAAGTATATAGATGCGTCAGAAGATGAACGCAACGATTATATTCGGGATATGCTTGATCGAGAAGAAGAATATGTAATCAAGGATCAGACACGAAGAGGTCTCTCTGCGTCAGGGGCTTCGGCTGGAGAAATTGATATTTTAGTTGAAAAAGATAGTTATCCTTTTACCGTTGTTGAAGCGCTTATCCTTAAAAGCTTGAACAAGGACTATCTTGGCAAGCACTTAGATAAGATATATACATATGATACTACCGGAAATCTTTTTAACGTATGTTTGGTTTACGCAGAATGTAAGAAGTTTGCTTCGTTTTGGGAGAAATATTGCGATTTCGTGGAACAATATAATTATCCATATCCTCTTATAACTTCTGATGAAAACATAGATCAGGAATATACTGGCTCAGAAATAAGAATTATGATAACAACCCATAATAGGTCAGGTAAGCAAACAAAACTATACCATATCTGTGTAAAGATACTTTCAAAATAAAGGAGTTGAGAGTATGAGTTATTTTAACATAGTAGCCGCGACAAGCGAAAATACCGTTGTTACCGAGTACACCCCCGAACCCAGAACCGCTGACAACTATCAGAGCGAAGCGGAGCTTGAAAAGGAGTTTATCCGCCGTCTCGGCGAGCTGGGTTATGAATATCTGACTATTCACAAGGAAGATGACCTTATTGCTAATCTCCGTGCACAGATCGAACGGCTCAACGGCTATACGTTCACGGAAAGCGAATGGAAACGCTTTTTTGCGGAATATATCGCAAACACCAATGAGGGTATCGTTGAGAAAACAAAGACGATACAGGAAGACAGCGTGAAAAATCTGAAACGTGACGACGGCACGACAAAAAATATCACGCTTATAGACAAGAAGAATATCCATAACAACAGCCTGCAAGTCATCAACCAGTATGAAGTTGACACAGGCAAGCGCCAGAACCGCTATGATGTGACGGTGCTTGTAAACGGCTTTCCTCTCGTGCATATCGAGCTAAAACGGCGTGGTGTGCCTATCCGTGAGGCGTTCAATCAGATAGACCGCTATCAGCGTGACAGTTTTTGGGCAGGCAGCGGTCTTTTTGAGTATGTGCAGATATTTGTTATCTCCAACGGCACGAACACGAAGTATTATTCCAATACTACACGTTTCAATGCCGTCAAGGAAGCTGGCAAGGCTCGTAAAAAGACCAAAACTAGCAACAGCTTTGAGTTTACTTCCTTTTGGGCTGATGCAAATAATAAGGTCATTCCTGATATCGTGGACTTCACAAAGACCTTTTTCGCCAAGCACACTATCCTCAATATCCTGACAAAATACTGTATCTTCACTTCGGAGAACCTGTTGCTCGTGATGCGCCCGTATCAGATCGTTGCGACCGAGCGTATCCTGAACCGCATTGAAATTGCCAATAACTATAAGAAGTATGGCTCTATCGCAGGCGGCGGATATATTTGGCACACAACAGGTTCGGGCAAGACGCTGACATCATTCAAGTCTGCAAGGCTTGCATCAAAACTCGAATATATCGACAAGGTACTGTTCGTGGTTGACCGTAAAGACCTCGACTATCAAACAATGCGTGAGTATGACCGCTTTGAAAAAGGCGCTGCCAACAGCAATACTTCCACAACAATTCTGAAAAAACAGCTTGAAAATCCCGACTGCCGTATCATTATCACTACCATTCAGAAACTTGCAACATTCATCAAAAAGAATAATACCCATGAAGTCTATGACAAGCGTGTTGTTATCATATTCGATGAATGTCACAGAAGCCAGTTCGGTGATATGCACCAGGCAATCACTAAGAAATTCAAGAAGTATCATCTTTTCGGCTTTACTGGTACGCCGATATTTGCCTTAAATTCGGGAGCAGGCAAGAATCCTAACCTTCGTACTACTGAACAGGCTTTCGGAGATCAACTTCATTCCTATACTATCGTTGATGCCATCAATGATAAGAACGTTCTACCGTTTCGTGTGGACTACATCAAAACGATGGATAAGGAAGAAGATATTGAAGATGTCAAGGTTTGGGATATTGACCGTGAGAAAGCGTATATGTCCCCGAAGCGTATAGCACTTGTAACAAGCTATATCCTTGAACATTTCGACCAGAAGACCTATCGCAGAGCTTTTGAGCGTACATATAGTTACAGCGTTCTGACGAATGTTTCAGAGGTAGCCGATGCCAAAAGGCGTGAGCAGGTGCAGGAGATCAAACAAAAACAGCGTATCAGTGGTTTTAACTCCATTTTTGCAGTATCCTCGGTGCAGGCGGCAAAGCTCTACTACGAGGAGTTTATGAAGCAAATGACGGCAAGCCCCGAAAAGACTCTTAAAATCGCCGTAATATACAGCTACGGAGCAAATGAGGAAGATCCCGACGGTATTCTTGATGAAGAAAATCCCGAAGATACCTCTGCTCTCGATTCGACTGCAAGAGATTTCCTTGAAAAAGCAATAGATGACTATAACAAGCAGTTCAACACGAATTATGATACATCAAGTGACAAGTTCCAGAGCTACTATAAGGACGTATCACTTCGTATGAAGAACAAGGAGCTTGACCTTTTGATTGTAGTTAATATGTTCCTGACAGGCTTTGATGCAACTACGCTCAATACGCTGTGGGTGGACAAGAACCTGAAAATGCACGGTCTTATTCAGGCATATTCAAGAACTAACCGCATACTCAACTCTATCAAAACATTTGGCAATATCGTATGTTTCCGTGCATTGCAGAAGCGGACGGACACTGCTATCTCCCTCTTTGGAGATAAAGAAGCCGGTGGTATCGTGACCTTGCAGAGCTTTAGTGACTACTACAACGGCTATGAGGATAGCAAGGGCAAACACGTTGACGGATATGTGGATATGATAGACAAACTCCTGAAAGATTTTCCGCTTGATGAGCCGCAGATCATTGGAGAAGAACGGCAGAAGGAGTTTATCGCTCTGCTCGGTGCTATCCTGCGTATGCGTAATCTGCTTGTGAGTTTTGACGAGTTTGAGGGCAAGGAGATCATCTCTGAGAGAGATTTTCAGGACTACCTCGGACGGTATCAGGACTTGCGTGACGAATGGGCTGAACGCCGTAAAAAAGGTGAGCTGACCGATATTGACGATGATATTGTCTTTGAAATAGAGCTTATCAAGCAGATAGAGATCAATATCGACTATATTCTTATGCTTGTAACAAAGTATCACGACAGTCATTGTACGGATAAGGAAGTGCTTATCACCATTCAGAAGGCGGTTGATTCCAGCCCTGAGCTGAGAAGCAAGAAAGACCTTATCGAGAACTTCATCAACGGTATCAACGATATTGATGATGTCATGAACGAGTGGCACAGCTATGTTGCCGAGGAGCGTGAAAAGGCACTTGTTGCTCTTATCACAGAAGAAAAGCTCAAAGATGCTGAAACAAGAGCATTTGTTGATGGTGCTTTCCGTGACGGCGGTATCAAGACAACAGGTACGGACATAGACAAAATACTTCCTGCCGTGTCCCGTTTCGGCGGTGGCGGTGGAAACCGCAAGGCGAAGAAAGAAACAGTCATTGAGAAGCTAAAGGCTTTCTTTGAGAGATTTTGGAATATAGGTTGATGGTTGTGTTTAAACGTCGATTTTAAACAAATTGGTTTTATTAGTAGGAGGAAAAATGTATTTAGATGAGGCTGCGAATATTATTGCAGATTATATAAAAGATTCTCGTTACAAGCAAGCGGTATTGATTAACGGTACTTGGGGTGCTGGCAAAACATATTTTGTTGAAGAAAAGTTAATGGAAGTACTGAATGATTATGTTGTAATTAGATACTCCTTGTATGGTGTTCATTCTTCTGAACAAATATTGTCAGATATACAAAGAGAAATGCTAATTAAACTGATTGGAAACAAGGAGTTTAAAATAAAAGATAAGTCCTTTCATTTACCGTCGAAGCTACTTGAAATGACTCCAAATATAACAAGTATACTTTGGAAAAAAATAGGACTTGAATCGGATGACTTAAATGAATTGTTAAGTACAATCGAATTTGATAAAAGTAAAATAATTATTATTTTCGATGACCTTGAAAGAGTTGGAATAGAAATTAATGAAGTATTAGGCATAATCAACTCATTTGCAGAATGTCATAAAACCAAAGTAATCATAATAGCAAACGAAAAGGAAATAGGTTCATCTCGCATATCGACAAGTTTACCAGAAAAATTTTCGGTGGCAGCTAATGAAACAATTACTTTAGAGGATGAAAGCAACCAAGTTCAGAAATCAAATACACAGAATTCAAGCAGCGAAAAATGTCATTTTACATATGACGACTTAATTAGAAGAACAAAAAAGCTTTTCTCAAATGATATAGTGTATAATTCTATAAAAGAAAAATTAATTGGACTATCAGTAACTATTTTTGCAGATTTCAATCAAATATATAATGAAATAATAGAGCAAAATGCTCGTTGTGCTAAAGAATTCCTTATGACACACAAGGAACAGGTTATTGAAATTCTTCATTCAACAGATTGTCAGAATATCAGAACATTTATTTTTGCAATTATAACATTTGATAATTTGTACACAAAGATTATTTCGCTTAAAGACACTAATACTGAGCCTGAATATTTGGATGTGTTGAATGAAGAAATAGCTCAAATTATGCGGTCTGTCATCTATACTTCCGTTATATATAAATCAGGGAAAAATATTAATACGAATGGTTCTATGTTTTCATCTGCTTGTTATATTATATCAATTAAAGCTCTAAAAGAGTACCCTTTTGTTAACAAATATATTTGCTTTCATGAATTCGATTATAATAGTACTATCAATAGCTTAAATGAGTATATTATACAAACTATCGAGGAAAGAAAGCATAAGAAAGAAGTAGATAGTCTTAGATTTTATAAATTAAGTTCGTATGAATGGATATACTTGGAAGATGATGATGTAATAAAGTGTATGGATAACTTATATGAGGAACTTAAATTGAATAAATATGATATAAGGTATTTCAAAGAAATCATAGTATTACTTATGCAACTTGAGTTCAACTTCAAGGAAAAGAAGCCAAATATAAAACATAAAGATGAGGATTATATCAGACTAATGAAATTATATATTCAAAATCATGCATTGAAAGAGAATCAAGAGCAATATTTTGAGACTTTTTTCACAGATGATAATCAAAGCCAAATGTATGACGCTTATGTATCTCCATTAATCACAGCAACGCAAGAAAAAGAAAACAAAGAATATAATGACAAAAAAGAGAATCTATTTACTTCGGAAAACTGGGCTGAAAACTTTTATGCTATATGTAAAGAGCATTCAGAAGATTTTCTTCATTCACATCAATTTTTATCCTCATTTAAAATCGAGCCAATAAAAAATGCATTATATTCTGCAAACAATCATGATATACGCACTTTTTCACTTGCAATTTGTTCGGTTTATGATTTTGGAAATATTAATGAATTTTATCAGTCAGATAAAGAAAGTTTATCGCAAATAATTGAAGCGCTAAACGAAATAAAGAATCAGCCTAATACGGACTGTACTAAGAAGACTATATTAAAAATTTATATTGAAAAATTAGGACAGAAATTAAGAGATTTATCATAAATTATCAATCTCATCTTGCCTAACGTGAAAATATTCTAGAAACGATGATATTAAAATTGATGCTTTTTATCGTTACAGAATGATAAAGGCTTTGGGGTAATCTCGATTCAAAAGAGAGCGAGCTGCCGATTTTGACAACTCGCTCTTTTGCTTATTCGTCCTCATCTCTACACTGGTCAAGTCCGTGCATAAGTTGAATGTATACGCACTCCGCTCGATCATGTTCCTCTCCGTCCGTGGACATCATAAGTTCAAGAAAATACGCTTTCGCTTCTTCGTAATCGCTCCAGACTTCACGTCTGCCGTTGCAGACGGTAGTGACCTTGCATGACTTCGGCATTGCCAATTCAGGTGTTTTCAACATAGCTGTTACCTCCAAATCATTATTGTAAATACAGTATATACCATAATCTTGTAAGAGTCCAGCTTTATGGAATAATTGTAACCATTCTTGTGCAGTGCGCAGCAATTTCAAAAGCCATTCCAGTTCATAGCGCACATATCGGTTTTATCGCCGTCGGGAATTCTCCTGACGGCTTTTTTCAAATTCCGCTCAATGTTTCAAATGAGCAACCTTTGTTTGCAGGAACAGCAACGGACGCCAGAGCTTATCCCCAAGTTCCTTGATTTCCTCGATGTCTTCCTTGTAAACCTTGTTCGTGACATTGGCACGGTGGGCGATTTGGTTGATATTGTTCGCAACGTTATTGGCGATACGGTGTATCTCTTTCAGCTCATTTTCGTTGATCTGAATGATGTAGTATAATAAAACTTGACACCTTAACCTCAAAGGAATAAAATAGGAAAAGAAAGAAATGGAGGAAAAAGGAATGTCAGAAA
>JABLTM010028962.1_pt1 | contig 43062 bp, 35 predicted proteins | sample 7160121 | NCBI WGS metagenome assembly JABLTM01 (sample SAMN14651224, study PRJNA627086) | human gut metagenome | isolation source: feces | host: Homo sapiens
CTGTACAGCGTTCCGTACGGTACCTTAAGTTCCTCGCTGGCTCGCTTTACTCCTACTTCCAGCGCCAGCTTTACTGACTGCTCCTTGTAACTCCTGTCGTATTTCTTTGCTTCTGACATGTCCTTCACCCTCCTGATTTTAGTATATTATTATATTGTTTTGAGCGTGGGGTGTCAAGTTTTATTATACAACATCATTTATTGATCATCACAATATTCTTGCCGTCACCGCAGTATCTTTTTTCTGTATTCTGCCGGAGAAAATCCGGTCACCTGCCTGAACTGCCGTGAGAAGAATTTTTCATCATCGTAACCGCAGCTTACTGCTGTCGCATAAATGCTCATGGCTGTAGAATACAGTAAGTAGCAGGCTTTCATTACCCTTGAATTTATGCAGTCGCGGTTGTAACTTACATCAAAGCACTGCCGGTAAATCAAGCGGAAATGCCCCTCGCTGACGCACATTTGTCTGCTGACTTCCGAAAGCTTAGGCATCTTATTAGGCACTGAAATTATCCTGTTCCTTATGTCGGCAAGCTCGTTATAATGCGGAAGTCTTCTTCTTTCGCTTATCAGACCGACATCGCGCTCTGCATTCAGCGATACGGCTGAGCGCAGTTCTCCGACCAGCGTGTTATCGGAACTGTGGTAGGTGATAATAACCTGCCGTTCATCGTGCCGTGAATAAACCTCGTTGTGGAGCGATATTTTCAGTTTCTCAGGAAACATTCCGTTTTCCCTTTTGAACAGGATAAGAAATGTGTTGTCATCGGTCCGGCAGCATATTTCATGCTGAGCGCATACACGTTTTATTGATGACGCTGTTTCTGCGATTATATCGCTGCGGTAGTTTTCCCCAAACAGATATTCTCCGCCGTCCGGGAAACTAAGCTTTACCGCCTGAATGCAGAAGTTATGCCCGGCTTCCTCCACAATGCTTTCAAATTCACGAAGATTGTAGAACCCCGTCAGCGAATCATGCAGTGCGGATTGCCGCTGGCATTGCGTGAGATAGTGGATATCATTCTTCATTCGCAGAAATTCCAGCGTATCCGCAACAGTCTTGTTCCAGTCGCGGAAGCTGAAATCATAGCTCGCCGGGCGGTTATATTCCAGCACCGTATACCCGTAAAGCCTTGTCTGAAAGCACACGGGATTCACATAGAAAATCACAGGGGAATCGTGCTCCGTAATGAACGGCACTGGAGTTTCGCCACTGCTGAACTTTATCGGTGGTTCTGAATACTCGTTACCTATCGCACAGCACAGGAACTCACCACCGTTGAAACGTTCACTGTTCCATGCGCTGTCAAGGCACAGAAACAGCCTGTCAGCGCCGTGCAGCAGGTAGAAAAACTCGCTTACCGCTCCGGTGTATTCCTCAAGAGTACGCGATGTGGTGAGCCTGCCGGAAAACTGTGCCACGGTGCTCATAACGGTGTGATACTGATCTATCTTTTCCGCGATAAGCTCATCTAAAAGCTGCGAACGGCAGATGCCGCAGGAGCAGGTGTTTCCGCTTACGAACCTGTCGGAATTGTCTTGAATAGGACTGCCGCCGAGAATAGCAACCACAGCGTCCCGTCCCATTTTACGGCGGTTTCTGCGGTAAGTCGTCAGCAGCGGATAGTGATATATCCTTCCTGCGGTATGGTCGCCGCCGGTCTGGTCGTAGCCCGTTACTGTTAACTCGCCGGGAATATCCACTCCTGCCTCCGAAAGAACATCACACAGCCCGAACGCCATGGAATCGTTGGTGCATATCACCGCCTGAGGTCGCGGAATTTCACCGCTGAGATACCGCCGGGCAAGTTCCTCGCCGGAATCGTTCCAGAAGTTCCCGTAATACACTCTGATATTATCAAGGCTTATTCCGTGCTTTCCGAATGCGCGCTTGCAGCCGTTCAGACGCCTTTGCGAAGTGGCGTTGTCCCTGCTTCCCGTCAGTATGTCGATGTCCGTGAAACCGTGAACCGTTATCAGATGTTCCGTCATTTTATCCAGGTCGGTTTCATCGTCGGAATAAACGCTCTTAAATCCATCTATATCCCCGTCAATAACAATGGCGGGGATTTTTGCAGCTCTTATTTTATCGATTGTATCGTTGATTATTGTTATATCCCGGAATGACTCGGCTGTGACAATAACGCCGTCAAATAAATCCGGCTCAAACAGGGAGTAAATAATGTTCTCATAATTCAGCAGATCATCGTCCTGCCAGTGGTTGTATATGTTTGAGTAGACCACAACATCGGTGTCTTTCCGGAATGCGGCTTCGGATATTCCGTATAGTATATCGCGCTGTTCGGACGCGTCGGCTCTTGCGGTAATGACCGCTATTCTTCTGCGCATAATATCACCCCGTTTACAGTATAGCTTAATTCCGCACTAAAGTCAAGAGCAAAAGTGCATATTATGATTAAAAGGTGGATTAAACAAATATATGCTATTGAATTTCTGCTTTTCAATGTGTATAATAAAACAAAAGAAATACCGCGCAAAGATTGTGCGTGTATTGCGCAGGTAGATTAGCCAATAATACGCTTCGCTGATTGGCTAATCTCGATTTTTCGTCAGATTGTACAACGTGGACGCGGCAAGGCTGTTGCCTTGCAAGGACGAATTGTGCAATATGAAAGTTTGGCGCAACACGAAACATGTTTGTTGAACAATCATGTGATTATTTGCGCCAAACTAGAAAGATGCAAGCAAGACGCGTACAAGATCCAATAAATGGTCTTTGCGCGGTGTTGCCCCAAAACAATGAGGTGATAATAATGAAAATAAGTGAAAATTGCTACAAGCTGGAAAATACGGCAAATCCAATTTCGCCGAATGTATTCTGCGCTGACCCGACAGGCGTTGAGTACAACGGCAGACTGTATATTTATGGCACTAACGACCATCAGCAGTACGAGGCAGTCGGCGATGACGGAAAGAACGACTATGTTCACATAAAATCCATCGTTATGCTGTCAACTGACGATATGGTGAACTGGGAATACCATGGCTTCATAGACATCGCAAAAATAGCGCCTTGGATAGTGAATTCATGGGCGCCGTCCGTAGCTTCCCGAGTTGAGGCGGACGGAAAAACTCATTTTTACCTTTACTTTTCGAACAGCGGCTGCGGTGTAGGAGTGCTTACGGCGGAACACCCTCTCGGACCGTGGAGCGATCCTCTCGGAAAGCCGCTAATCTATCAGAATATGCCGGGGCTTGAAAACTGTCCTGCGCCCTTTGACCCGGGAGTATGCCTCGACGAAAACGGCACAGGCTGGCTTGCGTTCGGCGGAGGGACCCCACCTGCAAGTGATACGCTGCACACATGTATACCTAAGATAGTGCGGCTGGGAAAGGATATGCTTTCGTTTGACAGCGATTTCGTTCCGATAGACGCTCCGTATTTCTTAGAGGCAAGCGAGCTGAACTACGAAAACGGAACTTTTATCTACACATACAGCACGGACTGGCAGTCAAGAGAAAACTGGAACAGAACGGACGTTCCGGCGCCGGGAATATGCAGCATGGGCTGTCTGACGAGCAAAACTCCCCTTGACCCGGATAGCTGGCAGTTCAGGGGCGGATTCTTCCTAAACGCCGGTGATTCCGGAATGGACTGGTGCAACAATCACACCCACCTTATCGAATATAAGGGAACAAGGTACATTATTCACCACACACTTCACATTCAGGAGCGCACGAAAACAAAGGGAGGATTCCGCTGTATGTGCGTGGATCTACTGCCTTACACGGATACGGAATTCCCCGTCACAAAGGCAACACGCGAAGGCGTCACGCAGACTCAGCCGCTCGACCCGTATAAAGCTCACAGCGGTGCGGAGATGTTCACCTGCGCAGATATGTGGTACGAACAGATATCAGCCGGCAAAATGGCTGTGAAGTCGCTGGCAGGGGGCGCATGGACTTACATAAAGGGTGTGGATTTCGGCAAGGGCACAGAAAAGCTGCTCGTTACCGCAAAGGGCATGGGCGTTATCGAGCTTCGTCTTGATGACAGGAATGCCGAACCGCTGGGAGTGATCGAACTCGCAAGTGATGGATTTGATAAAATTCCTGTGGTTCTTCCCACAAAAATAACAGGAATTCACAATGTATATTTTGCATTTTCCAGCAAGGACATCTGCCTCGAAAGATGGCAGGCTGAATGAAAGGAGTAACCATGAACAATAAGATAACATCTTTGATTATTGCGGCGGTTATGATGCTTGTTTCCGGCTGTTACGGGCAGAACGGCTCGGGTGATTCATCTTCGCAGACGGAAAGCTCTGCCGACAGCGTAGACAGTGTGAGTGAAGCGGAAATAATCGACAGCCTTAACAACGGAATAATAATCGACGAGGTAAGCGGAAATGTCTACAAAGACGAGCGTAACGCCAATCCCATTTCGCCGAATATATTCTGCGCAGACCCCACCTCAGTCGAATACAACGGCAGACTGTATGTATACGGCTCGAACGACACCCAGCAGGCGGAAAACGATACCGTCAATGATTACGACTATATAAAGTCACTGGTGGTTTTATCCACAGACGACATGGCGAACTGGATATACCATGGCAGGATAGAAGTCGACGAAATAGCGCCGTGGATAGCAAATTCATGGGCACCGTCCATCGTTTCCCGCGTTGAGGAAGACGGTCTTACGCACTTCTATCTGTACTTCTCGAACGGCGGCGGCGGTGTGGGAGTTATTACCTCCACCGACCCGGTAGGTCCGTGGTCTGACCCTCTCGGCGCACCGCTGGTTTATCAGAATATGCCGGGGCTTGAGAATTGCCCTGCGCCGTTCGATCCGGGCGTCTGCATTGATGAAAACGGCACAGGCTGGCTTTCTTTTGGCGGCGGAAATCCTGCGGACGGCGGCGGTGTTATACATACCAATGTGCCTAAGATAGCACGTCTGGGCGCGGATATGCTTTCGTTTGACAGCGAGTTCGTTTCTATTGACGCCCCGTATTTCTGTGAGGCAAGCGAGCTGAATTACATCGACGGCACCTATTATTACACCTACTGCAACGACTGGCAGAACCGCAGCAAATGGGATCGCAAGGACATTCCTGCGCCGCCTACATGCAGTATGGCATACATGACCACAAAAACTCCCCTTGACGCAGACAGCTGGGAATACAGGGGCGCATATTTCTACAATGCCGGTCAGAATGCCGACGGCGAATCCGGAATGCGTTGGGCCAACAATCACACGCATTTCTGCGAGTATCAGGGAACGAACTACATTGTCCACCACACGCTCCTTCTTGAAGAACTGACAGGCGGCACAGCAGGTTTCCGCAGCATTATGGTTGATTATCTTCCGATGAATGCGGCTGACGGAGAGATCCCGATAACTGCCGCATCGCGTCATGGCGTATCTCAGATAAAGCTTCTTGACCCCTACGCTGTAAACAGCGGCGCGGTTATGTTCACGTCTGCCGATATAGGTTACACCGATGGTAACGACCCTGCCGCAAAGAGCAAGGCAGACGGCGCATGGATCTATGTAAAAGGTGCGGATTTCGGTTATGGCGCTTCCGCTTTCACTGCTGCTGTTAAAGGCAAGGGCAGAATCGAGGTTCGCCTTGACAGCATTTCCGGCGAGGCAGTATCTTTCATTGAATTTGACAACGCTGATTATGCTAAGGTTCGTTCTGCTGAATTCAGTCAGTTTGACGGCAGAAATCACAATATCTATCTGGTATTTTCCGGCGCTGATATTGAACTGAGATCGTGGCAGTTCACAAAGGGCAGCGAGAAACTCCGTCCCGAGGAGAAAATCTCAGATACCAAGATAAAGTACGAAACTCTTATACTTACCGGGCAGGCTGTAAATCCCGGTCCAAGTCCGTCGGCAGTTGTCGAAATGAGCGGTGACGGTGAGTATTCCGTGAAGTCCACCTCATTTGAAAAAGGCAGCGAGTTGCTTAACTTCGGCTTCATCAACGTTGACCCGGACGCGAAATACAAGGTACATGTCAAGTCCGTAGGTCTTGAAACGGAAAACGGGATCGTTGAAGTCCCTGTAAATGCAGAGCTTGACCCGTCAAGCGAATCCGCAAATGGGCTTGCTAACGGCTGGATGGGCGCTGAGATAGGTTCCGTGGTTTACGGCACCAAGAAATGCGGAATAGTTGCCGCAAAAACCACTGTCGACTGGATAGGCTACCGTTTTGCACTCGTAATAAACGGTAAGGAAGTTCCCTTTACATCAATAACCTACAATCTTGAAATAAGTAATCTTATCCTTGATTAAGGTGAAAAATCATAATTTTGGAGGATCTTCAATGAACCGTGTTTCTGTTGTTAAAATCATTGGAAGCATAGGATTGGTTATTTCAATGCTATTGAGCGGATGTACCACTAGCATTACGGATAACAATGTTTCCGGAAACGACCTTACCGCAACGGAGGTTATCCGGCTCATGGGCAACGGAATAAACCTCGGCAACACGCTGGAGGCATACAATCACAAAAGCTATGTGGATTCAGGAGTAAACCCCACTTCCTTTGAAACGCTCTGGGGACAGCCCGTCACCACAAGGGATATGATAGACGATATGAAAGCCCTGGGCTTCGATACTCTCCGCATTCCTGTGGCATGGACCAATGGCATAAATTACGAGAGCGGAGATTACACCATTGACGAGCGGCTCATGAACCGTGTCGACGAGGTAGTCAATTATGCTCTTGACGCTGATATGTATGTTATACTGAACGACCACTGGGACGGAAGCTGGTGGGGAATGTTCGGCTCCGGTGACGAGGCAGTTCGTGAAAATGGAATGGCACTTTATAAGTCCATATGGACGCAGTTATGCGAGCATTTTTCCGATTATTCCTACAAGCTGATATTTGAATCCGCAAATGAGGAACTTGGCGACAGACTCAACGATGGCGAAGTCACCGGAACAGACGGAGTTCTCAGCGAGGACGAATGCTACGAAACAACGAACAGAATTAACAGCGAATTTGTTAAGCTGGTACGTTCGACCGGCGGCAAAAATGCAGACAGATTCCTGCTTATCGCAGGGTACAACACCGACTTCAGGAAAACATGCGATGACAGATACCAAATGCCGGAGGACACGGCAAAGGACAAGCTTCTGCTTTCAGTACATTATTACACGCCGTGGGACTATTGCAGTGACAGCACTGTAAACCAGTGGGGATCTCCCGGCGATTACGAGGAGCAGAATTCCCTTTTTCAGATGCTGACTAAATTCACAGACCAGGGATACGGCGTGGTTATAGGCGAATATGCCGTTATGGGTGCGGCGGATAAACCCGATAGGGATAAGTTTTACGCCAATCTTCTGGATAACTGCGACCTGTATAATTACTGCCCCGTCCTCTGGGACTGCAGCGATTTTTACAAAAGGGTCCTCAGAAAAACTACCGATGAAAACATAGCAAGGCTGTACAGCGACAGACGCGCTTCGACCGAAGAAGGCAAGGATTATTCTGAGATCCGGTCTGCCGCAAGGGAGAGATTGGACAAGTCGATAAAGGCGGCTGAAGACGAATTTATGGCGGGCGTATCCATTCCGGCTTCTGATGATACCGCAGTGGCATGGATAATGTACCAGAGTCTTGATTATTCAGTTCAGTACTGTGTCGGCAACAAGTACGACCCGACGGATATGACCCTGGGTATCGTTGCAGACAATGCTGAGATAACCGGTGAGGGAACCTACACCGTCAGTCTGGATTTCTCGGATTGCGGTATTGCAAGGGGAGTGTTTTTCTCGGCTCTCGGGATTTCCAACGGCGAGAAGCTCTTCCCGGGTTATACTATCTCTATTGATGAGGTTAAGGTAAACGGCGAAGTCCGTGAGCTATCCGGCAAGGAATATACCTGTTCCGACGACGGTAACTGCACGAGAGTAAACCTCTATAACCAGTGGGTAACATCTGTCCCCGATGACGTCAGATGCGCCGACGGCGACAATTCCGGTCTGTCCGCGACTGTTCTTACCGTCAAAGACGATGAGATACTTTCGACGCTGGAAATAACATTCACTTATTCAGCGCCATAAATCAGAATCCCTGTGATATTCAAAATCTAAGCCGACGGATTCCATCAGCACAGTGATCCGTCGGCTTATGTGTCAATGCATTGGAGGAACCGTTATGAATTATACAAAATCAGTTGAAAAATGGGGCGTTTTCGAATTTTACTCCGAGGGAACCACCGCTGGCAACCCATTCCTGGAACGCGGTATCACTGCGCTATTTGAAAGCGATTCCGAGCGCAAAACCGTCAATGGGTTTTACGATGGGAACGGAATATACAAAGTAAGATTCATGCCATCGTTTGAGGAAGAATACCATTTTACGGTCTGCGGGAATTTTTCTGACAGGAAATACGAAGGAACTTTTTCTGTCACGCCGCCGTCGGAAAATAATCACGGCTGCGTAAAGGTACATAACAAATATCATTTTCAGTATTCCGACGGAACACCTTATTATCCTGTCGGCACGACCTGTTATGTATGGAATCTGCAAAGCGATGACCTTATCGCGCAAACTCTTGAAACTCTGAGAAATTCCCCGTTCAACAAGATACGTTTCTGCGTATTTCCTAAAAGCTACTGCTACAATTCACGTGAGCCGCGCTCCTATCCATACGAGGGTACTCCGGTTGACGGAAGTGCTATCACAGAGGACAATGTGTGGGGCTACGGTCCGGACTCCAAGGGCAACAACTGGGATTTTGAGAGGTTTAACCCCAAGCATTTTCAGCATATTGAATACTGTATCGGCGAGCTTCAAAAGCTGGGTATTGAGGCAGATATTATCCTCTTTCACCCGTATGACCGCTGGGGCTTCTCAACAATGACACCGGAGTACAACGAACTTTATCTGAAATACATGGCGGCAAGGTTTTCAGCTTTCAGAAATGTATGGTGGTCATTTGCTAATGAATATGACCTGATAAAAAGCAAGAGCATTGAGGACTGGGAACGATATGCGCAGATAATCGTAGAAAGCGACCCGTATGATCACCTGCGATCAATACATAACGGTAATCAGTTTTACGATCATACAAAGTCATGGATAACGCACTGCAGTATTCAGCGTTCTCCGGAGGGAACATCCGAGTGGAGAAAAAGCTATGGCAAACCGATAGTAATTGACGAAATGCTATACGAGGGAAATATTCAGTATGCGTGGGGGAATATTTCGCCGCAGGAGCTTGTTCGGAGGTTCTGGGAAGCACTTTGCCGCGGCGGCTACGGTGGTCATGGCGAAACCTACATAGACGATAAGGCGATATGGTGGTCGCATGGCGGAGAGCTTAAAGGTGACAGCCCGGAAAGAATAGCTTTTATGCGAAAAATACTTGAGGAAGCTCCGGACGGCGGATTGCGACCCAAAAACATGGAATGGGACGAGATATGTGTGGTTCCGGAAGATGAAAATCTAGCTGATGAAACCGGTTATCACCTGTTTTATTACGGGATTTCGCGTCCGGGATTCAGATATTATCATATTGACGATAATAATATATACACCGTCGACATTATAGACACATGGAACATGACGGTTGAGAATGTCGGAAGTTTTAAGGGACGTTTCAGAATTGATTTGCCCACAAGAGAGTATCTTGCGGTTAGAATTAAGAAAGCAGAGGATTAGATAGAATAATGTTCGCTCCGATATGTTTTTGGCTGACAGACCTCTGCGCGATAAATCGGAGGCTGAATGCATTTTTTCCTTATTGATAAGCCATTGGCGAGATATTCGTCCTCCAGATTGAAGCGGATTTCAAGCTGTTCGACATTGAAATCTGCCCAGAAATTTCGCCAAGTGCGATTAAGTATGTAAGGATTATCTGTGCGGCGGCTTCGTCTTTGGCATTATGTCTTTGGCACGGCGGTGTTCGGTGCGCCTTTGGACATACATCTGTGCAAGGTCGGGGTTATTCCGAAAAATATCGTTCACCTCGTCAATCTTTGACCGTAATACACGGCAGTTATTCTCTGCCTGCTGTAATCGCTCTTTCAGAGTAGGTTTGAGCGCCGCTACCAAATCCTCGCAGGAGCCGCTGTATTCAATCAGCTTCGGACGGCAGCCTAACGGCACATCATTATTCCACTTGCAGAAACCGTCTACAAGTTATGGTCTGTAAATAAAAAAAATTTAATTTTTTTTATTTTTTTTTGAAAAAAGTATTGACAAATTAGACTTCTCGTGCTATAATAATATAGTCGTCAGGAACAAGAGATAAAAACTTAAAAACCTGATGGAATAAAAAAATGAGATGCTGCTATGGCTCAGTTGGTAGAGCACATCCTTGGTAAGGATGAGGTCATCGGTTCGACTCCGATTAGCAGCTCCATTTTTTTTGGAGAGGTATCGAAGTGGTCATAACGAGGCGGTCTTGAAAACCGTTTGGGGGCAACTCCACAAGGGTTCGAATCCCTTCCTCTCCGCCATAGAAAAGTTGGCTTAACGGCGCGAATCCGCACTGTTAAGCCATTTCCTTTGATTTGCAAATGTTAACCAATTGATGTTTAATATCAATCGAATGAGCCGTTTTGTCAATGATTTGAGCACAAAAGACAACAGCAGACAACAAAGAAATCTCCGAGGTTATGCGCCCCGGAGACTTTTTTATTTAATCGTGCAGCCCAAAGCCTCTAGTCTTTAAAATTTTACTTGTTATACTCGACGTGCAGGAGTTCGTGCTCCCTGCCCTTGAGAATACCGTTGTAGAGGGATTCAATAAGCGGGTTCTCCTCGCTGGACTTTATGCTGCACATTCTGTCTGCGTCGTAAAGCCCATTGGAGCGCGCCTGCTTTTCCGCCTTGTGCACGAACGGCTGACCGGCTCCGTTGATACAGCCGCCGGGACATGCCATCACCTCGACGAAATCGAAATGCTCGCCGCCCTTTATGCGCTGAATGAGTTTTTCGGCGTTTCCGAGACCGCTCACGACGCCTATATGCAGCGTTGTGTCACCGTAGGGAATATTGACTTCCTTCACGCCCTCAAGACCGCGGAGCGGCTGGTACATAATTCCGTCGCCGCGCTTGTTGTCGGAGATACGGCGGAGTACTGCTTCGGTAACGCCTCCGGTTGTTCCGAAGATAACGCCTGCGCCTGCCATAGTGCCGAACGGCATGTCTATAGCCTCCGGGCGGATACTCGTGAGCTGGATTCCGGATTCCTTCACCATCTGCACGAACTCCTGGGTGGTCAGAACATAGTCTACCATATGAGTGCCGTCAGCGGCGCGGAACTCCTCCCGGAGAGCCTCGCGCTTCTTGGCGGTGCAGGGCATCAGCGCAATATGGACGTGCTTCTTCGGTTCTTCCCTGAACTGCTCGCGGATAACCGCCGCGAACATCTGCATGGGCGATTTGCAGCTTGAAACGTGTTCCATAAGCTCGGGGTGCCTGGTTTCAACGTAGCGTACCCAGGCAGGGCAGCAGGAGCTGAACAGCGGGAGTTCGTTTCCGGCAGTGACATGCTCCAGAAGCTCGGCGGACTCCTCCATAACGGTGAGATCTGCGGCGGTGGAGGTGTCGTAGATCTCGTCAAACCCCATTCTGCGGAGCGCTGCAACGATAAGTCCCATCGTGTTCTGACCGTCCTGGAGCCCCAGTTCGCGGCCGATAGCAACGCGCACCGCCGGAGCGATCTGTATAGTTACCATAGTATCCTTGTCGGAGAGCGCCTTCCACACTTCGGAGATGTTGTTCTTTACAACGATCGCGCCGGTGGGACATACCGCCGAGCACTGACCGCAGCCAACGCAGTCGGTCTCGCCGATGGGCTTGTGGAACGCAGTTCCGACTACCATTCTGGAGCCGCGGTTCATGAAGTCGATAACGCCGACGTTCTGTATCTCATTGCAGGTGCGCACGCAGTCGCCGCAGAGAATGCACTTGTGGTGGTCGATGGTTATGCAGGGGGAGCTGTCGTCAACGTCGGGCTTGGAAGCCGCATTCGGAAACCGCACTCCCTCAATGTGAAACCGCCTTGCTATGTCCTGGAGCTTGCACTTTTCGTTGTTGTCGCAGGTGGTGCAGTCGCGGCAGTGGTTAGCAAGCAGCAGCTCGAGTATAACCTTGCGGTACTTTCTCAGGCGCTCGGTGTTGGTGCGTATCTCCATGCCGGGTTTTGGCGGGGTAGAGCAGGAAGCGTGAAGGGTCCCCCACTGGTCCTCGACCATGCACATACGGCATGCGCCGTATGTTGAAAGCTCCGAATGATAGCAGAATGTGGGCATTTTAATGCCGACCTTCTGGATAAGCGCCAGCAGGTTCTTTTCGCCGTTTATTTCAACGGGTATACCGTCGATAGTCAAATATCTGTTATTGTCCATTTCACTTCACCTCTATCGCATGGAACGGGCAGTTGGTAACGCACGCCCCGCACTTGATACACTTGCTCTGGTCGATAACGAACGGTGACTTGATCACGCCGCTGATCGCCCCGACAGGACAGCCGCGGGAGCACTTGGAGCAGCCCTTGCACTTGTCGGGCTGAATCTCGATGCGTTTGAGCTTCTGACAGACTCCCGCCGGGCAGCGCTTTTCGTTGATATGCGCCTCGTATTCCTCGCGGAAGTTCTTTATCGTGCTGACAACAGGGGAAGCTGCGGACTTGCCAAGACCGCAAAGCGCAGTCGCGGAGATGGTCTCTGCAAGCTCAAGGAGCAGGTCGATGTCGCCGGGTTCGCCGTTGCCTGCAACAATGCGCTCGAGTATCTCAAGCATGCGCTTTGTGCCTTCGCGGCAGGGAACGCACTTGCCGCAGGATTCGTTCTGCGTGAAGTTCATGAAGAATCTTGCGACCTCTACCATGCAGGTCTTGTCGTTCATGACTACCAGACCGCCGGAGCCTATCATTGCTCCCGCCTTCTTGACGGAATCAAAGTCGAGCGGAAGGTCGAGATCCTTTTCGGTCAGCGTGCCGCCGGAGGGACCGCCGATCTGGACCGCCTTGAACTTTCCGCCGCCGCGTATGCCGCCGCCTACGTCGTAGATGACTTCGCGCAGGGTGGTTCCCATCGGGACTTCGATAAGACCGGTATTTTCAATGTCGCCGGTGATGGCGAACGCCTTGGTTCCCGGGCTTTTCTCAACGCCGATCCCCTTGAACCAGTCGGCTCCGCGAAGCAAGATGGAGGGTACGTTGGCGTAGGTCTCAACGTTGTTGAGCACCGTCGGGCTGTCGAACAGACCGTGCTCAACGGTGCGCGGGGGCTTGACCCGCGGCATTCCGCGCTTGCCCTCGATGGATGCGGTCAGCGCGCTGCCCTCGCCGCAGACGAACGCGCCTGCGCCGCGGTTGATGTGAAGCTCGAAATCAAAGCCGCTGCCGAGTATATTCTTTCCGAGCAGACCTATCTCCTTTGCCTGGGCGATGGCGGTCTTTAAGCGCTCAACTGCCAGCGGGTACTCGGCGCGGACATATATGTAGCCCTCGGTGGCACCGCATGCTACGCCTGCTATCATCATTCCTTCGAGCATTCGGTGCGGGTCGCCTTCCATAATGCTTCTGTCCATGAAGGCTCCTGGGTCGCCCTCGTCGCCGTTGCAGACAACGTACTTCTGCGCGGCGTTCTGGCGCTTTACCTGCGCCCATTTTCTGCCGGCAGGGAAGCCGCCGCCGCCGCGTCCGCGCAGTCCGGAGTCGCTCACTTCCTCGATGACCTCGTCCGGAGTCATGTCGAACAGAGCCTTTTCAAACGCAGAATAGCCGCCTTGTGAGAGGTACTCCTTGACTGAGAGGGAATCAATATGACCGCAGTGCTCCAGAACGACTCTGGTCTGCTTCTTGTAGAACGGGATCTCCTCCTGGGTCTTGTAGATCTCGCCGTTTTTCTGGAATGCGAGCCGCTCGATATGTTCGCCGTTCACGATGGTCTTTTCTACGATCTCATCGCAGTCCTCGACTTTCACCTTCGTGTAGAGCCAGCCCTCCGGCTCGATACGCACCAGCGGACCTCTTTCGCAGAAGCCGTGGCAGCCGCTCTTCTTGAGGGCTACGCCTTCGGATTCCGGTTCATGCTCAAGTTCCACCGCGCAGTGGATACCCTTCGCCTCGATAAGCTCGCGGAGCCTTGCGTAGATGTTCAGCGAGCCGCTGGAAACGCAGCCGGTACCCGCGCAGACGAGTATCTTTCTCTTGTATGCATTGTAAGCTCTGACGCATTCCTCGCGGAACGCTCTGAGTTCCTGTCTGTCCTTTAACATTCGCCGTCCTCCTTCAGTTTTTTCAGGATAGCGGAAGCCTTATCCGGGGTCATTTCCGCATGAACGTGGTCGTTGACGGTGATGACCGGGGCAAGTCCGCATGCGCCGAGGCAGGAGACTGTTTCCACGGTGAACATCAGGTCGTCGGTGGTTTTTTTGGTCTCGGAAAGTCCTAGCTCCTGCCGGAGTCTTGCCAGGATAGGCGGCGACTGTCTGACATGACAGGCGGTTCCGTCGCATACCTTGATAACGAACTTCCCCTTTGGCTCGAGCGAGAAATTCTCGTAGAACGTGGCAACGCTGAACAGCCGTGCCTCTCCGACCCCGAGCCGCTTTGCGATGTGCGGGAACACCTCTTTCGGCAGGTAGCGGTAGTGCTCCTGAACTCCCTGAAGGATCGAGATGATGTTCTTCTCCTCGCAGCCGATGCCGTCGATGATCTTGTCGACCTCGTCGAGCTGAATGGTGCTTTGCATAAATGTACCTCCTTCGCTGATGTGCGGAAATATACGGTATCTCTGCTATGTACTGTTATTGCCCCGTTGATATGACGGATTCTTTTAACAGCAGTAAAAAACTTTTGTTGAGCATTACTATAATTTTACCACACAATACGTCAATTTGGTATTGCCAAAGTGATATAACACCATGCTTATTTAACATATATGTCACTTTAGCTCAAGTTAACAATGCGCTTTTGTGCATTATCTCTAAAAACAAAAAGAGCCGCCCGGATATATCCGGACAGCTCCACAGTATTCAGATTTTATTCAGCGGAAAGGATCGTGCCGCCGCCTACGACGATATCGCCGAGATACAGCACGACCGCCTGACCCGCAGTGACCGCCCTCTGCGGCTTTCTGAACTCAACGTGTACGGTGCCGTCAGGGTCAGCCCAGACCGTTGCTTCCGCCTCTCTGCCGTTGTAGCGCGTGCGCGCGGAGACCTCCACCGGCTCGGACGGAGCATTCTCCCAGAGGATCCAGTTGAAATCTCCGGCGGTGAGCCTGCTGGAATACAGTCCATCCTCCCGGGAAAGGGTCACGGTGTTGTTCTGCATATCTTTCGAGCAGACGTACATGCGCTCCCCGAAGCCAACTCCCAGCCCCTTGCGCTGACCTATCGTGTACCTGATGATTCCGGAATGCTCCCCTATGACGTTGCCGTCTGTGTCAAGGAACGCCCCGTGCGGGTAGGTCTTTCCGGTGCGCATTCGTATGAACTCCGCGTAGTCACCGTCGGGAACGAAGCAGATGTCCTGGCTGTCGTGCTTGTGCGCGTTCATAAGTCCAAGTTTTTCCGCCAGTGCGCGGACTTCATCCTTGCTCTCGAACTCCCCGAGCGGGTATATCGTGTGCGAAAGCTGCTCCTGCGTCATGGAGTAGAGAACGTAGCTCTGATCCTTGGCGAGGTTCCTTGCCTTTTTCAGCACCCATCTGCCGTATTCCGGAAGGAACTCCGTGCGGGCGTAGTGACCGGTCACGATGTATTCGCAGCCGAGGGCGCGTCCGCGCTGATACAGCAGCTCGAACTTCATGTAGCGGTTGCAGTCGATGCAGGGATTCGGGGTCTGACCGTTCTCGTAGGCGCTGATGAACCGCCCGATAACGTCCCGCTCGAACTCGTCCACGAAGTTGAAAACGTAGAACTTCATGCCCAGCGAATAGGCGGCGTTTCGCGCGTCCTCGGCGTCGTCGGCGGTGCAGCAGGATTTTTCGGTGCAGGCGCAGTCGGAGCTGCTGCGCAGCTTCATGGTGACGCCTATGCAGTCGTAGCCCCGCTGAACCATGAGCGCCGCCGCGACCGAGCTGTCAACTCCTCCGCTCATTGCGATGAGCGCGGTGGGCTTTTCCGTCATTCTCCGAGCCTCAGCATTTCATCTATGCAGCGCTTTGCCGCGAGGCGCTCCTGCTCCTCAATATTGATCTCGAAGCCGTCGCGGCCCTCAAGGGTGTGAAGCACGTCCGCGATGGTTGTGACCTTCATGTTGTGGCATACGCAGTCCTTGGAAAGCGGGAAGAACAGCTTCTCCGGGTGGTCGATGCCGAGGTGCTGGACGATGCTGTTTTCGGTTCCGATGATGAATTCCCTGGCGTCGCTCTTTGCGGCGTACGCCATGATCTCAGTGGTGCTTCCGGTGAAGTCGGCAAGCTCTACTATCTCGGGACGGCACTCGGGGTGAACGAGCAGCAGCGCGTTCGGGTGGAGCTTCTTAGCCGCGCGGACATCGGCGGCGGTGAGCTTCGCGTGGGTAGGGCAGCCGCCGTGGATAAGCTGGATCTCCTTCTCGGGGACCTGCTTCTTCACGAAATCGCCGAGGTTGCAGTCCGGAATGAACAGTATTTTGTCAGCGTCGAGCTTCTTGATTATCTTAACTGCCGAGGAGGAGGTCACGCAGACGTCGGAGAGGGTCTTGAGCGCCGCGGTGGTGTTGATGTAGGCGACGACCTTGTGGTCGGGGTACATCTGCCTGAGCTGAGTGAGCATTTCAACGTCGAGCTGCTCCGCCATCGGGCAGCCGGCTTCCTCGCGGGGGATAAGCACGCGCTTCTCCGGCGAGAGTATCTTCACGGTCTCAGCCATGAAGCGTACGCCGCACATCATGACGGCAGCGTTGGGAGCCTTCGCTGCTTTCTGTGCAAGTCCGAAGGAATCGCCGACGAAATCAGCCACTTCGAGAATGTCGTGGGTCTGATAGCAGTGCGCTAAAATACAGACGTCCTTTTCCTTTTTCAGCTCCATTATCCTTTTCTGGATATCGTTCAACATAAGTTTCTCCTCCCGGAAAGCGGCGCACCGGAGCGCCGCAGTCCAATGATCTTAAATAGAGTAGTCCCCGCCGGTGGAATTATCAATGATATCCTGCAGGGTAACGCTGTCGAGGTAGTTGTTTATCGCCTTGTATAGCCCCTCCCACACGGGCAGGGTGATACACTCGGAGGCGCGCGGACACTCGTTTACGGGATACTGGAGGCAGCTCACGGGGCAGAGGCTGCCCTCGGTGACGCGGAGTATCTCGCCGACGGTGTACTGATCAGGGTTCTTCGACAGCGCGTAGCCCCCCTGATAGCCGCGGTTGGTGCGGAGCAGATCCGCTTTGTTCAGCAGCGGAACGATCTGCTCTAAGTACTTTTTAGAAATGTTCTGGCGGTCTGCGATATCCTTCAGCGCGATGAAACCGTCTGAACGGTGAACGGCGAGGTCAAGCATCATTCTCAGCGCATAGCGCCCTTTGGTAGATATTTTCAATTTTATGCCCCTTTCAAGCCATGAAACACTCCGGGCATAGTTATCCCGGAACTATATCATAATTATACCATAGGTTTAGTAGGTTTTCAAGAGGGTATTGAAAATTTTTTTTGACCTCCATGAAATTATACACTCCGGAGCGCAGTTTGTCAAGTAATAGCGCAATATGAAATAAAAAAGGCGTACTTTTCAGCACGCCGTAAGAATACTATTAATTAAAGCATGTCAGCCTTCCCAGCCCTGGATCCTTCGCCAGTGTTCGGGGGTGACAACGCTTGCAGTTCTGCTGGAGTTGCGGAAGAACAGCGTGTATCCGCTGCCGGGGTGTTCGTACCCGAAAAATGAAATAACGCTTCCGACAAGGAAATCCTCTCCCACCAGATCCTTTACCCGGTAAAAGCATGTGCGCCATTTTTCGTGGATCCCATAGACGCAGAACAGCGTTAAGGTTTCACCGATGCGGGTGTAATCAACGATCCTGCTGTCATAAAATTGGAAATCTCTGTACATCAACGCCTCCTCAACCGCTTTTACCGGGCATCAGAAATATATAAAACCAAACCTATAATAGGGATAAATCATTTCATGACTCAAGTATACCGCATGGAATGTAACATGTCAATGAAACCTTCCTGATTGTATTGAAAATCTTCCTATTTGTAGTTCGGGGTTTTAAAAATGTGAATGTACATGCACTACTGAGAATTATATGTGCAAAATTCCCATAGATATCTTCGTAAAACAGGTTGGTTTTTGAATAAAAATAGTTGACTTATGCAGAGAAATGTGATATAATAGTGACAATGATCTGATAAGGTCATGAAATAACAACATTATTCAGGAGGTTTGGTCATGACAACTAAGAATATGGCTATCGTATCTCTGGTTTGCGGTATCGTAGGTATCGTAGGATCCTTTATTCCTTACGTATCCTATGTAGCTCCGCTGTGCGCTATAGCTGGTATTGTATTCGGCGCGCTCGCTCTCAAGAATATCAAGGCAGGCAACTGCGAGGGTAACGAGAAGGGTCTTGCAACCGCAGGTCTCGTACTCGGTATCGTTTCTACCGCTGTTTCTGTTCTTATGTTCGCTTGCGCTATCTGCGCTGTATGTGCAGCAGCTTCTATCCTCGCTGCCGCTGCAAACGGCTGATCTCAGTTAACAGAGCTTTGAAGCCCTGCCCGCTCTGGGCGGGGCTTTTCTCTTTCGTATTGCTCGTTATTTTGGAGGTAACATGTTCCCTGGTTTTTACTTATTCGATAAATATATAAGCAGCTACGTCCTGACATCTCTCGCGGGAATTTTCACCGCGTGTCCGCTTGCGATATATCACTATAAAAAACGCGGCGGAAACGACATCAGCATGATATTTGTATTCCTGTTCGGCGGGATAGGCTGCATGTTCGGAATGCACCTGCTTTACGGCATAACGAATATCCGGCAGTGGGGGAGCCTGTTCTCGGCGGCAAGCTTCGGCGACTGGCTCGAAGCCGCACAGCTCATCTTCGGAGGCGCGGTGTTCTACGGCGGCCTCATCGGAGGGCTTGCCGTAGGATTCCTTTCGATACGCTATCAGAAACTCGACACGGCGGTTGTTTCGGACTGCGCGGCACCTTCCATTGCGCTGTTTCACATGTTCGGACGTATCGGGTGCTTCCTCGGCGGCTGCTGCTACGGCGTGGAGTGGGAGCATGGCGTGACCTTCACGAATTCCCTCATTGAGAGCGCCAACGGAGTGCCGAGAGTCCCGGTTCAGCTTTACGAAGCCGGTCTGGAGCTTGCGCTGTTCCTCGCGCTGACGCTGCTGCTTGTCAGTGGGAAACTCCGTGGAAAACTGCTTGCCGTGTATCTGCTGGTCTACCCGGTGGGAAGGTTCCTGCTGGAATTCTGGCGCGGCGACGAATACCGCGGGTTCCTTTTCGGGCTTTCTACATCGCAGCTTATCAGCATTGCACTGTTCATCGGAACTATCGTGTTCCTCGCTGTAAGCGCCGTTAAAAAACGGAGAACTCCCATGCCTATCGAAGAATAAACATTTAGCCGCTGTTATTTCGACAGCGGCTTCGTTTACAAATCAGGTCAGGTGATTTTTTCGCGGTATATTGACATAATCAGGTCATTATGATACAATAATAAGGTAGAGAATTCATGCCGTATCAGTGATATGGCGCAAGGAAAGGGGCATTTTGATGCTTGAATTGCAAAACCTCGTCTGGGAACTGCCAGACGGAGGATCAATTATAAATGGAATAAGCTGTAAACTTGGCAGCCGCCTGACCGTTATCACGGGTCCGAACGGCGGAGGAAAGACCTCGCTTGCAAAGCTGATCGCCGGAGTGGAGAAGCCCACAAGCGGCAGAATACTGCTCGACGGCGAGGACATCACCGACCTTGACATCACCGGGCGCGCAAGGCTGGGAGTTGCATATGCATTCCAGCAGCCGGTAAGGTTCAAGGGACTGACCGTCCGCGACCTGCTGGAGCTTGCGGCAGGCAAGAAGCTCACTGCGGACGAGCAGTGCGGTCTGCTGGCGAAGGTGGGTCTGTGCGCCGAGGAGTACATCGGCCGCGAGATGAGCGCGGCGCTCTCCGGCGGCGAGGCTAAGCGGATCGAGATAGCTACAGTGCTTGCACGCGGCGCGAAGCTCTCCGTGTTCGACGAACCGGAGGCGGGCATCGACCTGTGGAGTTTTGCACGCCTTGTGGAGACCTTCGAGGATATCCGCAGCAACACTTCCGGTTCGCTGGTGATAATTTCCCATCAGGAGCGCATACTCTCCATCGCTGACGAAATAGTAGTCGTAGCTGACGGAAAGGTACGCACCGCCGGACCGCGCGAGGAGATACTCCCGCGGCTGCTGAAGGGCGAGTTTACAGCGCGCTGCCCTGCGGCGTTTGACGTTCATGGAAAGGCTGGTGAGTGCAATGGCTGAGATGAATGACAGCTTCAACGAAGTTACCGCGGAAATGCTGAAGGTCATTTCTGATTACGACAGCGTGACCGGATTCCAGGGCGCGTACAATATCCGCCAGGACAGCATGTGCGCCGGCAGGAAGAACTCTGAAAACATCACGATAGAGTCCAAAACGGACAAGCCCGGAATCAACATCAGGGTCAAGCCTGGCACTAAGGGAGAAACGGTGTACATTCCCGCATGCGTTACCCATTCCAACGTTGACGACCTGGTTTACAACGATTTCTTCATCGGCGAGGGCGCCGACGTTACGATAGTCGCAGGCTGCGGAGTTCACAGCGACGGCTCCGAGACAGCGCGCCACAACGGCATACACCGCTTTTTCCTGGAGAAGGGCGCGAAGGTGCTGTATAAGGAAAAGCACATCGGCACGGGCAAGGGCACGGGGCTTCGCAGGATCGACCCGGTAACTGACGCGTATCTCAAGGAGGATTCCTACCTTGAGATGGACACGGTGCAGCTCCGCGGAGTCGATCGCACGACCAGGAGCACCTCCGCGGTGCTTGACAAGGGTGCGAAGATAGTCGTACGCGAGCGTATCATGACCGACGGCGACGAGGACGCAGTAACGAAATTCAAGGTGGAGCTCAACGGCGAGGACTGCGGCGCGGACGTTGTGTCGCGCTCCGTAGCGCGTGGGAACTCCCACCAGGCATTTTATTCAGTTATCGAAGGAAACGCGCGCTGCACGGGGCATTCTGCCTGCGACGCGATTCTCGCCGATAACGGCAGGGTGGACGCTCAGCCGGCTCTGAACGCAGCAAACGTAGACGCCGCGCTTATCCATGAAGCGGCAATCGGAAAGATCGCCGGCGACCAGATAATGAAGCTCTGCTCGCTGGGTCTGACCCGGGAGGAAGCCGAGGAGAAGATCATTGAGGGATTCCTGAAGTGACGTTCGGGACGATATAATAAAGGGAGCCGTTTCTGGCTCCCTTTTGTGTGATTTTTAACAGAGAGGAGTTAAAAGATGACGCATTATGAAGTATTCCGGGAGTGCTTCCCGGAACTGAAACTGACTGAGGAACACTACGATAAGCTCTCCGAGGAAAAACTCTGCCGCGCGTTTGAGCTTCCGGAAGGCTTCGCGCTGGTGAAGGAAAACGAGCTCCGGATGCTGTGCGTGCTTCCGCAAAAGCGCGGTAACGGTGCGGGAACGCGCCTTTTCCGCTTCGCAGAGGATTATATCCGCAGCCGGGGTTACGAGCGAATGGAAATAGGCGGGGCAGGCTCCGGGCTGCTGATAGGCGCTCCGGAGGATACCTGCGGGTTCTTCGAGAAGATGGGCTGTACCCTGGACGACCGCGTTGCGGAAATGTCCATCGGTGAACTGAACCTGCCAGATAAGCCGCTTTCCGGCGCGGATTTCGAGATTTATACCGGGGACAGCCAAAAGCTTTATGAAGCCGTTGCGAAGGTCGACCCGGACTGGGCGCAGTTTATCGGCGTCGGAGACGTGTTCTGCGCGACAGTTGGCGGCGAGATTGCGTCATTCTGCATTCTCGGATACAACGACACCACGATACTTAACGACGGCGCAAAGCGCATGGGCAGCATAGGCTGCGTAGGAACTGTTCCGGATTTCAGGCGGCGCGGAATAGGTCTTGAAATGGTCGCTGAGGCGGCTAAGCTGCTGTTGCAGCGCGGCTGCGATGATATTTTTATCCACTACACGGCGGTGTACGACTGGTATTCAAGGCTTGGATTCAAAACCAGGCTATTCCTCAAACTTGGCGGAAAAAAACTGTGATCTTAACATAAAATGCCTTGTAATTATTGCCGATTTATGGTATAATCATATAAAACACCAGACCGCAGGAGGTGAGCAGATGAGCGGCGAAACAAGGCTGAATCCGGCTGTGCAGAACATACGCAGCGGCGGAGAGACCGTAATAAATCCGGCGCTGGGCATTGCTGCGGAGCTTCCCGCCGGTACGCTGCTCCCGGGCGGCTACGAGGTCGTCGGCAGGCTTGACGTCCCGGCGGGGGAAGCGGATATTTTCCTTTGCAGGAAGGACGGTCAGGACTATGCCGCGAAGCTCTACCGCCGTCAGATAGCGGTAAAAGGCGAGGTCCTGGCGGCGCTGGAGGGAGTTGACTGCCCCTACATCGCGCCGATGTACTATTCCGGGAGCTATTCCGGCAGGCACTTCGAGGTGCTGCCGTACTACCGCCGCGGATCTCTGCGGGGCAGGCGATTTGGGATAGACGAACTGAAAAGCCGCATTATCCCGGAGATAAACGAGGCGCTGGGGGCGCTCCATGACGCGGGAATAATCCACAAGGATCTCAAGCCGTCGAACATAATGCTCACCGACAGCGGCGACATAGCGATAATCGACTTCGGGATAAGCTCGGTTCAGTCAGACGGTAGCACCGTAATAGTTACAAGCACCGGCATGACCCCGGAGTACTCCGCGCCGGAGACGTTCCGCAGGCTGTTCCTTGAGGAATCCGACTACTATTCCTTTGGGATAACGCTTTACGAGCTGTTCTGCGGGCATACTCCCTATGCGGACATGACCGCGGAGGAGATCGCGCAGTACACCGCGATACAGCGTATCCCGCTGCCCGGAGGCATGCCGCAGGAGCTGAAAGGTCTGATAACCGCGCTGACCTACTGCGACCTTACGAACCGCCGCAGGCGCTCCAGCCCTGACCGCCGCTGGACCTATACCGAGGTCGACAACTGGCTGAGGGGAGTTCCGCAGCCGATTCCCGGGGAGGGAGTTTCGCAGGGGCGCGGCTTCCCGGCGTACAACTTCCTGAATATCACCTACAGCGACCTGCACAGCCTTGTTAACGCGTTCGCGGAGAACTGGGAGCAGGGCAAGAAGCAGGTGTTCCGCGGGCTGCTGTCGGCGTTCCTGAAGCCGTACGACCCGCAGCTTGCGGGGTACGCGCTTGACGCGGAGGAGGAAGTTTCCCGGGGCGGTGATACGGACGTTTCGTTCTTTCGGCTTCTGTACCGCCTCGACCCACAGCTGAAGGCGTTTTGCTGGAAGGACAGGCGGTTTTCCGGGCTGGCGGCGCTTGGCGGGTTCATTCTGAACGACGCCCGGGAAAACGGCGTTTCCGGGGAGTTCGCCGGGGAGGTGCTCTCGCGGCGGCTCATTTCGGAGTACGTAAGGCTGACCACCGCAGACGAGCGGCTGTTTGAAGCGGCTCGGTCGGTGGAGGACAACGCAAGGCTCAGCGCCGGGGACCTCCGTGGGGAACTGTGCGCGAGGTTCACGGCGGGATTTGCGCTTGCAAAAGAGCGGAAGCTCCATGTTGACGACATTGAATTCTCAAGCCCCGGGGAGATTACGTCTCTGCTGAATTCGCTGCTCAGAACAGACGTGCTGATGTTCGAGCGGCTGATAACCAGACTGACAGGCGTGGACGGTACGCTGGATCCGCAGTTCGAGGCGTGGCTTATCGCGCTTGGCAGGCGTTCCGAGGTGGAAAAGTGGAAATCATCGCAGGAGGTGTGACATGAGCGGTCCCAAAACATCAAGATACAAACTTACCCCGGCGCAGCGCCGAATGCTCATCGCCCAGAGGGAGCGTCAGCGCAGGTGCGGCGAGGCTTCGGCGTTTCTTGCGAGTATACGCGCGAAACTTTGCAGGTTGAAACAATTCCCCGCAGATGAACTTGAACGTGCGGAAATACTCATGCAGCGCACCGGCGAGCATGTATACTCTGAAAAGCGGGACGAACTCTGCCAGCGCGTGCAGGAAGTTATTGAGAAAATAGACGAGGTAAAGGGCAGCGAGGATCCGGCGCTCCTTGAAAGAACTCTGGAGCAGGCAAAGCAGGAGTACGAAAGGCTGCTGAACCTGCGCGGGGAACTGGACGGAATATCCTGCGAGATCGCCGCGCAGCTCCGCCGGGACGTTAACGGCGGAATCGACAAGGCGTTCAGCGCGGACTTATCCGGGCTTGGCTCCGAGGAGGAGCGCCGCTCAGCGGAACTCCGGGAGGCGATATTTGCCAGGGTGGAGCGGTTTTCCTCGCCGGAGCTTTCCGAGCCGCTGAAGCTGGACGTCATGGAGGTTCGGGAGCGCCTGGTAAAGCTGAACAGCGCCGACGAGCTGTCGAATTTCAGCGCGCTGACAGTCGCGCCGCTGGAGAAGCGCTGCCGGGAATACGAGCAGCTCCGCAGGGAGCACGGCGTAGAGTTCGACCGGCTCACGGCGCGGTATCACGCGCTCTGCGGCGAACTCGGAAGGAATCCGGAGGCTGTCACGCTGGAGCGGGGAGCAGTCCAGCGGCTGGAAACGCTGAGCGCTGAGCTTGAAGCTGAAATTCAGCACGCCGAGGAGCAGGCGTACATAAACCGCTGCATTGACGAGGTTATGGAGGAGATGGGCTACCGCCTTATCGGAAACCGCAGCGTAGTTAAGCGCAGCGGCACGAGGCTGCGCAGCGAGCTTTACAGCTTCAGCGAGGGCACGGCGGTAAACGTGACCTATTCCAGCGGCGGCAGCATTACAATGGAGCTTGGTGCAGCGGACGTCCGCAGCAGGCTCCCCGGCGAGGACGAAGCAAAGCGCCTGACCGAGGATATGCGCAGCTTCTGCGGAAGTTTCAAAGAATTCGGACGGCGGCTGCTCGAAAAGGGCGTCGAAGCGGAGCATTTGTCGCTGCTCCCTCCGGAGCCGGAGTACGCGCAGGTAATAGATATCAGCGGATACGAAATGACCGGGGAATCAGCCAGGGACTTCACCGCCGCCGCACCAAAGGAAATGAGCGCAGATGAGTAAATTCAAGATATGTCCGGACTGCGGCAGGTGCAATCCGCCGGGAAGAATAGAATGCGAAGAGTGCGAGGCTGATCTCACCGCAGTCCCGCTGACTGACGGCGAAGCCCAAGAAAATACCGCGCATAGCGCCGCTGTGCAGCCTGAGCCGCCCGCGAAGCCGCGCCCGGTGAGAATATGCGCCTGCGGGGCTGAGAATCCTGCTGCGGCGCGGGTATGCGCTTCCTGCGGGGAGGATATCTCGGATATAATCCCGACAGCCCCCGGGGAAATACGCTGCGCGCTTGCCGCCTGCGATGGAAGCTGGGCGCTCGCGCTGACTTCCACGGAGATCATTCTCGGCAGGGAGCGGGAGCTTGCGGAGCATTTCGCCACGAAGCCGTTCGTGAGCCGCGTCCACGCAAAGCTGAGCATATCCGGCGGCAGAGTGTTCATCGAGGACATGGGCGCGACGAATCACACCTACGTCAACGGCGAGCTTGTGACAGGGAAACCGCGGGAGCTTCTTGACGGAGACGTTGTCGGGCTGGGCGGCAGTTCTCCGGACGATGAGACACAGCGCGGCGCGGCGTACTTTACCGTGCGCATATGCCGATGATGTACGCAGCGAGGATCCTATATCCAGTTAAAACGCTGGGACCCGGCGACCGGGTAGGAATATGGCTCTGCGGCTGCTCACAAGGCTGCCCGGGGTGCAGCAACCCCGAACTGTGGAGCTGCGGAGAGCAGTTCCGTATCACCCGGGAGCGGCTGCTTCAACTGGTAGGTTCGATCGCACAGGGCGCGGAAGTCGAAGGCTTCACGATTACCGGCGGCGACCCGCTCGAACAGTCCGAGGAGCTTGCGCTGCTGCTTCCGGAACTGCGGAAAATCAGCGGCGACATACTTGTCTACACGGGTTATACGCTGGAGCAGCTCCGCGCGATGGACTCCCCGGCGGTGGAGAGCGTTCTGAGGAACACCTCCGTACTGATTGACGGCGAGTACATTCAGCGGAGGAACACCGGGCTTCCGCTGCGCGGGTCGGATAATCAGCGGATAATATACCTTGACGAGAGCCTGCGGGCGCGGTACGAGGAGTACATCAGCGGCGGCAGCGGGATACAGGATTTCCCGGCGGCGGACGGAATGGTTTCGGTCGGGATACACCGCCCTGATTACCCGCAGGAGCTTGAGCGGCGGCTCGCGGAGAAGTCCATAATAAAATGCGATACAGAGGAGAACGGAAATGACGGAGCTTGACGAACTGAAACAGCGCCTGGAGATAGAGGAACTCCGCGGGAGACTGTCAGCGGCGGAAAAGCAGATTTCAATACTGACCGACACGCTTGCCACTCTGACCGAGATACAGACCTCCGACCGGCTGGGGAGCTATATAAACAGTCAGGTGCGGCTTCTGAAGGCTGCGGAATTCCTCAATTCCGTGTCAGACGGCGAAAAGATAGCTCCGCAGCTCCAGCGGCAGAGCGTAGAACAGGCGGGGATTCGCAAGGCGGAGCTTGACGAACATATCTCCAGGACGGTGCAGCTTTCAAAGGAAAAGAGCCTGCATACCGTCGACAGCCGCATAGCGAATGCGGTCGATAACTGGCAGAGCAGCACATCGGCGCAGGATCCGAAGCTGTTTACTTACCGCAACGAGGGCGGCGGGATCACGATAACAGGTCTTGTGCTGCGGCGGGATTTCGGCGGCGAGGCGATACAGCCGTCCGTGCTGGAGATACCGTCGGCGATAAACGGCATTCCGGTCACAAAAATAGGCGACGGAGCGTTCCGCGGGTGCCATGTTCAGAAGGTGAAATTTCCGGAGGGGCTGCGCACCATAGGGAAGGACGCTTTCAGCGGCTGCGGACAGCTTTCCGCAGCGGCTTTTCCGGATTCGCTGATGTCGGTAGGCGCGGGAGCTTTCGCAAGCTGCGGATTCCACTCGCTGCACCTTGAAAATACCAGCCTCGCTGTTATCCCCGAGAAGTGCTTCGGCTGGTGCAGCGGACTTCAGAAACTGGCGCTTCCGGAAGGCCTGCTTTCCATTGAGAACAATGCGTTTGCGGAGTGCCGTGCGCTTACGCGGCTGATAGTTCCTGAAAACACGCTGACGGTCGAAAGCCCGTTCAGCAGCTTCACCGGAGGGGAGCGGCGCTCCATAGCGGTGATAGGCATGAACACAAAACTGGTGGATATCTGCGGGCTGACCATTTCCGGGGCGCTTTTCGGCGGCAAGCCGATGGTGCAGAATCTCACCGTGTACTGTCTGCCGGACAGCGCGGCGCAGCGCTACTGCCTTGATAACGGCGTTCCGTGCAGACACCTGTCAGAGTTTCCCGCAGAGTAAAGGAGGCGGCACATGTCGAATACCCCGAAATGGCACCGCGAGCTTGAGATATTCAGCCGCATAAAGCCCCTTATAATGCTGGAGGGGAATATCCTTGACAGCTACCAGTTTCCGTACGAGGGAAGCGTTCCGAAGGGAAGTATACTGCGGCTCAGCGACTATCTCCATTATTTTTATAAGGACATGGGCTACGGGAGCATTGTGTTCTATGACAGCCGCCGTGGGTTCTATAATTCCTGCGAGAGCGGCTATGTCGAGGGATTTTCCGAGCTGACAGGCGCGGAGGTCAGCGGCGGTTTTGTTGAAGCAGGATTCCGCACCGGTGAGGCTGCCCGGCTGATACAGCGCGCTCTCTCGCAGAACAGAACGCCCTGCGTGGTTGTGATGAACTTCGCGTCCAGGTGCATAGCTTCGCCGGAGCGCCTTCAGCAGCCGGAGGTCGACAGTTTCACCGCGCTTCTGCAGGCGGTGATGGATTCCGCAGAGGTGCGGACGGACGGCGGCAAGCTGCGGAATCTGCTGATTCTTGCGGTCAATAAGTCGAACGATATCCCGGCGTGGTTCTACCTTGATAACCCGAACGAAAAGACGATAACCATCGGCACTCCCACCCGCGATGAGCGTCTTGAGTTCGTCAGCGGCGGGAATTTCCCGGCGTTCTTTACATCGGAAAACTACCGCCGGGGTATGGAATGGTACGGTTTCAGGGGCGATGAGCTTCGCGCGGTTCAGGAGCGATTTGCGGCGCTGACCGAGGGTTTCAGCTTCACGGAGCTGAACGGTCTGCGGAAGCTCTGTAAGAACGAGGGCTTTGCGATGAAGGATATGTGCGGAGTTATCGACCTCTACAAATACGGCGTTCGTGAGAATCCGTGGCGCAGCCTTGACATAGAGAAGCTGCGCGGCGCCGAGGAGTACTTCCGCAGCCGCGTGAAGGGTCAGGACGCGGCGATAATACGCACGCTTGACGTGGTTAAGCGCGCAGTGACCGGGCTTTCCGGGCTACAGGGAAGCTCCCACACCCGGCCAAAGGGAGTGCTTTTCTTTGCAGGACCGACCGGCACGGGTAAAACCGAGACCGCAAAGACGCTTGCGGCGCAGCTTTTCGGCGACGATAGCTGCTGTATCCGGTTCGATATGAGCGAGTACAGCCAGTCTCACAGCGACCAGAAGCTGCTTGGAGCGCCTCCTGGATACGTGGGCTACGAGGCGGGAGGTCAGCTCACGAACGCAGTAAGGAATGCTCCGTTTTCGATACTGCTTTTCGACGAGATAGAGAAGGCTCACCCGTCGGTCATGGATAAATTCCTGCAAATTCTTGAGGATGGCAGAATGACCGACGGTCAGGGGAACACAGTGTATTTCTCAGAGTGCGTAATAATTTTCACCAGCAATCTGGGAATATACACGCGCGCTGCGGACGGCGGAAGGCAGCAGAACGTCACTCCCGATATGCCGTACCCGGAGGTTCAGAAGCGCGTTCGCAGCGCGATAGAGGAGCATTTCAAGCTGGAGCTTGGCAGACCCGAGATACTGAACCGCATCGGCGAGAACATCGTTGTGTTCGATTTCATACGCCCTGAGGCGGCTCGGAAGATACTGCGTTCGCAGGTCGACAGGATATTCCGCGACCTGTCAGCTGAGCGGCGAATTGAGATAACGATATCGGAGCGGGCTTATTCCGTTCTACTGGAGCATGCGCTTGGAAATCTGGAAAACGGCGGCAGGGGAATAGGAAACATCGTAGGCGCGCTGCTGATCGATCCGCTGTCGAGGTTTCTTTTCGATAACGGCATTTTTTCTGACGCGCGGCTTGAGATAACCGAAATAGACGCTCAGGCAGCGCCGGCGTGCCTTGAGTGCCGCAGGAGCTGACTATAAAACTAACGGCGGAAGGAGTGAACGAGATGAAGGTAAGCATGATAACACGGCGGGGCATAGGAAGCGAAGCAAGCCAGGACCGGGTGCTGATAGGCGGGCATGTGCTCTGCGACGAGGAGTTCTTCGGGGAGTTCGATAAGCCCTGCGCAGTCGGAATAGCGGACGGCGTAGGCGGGAATGCCGGCGGGGATGTTGCTGCCGAATTCGTGTGCAGGGGGCTTTCGTCTCTGAGCGTGTTCACACCGCAGGAAGCTCTCCGTGTAAATTCTGAACTTCTGGAGTACGCCGGGGCAATTCCGGGAATGGAGAACATGGCGTCGACCTTCTCGGGGATATTTCCAGGCGGGATGCTGCTCCATATCGGGAATACGCGTATATGCGCGGTTCAAGGAGGGTATCTCAAGCAGTTAACAGTGGATATGACCACACGAAATTATCTGGCGTCTCTCGGGCGCTCCGAGGAAGCGGAGCATTGTAACAGCAGCGAGATCACGGCGTGTTTCGGCGGCGGTCGGGAATCGTTCTATGCTCCGGTGATTTTTGAGATTCCGTTGACAGGCGCGCTTCTGATGACCTCCGATGGAGTTCACGACCACGTAACGACCGATGATCTCGAGAGCATTATTTTTAATGCGGGCAGTGATCCCGACGTGCTTCGAAGAATGATCTCCCGGGCGCTGGAATGTGGTTCGGAGGACGATTTGAGCGCGATTCTGCTGAAGTTCTGATTTTGTGGTTCCGGAGAACTTGCGAGGTAGTTTTCACATTTTTGAAAAAATAATTGAAAAATTCAGAAAAACACTTGACAAATTAGAATAAAGGTGTTATAATATATGAGTGCTCAAGAGAGCGTAAGCGCCAGTAGCTCAGCTGGATAGAGTATCTGGCTACGAACCAGAGGGTCGGGGGTTCGAATCCCTCCTGGCGTGCCAACAGAAAACCGCTTAACCATTATGGTTGAGCGGTTTTTCTTTTGCCGCTTTACCTCATTGCTGTTTTATCTTTTTATTTTCCATCCACTTTTCATCCACCGTTTTTATTTTCCTCTCCGGCATATACATCAGCCAATACCCCGCAAGCTTTCGCATTATTATCTTTAAGCGCATGAGCATAAATGTTGGCGGTTACGCTAGGTGTAGAATGCCCCAGCATAACACTTGCGGATTTTAGATCGATCTGATTACTCTGTAGCATATTGGTCGCAGCACTATGGCGGAATTTGTGCGGATTCATATGTGCCAATTCATTTCGTTGCGCGAATGACTGCATCCAGTCGTCTATCGCACCCGGTGATATCGGCCGTCCGTCAGGCTGAACAAATAGTAGTCCTGTGTCTACCCATTTTGTGGCTTTGCTCTTTATTTGCAGATACTCCTTTTTATATTCTCTCAAAATATTAATTACCCTTGTACTAAGCATTATTGTCCGTATAGATTGCTTAGTTTTTGGTGTATGTATATACACCTCTTTTCGTTCGTTCGAGTAGCTGGTTGCTTGCTTTATCGACATTAACCCTGTTTGGAAATCTATACTATCCCACGATAGTCCCATAATCTCGCCCCTGCGCGCACCGGTGAAAATCAGCAAATACATAACAGCCTGCCACTTGCATGATGTTTTGCCCTGTGCTACTTCACAATCTAAAATAGCTATTATATTTTTTATTTCATCAGCAGTAAAGCAGTCTCTTTCTTTTATATTTACTTTGGGCTTCTCGGTATCATCTAATGGATTATATGAGATTATCTTTTCTTTAAAAGCAAGCTGCAACACAGCGTGGAGAAAAACATAGTGTTCCCTAATAGTTTTCTCGGACAATGCTGCGGTCTCATTTACAACAAAGAGATGATTAAAAGATATATTAGGAATAGGCAGCGGTGGTTCAGCTGGTTTACGATTTGCTCTTATCCGATTAATCTCTATAATATGCTTTTTATTATTTACGATTTCAAAAATAGCTTTATATATCTTTTTTGCATTTTCGCAGTTAATATTTTTACCCGCATAACAGGCTTCAACTGTTTTAATTGATATGTTCGCATGGTCTGATATAGCTTTCTGTTTTACCCCATAAAGTGTAGTAAACTCCTTAAGATTACCTCGTTGTCGTGCTGTTTGCTGTATACTGCTCGTCTGTGATTTTAGCCAAACCAGGAAATCATTAGCGTTTGCTGCTGCTATATCAGTTATCTTTGCATTCTTATAATACTCATTTACTCTTTGTGCCATATTATCATAATACAATAGGGTATTATGCTTAACGCCTGCAGTAACCTTAACATTCCTAAAATGTTTTATGTAATCGCTTAGCAGCATATTTTGATAATTATTTCCCTGACTGTTTTGCAATACTGATTTCTCGAATTCTATGGCTTCTTTTTCTAATTTTAATCGTAATGCTTTACCTTTTAATTGTTCTTCATTAGTCCAAATCTTTGTTTTTTCGCGTTTGCCGTCTCGCCTCATTTCTTTTGGTATTACTATTCGCAACTGATAGTGTACCCCGTCTTTTGCTAACAATGGTCTGATATTGACCCTACCCACTTTGGATACTGGCAAATTTGTCTTATTGTTTTCCATCATTTCTTCCTTTCAAATTGTACTTATATATTTTAGTAGTATTATATATAAGTAACTTTTTTAATACTAACCTGTTTTCACATTCTTCTCTTTTTATTTGTCTCCAAATCAACTGATAAACAATCATATCTTTTCCCATCACCTCACATTGTTGTAAAAAGTCATCATATGAATTAAAAGGTAATTATTTAACCCCAAACAACATTTTCTTTTAATGATTACCCCATTTTAGCCCCATAAAAGCGGTGAAATGTATTGTACCTTTTATAGTGCTTGTGGAAGGTAACAAATTATAGTAATGTTATATATAGGTTACATAATTATCTCGCAAATATATTATCGACATATTTTTCAAAAACTTTAGTATTTTAGTAAATTATTTTTTTATTATTAAAACATTAATAATTAAACTACATACTCCTCCCCATTTTCGCTTACTTTTGTTGTCCTTTTTACTATCTAATATTTCTATTTTCTTTTACTGATTGACATAACTATCCTTTTTTCTTTCCTCCCTGATATTATATTTTTGAATCTGAAATAATTACATGAATCCTGCCAAAACTCTTCATTTTTAATAGCAATATAAAAAGATTGTTAATTGTATCCAGATTGTCTTGAGAATATAAATTTGCGTATGTGCGTAATGCATATAAAATATGCAAAATAATTCTACAAATCATTAGGAAATGGCTATATACAACGATTTTTTTATATAACAACTCATAAAACCGCGTTGGATAAAGCTTTCCTGTATTGTAATTTGCACAATGTAATTACTGTTATGAGCTCTACAACAAACTCTTCCGAATATTCATATCTAATGGCTTAATGCTTAAAAATCAGAGAGAAAAGTTGCTTCTCTTCATTTTACTAAATATCAAACAATATAAAACAACAGCGGCACATTTCTGCGCCGCCATTTTATGAGAAAACCTTGGGAGATATCAGAATTCGGGGGTGAGCAGGTAGTAACCCACAGATCCGCCCAGGCAGAACTGTCCGTTGCCTATATATTCGGCGGTCATGGATTGGTTAGCTGTTTCAAATATTTCGGATATAATTTCAAACTTTGTGTTGATAAAGGCAGCCTTTCCTCCGCTTGTGCTAAGGGCTACGCCGTTGTAGAAATTGGAATACAGAAAATCGCTTGCTTTGGTGCTTTCGCCGTCCGAATGGAATAAATAACCGCCGCTCAGAAGCACCGAATCCGAACCCCATTCTCTTACGCCAAGCATACCCATATTTCCCTGAGTTGCGTCTGTTGATTTTTTGTGCGGTTCAGCAAGTTGAGAGTAGAATGTCTGATCGTATTCCTGCACGCAGGCAAAGCCGTCAAAAATGTACTTCCCGTTTACTTCAACAGGATACCCGGTGATTACCTCGTTTCCGTCCTTGTCGTACCATGTGGGCGTTCTGTCGCTGTCCGCCTTGGTAACAAAGTATGTATCGTCTATCATTGATATTACCTGCTTGCCTGCGTCCGTTATGGACTTTACCTTCTCGGTATAGTCGGTGACAGTACCGTCCGTATCCATGCACATGGTTTTTCCGTCCTCAACATAGAAGCAGTGTCCGTCTGTGAATGTCCCGTGATAAGGATAATCAAGCTTTTCGCCGTCTATCGAGAAATATTCTTCGTTAAAGGCTACTATATCATTGTTTACATAGAAAAATTTATCGCCCTTTACTTCTTTTTGACCATATTCATATGTCTTGCCGTTTATCCATAAAGTGTACTTGTGCGAAGCTTTATCCAGAACAAGGCATACGGGAGCGGCTGCCTTACTGTAAGCCAGTTCTCCGGTAAGCGTTTCTTTAAGCGTTAGATCCGAATTAAGAACCGCTGCCTTGGTTGAGTAATTGTCGTTTACGTCATAATACAGCGCGAGGTATGTCCCGTCGGAATTAACGGAGAGTACTCTGTACGATGTTTCAGTGCCTATATACTGGGCAGTAAATTTTAGTTCGGTAACAACATTTTCCTCGGGCTTTGCTTCCTCAGTTGGTTCCTGCTGTGTTTCCTCGGGAACAGATTCTTCCGCAGCAGATGTTTCAACGTCGGAAACAGACTCGGTGGCATTGTTTTCAGAGGTTGTAGCTGCGGGTGTAGTCTGAGATGTGCTTTTAGCAGTAGAACTGCTCTCCGAGTTTGTGCCGCCTGCGCAGCCTGTCAGAATGCTTGCGGTCAGCGCAAGTGCTGTGATAAGTGATGCTCTTTTTTTCATAATTGTCCTCCTTGGTTATTCATCTTCATTATAACAGCTTATTTTCCAGCCATTTTCGGTGTTGGTAAGGGAAGAAACGACGTACCATTCTGTGTCGCTCATCTCGCTGTAAACCTTCGTTCTGAACACTATGTCGTTATCGTCGGAGGATAACATTTCATACCCCACGACAGACGGCACAGGGCCTCCGAACGCAAGCGCAGCCTTAACGCATACGCCGTCCTCGTTTGAGTACGCCCCCATAAGCGTGAGCGTTTCCTCGTTGAAAAATCTGTTGTACATATCGTCGGTGTAGAACTTTTTGAACATCTTCTCCACCCACTCGTACGAATTATCGCCGTTGTAGCTGCAAATTCCGCTCATTTTGCCGTTTTCGCACTCTCCCAGACTTGCATAATAAAAGGCGTTGAAAATAACGTCTGTTATATCTGCAAGTTCCTCTGCGGACAGCCCGTCAACATCTATAGTGGAGCGAGGGTCGTTGTAATCAACGACAGGCGCTGTGTAGCCGTCGATTTTGCCATTGATCTCATTGAATGTATAGCCTAACTTCGAGGACTTAAGCTCCAGACCGCTGTCGCCATATGTAAGAAAATACGCACTTACATTTTCGGGGAAACCCGCAATAACAGATGTCCTTACCACCGCAACGGTGCCGTCCTCCTGCGGGAGTGTTTCGTAAGTATAAGTTCTGATACGGTCTTCGGAAGCGTCCTTTCCTCTTATTTCGCTGGCTGCGACAAAAAGTTCCTGCGCGTCCATTGATAAAAGGGCATTATCCTGTACCGATTCCTCGGTGGGGTCATTTTCCATTTTGGCGGGTTCTTCTGAAGATGTTTCCGTACTGCTTGCGGAAACAGCAGGCTCGTCCTCAATGTCGGAAGCAGATGTGGTTGTGCTTTCTGCTGCGGATCGAGGTGTGCTCGAAACGTTGGATTCACTCTTGCTGCAGCCAGTCGCCAGCAGCACCGCCGACACGACAAGCAGAGAGAGTATTCTCTTTTGCATAATTTTACCTTCCTTTTCCACTTGTAAATAAAAAATGCAGAACAGATGTTGCTTTACATCACCATACCACACAATGTTGATTATGTGGTGAATGCCTGTTTTTCCTTGCTGTTATGCGGATTTCAGACTATAATAAATTCTCTTTTTCGGAAAAAGAATTAGTTTTATAAGTTTTTTATTACAAAACTACTTGCAATTTGATCCGTATTGTGATATAATACTTTAGGAAAGATCTGCTTTATTAGACTAAAATACCACACAATCAACATTGTGTGGTATTTCTTATTAACCCTAAACCCTCTATTTGTCGCGCATGGACAGCCCCGCACTCCCGTGTGTATATTCTTGTGGTATTGATTGAAGAATGCCCGAGAATGTCAGCAAGGCGGGACAGATCCTTTTCGCGATTGTAGTAGGTTCGTGCGAACAAATGCCGCAGATTGTGCGGGTATACCTTGCTTTCTTGAACTTTTGCCTGTTCGCACAGGCGTTTCATCTGCTTCCACAAATTACTTCGATCAATCGGCTTGCCGCTTGATGTAATAAATACTGCGCCCTCCTTTATGTTCATTTTATTACAGTATTCTTCCAATAGATAACACAGGCTTTGGGGCAGAAATATAGTCCTGATTTTACCCTTGCAGGATATTATTGTACGTCTTTCCTTAACTGCCTGTACTGTTATGTACTGAAGCTCTGAGACACGAATCCCTGTTGAACACATTGTCTGAACAGAAAGCGCAAGCCTCTCATTTTTAGACTGAATAGCAGTTTTGATAAGTTTTTCATAGTCCATTTTGCTGAGCTCTTTATCAGAATTTTCAAAACTATTTTTCTGAACCTTAACAGATTTTAGCATTAATTCAGTTCTGCCAACAAATTTCAAATACGAGTTAATAGCTGCAATTGAAACATTAACTGTTGCAGGTTTGTATTTACTAGTTAGCATAGTCTTGTATTCCAGAAGCTTTGATTTCTCAATTGGCTCGCAGTCTGCATAGAATTGCAGGGCTTTTATCTCTCGAATGTAATTAGATATTGTACTTGAGCTGCGTTCCTGTTCGTGCAGACTAATTTCAAATTTTTTTATCGTTCTATTTGTTATAAGTATTTGTTTTTTCATGATACCTCTCCTTTTATTTATTATTACTATTATACAACATGAGGCGGAAAACCGCCTCATGTTTATCACAATTTGTTATACACATAATATCCCACAAACTTATGCAGTGGTATAACTGATATTTTTCCTGTTTTGATATTTGCTAATCGTATTTTTGCGCCGTTGGTTGTTGTATTATGTATATATCTGCCGGATATTTGACTTGTCCGGCTATACCATTCTTCGCTGCTTGTTCCGCAAATCTTACATTCATTTCCGTCGCGGTCTGTGTATGTGACTATCAAAATATTATTATCGGCCTGATGTTGTATAGTTCCTATAAATAAATTCATACAAATCTGCGGACATATATAATAGTCTGCCAGATTTATTTTTACTTTCTCAATATAAAACCCGTCTTGCCGACGGAATAATCTATAGCACCAACAGTTGTCTGAATAATACATTTCAGTTTCTGTATTATCTTTTATTCTATTTATTGCAATGCTGTCTAATACTCTTTTGTTTTTGGTTATTAACATATATCGACCGTTTTTATCTATTCCGCAGCATAGACATGATTGTAGGAAGTATTGCTTGATATATGTATTATTACTAAGATTACATTTTATAAGTCCTTCACTTTTAATTCTTGCTTCTTCACAATAATAAATAACATTAGATATTGGTATATTATTATCAACACGAATATCCTCTATTTTAATAGTTAAAGCTTTATCTATATTAAATATATTATTATCGTCATAGGCTAGTAATGCGCCGCTTTTACATTTTAATAATTCACTAATAAGTTGATTGTAGACTTGATTGTTGGGGTAATAATCTGCTGTAAGTTGATTACTATATCCTCCATAACTTATTACATCCAACATACTTTCATTTGTTTTTTTCATAGTATATCCTCCATCCACTTTTCATCCACTTTTCTCTTTCAAACGAAAAGTTATACAACTCAATCATTGTTGACTATTTACATTTGATATTGGGCAAGCCGCATTGTTATCGCAAATGTAGATATAGTCTATCTATTGTTAATCCCTCCCAGAACAGCTACGAACCAGAGGGTCGGGGGTTCGAATCCCTCCTGGCGTGCCAACAGAAAACCGCTTAACCGTTAGGGTTGGGCGGTTTTTCTTATGTCCGGATTTCGTTGGTCACAGGTGAAATGGTCACACTTTTGGTCACACTGGGGTTGATAGTTGCTTGAACTTGTAAGGTACGGCGGTGATCACCCTAAAAAATAAAAATTTCGGAGAGGCTGCGTACCTCTCCGGTTATCTTATTTATCCTCCTTTTTGAGCTGTGAGCTTGGTGTCAGCATGGCCTCCAGCTTGTCCGCAGCAATATCCTCCACCGAGCGCAAGGAATGACCGTAGATGTCGCTTGTGGTTGAGGCAAGCGTATGTCCGAGGCGTTTGGACACAGCCTTGAGAGGAACTCCCTGCATAAGCAGCATTGTAGCCGAAGTATGCCGGAGCATATGGGAAGTTACATGGGGAAGCCCGTTCCTTTCGGTGAACTTCCTTAGCCATGATGTTACGCTTGACGGGTGTATCGGCAGACCATTATACTGTGTAAAAATCTTGCCGCTCTCCTGCCAGCCTTCTCCCATCTGTTTCTTTATTCCGTTCTGATAATTCCTGAACTCAGATAGAATTGTCATTACCGACTGCGGCAGTTTGACATATCGTTCCGAGCTTTCAGTCTTGGTGGTATCCTCGTACATACCCACATTCGGGAGATACAGGGAGTTCCGGCAGATATGAATGCAGCTCTTGTCCCAGTCAACGTCGTCCCATTCCAGACCGCATATCTCTGCCCGTCTTGCTCCGCTAAAAATCATCAGCTTTACCATCACGGAATACTGCCCCTTTTCGTCAAGCGCAGCTATGAGCTTGAGCGTCTGTTCCTCGTTGAGACACTTGGCTTCTCGTCTGCGTAGCTTTGGAGGATCGACACGTTCACACGGGTTTGAAAATAACAATCCCCACTTGACTGCCTTTGACAGGATAGCCGAAAGGCACCTGTGGTAATGAAGCAGCGTTTTCGGCGAAAGAGTTTTATCGGTGCCTATAACATCAAACAGCTCTTCCGGCTCGATTTCCAGAGCGTTACTGATTCCGAGCGCCGTCTCCTTGCTGACGTTCTTTCCTGCCACGATGCTTTCCAGAGTGGTCATGGATATTCCGGCAGCGTCGATGAGCTTGTAGCGCGAAATGTCGTTGTCTTTCAGAAACTTTCTGAAATCTATACGGCATTTGTATTTGTAGTCAATGCGTATACCTTCTTCAGCGAGATTCTTGTAAAACGCATTGATGTGAAGCGGCGTGATTTCCGACAGCTTGAGATGCCCGAGGGCAGGCTTTATTCGTTCGAGCAGATCGTCATAATGTTTCTGTGTGGTGTTTTTCAGGTGGGACTGTTCGTAGTCCTGCCGCCACTGCTCAATGAAGCTGTTCAGCGTCATTGAATCATCTATGTAGCTCTCTCGGCGGCACTTTTCCTCAAAGAGTACTTTCTGGCGGTTTATCTCTTCCTGTCGCTGCCGCTCAGTAAGGTCAGGGTCAAGATGTATCGTAAGCGTCTTGTAGCGGCGTGTGTTGGTCTTGGAATCAAATCCGTCCGACACCCTTATGCGGACGCTGTTTCTGCGTATCTGCACATTTCCCATATTTTATCTCCTTTCCAAAGTATGACCCGCCTGTCCGGACAGGCGGGTCAGCAGATCACCGCTTCAACCTGGTGGGTATCTTCCGGATACCTCCTGCTGTTGACGTGGGAACAGGCGCTTCGGATTCCGACTGTTCAGTTCTGACTCCGCCTTTAGCCAGGTAATCCATCAGGACATTCCAGTTGATGAGGGTCTTGTTTCCGACCTTTATGCAGGGTATCTGACCTGTTTTGCAGAGAAAGCGCAGTGTGTTTTCGTTCAGACCGATGTGCCGCTCGCGGCATATCTTTGCAGTCACAGAGACATTGTTTATCAGCTGTGGCGGCATGCTGTCCGCAAGAGGGAAGAGTGTGATGATCTGGACATTTGTGTTTTCATTCATAGTAAAATCTCCTTTATAATGATACTGAGCTGCTGTGGGACAGCTCGAATGCGTTATCATAGTTATAATATATAACCATACTGAAAATAAATTTTAAACTGTCCAATTGTACAACCGGTCCATAAATTTTGACATATTAGAGATTTGTACAAAATGGATCAATAAAACCGTTATTGATTTTAAATATGCTTACAAGGTATCCCATTCTTTTACAATACATACCGTATTGAAAGGCACTATTGTAATCCGGAAATTTGTACAGTGGCTTATTGTATATGTCCGTGGCAATACCATTGATACATAGACAATACTCAATAACCGTAACCGGAGCACTCACTTCCTCAGTCGTAAATGTATATCCCGGTTTTTCTGCCGGTGTCATAGGAGCGGCCGCAGGCAAAGACCGTCTTGAGTTCCAGTCCCTGCGGGCATTGTAATTATCGACTCTTCTGGACTTGCCCGGAGTGTACCCGGGAGAGTAATAATTGTTGTTGACGGTGAAGTTATAATTGATATATGTACGCTGCTGTCGTTCGTAACCCGGTGCAAAGCCGGCTGTCGTTCCGGACGTGGATTCATCTGGAATGTTCTCAAACAAAACCTCCTCTGGTTTGCCAAGGTACTCACCTGCGTCTATCTCCATCTCCGGGTCGTCCTCTCCGTCCAGTGAATGTATCCCACTTATAGGCTTCCAGTCGTTGCTGTGCATTCTGACAGGGAGACAGTGCTCTTTCTCCGCTATACCGGAAACAAAGCTCTTGAAGTCGTTGAGCCAGTTTTTCGTCATCCCTTTTTGTTCGCCGTATATGGTGGTGTAGCTGATAAGGATATGAATGTGGATATTATCAGTATTAGTGTGAACTGCGCCTGCCACATATCTGTCCTTGAAAAAACGGGATATTTTCTTTCCAATCCTGACCGCCTTTTCTCCGGGAACATTATCTGCCGGGTCAAAGCCTATAATGATATGATAGTACTTGCCACGCCCCTTTTTCCTCCATATTATCTTGGTTGAAATGTTTGATGAACTCCAGCGTTCGGGAGCGCACCCGTAGGCAAAGGTCCCGCCGATGGGAACCTTTGCTTCGTTGAAGATATATTTCTGGGCGTCGAGCGTCGCATACGGTCTGTCGTCTGAGCAGTATATTGATTTAATTATCATCGTCTGTTACATCCTCGCCGGGAAGTAGGGTGTCCATCTTATTGCATACGCAGGACATATTGAACGCCGCATTGTCGATGGCTTTAATAACGCTGTCCAGCTTATCATGCAGAATATTATTGTCGCTCATGTTATCAGTAATATCCGATAATATCTGATAACACCGGGCTATATCGGTCAGTATCTCCTTTCCCTCCGGAAATGAGACTATCCGGCTGTCGCTGTCCATAATAAGGCGCGAGGCAAATTCCGTCTTGCTCATGTTGCAGGCGGCGGACAGGTCAATCAGCCTCTGCCTTACATCAGGTTTCAGCGACAGCGAAGTTGCCTGTACCTTTTTAGACTTCGTTACAGCAGGCGCTGTCGTATTATCCGTCGGAATAATATTTTCTTGAATCTTGCAATTATTTATTATTCCATCATTCTTTTTGACTGTCGTGTTATTCATTATCGTTTTCCTCCTCTAATGTGCCGAAATCCGTTCCCACAGACTTCAGACTTATTCCTGACCAGCCCCACAGATACTTTCCGTTCATGCGGAACTTGCCACGTGTTACATCAGGATATCTGCCCTCGATGAATGCGCTCACCTGCTTGTCGGTGTAGGGCTTCAGAGCGTTATCCTGACAATATTCGTGATATCTCATTATGAGGTCGTGCTTGTGGACCTTCCCGTCTGAATCCTCGATACACCAGTCCTCAAGGAAAAGCTGTAAGCTGACATTTTCCTGTATGTACGAATCTATCAGCTTCTTGCTGTCATCGGGGAGAGTGAAGATATATCCCCGGCTTATAAGCCCGTTAAGCGCCTTCATTGCGAGAGAGCATATCGTATCACGTTCGTTCAGCAACTTGTCCGGAAGTTCCCTGTCCATCTGTTCCTCTGGGATAGTGTGATTGAACCGCAGCACGACCATGCGGTCGGTGACTGACTTGTTTCCGGCTGAATCCATTTCACCGAATACCGGCATCTGATTTGCACAGGTCACAAGCTTTGTGTGGATATCAGCCACATAGCCCTCCTTTCCCTTGCCCTCAACGAACAGCGGTTCCTCGGATACTATCTTCTTGATGGTGTCCGTACCGGTGATTTTCGCTGCGGTGAGCTCACGGCATATATTCAGTCTGGAGCTTTCAAGGTGCTGCATATTGAACCGCCCGCTTAGCTCGTTAATTCCGAATACGGTGACTGCTGTTCCAGACCATATCATCTCCTGCAGAAAATCCACAGTGACCGACTTTCCGCTTTTGGTAGCTCCGACAAGGAAGAACATCTTCCGTATCATTTTCAGCGACGACAGGCTTGTGCCGATTATTTCCAGCAGCAGGACGGCTTTCGGATTCTCCATTGAAGCGCCGTCCAGCGACGTATCGAGAAAACCGCAGAACGCCGGAGCGTCTTTTAAAGTGGCTGTATCAACGTAGCTGAACTCCAGTTGATAGGTGAAACAGAGCGTCTCAGCCTTTTCCTCCGCCTCCTTTCCTGTAAGCAGTTTCAGGGTGCGGAGGTCCAGTACGCCGTTTCGTAGGTTAAGGTAATACTGTCCCTCATTCAGCAGGGCATCTGGACTTCTGATGTGAGTGCTGTCACGTATCAGCTTCTTGTAGGTCTCCTCCAGAGCGGAGCTCCGTACCCTGCCTTCGTATGCCGGGTCAATAAGCGAATCCATAAGTATCATCGACTGCGCCTTTGTCATGTACTCAAAGCAGCGTTTGTCGTTTATCCAGACATACAGCCTGTTCCCGGCGGAGAAATACTGGATATTTTTCCGAAAGTACCTGTGAAATTCCTCTGACCGAAGACTGTCATCCGAGGGCATGAATAGTATCGTGGAGTTCTGCTTGTTCATTAACGATCATCCTTTCTTTGTTGTCAGTTGTTCTGCTTGTCATCAAGCATATTGCTGTACAGTTCCTGTGCCTTTACCATGCCATCGTCCCTGTCAGTTTCAGGAGCCCAGACATAAAATTTACTGCTTGATACGGAAAATGGCATAAGCTCTGCCAGGGCATTGGATAGATCTTCTGTTTGGATAGAATCACATAAAGCATCAATCGGTTTTGGAAATTTTAATGTATTCATAATGAATACCTCCTTTTGAACTTTCAGCACCTGATTGGAACTTGAGCTTAGTATATCAGAATTCGCTGGCAAAGTCATTACAATAAAAAAGTAGGCAAAATATTGCCCCAATTAAAATGGTCCTTGCTTTTTCTTTTATATTATGGTAACCTCTAAAAACCCCTATGAAAAAGAAGAAAAAAGTGATATAATAAGGATATGAAACAGAAAACACTATTAGATGAAGAAAACAGATTAGAGCTGCTAAGTCAGTTAGGAGATCCATTAGAAATATTGAACAGAGTAATCAAGTGTGAAAAGTTCCGCAGCGTACTGAACCAAGGGTGTCGTAAGGAGGACACAGGAAAGGGAGGACGCCCGTCGTATGACGTGGTAATGATGTTCAAGATACTGGTATTGCAGCGGCTGTATAAC
>JABLTM010059131.1_pt1 | contig 41802 bp, 29 predicted proteins | sample 7160121 | NCBI WGS metagenome assembly JABLTM01 (sample SAMN14651224, study PRJNA627086) | human gut metagenome | isolation source: feces | host: Homo sapiens
AACCGCACGTACGGTGGTGTGGGAGGTCGGTAAATGTGAAAATAGGAGGCAAATGCCTTTTATGACTAGCATTTACCTCCTACCCGATTGTCGACATATTTCTTTCATTCAACACTCAACACTTAACATTAAACTATCCCAATACAACATTGGCAGGAACGCCGAGGTTGTGGTATATGTTTCTTGCAACATCAAAATTAATTGCACGACGTCCATGGAGAATATCACTTAATGCGGTTGTTGACACGCCTATAGCTTTTGCAGCCTCCTTTTGCTTGTAGCCTTTTTGGCGAAAAGCAACTTTGATGGCAGCTATGAGTGAAGGCTTAACTCGCCATGGATGGGGATCAACTTCGCATTCCCAATCGTAAGCAGCTTCGCTGAGGACCTTTAATTCTTCCTTTTCTACTTCGCTGAGAAAGTCCATGCCGCCCAATTGGGTGCCCTTTGCAAGCAGAGCCTCCATTCGCTCTTCAATTTCATTATATGTTTTTTCGTCTTTAATAGTCATAGTTATATATTTTTAATATCCTTAATCTTGTCATATTCAGCATGAGTTCCAACAAATCTAATATGTAGAAATCCTTGAAAGAACACAACGATAGTTACAAGCCTAAATTTATTGCCTGATATGTTGAAGACATATCTGTCATTCCCGACATAATCTGCCGAAGGAAATGCTTGCTTTAATTCTGCATGGCTTTTCCATTCTGTCTTTTCAACAAACTCTGCCCAACGCATGAGCGGATCTGCTGCATCAGGATGTTTCCTTGCAAAATCTTTCAGCAATTTGAACTTTAATATCTTCATAATCGTTTATTTTTGCTGCAAAAATAGCGAAAAGTTCTCGATACAGAGAACTTTTCGCAAGAAAAGAAATAAATGTTTGCAATATTTAACTTATACGTACAGAAAACTCTTGCAGATATGAAAATAAAACCGTAACTTTGCGCTATAGAATTTTAAAACAGATGGTTATGAAGTACTTAGATCCTAAGGCAGACCTTACGTTCAAGAAGATATTCGGCAATCATCCTAAAAGACTGATCAGTCTTCTGAACGCCCTCCTGCCACTCAGCGAAGAAGAGCAGATACACGAGATAAAGTATCTGCCTACAGAACTTGTGCCTCAGCTCGAAGGGGGCAAGAACACCATAGTGGATGTACTCTGCACCGATGTCAGAGGCAGGAAGTTCTGCGTGGAAATGCAGATGGAATGGTCCGACGCTTTCCAGCAGCGAGTACTGTTCAATGCATCCAAGCTCTATGTGAGTCAGGCAAAAAAGGGAGGAAAATACAGCGAACTGCAACCAGTGTATTCTCTCAACCTGATAAATGATATCTTTGCGCATGATACTCCAGATTTCATCCACAACTACCGCATCGTGCACGATAAGGACAGCAATAAGATCATCGAAGGCTTGCATTTTACCTTCATTGAACTCCCTAAGTTCACTCCACATTCCATTGCCGATAAGCGCATGATGGTCTTGTGGCTCCGTTTCCTGACAGAAATAAATTCCAATACGAAGGATATTCCTGCCGACCTGCTCAATGACCCAGAGATTGGAAAAGCCGTAGAAGATCTTGAAGTTTCCGGTTTTACTGATGCCGAACTCAGAGCCTATGATAAATTCTGGGATTCGGTAAGTGTTGAAAGAACCCTTCTGGATGACAGATACCAGAAAGGAATGGAAGAAGGTATGGAGAAAGGCATGGAGAAAGGCATGGAGAAAGGTAGAGCTGAAGGCATAGAAGAAGGCATGAACCAGCGAAGCCTTGAAATTGCCAGGAAGATGCTGGCAAAGGGTATGGATGAAGCGTCTATCATGGATATGACGGGGCTGACGGCAGAGGAGATAAAGCTGCTGAAAGCGGAGATGTAGATTACGAATGTCTCTTTCAGATGCTGGCTCCATCCAAGAGTTTCCGGTATTTAGCTACTGCATCCGAAATCTCGCTTATTTTGATAAATTCATCGGCTGAATGGGAGCGGGAGGATTCGCCCGGACCCAGTTTGAACGAAGGGAAGTGCATCAGAGCCTGGTCGCTGAGGGTAGGACTGCCGAATGGCTTCATGCCCATGGCTACACATTTCCTGATAAGAGGATGCGCCGGGTCGATGCGGGATGACTTCAGACGGAAACTGTGCGCCTTCACCTCGCTCTTCAGGTGCTGGCAGATAAACTTGTAAACCTCCTCGTTGTCATAGAACTCGTTGGTGCGGATATCCACAAGCATCGTACACTTATCCGGAATCACATTGTGCTGGGTTCCGGCATTCACTACGGTAAGCGTCATCTTGGTAGGTCCCAGGAACTCGCTTACCTTCTCAAACTTATAGTCACGAATCCATCGCATATCATCCAATGCCTCGTAGATAGCGTTTACTCCCTCGTTGCGGGCAGCATGACCGCTCTTTCCGTGAGCAATCACATCCAGCACCATCAGTCCCTTTTCGGCAACAGCCGGGTTCATGCCGGTAGGTTCACCTACGATGGCAAGATCGATATGCGGAAGCAAAGGCAGGGCACGGGTAATGCCATCCTTTCCCGAAACCTCTTCTTCGGCAGATGCCAGATAGATAAGATTATACTGCTGAGGCTTTGCGGTCAGCATTCTGAATATCTGGAGGAGCGAACAGAGTCCGCCGCCGCAATCGTTGCTGCCCAAGCCATAAAGTACACCCTCTTCTATATCCGGTGAAAACGGGTTGCGTGTCCATGAAGCCACAGGCTTCACGGTATCGATGTGAGCGTTGAGCAGCAGGGTAGGTCGGCTCTCATCGTAATGAGGGTCGATAATCCAGATGTTGTTCGCCTCACGATGAGGTTCGAAACCATATTTGCGGATGGTCTGCTCCATGATGTCGGCAGCATCCTTCTCGTTTCTGCTTACAGATGGGGTGGCGATAAGCTTTTTCAGCAAATCCACGGCATCGCTTACATATTCTTCTTGTGTCATCATAATCTCCCTATTCTTTGATTTTTTTGCAAAGATACGAAAAAAAGAGCAGATAAAGTGGAAAAAATATCTTTTTATTTTGTGTTCTTGACAAATTCTATTATCTTTGCATCAGAATATAAATATAAGCTTATGCAGATTAATAGTCATCTTTCGGTACTGGTACATGATCTCGCCAAGAAATGGGGAGAGAAAACTGCTTTAACTTTCAGAAAGTTTGGCAGCGACCAGTGGCAATCGGTTTCATTCAACCTCTTTTCCTTAAGAGTGAAACAAGTGAGCAATGCCCTCCTGAATCTTGGGGCTAAACCTCTTGACAAAATCGCTGTCTTCTCGCAGAACTGTGTGCATTATCTGTACACCGACTTCGGTGCGTATGGTATCAGGGTTACCTCTGTGCCTTTCTATGCCAACAGCAGCGAGCAGCAGATTCAATATATGATTAATGATGCGCAGATTCGCTTTCTCTTTGTTGGCGAACAGGAGCAGTATGACAAGGCTCACCGTATCTTTGCCCTCTGTCCATCTCTGGAACGTATCATCATCTTCGATTCCAGCGTGCGCATCAGTACACACGATCCTGCAGCCCTTTATTTCAAGGACTTCCTGAAGCTGGGAGAGAATCTTCCTCGTCAGACGGAGGTAGAGGAACTCTACAAACAGGCAAGTATGGATGATTTGGCTAATATCCTCTATACCAGTGGAACAACCGGAGATAGCAAGGGCGTGATGCTTACCTATAGCCAGTATTATGCTGCTTTGAAGGCAAACAATGAGTGCATTCCTGTTACCGAAAAGGACCGTGTCATTGATTTCCTTCCATTCACCCATATCTTTGAGCGTGGATGGGCATATCTCTGCTTGAGCGAAGGTGCCGAACTCATCATCAATACTTATCCTCATGAAATTCAGGAGAGTATGAGAGAGATGCATCCTACCTGTATGTGTAGTGTGCCACGTTTCTGGGAGAAGGTGTATATCGCCGTAAAGGCAAAGATGGATGATGCAGGTCCTCTTCAGAAGAAATTCTTCTACCATGCCTTGGCAGTAGGAAAGAAGCGGAATATAGAATATCTGGCAAACTGCAAGCGCCCTCCTCTGACATTGGAGTTGGAATATAAGATTATCAACAAGACCATTTTGAGCATGGTTCGCAAGCAGTTGGGCTTGGAAAAACCTAATATCTTCCCTACAGCGGGTGCTTATGTAAGTCCGGAAGTAGAGGCATTTGTACATGCCATCGGTATCAATATGGTGGTGGGTTATGGTTTGACCGAGAGTCTTGCCACCGTATCTTGCGATCATTCTGACAAGAAACGCAGTCTGGGTTCTGTGGGGCGCCCTATCTCTTGCATTCAGGTAAAGATAGGTGAGGATAATGAGGTGCTCCTCAAGGGGCCTACCATCACTCCGGGATATTATCATCGTGATACCACCAATGCGAAGGCATTCGACAAGGATGGATTCTTCCATACCGGTGATGCCGGCTACATGAAGGATGGCGAGCTTTATCTCACCGAGCGTATCAAGGACCTGTTCAAGACATCGAATGGTAAGTATATCGCTCCGCAGCAGGTAGAATCGTTGCTCCTGGTAGATAAGTTTATCGATCAGGTGGCTGTGATTGCCGACCAGCGCAAGTTCGTATCAGCCCTCGTTGTTCCAGAGTTCCGTCTCGTGGAGGACTGGGCACGTGAGCATCATATCGCCTTCACCTGCCGTGAAGATTTGTGTGCTAACGAGAAGGTGCAGAAGATGCTGATGGACCGTATCCAGATTCTCCAGCAGCATCTGGCTTATTATGAGCAGATTAAGCGCATTACCCTCCTGGCTCACCACTTCTCTATGGAGTCGGGTGAGTTGACCAATACCTTGAAGATTCGCCGCCCTATCATCAACAAGAACTACAAGGCGGAGATTGACAAGATGTATGAGGAGTAATCATAAAGTTTAAAGTTAAAAGTTAAGAGTTAATGATTACAGCTGACCAGTTGAAGGATGTGATGGACAGAGCTGACGCTCTGCATCACTATCTCAATATAGACCAGAAGAAAGTAGAATTCGAAGAGGAGCAGCTCCGCACCCAGGCTCCTGACTTTTGGGAAGACCCGAAGTATGCTCAGGAGCAGATGAAGAAGGTAAAAGGTATCCAGAAATGGCTCGACGGTTATAAGACTGTACGTCTTTATGCCGATGAACTGCAGCTTGCCTTCGATTTCTATAAAGACGAAATGGTGACTGAGGAAGAGGTGGATGCCGATTATGCCAAGGCGATAAAAGCCATAGAAGACCTGGAGTTGAAGAACATGCTTCGCCAGAAGGAAGACCCGATGGACTGCGTGCTCAAGATTAATTCCGGTGCCGGTGGTACAGAAAGCCAGGACTGGGCACAGATGCTGATGCGTATGTATATGCGCTGGGCTGAGGCTCATGGCTACAAGGTAACCATCACCGATATGCAGGAAGGTGATGAGGCTGGTATCAAGAGCGTGACCATGACCATCGAGGGCGGCGAGTACGCTTATGGCTATCTGAAGAGCGAGAACGGTGTGCACCGACTGGTGCGTGTTTCTCCTTTCAATGCCCAGGGCAAGCGAATGACCAGTTTTGCCAGTGTCTTCGTAACTCCGCTGGTAGATGATACCATCGAGGTATATGTTGATCCAGCCAAGCTCTCCTGGGATACCTTCCGTTCGAGTGGTGCCGGTGGTCAGAATGTGAATAAGGTTGAATCCGGTGTCCGTCTGCGTTATTGGTATACCGACCCTGATACCGGCGAGGAAGAAGAAATCCTCATCGAGAACACCGAGACCCGTGACCAGCCAAAGAACCGTGCCAAAGCCCTGTTGCTCTTGAAGAGCCAACTCTACGACCGCGCCATGAAGAAGCGTCTGGAGGCTAAGGCTAAGATTGAGGCTGGTAAGAAGAAGATAGAGTGGGGAAGCCAGATTAGAAGTTATGTCTTCGACGACCGTCGTGTGAAAGACCACCGTACCAACTATCAGACATCGGATGTAGATGGCGTGATGGACGGCAAGATAGATGATTTCATCAAGGCATACCTGATGGAGTTCCCTACGAATGATGACGAACAACAATAATCATCTAAAAAACATACGACTATGAGTGGAAATAAAGACTTAAGAAGAGCCAAACATGAGGCTTATCAGAAGAAACAGGCTGCAAAAGGCGAGAAAGTAATCAAGTGGATATTCGGTGGCTTGATAGCCCTCGGAATTCTTTTTCTCATCTATGCAGCATCATTAGCATAAGACTATGAGTGGATTAGAAATAGAAAGAAAATTCCTCGTTAAGAAGGGCGACGCTTATAAAAGCGCCGCCTTTTCTTCTAGTCATATCCAGCAGGGATATATTCCTGCCGAGGGGGCTACGGTGCGGGTTCGTACACGGGATGAGAAGGCTTACCTTACTATTAAGGGCAAGTCGGTAAATGGCGGCATGACCCGCTATGAGTTTGAAAAGGAGATAACGATGGACGAGGCGCAGCATCTTCTGCAGCTTTGTCAGGGTGGCGTCATCGATAAGCGTCGCTATCTTGTGAAAAGTGGCAGTCATACCTTCGAGGTAGATGAGTTCTATGGCGATAACGAAGGTCTGGTCATGGCAGAGGTAGAGTTGGCTAGCGAGACCGAAGCCTATGAGAAACCTGATTTCATCGGCATGGAGGTAACAGGCGACAAGAGATTCTACAATTCGCATCTCTTGGGCAATCCTTTCTCGAAGTGGCGTGATACCTTGCCGGCTGAATATCGTTAGAAAATGTATCGAAAAGGTCATTTCTGCGTCCTAAAACGGATTAAATTGCATAAATATTACTAAAATTGTATTTTTGCTTTCAAATAATTCATATATTTCAGAATTATTTTATAATTTTGCACGAAGAAAAATTAAAAAATAAGAAATTAGTAATAGAAAGATAGAAATGACTGATTCAAATAGAGGAAGTTTTGGTAGCAAGATTGGATTGATTCTTGCTACAGCAGGTGGCGCCGTAGGTTTGGGTAACGTATGGCGCTTCCCTTATATGGCTGGTCAGGAAGGTGGCGCAGCCTTTATTCTGGTATACATCGGAAGTGTGCTCCTGTTGGGCATTCCATGTATGATTTCTGAGTTTATCATCGGCCGTCATGGTGCCTCTAATACCGCACGTGCCTATACCAAACTCTCTAATGGTACTGCTTGGAAGTGGGTAGGCTATCTTGAGGTGCTTACCGGTTTCCTGATTACGGGCTATTATGCGGTGGTTTCGGGCTGGTGTCTGCAGTATGTCTATGCCAGCATCATGGGCGAACTGCATGGTGACCCAACCTTTGTGGCGAATTACTTCAAGGAGTTTTCTTCTGATCCTGTGCGTCCGGTTATGTGGACGGTAGCGATATTCCTGATTTGTCATTTCGTGATTATTCATGGTGTGCGCGGCGGTATAGAGAGGGCTTCTAAGGTGATGATGCCTCTCCTGTTCATCCTGCTTTTGATCATTGTGGTAGCAGCTTGTCTGTTGCCGGATGCAGGTAAGGGCGTGGAGTTCCTGTTGAAGCCTGATTTCGGAAAGGTAGACAGAAACGTGTTCCTGAATGCCTTGGGTCAGTCGTTCTATTCTATGAGTATCGGTATGGGCTGTATCTGTACCTATGCCTCTTACTTCAGCCGTCAGACCAATCTCTTTAAGAGTGCTTTGCAGATTTCCATTATCGATTTGCTGGTAGCAGTACTGGCTGGTCTGATGATATTCCCTGCAGCCTTCTCAGTAGGAGTATCACCGGATAGTGGTCCTTCGCTCATCTTTATCACTTTGCCGAATGTCTTTAATCAGGCGTTTGCATCGTTACCTGTACTGGGTTGGATTATCTCGCTGCTCTTCTACGTGTTGCTGTCGGTAGCAGCCTTGACCTCGCTGATGTCACTTCATGAGGTGAATACCTCTTTCTTCTACGAGGAGTTGAAGATAGACCGCAAGAAGGGTGCTACCATCGTTACGGTTTCCTGTGCCATCATCGGAGCCTTCTGTTCGCTCTCTTTGGGTGCAACAGATAAGCTTTCGTTCTTCGGAAAGGCGCTGTTCGATTGGTTCGACTTCGTTACGGGTCAGATATTCCTACCTCTGGCAGGATTCCTTACCTGTCTGTTCCTGGGTTGGTATGTACCTAAGCAGATCGTACAGGATGAGTTTACTAACTGGGGAACCTTGAAGGGCCGTCTCTTCGGTATTTATCTTTTCCTGATTAAGTTCGTTTGTCCTGTCCTCATCTTCCTGGTATTCCTGAACCAGTTTGGGGTCTTCGGATAAAGTATTTGTAATCGGATAGATAATATAATCAGATATAACTATATATAATAAGGTGTAGCATCTCCCGTTTCGTCGGAAAACAACAAACACTACACATTAAAGATTTAGATAATGGAAACAAGAGGAAATTTTGGTAGTAAGTTGGGCGTTATTCTTGCCACAGCCGGCTCGGCAGTCGGTTTGGGTAATGTGTGGCGTTTCCCTTATATGGCAGGTCAGAATGGTGGTGCCGCCTTCATTCTCATCTATTTGGTATGTATCATCCTACTCGGATTGCCTGGCATGATGAGCGAATTCATCATCGGCCGTCATTCTGCATCCAATGCAGCCCGTGCTTATACCAATCTGGGTAAGCATAAGGCTTGGGGTGCTTTGGGCTTGATGGGTATCATCACCTCTATGATTATCCTGGGTTTCTATGCCGTAGTGGCTGGCTGGTGCCTGCAGTATCTCTATGCCAGTATCATGGGCGGTGTTCATGGCGATGCAGAGTATGTGAAGACCTATTTCCAGACCTTTTCAGCCGATCCTATCCGTCCTACCTTATGGGCAGTAGGTTTTATCCTGCTTACCCACATGGTGGTAGTACGCGGTGTGCGCAATGGTATAGAGAAAGCATCCAAGATACTGATGCCTATGCTCTTCTTCCTGTTGATTGTGATTGTGATAGCTTCCTGCTCTCTGCCGGGAGCGATGAAGGGAGTGGAGTTCCTGCTGAAGCCGGATTTCTCTAAGGTAGATGAAAACGTGTTGCTCGAAGCGCTGGGACAGGCGTTCTTCTCTTTGAGCATGGGTACGGCTTGTCTGTGTACTTATGCCTCTTACTTCAACAGACAGACCAATCTCTTGAAGTCTGCTACTCAGATTGTGACCATTGATACGGTAATCGCCGTATTGGCAGGTTTGATGATCTTCCCTGCAGCTTTCTCGGTAGGTGTGCAGCCAGACAGCGGTCCTTCGCTCATCTTCATTACCTTGCCAAACGTATTCCAGGAGGCTTTCGGTAACATGCCGGTTGTCGGTTATGTGATTTCGGTGTTGTTCTATGCTTTGCTTGTATTGGCAGCCCTGACTTCTACCATCTCGATGCACGAGATAGGTACCGCCTTTATTTATGAGGAGGGTAAGATAAGCCGTGCCAAGGGAGCCTGGTTCGAGACCGTCGTTTGCTGCATCATAGCTGTATTCTGTTCGCTCTCTCAGGGTGCCGTACCTGATTTGGGCTTCTTCGGCAAGGATTTCTTGAGCAATTGTGACAACTTTACTGCCCAGCTGCTCATGCCGTTGGGGGCGTTCATCACCTGTCTGTTCCTGGGATGGTATGTGCCAAAGAAGATTGTGCGTGATGAGTTTACCAACTGGGGAACCTTGAAGGGAACTCTCTTCCCTGTTTTCCTGTTCACCATCCGTTTTATCTGTCCAATCTGTATTTTCCTTATCTTCCTGCACCAGTTTGGTGTCATTTAGCAAAACTGGCAAACTTGCAGACAGGCTATCTTGCCCCTAGTAGGCAAGATACGGCTTGATTCTTTCTATTTCGGCAGGTGGAAAGTCTTTGAGTAGACGCAGCTCTTCAGCACTTTTCAGCGGACCATGGGTTCTGCGGTAGTTTACGATTTCCTTTGCCTGGTAAAAGTTCAGGTAAGGATGTTTGCGCAATTCGGTTAAACTGAGCTGGTTGACATTCATTTTTCTGATATGTTTTGCATCAATATTCATATAGTGGAGGGCTGTCTCGGGCACGCCTTCCACTTCTTGTATCTGGCTCATGGAAACAAAACCGCCTAACCGCTCTCTGTAACGGATGATGCTTCTGGCATAGTAAGAGCCTATGCCGGGAATTTTCTGCAGTTCGGTCGTATCAGCAGAATTGATGTTGATATACTGACCTTCTTTCAGTTTTCGTGGATAACTGTATTGGATAGTGTCTTTCTTCCTTTCTTCTCTAGTTCTTATAGCCGTCTCTTGATAGCCGTAGTTGTATCTTTCTCTTGGGTAAAAGTTGGCAGCCGGCTGGTAGTCTTTACCAATTCTGATAAAGGGCAGCAGTTTTTCGAATTGCTTCTTGGTTAGTCCGTAAACCCGTGCAAAGTCTCTTGGTGTCCTGAAGATACCTCCTTTATTTCGATATTTGATGATGCTTCTGGCTTGCCATGATTCCAGTCCCAGCCGTTGGAAATCAGATTGGCTTGCCGTATTGGGGTCAAAGGCGAATACTTCGCTCGACTGAAGTCCGTCTTCATAATAGCCTGGATGTTGCCGCGTGGCATGCCTGATGATACTATCGTTATGGGCTTGTTGTTTTTCTGAGGGCATAGTTTCTTTAGAACCTACAATGAAAATCATTGTGGTACTGACAACGAGCAGGGTCAGGATTATGAGTAATGCTCGCCGTTCATGGTAATTGATATAAAAAAAATCCTTTAAAAACTTCATAGGCTTACGGATTTTTAAGCTCTTGTGAAACCGAAATTTCGCCGACCATTTTGGCCACGACCAAGGCAAATCCTCAGTGTTTACGGCACATCTGACGGCTTTTGGTCGGGATTACTGGACTCGAACCAGCGACCTCATCGTCCCGAACGACGTGCGCTACCAACTGCGCTAAATCCCGATATCTGCTGCAAAGGTACATTAAATAATGGATAATACCAACAAAAATAGACTTTTTTATCTTTTTTTGAAAGAAATTTCCCGAAAAATTTGCAGGAACCAGAAAAAAGTATTACCTTTGCACCCGCAAATGATAAATCGCGATTTGTGAAAGTTGGTGCCATAGCTCAGTTGGTAGAGCAAAGGACTGAAAATCCTTGTGTCCCCGGTTCGATTCCTGGTGGTACCACTTCTTTATGAGACTGAATCTTCGTAACAGGATTCAGTCTTTTTTTTTATGCCCTTTTTAAAAAGTTTATTTTATACTTGTGCAAACGTTTGCGTAAGAAAAATGCGCCAGGATGTTTTATAATAGCTATTTTTTCACTACTTTTGCATTGTAAAATTCAAAAACAAACCAAAAAAATAATCTAACAAACATTCGTTAAAATGAAAAAAGCTTATTTGTTATTGTTGGCTGGAATGTTGTCTACGGCAGTATTTGCCGGCAGCAAACAGACGATAAAGATTGATGGTCAGATCATAGAAAAGACTGTCTCAGAGATTACCTTTGATGGCGACAATGTTGTTCTTCAGTATAACAAATGGTCACCAGCAGCCATTGCCTGCTTTGGCAAGCATTCTTGACGCTTATACTTCTGGTGTTGTTAAGGTGTTCGGTGAGAGCAATGCTTCTGGCGAAGGTGGCTCTACCGGAGGCGGCGAGACTGGTGGTTCTACTGATGGTACAGAAGGTGGCAGTACTAAACTTGTACCTGTTAAAGAGTAAAGGTATAGAACTGATTTAAAGATTCCTGTCTCTTTAATGACAAAACGGACAAAAGCTAGATAAAGATTTGCTTTTGTCCGTTTTTTCTTTATTTTTGTCTTAAATCTATCTGCTGTTTTTTTCTCTTTTCTCTACTTTTGCAACCAAAAACAATTTTAAACGCAAACGTATTTAAACGTAAAACGCAATCTAAAAGTAAAACAATGAACGCAATCCAGAATTTAGCAAAGAGAAGTTTGCTTCTCGTGGCATTGTTCGTCATCGGATGTCTGCAACTCATGGCGCAGACAAGAACCATCAAAGGTGAGGTGACTGATGCGCAGAATGGTGAGGCTCTGATTGGCGCCACTGTCATAGTGGAAGGCGAAAAGGGCGGTACAGTTACTGATTTTGACGGTAACTTCAGTCTTCAGGTATCTTCTTCAGCCAAGAAGATCAAGGTATCTTATATCGGTTATATTGATAAGGTACTTTCTATCTCAGACAATATGAAGGTGAAACTCGAATCTGACAGCAAGGCGCTGGCTGATGTCGTGGTCATCGGATATGGTACGGCAAGAAAGAGTGACCTGACAGGTTCTGTAGCTACCGTGAAATCGAAGGACTTTAATAAAGGTCTCGTTTCTTCTCCAGAACAGTTGATCAACGGTAAGGTTTCGGGTGTACAGATTATGTCCAACAGTGGTTCTGCCTCTGCCGGCAGTACCATCCGTGTGCGTGGTGGTGCATCTCTTAATGCCAGTAACGACCCTCTTATCGTGCTCGATGGTGTGCCATTGGAGCAGGGTGGTATTTCGGGTAACAGCAGCAACTTCCTCAGCATGATCAACCCTTCTGATATCGAGAGCATGACTGTATTGAAGGATGCTTCTTCTACAGCCATCTATGGTTCCCGTGCATCTAACGGTGTCATTATCATTACCACCAAGAAGGGACAGCAGGGTGCTGTAAAGGTGAACTTCAATACCACCAACAGTTTGCAGACCCGTGCGCAGATGGTAGATATGCTGAGTCGTGATGAATTTGTGAATGTCATCAACCAGTACGGTACAGATAACCAAAAGTCATTGCTCGGTACAGCCAATACCGATTGGAACGATGAGGTTTACCGCACAGCCTTCGGTACAGATAATAACCTCAGCGTGAGCGGCAGCATCGACAAGTGGTTGCCATTCCGAGTGTCTGTAGGCTATTACAACCAGAGCGGTCTGGTTCGCAAGGACAATGTAGAGCGCTGGACAGGTAACGTTGTATTGACTCCTAGCTTCTTCCAGGATCACCTGAAGTTGACCATCAACGCCAAGGGAACGCTCAATAACAACTCATTCAATAATGGTGGTGCCGTATGGGCAGCTGCCACATTCAACCCAACCATCCCGGTTTATTCCGGCAACGACAAATATGGTGGCTATAATGAGGCACTCGATGCTGATGGCTATCCAGTGAATGCCGGTGTAAGAAACCCTCGCGGTCTGGTTGATCTGTATGATTCAAAGAGTAAGGTAAGCCGCTTCATCGGTTCTATGGATGTAGATTACAAGGTTCACTTCCTGCCAGACCTCAAGCTCCATGCTACCGTGGGTGCTGACTATGCCAAGGGCGACGGAACCGTTTATGTTCCTGCCTACGCAGCACAGAGCTACAACAAGGATGAGTCTTTGGGCGGTAGCGATTACAAGTATGGTCCTCAGAAGAACGAGAACCGCTTGCTTACCCTCTATGCCAACTATGCAAAGTATTTCGAAGATATCAAGAGTAATGTAGATCTGACAGCCGGTTACGACTACCAGTATTGGAAGAGTACTACACCTCTTTATTATACCAAAAGTGCGGCAGGCACAAACCTGTCAACCGTAAAGGCATCAGATTACCGTCATGTAATGTTGTCATATTACGGACGTATCAACTATTCATTCGATGGAAAGTATCTCCTGACGGCTACCGTTCGTCGAGACGCATCTTCCCGTTTCTCTAAGGATACCCGTTGGGGTACTTTCCCATCTGTTGCTTTGGGCTGGACTTTGACAGAAGAGCCTTGGTTGAAGAACCAGAAGGTACTTTCTAACTTGAAACTCCGTGCCAGCTATGGTGTTACCGGTCAGCAGGAAGGTATCGGCAACTACAACTATCTGCCGGTTTATACCTACAGCGTGGCAGGTACCGAAGCATTCATCAACGGACAGTATATCAATACTTACCGTCCTGAGGCATACGTATCAGACTTGAAGTGGGAGACTACAACCTCCTGGAACTTCGGTCTCGATTTCGGATTTCTGGATGGCCGTATCGGTGGTGCCATCGATTTCTATACCCGCAAGACCAAGGACCTGTTGGCATCAGTACCAACAGCAGCAGGTACCAACTTCTCAAAGACTATCCTTACCAACGTAGGTAATGTGGACAGCAAGGGTATTGAGGTTTCTCTGAATGCAACCCCTATCCAGACCAAGGACTGGGAGTGGAATCTGAGCTACAACTTTACCTGGCAGAACATGAAGGTGAAGAACCTTTCATTGATAAAGGGTGGAAGCCAGACCAACGTGAAGGTAGGTCCATCTATCGATGCTTACCAGTTCCAGGTACTCTCTGAGGGATATGAGCCATACATGTTCTATGTATATCATCAGCTCTACGACTCTAAGACAGGCAAGCCAATCGAGGGCGCTTATGCCGATCTCAACAACGATGGCGAAATCAATGAGTCAGATCTCTACCGCTATCATTCTCCAGCCCCTAAGTACATCATGGGCTTGAGCACATCTTTGAGATACAAGCAGCTGACACTCGGTATGAGTTTCCGTGCCAACATCGACAACTATGTATACAACGGAATGGGTATGAGTACAGGTGCTTTCGAGACAGTAAGTTACAACAACTCACAGCTCAACAACCTCAACACCAGTTTCCTGAAGACTGGTTTCAAGACCCGTCAGTATCTCTCTGATTACTACGTAGAGAATGCTTCGTTCCTGAAACTCGACAACCTGAGTTTGAGTTACAATGTAGGCAAGATCAACAAGTGGGCTTCGCTCACCGTATCTGCAATGGTACAGAATGTATTCACCATCACCGGTTACTCAGGTACAGATCCTGAGGTGCCAAACGGAATGGACAACTCATTCTATCCACGTCCTCGCACTTACTCAGTAAGCCTCGGACTTCAGTTCTAACAATCAAAACAGATAACAATGAAACTTAAGAATATATTATATAGTATGATGATGGGAACAGCGGTGCTGACAGGCACTACCAGCTGTGTTTCCGATCTTGACCAATATCCTCATACAGAGACAACCTCTAAGGATGTTTATACCTCGCTTGCCAATTATGAGGCTGTGCTGGGTAAGATTTACGCTGCCATGGTGACTAGCGGTCAGGGCAAGGGCGGCGATAATAAGGATATGGAATCCGTATTGAACGGCGGCAGTGGCTTCGACTACATGCGTATGTTTATCAATATGCAGGAGTGTGGTACCGATGAATTTGCCTCTACCTGGCTGACAGGTGAGCAGACTACGGGTCTTACTTATCTCTCCTGGGATGCTAACGATGCCTGGGTATCAGATATGTATTATCGTATCTACTACAACATCGCCCTCTGCAACGAGTTCCTCCGCAATGCCAATAATGCCAATTTCTCAGGTGCTGATGCTGAGAAGATGAAGGAGTATAAGGCTGAAGTCCGTTTTATGCGCGCTCTGTTCTATTACCATGCCCTCGATTTCTATCGCAACATTCCGATGGTGACAGAGAACGACCCTGTGGGCAGCTACATTCCTCCTCGTTATACTCCTCAGCAGACATTTGATTATATTGAGAGCGAGTTGAAGGATTGTGTAGGTGATATGCTTCCAGCATCCACCTGTCCTTACGGTCAGGCTTCTCAGGGTGCTGCCTATACCTTGCTTGCCAAGCTTTATCTGAACAGCGAGGTTTATACCGGCGTTGCCAAGTATGCCGAGTGCAAGGAGGCTTGTGAGAAGGTGATGGATATGGGCTACTCTTTGGAGTCTGATTACAGCAAGCTCTTCAATGCTGATAATGATAAGCGTACCAACGAAATTATCTTCGCCTTGCCGGTAAGTGCTGAGCATACTGTAAGCTGGGGTTCTTCTACCTATCTGGTTTGTGGACAGGTAAGTATGTCGAATGCCAACCAGAATGTAGCCGATTATGGTGTAACTGCCGGCTGGAGTGAATTCCGTCTCCGTCCTGAGTTCGTGGATAAGTTTACCCAGACCGATATTGACGGCAGTGGCGACAAGCGCTGCAAGTTCTTCACCAATGGTCAGAGCAAGGATGTAACCAGCATGACCGATGAAACCGCCGGCTATCTTTCTGAGAAATGGAGTAACCTGAAGGATGATGGAACCACTGCATCCAATACAGGAGATGCAGGTGTGGATACCGATTTCCCTCTCTTCCGTTTGGCTGATGTCTATCTGATGTATGCCGAGTGCGTGGTTCGTCTGCATAATGACTGGGATAACTGGGCTGGTGGTAGTGATGCTGCAGATCCTGACGTGATTGCTTCCCGCAAGCAGGGTGCTATCTATTGGATCAACCAGCTTCGTGAGCGCTCTCATGCTTCTGATGTATGGGCAAGCAACTTTGCTGATGACGATGCCTTCCTTCAGTTCATCCTCGATGAGCGTGCCCGTGAGCTTTATCATGAAGGTTATCGCCGTACCGACCTGATTCGCTATGGTCAGTTCACAACCAACAAGTACATCTGGCAGTGGAAGGGTGGCACCCACGATGGACAGGCTGTTGACAGCAAGTACAACATCTATCCAATCCCTAACACCGAGCTTACCGCCAATCCAAATCTTCATAACGACAACTATTAATAGGATAAAAGAATGAAAAAGATATTTAGAAACCTGATGATGCTTCTCTGCGCACTCACCGCCCTGGTGAGTTGCGACGAGAGTGGCGACAAGATATATCTGGATGGCTTCAAGGCATCCGATCTGATGGCATCGGCATCCGATGTGAAGCTGTCTGTAGATAACAGTAAGGACGTTGTCCTCTCGTTGGCTTGGCAGAATCCTACCTTGTTTTCGAGCGATGAAACCAAGCCTGCGGGCAGCGGAGTGTTGAAGACTTATCTGCAGGCATCCGCCTCAGAAGATTTCGCATCAGTAAAGGAATACACCGTAACCGACCTTTCCAAGGCTTTCACCGGTGCTGATCTCAATGCTGCAGCCAAGGATCTCGGCTTGTCTCCTGATGTGAGTTCACCTCTTTATTTCCGTATCAAGAGTCAGATGGGTGCCAATCTTGATGCCGCTTACAGCAATGTCTGCCAGGTAAAGGTTACTCCATACCTCATTGATATGAGCTACATCAATATCCTGAATGAGAATAAGGAACAAGTTCTGACAAAACTCTATTCTCCTAATTCTGATGGAGTTTATTCTGGCTATATGAATGCCTCTTCTTGGTTCCATATCTGGGGTAAGGAAAATGATGGTACCATTTGGGGTAATGTAGGACAGGATGGTCATGTGTACGAAATGGATAATACTGAGTCTGCATGGAACATCTGGTTCCCAGGTCAGACAGGTATTTATTATACAGTTCTTGATACAAAAGCTAAGGAACTTAAGCCAACTTACATCAAGTCGATGCAGTTGAATGGTGAAGATATGACCTATGATGCGCCTAACTATGCTTGGACCAAGGTGATTACAACCGCAGCCGATAATACTCCAATTAGCATCGTAGCTACAGGCGCTGAGTACAGCAAGGCTACAGGTACAGAAGATGCTGCAGCCGTTGAGAAGACATTGAACTATACTTTGGCTGATGGCAAGATGACAGATGCTGCAACAGCTGGAAGCGTAAATATTGCCAAGGCTGGTACTTATACCGTAACCGTGAAAGTTGGTGAGCACAGCCAGCTGGAATACACCATCGTTGAGGGCGACCAGACAACTCCAGAGCCAGAGGTTAGCAATACCCTCTGTATGTTCTCTAAGGATGGTAACACCCTTCTTGCTGTGATGAACAAGGTGAGTGATGGCGTTTATACCTGCAAGTACAAGCCAACAGCTTGGGAGAATTTCCGGTTTATCTTCGTAGGTGAAAACAAGGACGACAAGCAGACTTGGTATGGTTCTGATCCAAGCGATCTTTTTAAATTGTCAACAGCTAGTGACTGTTGGGACATTTGGTTCAAGGATGATGTAACTAGTGGTGAAGTTACCGTTACCGCCGACCTCAACACCATGACATGGAAATATGAATAATTAATAAGAAAAATAGCAATGAAGAATATATTTGGAAAAGCCATATTGCTGGCTACAGCACTCTTGTTTTCTATTACGGGCACGAGTTGCAGCAATGATGATAATACCACTCCCGAAAAGGAGAAGACATACGATATGAGTGGCTTCGCCAAGGGAGCCGATGTAAGTTGGCTCACCGAGATGGAGCAGAACGGAAAGAAATTCTATAACGCCAATGGTAAGGCTACCGAGTGCATGGCGCTTCTCCGCGACCTCGGCATGAACTCCATCCGCCTTCGTGTATGGGTAAATCCTGAGGATGGATGGAACGGAAAGAATGATGTGGTGGCGAAGGCATGGCGAGCTCAGCAGCTCGGTATGCGCCTGATGATTGACTTCCACTACTCTGATACTTGGGCAGACCCTTCCAAGCAGGGCGTTCCTGCTGCCTGGAAGAACTATGACTTCAATCAGATGAAGCAGGCGGTTGCCGATCATACCAAGGATGTATTGAATGCCTTGAAGGAAAGAGGCGTCAACGTAGAGTGGGTGCAGGTGGGTAACGAAACCACCGACGGCATGCTCTGGAATGATGCGGAGGGCGATGCTGCCCTGAAGGTAACAGGCCGTGCCTCTAAGAACATGGCAAACTTTGCTGCTTATATCAATGCCGGCTATGATGCCGTAAAGGCGGTTTATCCGGAGGCAAAGGTGATCGTGCATCTCGACAAGGGAAACAACCTGGGCCAGTATACCTGGATGTTTGATGGTCTGAAGCAGAATGGAGCCAAATGGGATGTCATCGGTATGTCGCTCTATCCAGACTGGATTACCGACCAGACCTGGGAGCAGGTTTCTGATGACTGCCTCGACAACATCAAGACCCTTTCCGGCAAATACAACTGCGATGTCATCATCTCAGAGATTGGTATGGTGTGGAATTCAGAAAATGCCGCTCCATTCCTCAAGAAGATGGTGGATGGCTGCAAGGCAATCTCTACCTGCGAGGGCGTGTTCTACTGGGAGCCTGAGTGTAACAGCGGCTGGAACGGCTACGACAAGGGAGCCTTTGACAACAGCGGCAAGCCAACCGCAGCTCTCGATGCCTTTAAGTAATCGGGCAAGTTCGCTTTCTACTCTTCTTTCGGGAGTGATAAAAGCGAAACTGAAAATAGAATATTGAACAAACTATAGAAATAATATATATGATCAAGAGAAGCATAGCTTTCATGACTCTCGCCCTGGCGCTCTCTTCCGTGTGCCAGGCGCAGAGCCGAAAAGTAATAAATTTGCCGTCGTGGGATTTCTCCCGCGATGGCAAATCATGGTCTCAGGTCTCCGTGCCTCACGATTGGGCTATCTCGGGTCCTTTCGACAAGAAGTGGGACTTGCAGATGGTGGCCATCGAGCAGAATGGCGAAAAGGAAAAGACAGAGAAGTCGGGCCGTTCGGGTGCGCTGCCTTGGATAGGCGAGGGCATGTATCAGATGAAATGGACAGCTCCTAAGGGCTACAAGCGTGCCGTCCTCGTATTCGATGGTGCCATGAGCCAGCCGGTGGTTTGCGTGAATGGCAAGGAGGCTGGCAAGTGGGCTTACGGCTATAATGCCTTCCGCATTGACATCACTCCTTTCATCCAGTTTGGCAAGAGCAATTTGATAGAGGTTCATCTCAACAATGTAGAGGAAAGCAGCCGATGGTATCCAGGCGGCGGTCTTTACCGTCCGGTGTCCGTGGAACTTTACGGCAACGAGAACTTCTCTACCTGGGATACCTTCGTCCGTACCCTGAAGGCTGATAAGCAGGAAGCCGAAGTAGAGGTGAACGCCTTGCTGGAAGGAAAGATTGGTAAGTCGGGCAAGACGGTCATCGCTTTGCTTGATGAGGCTGGTACCAAGGTGGCCGAGCAGACCATTAAGGGTGCAACCCCTGAAATCAAGACTACCTTGAAGGTGGCGAATCCTCAGCTTTGGTCGCCGGAATCTCCACACCTCTATCAGGTGAAGTTAACCCGATATGAAGGCAAGAAGGTAGCTGATGTCCAGACGCTGAAGACCGGTATCCGTACCATCTCGGTATCCAAGAATAATGGTTTCCAACTCAATGGCATTACCCGAAAAATCAAGGGTGTCTGCCTGCACCACGACCTCGGTCCGCTGGGAGCAGCAGAGAACAAGGCGGCACTCATCCGTCAGATCAAGACGATGAAGGAGATGGGCTGCGACGCCATCCGTACAGCCCACAACATGCCTTCTACCATGCAGATGGAAATCTGCGACTCACTCGGCATGATGGTAATGGCAGAGAGCTTCGATATGTGGATTTATCCTAAGTGCAAGAATGGCTACGCCAAGTTCTTCAAGGAATGGAGCGACAAGGATATGACCAATCTGGTGAAGCACCACCGCAATCATCCTAGCATCGTAATGTGGAGCATCGGCAACGAGATTCCAGAACAGTGGAGCCAGGAGGGTGTGGAGATAGCCAAGCATCTGCAGGATCTCTGTCATCAGTATGACCCTTCTCGCCCTGTTACCCAGGGTATGGATAAGGCAGAAGATGCCTTGAAGAGCGGCTTTGCACAGACCATGGATGTACCGGGCTTCAACTATCGCGTACATAAATATTATAAGAATATTGAGCAGTTGCCTCAGGGCTTCCTCCTCGGTTCTGAAACCGCCTCTACGGTCAGCTCCCGTGGCGTATACAAGTTCCCGGTAGTGGTAAGTGATAAGGCTACCTATCCTGATGGTCAGTGCTCAAGCTATGATACCGAATATTGTTCCTGGAGTAATCTTCCGGATGATGACTGGAAGATGCAGGATGACTACAGTTGGGTAATCGGTGAGTTCGTGTGGACGGGCTATGACTATCTGGGCGAGCCGACTCCTTACGATACCTACTGGCCAAGCCGCAGCAGCTACTTCGGTATCTGTGACCTTGCCGGACTTCCAAAGGATAGATATTATATGTATCGTGCCCGCTGGAACGAGCAGCAGCATACTACCCATCTTCTTCCTCACTGGAACTGGAAGGGCAGGGAAGGACAGGTTACCCCTGTATACTGCTACACCGATGGTGTGGAAGGCGAACTTTTTGTCAACGGCAAGAGTCAGGGCAGGGTTCGCAAGGACAAGTCAAGCCGCCTCGACCGCTACCGTCTGCGCTGGAACAATGTGAAGTATGAACCGGGTGAGATTCGCGTGGTTACCTACAACCAGTATGGCGATAAGGTTGGCGAGGACGTGAAACGTACCGCCGGCGAGCCTGCACAGATGAAGTTCAGCGTAGAAACACCTGATCATGAGCCTATTGCCTGCATGGTAGAAGGCTGTACCGATGAACACAATGTGCTTCTGAATGCCGATGGCAACGACCTTGCCTTCATCACCGTGAGTCTGCAGGATAAGGACGGCAATGAATGTCCGCTCGCCGATGACGAACTGACCTTCGAGGTGAGTGGCGCCGGCACTTTCAAGGCAGCCTGCAATGGCGATGCCACATCGCTCGAACCGTTCACCCAGCCACAGATGAAACTCTTCTCCGGCAAACTCGTAGTCATCGTACAGAGCAGCAAGCAGAAGGGCGACATCATCCTGAAGGTAAAAGACAGCAAGCGAAATATCGAAAAGTCGATTACGCTCCAGGCAATATAAGATGATAAAGACCGATTTCGGTTGGTTATAAAGTATATAGTTTATATCGGATCCTCTGGGAATAGCAGCGGCTATTTTTCCCAGGGGATTCTTTTTTTTTTGAATTTTCTCCGATATTTTTTGGCGTTATCATGAATATTGTGTAAATTTGCACACATGAAAAAGTCAAAAGAACCTATAAACCGCATCAGCATGGCAATTGCTATGCTCTTTGTTTCGCTCGCCATCCATGCGCAGCGTTTCGTTAACACCTCCCTTGAAGGTGCTCAGTCCGTTTGTGCCATTACTCAGGACAATGATGGAATAATATGGCTCGGAACCGACAATGGTCTTTACAGCTATGATGGTTATCATGGCTACCGTCATTTTCAGGAACATACATTCAGTAATACGCGTGTCAATGCGCTCGGTTTCGAGGGCAGGATGCTCTATCTGGCTACTGGCAACGGCATCCTGAAATTCGATACGCAAGCTTATCAATATGCCGAAACACCAGCCATGAAGGCTTTTGCCGATGAGGCGAAGCGCAAGCAGCTGAAGGAACTCCGTGTGCTCGATATCAAGGGTGGTAAGACTGACTTCGGTGGCGATGTCTATGCCTTGCTCTCTACTCCGCGAGGCTTGCTCGTAGGTTCGCTTGCTGGTCTGCGTCTCGGCAGCAGACTGATTCCGCTCCGTGCCGGAGAACAGCCGCTGGTCAATGCGCTCGCCTATGATGCCAAGCGCCGATGCTACTGGATTGGTACCGAGGGCGCTCTCTATTGTGCCGATCTGCAACTCAGGAACTTCTCGCAGATTCCAGCTCTGAACGGCAATTCCATCAAATGTCTTTCTACAGATGCTGCCGGCAATCTCTATATCGGAACCGATAACGGACTCTATCAGATGGCACTCTCCAATGCCATCACCCATTATATCCACGATTCCCGCGATGATGCTTCTATTCCTAACAACATCGTCTGGGCTTGCTTTGTAGATAAATGGCAGAATGTATGGGTGGGTACTGACAATGGACTCTCCCGTCTCACTACCCATACCTATTACCGCTATGTATCGCTCGATAAGATTACGATGTCGGGTGAGGGCAACTGTCTCCATGCCATGCTCCAGACCCGTAACGGCGAATGGTGGATGGGCGGTACCAACGGACTGATTCATTTCACCCGGAATGCTGAAGGTTATCAGAATGTGGCATGGTACAAGCAGAACAGCTCTGCCTTCCCGCTGAGTCATAACCGTGTACGCAAGATTTATGAAGACCATGACGGCGATGTATGGATCTGTACCGACCATGGCATCAACTTCTATGACCGCAGTTCCCGTCAGATGCGCAACTTCATCGTCTACGATAAGAGTGGCAAGTATTCTACTGCCTGGGCTTACGATATTCTCCAGGACAAGAAGGGCAGGATATGGATGGGTTCTTATCAGGGCGGTGTTTTCGTGATGGATAAGGCGGCTCTTCTGAGCGGAAAGACCATAGCCGACTGGCATTACTCGGACAAGGGAAAAAATGCGCTCTCTGGTCTGCATGTAGGTCAGATGGTAATGGATGGAAAGGGTAGGATTTGGGTTTCTACCTATACCCGTCTCGACTGCATCAATCCGAACGATATGAAGGTGGTGCAGGTAGCTAACTCAGATGTTGTCAACTATCTGATGGCAGACAGCAAGGGCAATATCTGGATGGGTGATAACAATTCGGTAACCTGTTATTATGCAGCCGGTTCTGTGCTGGGTAACAGCTTTTCTTCCAAGACATGGCAGATTGGTGGCAAGGTAAGTACCATGTGCGATGTGGAAGGCAAGATATGGGTGGTATCGGGCAATGAATGCTGCGTAATCAATCCACAGGGCGAGAGCCAGCGCTTCATGATTCCTTCTGTTGTGCCGCTCAACATCTGTTACAGCAGACAGACTCATGAGGTAATGATGGGCGGCAATGACGGCTATGTGGCAATCAGTTCCGATGTAGCACAGAAGCCTAAGCAGTTTACCCGCCTGATGCTGGCTGGAATCATCGTAAACGGACAGGCTCGTGAGGAGCGTGGAGAAATCCTGAAACTGAAGAGTGATGAGAACAACTTCACCTTGCAGCTCACCGACCTTCCTTTTGCTGATCATCCTTCAGCCGTTTATGCTTACAAACTCGAAGGCAGCGACCACGACTGGCATTATCTGAACTCGAGCAACATCGATATCACCTACAATGGTTTGTCGTATGGCGATTATCATCTTACGGTTCATGCCGTGGATGGTGAAGGCAAGATAGCTGCCGAGGTTTATTCGCTCGACATCTCCGTCCTGCCGCCTTGGTATCTCTCATGGTGGTGCAAGCTCTTCTATATCACGGCACTCATCGTGTTTGTGGCATGGCTGGTAAGCTGGTATTTTCTGCGCAAGGAACTGGCTGATGCCCAGAAGCAGAAGGCTGAGGTGTTGGAGCAGGTACAGATGCGTATAGACTTCTTCAACCGTCTGACGGAAGATTTGAAGGCTGCCGTAGCTCATCATTCATTTGATGAGGTGACAGCTCTGATGGTCCGCTACCTGAATGTGAAGATACCTGAGGTGTCATCTTCTGTTTCTACTGGGTTATCCGCTTCGCCTGTATCTGAGCCAGAGTCATCATCTTCAGAACCAGTTCCTGCACGCTCAGAATCTTCTGAAGAGGAAAAGAAGATTGTAGATATCAGCGAGTTGGATGGGGCAGACAAGCGTCTGCTCGAAGAAATCGATGAGGCGATAGAGAAGCACATGATTGATTCCGACTTCAATGTTTCGATGTTGCAGGATGTGATAGGCATAGGTGGCAAACAGCTGTATCGCAAGACGAAGGCGATAACGGGCCGTACGCCTGTAGAGTATATCCGTGAGATGCGTATGAGCCGTGCTGCCGAGCTCCTGAGCCAGGGTAAGTTCAGTGTTTCCGAGGTGATGTATACCGTTGGTTTCTCTAACAGCAGTTATTTCTCCAAATGCTTCTCCAAGGAGTATGGCATGACTCCTACGGAATACATGAAGGTGAAGAGGTAAATAAATGATGTGCTTCCGTTTGCCTATGGATATGGCTGTGTGGGGTTAAGAATATGACAGCATTGGGTTATGGATACGACTCCGTAGGCTAATGGAGACGTATCCTTCGGCTTGTCGAGATATCTGTGTCAGCTGACTGAGCTACTTGCGACAGCTGATAAAATACGTTCCGATGCAGTAAAAATGCGTCCCGACGTAGTATCAGATACGTCGGGACGTAATTTCAGCTTTATGAAAACGAGTGCATAGAAACACAAAAAGTGTGTATTGAACTTGTTTTTGCAAACTGTAATCGGATGTGACAAAAAATCGACAATTAACTAAATTTATGAGCAAATATGCTAAAAAACATAGATATTTCATATCAAACATTTAAATTTTAAGCGATAATCTTGGGCAAATAAGAAAATATTCGTAATTTTGCACCAATTTAAGTTAAATAGGTATTTCCATGCGTGCATATTAGTGAAAGAATGTATAAATGGAGGGGCGAAGTGTCGCCCTGAGTGCTTTCGGCTTTTACCAAACGAGAAAAAAATGAGAAAAAAATTATAATTATTAATTAATAAACTTGAAACAAACAAGGATGAGAAGATTAACTCTTTTACTTGTCTCACTTGTATTGTTGTCTATCCAATCAGTCTTGGCGCAGAGTTTCAGCGTCAAGGGTACAGTCGTGTCTGCTGAAGACAACGAACCGATGATTGGTGTGACCATTATGCAAGAGGGAACATCAAATGGGGTAGTGACCGATATTGACGGTAACTATACCATCGAAATTAAGGGTGCTTCGAAGGCTACGCTTGTCTACTCTTATGTGGGTTGCGTTACGCAGAAGCACGTTGTGAAAGCGCAGACAAATACGCTCAACATCACCCTTGCTTCGGATTCCAAGATGATGGATGAAGTGGTTGTGGTGGCGTATGGCGTGAGAAAGAAGGGAACCATTGCGGGTTCCGTGTCTGCCGTAAAGTCTGAAAAGATAGAAAATGTGCCGGCGGCAAGCTTCGACCAAGCTTTGCAGGGACAGAGTACTGGTTTGCAGGTCATCTCTTCTTCGGGTGAACCTAGCAAGGCGGCTACCTTCCAAATCCGTGGTACCAACTCTATCAACTCCGGAAAGTCGCCACTCTTTATCCTCGACGGCGTGCCAATCTCAAGTTCTGATTTCAATACTTTGAGTCCTAACGACATCGAAAGTATCTCTGTATTGAAAGATGCCTCTTCTACCTCTATCTATGGTGCACGTGCTGCCAATGGTGTGGTTGTCATCACTTCCAAGCGAGGCTTGTCAATGGACAAGGCGAAGATTACGCTCCGTGCACAGTATGGTTTCTCTGAGTTGGCACAGACCAACTGGAAAATGATGAATACCGATGAGCGTATCCAGTTTGAGAAAGAAGTAGGTCTGGATACAGGTAAGGATTACAATCTCCTTTCAAGAGTAAACGTAAACTGGCTGGACGAGGTGTTTAACGACCGCGCTCCGCTGCAGAGCTACGAACTCTCTATCAACCGTGCTACCGACCGCTTGAACTACTATGTTTCTGGTGGTTTCTACGATCAGGACGGTATCGCACAGAATTCAACCTTCCGCCGTTACAACATCCGCACCAATGCAGATGTAAAGGCTAGCAAGTGGTTGAAGGTAGGTACCAACACCATGGCTGCCTATGAGGAGGCTCAGCAGGCTGACGACGGTAGCTATACTACCGTTACTCCTATCTCAGCATGCCGATTCATGCTGCCTTACTGGAATCCATACGCAAAGGATGGCAGTCTGGCTTCACTTTCAGCAGGCAACTGGGCTGGAACCAGCGAGAACCCTATCGTTTACATGGGCTTGAATCCTATCAAGAACAAGAAATATAAGGTGCTCTCTACCATGTATGCTGAAATCTATCCGATAGAGAATCTGACTATCCGTACTCAGTTTGGTGTCGATTTCACCCATTCTACAGCATTCCTCCAGTCGTTCCCAAGTCTCTCTTCAAATCACGGACAGGGTACTGCGGCACGCCAGAGCAGCGATGCCATCAACCTGACAGAGACTACTACGGCTAACTACCGTTTCACTCTGAACGATATCCATTCGTTCAACGTGATGCTGGGTCAGGAGGCTGTCAATTTCCACTCAGATGGTTTCCAGGTATATTCCAAGGGTCAGACCAGCGATCTCCTGACCAACGTATCATCAGGTACACGTGCCAGCCGCTGGGCAGATTCATCTTCTGATTATTCTTACCTGTCATTCTTCATGCGTGGCGAGTATAACTATAAGGAGCTCTACTATGCCGATTTCTCTCTGCGTACTGATGCTTCTTCACGTTTCGGTAAGGATCATCGCTGGGGTACATTCTGGTCGCTCGGTTTCATGTACAACGTGAAGTCGACCGACTGGCTGAAGGATATGAAGTGGCTCAGCACAGCCCAGATTGCCGTAAGTACCGGTACATCGGGTAACTCTGAGATTCCTAACTATTATCACCTGGCTCTGGTATCGGGTGGTGCCAACTACGATAATACTGCCGGTTTCTATCCATCACAGAGTGGTAACGAGGAATTGGGTTGGGAGTCAACATGGGCAAACAACTTCGCCCTCCGTTTGGGCTTCCTCGACAGAATCAACTTCAGCTTCGAGGCTTACTACAAGCGTACCTCTAATATGCTGATGCGCGTTCCTGAGTCTTATACCGTAACCGGCGAGGGCTATCGCTGGAAGAACGTAGGTGTGATGGCTAACAAGGGTATCGAGCTGAGTGCTGACGGTGATGTAATCCGCACACGCGACTTCACCTGGAATGTAAGTGCCAACGTATCTTACAACCAGAACCGATTGAAGGAACTCTATAACGGTGTAACCGAGTATGTAAACTCAACCACCGGTTTGAAGTATGTGGTAGGTCACTCAGTAAGCGAGTTCTTCCTGAACCGTTATGCCGGTGTGAACCCAGCGAATGGTGAGCAGCTCTGGTATGACAAGAACGGCAACGTGACCAACGAGTTCCGTGAGAGCGACAAGGTGATGACAGGCAAGACCTATGATGCACCTTGGATGGGCGGTTTCGGTACAAGCTTCCGTTGGAAGGGCTTGCAGCTTTCTGCCCAGTTCAGCTGGATTGGTACACGCTACGTGATTAACAACGACCGTTACTTCGAGGAGAGCGGTATAACCTTCGGTACTGCTTACAACCAGTCAAACCGTCTGTTGTACGACCGCTGGAAGCAGCCAGGCGACATTACCGATATCCCACGTTGGGGCGAGGTAACCCAGCTCGACGATCGCTTCTTGGAGAATGCATCGTTCCTCCGTCTGAAGAATCTCAGTCTGTCCTATTCATTGCCACAGAGTCTGTTGCGCAAGACCAACTTCTTCTCTATGGTCAGAATCTATGGTCAGGCACAGAACCTCTTCACCGTAACCGGTTTCAACGGTCTGGATCCTGAGGTTTCATCCAATATTTACCAGGCACAGTATCCGGCATCACGCCAGTTTACTCTGGGTGTTGAATTGCAATTCTAACCAAGAAAGGAAAAAAAATGAATATCAAAAATATAAAGACATACATCCTGTCGGGAATCCTAGCCCTCTCTATGTCTTCCTGTCTTGATAAGTATCCTGAGGATTCTATCCTCATGGACCAGGCTATCAACACGGTGGACGACATGGACAAGCTGGTGTACGGTATCTACGACAGTTTCAAGAGCAGCGCCCTCTATTCGGGCAATCTGACAATCCTGCCAGATCTGCAGGCAGACTTCGTGTACTGCGTGAAGGGCTACTCTAATGCCTATGGCGATATCTACCGTTGGAAAGATATCAAGGCTACCAACACCGACATCAAGGCGGTATATGCCGACCTTTATGATGTGATCAACCGATGCAATTTCCTGCTCGATAATGTTGAAAAGGTAAAGGCTGCAACCAATGATGATAAGCAGCTTGATAAGTTGGAGCAGTATGAGGGCGAGGCTTACTTCGCCCGTGCCCTGGCTTACTCAGAACTGATCAAGTGTTTCTGCAAGGCTTACGATAGCGATGAGCAGGCTGCGAAGGAACTCGGCGTTGTACTCACAGAGCACTATTACGGCAATGAGCCACAGAAGAGAGCCACTCTGAAGGAATCATACGATTTCGTATTGAGAGATCTTGACAAGGCTGCTGAATATCTGAAAGTAGACGAAGACTTCACAGGAAGTCTCTACAACGAGATTTACTTCAACGAGTATACCTGTCATGCCTTGCGTGCGCGCGTATCCTTATATATGCACAAGTATGATGATGCCATCAAGTATGCATCTAAGGTAATCGGCAGTAAGTATTATACATTAGAGAAGGCTTCTTCCAACACCTATTCAAACCAGGTGAATGATTATAAGTATATCTGGACCTATGGTGATTCGCGTGAGGCTATCTGGAAGGTAGGTTTTACCGTGAACAGCTATGGCGGTGCTCTGGGTACCATCTTCGATAACTACAACTTCGTAACTTATCGTCCAGACTATGTGCCTGAGACATGGGTCATCAACTCATTCGACAGCAAGGACCTCCGTGCTGCAGCCATCTTCACAACCCGTGTAACAGGTTATGAGCATGGTTTGCAGTGGCCTTTGCTGAGCAAGTATTTCGGCGATGCAGAATTCCTGAACAACAATATCCTGCATGTTCACCAGCCAATGGTATTCCGTCTCTCAGAGCAGTATCTGATTCGTGCTGAGGCTTACGCCATGAAGGAGGACTATGGTAAGGCAGGTAAGGACATCTCTACCTTGCGTACAGCCCGCTACTCTTCATATGGTGGTAACACCTCGATGAGCGAGAGCAACGCCATGAAGATAATCGAGGCAGAGCGCGTGAAGGAACTCTATATGGAAGGCTTCCGTCTGAACGACCTCAAGCGCTGGCACAAGGGATTTGAGCGTAAGGCTGCCGACCAGCCTGCTGCCAACTTCGTGCAGAGCAGTCTGAAGGTTGAAAAGGATGACCCTCTCTTTGTCTGGCCAATTCCTCAGCATGAGCTTGAGGCACCAGGTTCTGAGATTCAGCCTAATGAAAGTAACAAATAAAATAAGGAGACGATCATGAAGAAAATAATGATGGGATGTTTGGCAGCCGTAGCTGCACTCATCGCTCTTGTGAGTTGTTCACAGGATTATACCACTTATGCTGGTTCAAGTCATATCATGTTCTCTGATACGCTCTATCAGTATGCTGTACAGGAAAGCAATGAGGTTTTCAATGTGCCTGTATCTGCAACCGAAAAAGCTGACTACGACCGCACCTTCGGCGTGGAGGTAGTAGACAAGCAGAGCAATGCCATCGAGGGTAAGCATTACCGCATCCTCAACAACACCGTTACAATCAAGGCGGGCGAGATGGTAGGAAATGTGAAGGTTCAGGGTATCTATGATAACATCGGCAAGACCGACTCGCTCGGCTTCACCCTGAAACTGGTGATTCCGGAGAAGTATAACTGGACAGATCTCTATAAGGACTATACCCACGTGGTAATGCAGAAGTCTTGTCCTTTCGATATCCACAACTTCTCTGGCTGGTGCATGGTTACATCTACCTTCTACAGTCAGTATCTGAACAACGTAACCAACCGTCTGATCAAGACAGAGGTAGTGGAAGGCGAGGAGAATACCGTTCTGCTGAAGGATGTTTACTATAAGGGCTACAACCTGAAGTTGAAGTTCAATACCAAGAACATTCTTGAGCCAAAGGTAGAGATGGACGACCAGATAGCTGGTGAAACCGGCGAGGCGTTCGGTACCATCTATGGAGACGGCAAGTTGCGCATCAGCCAGCCTTCTCTCTATACCTCTTATTATAACACCTGCCAGAACTATGTATTGCAGTATGTTGTTATGAGTGTAAACAACAAAGATGGTTCATTATTCGGCAACGTAGGAACCTTCATCACCATGTATGAATGGATCAGCGATGCAGAGGCAGAGAAATTGAAAGAACAAGGATATTAATCGTAGAATAAAAAGAAAATGAAAACATTGATTTCAAAATATTGGCTCGTATTGATGGCGCTGGTATCAGTGACTCTGTTCACAGCTTGTTCCAGCGATGACGATGCCGTAACTCCTGTGTTCCCACAGGTACAGACTATCGGCGGTGCAGCTGGTGCTGAGTTGGACTTCACCTTCGATGCCAACGAGAGCTGGAGCCTTTCTTCAGACAAAATCTGGTGTAAACTGGTGCAGGGCGAGAAAACAGACGCCTTCGTACTCAATGGTACTGCAGGCAAGCAGACCATCAAGGTTAAGATTACTGATGATGATGCCAGCAAGGATATGAGCGTGGCTCAGCTCTTCCTGAATATGGGTGGTCAGAAGGTTGCCATCGCTGAGGTTAAGCGTTCGGCTGCCGACCATAAGTTGCAGGTATTCGATGCGGCTGGCAATAATATCACCGAGACAGGTATCACTGTAGGTTACAATGTATACACCAAGTTTACCGTAAAGTCAAACTTCCGTTTTGCTGTTACCAATACTCCAGCTTGGGTAGACTTGGAAGGCGGCTTCCTGGTAGGTACACCTAACAAGGATGCTGTAGGCGGAGTTTCCTTCAAGGAGAATCAGGACGTAAGTGCTAAGTATGCCATCGCTAAGGACCGCAACTACACCATAACCTTCACTTCTGAGGATGGCAAGGCTGCTGTAACCATACCTGTTATCTATAATGGTATGACCACCAGCACCATGGATGTTACTTATCCAACCTCTTCACAGTGGGCAGTATGGAATGTATCTCTCGATGGTAAGGTGTTCACTCAGAATGGTTCTAGCCTGAATGGTGGTGATACCAACGATTTCACCTTCTACAACTTTGTTCCTTTCACCCTCAAGACCTTGGGTGATGCTTACCAGCTGGTAGTTTTCGAGAAAAAGGAAGCTGGTCTGTTCGAGGATACATCTGGTGCTGTGAAACTGCAGGGTGAGAAGGGTGATGTGAAGCTCACAGTCGCTCCATTAGGCAGCGGAAGCCGTGAGTTCCTGGTCTATGCATTGCCACAGAGCGTATTCGAGAGTCTGGAGAATGGACCCGGCGGAATGCTGGAGGAAGACTTCATGACTGTGAAGAGCGATTACGACCGCTACTTCCTGATGGATGTTGTACAGAAGGAGGCCAACTCTTCTGCTGATGATCAGTCTGCAGCGCCTACAATCTTGGAGATGAACTACTTGCCAGTAGAGTGCAAGAAGGATAAATCAACGTATGGTTCTATCATATCAGAAAAATTTGGCTACAATGGTGACGAAATATATGTTGCTCAGTCAGGAGTAGGAAGCTCTCTTACAGTTAATCCTAATATCAAGGATTGGGACCCTTACACTATGATGGAGACAGGCTATCTTACAGTTAAGGATAACAACGGAAATGATGTTTATGCAGAGCTTAGTATGGATATGAATAATAACTGGATATTCTTCGTAAATGTTCCTGCTGCTACTCCGATGTTTATGGTATTCAAGGACAACGGAACTCCTGTAAAGGTTCTTGTTGTTGAATCTCCTGGTGAGGGAATGAGTAAGAAACATACTTCTATCAGAAAAATTAGAAAGTAATGAACAGAATGAAAATATTTTCAAAGGCACTCTTGTTGCTCTTGGTCTCTCTCCTGACCTTTGCAGCAACAAGTTGCTCGGATGATGAAACTGGAGGCTGGGACGGCACATACGGATATGTGCAGTTCAAGCTCAGCAAGAAGGTTTCTTCAAGAGCTACCCGTGCTGCTGCCCTTGACAAACTTGAGAAACTGGATGATGCCAAGAAAATCAAGGTGGTCATGGAGCACAACGGTACAACTGTCTCTCAGACACTGGTGCTCAATTCTTATAATTCAGAGAATGCAGAGTATGGTCTGAGAAGTGAAAAACTGCAACTCGCTTCGGGTACTTACACCGTTATCGGTTTCTATCTCTATGATGCGGTAGACGAGGAGTTGCTGGCTTCTTCTGCCGGCGAAACATTCACTGTAGTAGGTGGCGGTCTGGAAGTACAGAACCTTATGGTGGAGACTGTGGAGCGTGGTAAGGTGAAGTTCAATCTCGTGAAGGAGTGGGAGAAGACCCGTGCCGGTGGTACTGAGTATCTCTTCTCTAACATCCGTCTCGTTGACGTCAGCGTAACCAACCTCTTTACCCGTGAGACCTATACCTTTCCTGAACTGAAGGTGAAATATAAGGAGTCTAGCGAAGAGCATCAGAATCCTGACAATGAGAACGATAAGTATATGGATACAGGTACAGCTTACTGTGATTCTACCGTATGGTTGCCTGCCGGTACTTATCAGGTTACCTCTTATACCACCTACGGGAAGACAGGTGCGGTGAAGACCAAGTACGAAACCCAGCCTGTAAAGGGTGAGGCGTTTATCGTAGAGGATAATCAACAGAATGATACGGCTCAGGTGCCTATCCTCCTTTCCAAGACAAAGGAGTATATCAAGGACTATGAGGCTTTGAAGGCTATCTGGGAATCTCTCCATGGTCAGGAGTGGAGCTTCTATGGCGATGCTACCTTCAAGGGAGCTAACTGGAACTTCAACAAGGAACTCGATATGTGGGGCGAACAGCCGGGCGTAACGCTCAACAGCAACGGCCGTGTCATCGGTCTCGTTATCGCCGGTTTCGGTGCAAAGGGAATCGTACCTGATGCCATCGGACAGCTGACAGAACTCCAGGTGCTCAACCTCGGTTCTCACGATGAGAAGATTGGTGCCAACATCTTCAATAATTATGATGCCAACAGTCTGACTGCAGCAAAGAAGAGCAGCATGCGTCACGACTATGAGAACAAGTTTCTGAAGTATGACCCACGTGCCAACATGTCGGATATGATTGTAGAAAGCTACAACTCTGATCCTAAGGTGGCACCGAAGAACAGAATTAAGAAGGACAGCCGCATCAACCTGAAGGATGCGCAAATCGGTACATTGACCAACAAGATTACAGGTGTATCTAAGGCCATCTATCGCCTGACTAAGTTGCAGCAGTTCTATATCGGTAACTCTTCTATCACATCCGACTCGGTTTGTGCGAATTTCTACAAGCCTGACGATCCTGTTTATGGTAAGTTTGCACAGGAGTTTAAGGAAGAGGATTGGGACAAGATGGAAAACCTGACCGATATCGAACTTTACAACTGTCCGAAGATCAGTCGCATTCCAGACTTCTACTATAAGCTCCCTAAATTGCAGGCGATGAACCTGGCACGATGCAAGGGAATCTCTGCTAATCAGTTGAGAAAAGATTGGACTCGCTTAGCTGAGGAGAAGACAGGTAAGACACTCCAGATTCTCTATATGAGTTACAATAACCTGGAGGAGTTCCCTGAGTCTTCTGCATTGAGAAAGATGGTAAATCTCAGTTTGCTCGACCTGGCTTACAATAATATCAAGAAGGTACATCCGTTTGGTTCTGAGGTAGCTCTCTCTTCTCTCTATCTGAACAACAACCAGATTGAAGAGATTCCTGCTAATCTCTGTGCCTTTACAGATGATGTGGAAAGTCTGACTTTCGCTCATAACAAGTTGAAGAAGATTCCGAATATCTTCGATGCAAGTTCTGTTCGCGAGATGGGTTCTGTAGACTTCTCTTACAACGAGATTACAGGTGTAGATAATAGTCATGGTACCTACAAGGGTATTAATGCAGCTTCAGTCAGTCTGTCAAACAATAAGATAGAGAAGTTCCCTTCAGAGCTGTTTACTGCCGGTTCGCCAATCACAACCATCGATTTGAGCGGCAACCAGATGCGCACCATCCCTAAGGGTTCCATCAAGGGCAAGAAGGCTTATCTGCTGCAGGTTATCGACTTCCGATTCAACAAGTTGACATCCCTCTCTGATGACTTCCTCTCAACCACATTGCCATACATTACCAATATGGACTTGAGCTACAACTGCTTCACCGAGGTGCCACCCCAGCCATTGAACAGTGCCGTGCTCCGTGCCTTTGCCATCAACCACCAGCGTGATGAGAAGACCGACCAGCGTTGCCTGCGTACATGGCCTACAGGAATCACAACCTGTCCGAGCCTGATCCAGTTCCAGATTGGTTCCAACGATATCCGTAAGGTAGAAGAGACACTGACCTCTCACCTTTATATCCTGAATATCGCAGACAACCCTAACATCTCTATCGATGTAACGAGCGTCTGCGCATACATCAAGGCAGGTATGTATATGCTGTTCTACAACAAGAATCAGGACATCCGCGGTTGCGATGCTTTGGATCTCGAAAATTAAACCCTATAAGAAAGTAGTAATATGAAATATATGAATAAACTGACATTAGGTATCGTTCTCGCTGCCGGGCTTTTCACAGCCTGCAGCGATAAGGATGATGTCGATATCCCAGGAGGACTGGCGCTCGATAAAAAGGAGATAGCCATAGGCCCTCAGGGTGGAACAGAGCAGATTGCCATCGCTGCCTCACAGGACTGGGTAGCTAATACCTCTGAGCCTTGGCTGACGCTTTCGCCTGCCAACGGCGTGGGTTCTGTTGAGGGTACCATCAAGGTGGATTCTACTCTTTCCAACACGCTCCGCAGCACAGAACTCAGTTTCCAGGGTGCCAACGGACAGAGTCGCAAGCTTACCATCACCCAGTTCGGTTATGGCAAGCAGATCTTCCTGAAGGATTCTGTTGTAGAAATCGAAAACTCCGATTCTTACGATAACCGTGCTTTCGAGAGTCTGATTTCTGCCAACGTGGAATGCAAGATTGGTAAGATAGAGTATTCTTTTGAGGGTGATCTGACCGATGCCGAGAAGGCAGAGAACGAGAGCGAGCGTGAGGGCTGGCTCCTGAACAGTAAGGATGAAGATAAGCTGACAGGTACTAACCTGGGTATCGTGCTGGACAGAAAGTACCGTCCTCGCACCGTGAAGTTCAAGTTCCGCTGGGCGATGAACGTGGTTCCTGCCGTTCGTGTGGCTAAGGTTCATCTCGTGCCAGTCAAGGCTGAAGACCAGCTGGTAGATGCAGATGGCAATCCTACAGATGATGTTATCCTGACCATTCGTCAGAAGGCAGCACCAAAGATTGAGGACAACCGTGCCGGTGACTCTCTCTCTGTCATCATGATCAACCAGAAACTGGGTAGCATTGCTACCTTCGATTCCAGCGATAACATGCGCAACTGGAGCGGCGTAACGCTCTGGGAAGCTACTGATGATTTAGTGAAAAAACATCCTGAGGCTTTAGGACGTGTACGTTCTGTCAAGTTCAGCATGTTCAACCTCAAGAGTGGCGAAACTCTTCCTAAGGAAGTGGGCAACCTCAAGTTCCTGGAGTCATTCTCTGTTACTTCCAACGAGAACAACCAGATTCGTGAGGTGAACCTCGGTGATGAAATCTGCTCGCTGAAGTATCTGAAGAATCTTACCGTTCAGGCTTACGGTCTGACTCAGTTGCCTGCTAACTTTATTAATCTGGGCAAGAGTCTTGAATCGCTCAACCTGGTAAGTAACAACTTCAACAAGTTGTCAGATATCACCGATATCGTCAACGAGAAGAACTTCCCTAAGTTGCGTAATCTCATTCTCTACGCACAGCGCCGTACGGATGTTCTCTTCGACATCGCTTCGCTGGGCGAAAAGAATGCATCAGGCGTCTATGTTTATAATAACTATCCTATCGGACTGTATGGTAAGGTAAATGCCGGAACCCCAGACCGCCAGGCGCTTCTCAAGCTCCTGACATGGGATAAGTTGAATACACTGGAGTTGTCTTACTGCTTCCTGGAGGGTGAACTTCCTACCGATGAAGAGATGACTGAGGCACTGGAGGCTGCCGGCAAGGCTACCCGATACACCAAGTCTGACTTCTCTACCAACAAGGAAGATTATCTCGACAAGCTGGTAGGCGATACCTGCAAGTGGTTGCTCTCAGGCTGGGATAATCCTGTAACCTGCAAGCACAAGGATGGTTCTGTAGTTTATGAGAATGTTTATCCTCTTCAGGTGCCACGTGTATTGCCTAACTGCCGTCAGTTGTCACTCAACCTGAACTTCTTTACAGGAAAGGTGCCAAACTGGATTCTCTTCCATCCACACCTGGTAGAATGGAATGCACCAACGATGGTGTTCAACCAGCAGCCTAAGGGTAAGAATAGCGATGGCGCTGCCGTTGGTTTCTCTAATATGACAGACGACAGCTACAGCTACGACTACTATTACGGAACCAGCGACCCAGGCAGCAACTGGGAGGTTCCGGGTGTAGCTTATCCGCTCTACTACCGCACATACGTGGCAGCAGGCGATATTGATGAAGCTGCGCTGATGGCTAAGTACAGGAGAACTAAGAAAAAGTAAGATAAACATAAAAACAATATAGAAGCAAACAATGAAGAAAAAGTTTTTCTATATAGCAATGGTCGCATTGGCATTGACGGGCTGTTCTGACAGCCTGTCAACCATCGGCTCTTCTGACGGCAATTCAGAAATCACCATTCCTGCAGATGCTGAGGCGGGTGAACTGCTGATTAAGTTCAGTCCGGAGATGAGCGATATCCTCGACCAGGCACAACTGAGCAAGACCCGCGCCGGAAAGGCTACCCGTTCGGGTATTCCTTCTACCGATGAGGTGCTCGACATCCTGGGAAGCTACAGCTTCGAGCGTGTGTTCCCGGTAGATGCAAATACTGAGGCAAGAACCCGCGAGGCGGGACTCCACCTCTGGTATACGGTGAAGTTTAATAAGGGAACCGACCTGAAGACGGCTGCCGAGCGCCTGAAGCAGTTGGGCGAAATCTCAAAGGTTCAGGCCAACGGCCGCATCAAGCGTGCTTACAATACCGACAGCAAGCGCATCTATCTCAGCGATAAGGCACTTCAGCAGAAGTCTACCCGCTCAGCAGCCAATGGCGAGCCAAACGATCCGGGCTTTACCAGCCAGTGGCATTACCGTAACCTGGGCGAGGGCAACTATGATTTTGAGAACCTCAACAACAACAAGGTAGGCGCTAAGGCAGGATGTGATGTGAATGCACTTGAGGCATGGAAGACCTGTACAGGCGATCCTTCTATTATCGTGGCTATTCTTGATGAGGGCGTGATGTATACGCACCCTGATCTGGCAGCCAACATGTGGTGCAACCCGGGCGAAAGTGTTCAGGGTGCCCAGACAGACGGCGACGGAAACGGTTATGAGGGCGACCTTCATGGCTACAACTTCGTTACTGAGAGCGGCGATATTACCTGGACTGATGCCAATGACACCGGTCATGGTACTCACGTAGCTGGTACCATTGCAGCCGTAAATAATAATGGTATCGGTGTATCTGGTGTTGCCGGTGGTGACGGAACTCCTAACTCTGGTGTCAAGATTATGTCTTGTCAGGTATTCTCCGGTCAGAACAGTGTAACCTTGGCAGGCGAGGCGAGAGCCATCAAGTATGCTGCCGATAATGGTGCAGTCATCCTGCAGTGCAGTTGGGGTTACAACTCTTCAGAGTCTAGTATCATCAACGGTTATACTCCGGGCCCTGCTACCGAGAAGGAATGGGCTGAGACCTATCCACTGGAGAAGGAAGCTCTGGATTACTTCATCAACAATGCCGGTTCGCCTAATGGTGTCATCGACGGTGGTATTCCAGTCTTCGCAGCCGGTAACGAGTATGCTGGCAATCCTGCTTTCCCTGGTGCTTACTCTAAGTGCGTCTGCGTATCTTCATTAGCTGCCGACTTTACTCCAGCCTGCTACACCGATTTCGGTTCGCTCGTAACCCTGAGCGCTCCTGGTGGCGACTTGGAATATTACAGCAAGATTGGCGAGCAGGAAGATGAATACTGGGCAGAGGCCACCGAGCAGAAAGGTGCTGTGCTCTCTACGATGATCAAGAACGGTCAGCCTGCTTACGGCTACATGGAGGGAACCTCTATGGCTTGTCCTCATGTTTCGGGTGTGGCTGCCTTGGGTCTCGCTTATGCTGCCAAGACGAACCGTCATTATCGTGCTGCCGACTTCGTAGCCCTGATGAAGAAATCTGTGAAGGATTTGGATAGTCATTATCAGAATGGTGCAACTAAGACCTACTATATGAACCATACTACCGTAGGTGCTTCGCCAGAGATTGTACAGCTCTCTAAGTACATCGGCAAGATGGGTGCTGGTCTGATTGATGCAGCTCAGCTCTTGAATAACATCACGAACAAGGTATTCAGTTCTGATATGAAGTTGCCTAACGTGTATGTAGGCATCGAGAAGACAGTTTCTCTCAACCTCGCTGCATATTTCGCAGGTCAGACAGGGGGATTTTCTTGCTCTGTAGCGAAGAACGGCGTAGCTTCTGCTTCGGTAGATGGCAAGACGCTCATCGTGAAGGGACTCGCTGCCGGAAGTACATCGCTCACCGTAACAGCTGCCGATGGTACCAGCCAGACCGTAGTTGTGACCGTTAGAAAGAGTGCCGGTAACAATGGTTGGATGTAATATGAAGATATTTGCTTTCCTATCGCTTTTCTTTCTGGCTTTGCCTGTTACGATGAATGCGCAGGAGGAACTGCTGAAGTTTGAGCATCCGCTTATCGATGCAGGTACGATGACCGAGGACGATGCGCCTCGCACCTTCACCTTCGTAGGTAAGAATGTGAGCAAGAAGATACTGCACATCACACAGGTGAGAACCACCTGTGGATGTACCAGTTCTTATGTCAGGGGCGATGTGATGAAGCCTGGCGATACCTGTCAGGTGCAGATCACCTTCACGCCTAACCGCTATCCGGGCACCATCAATACGGGTGCTTATCTCTATCTGAAAGAGGTAGAGGGACAGCCTGCCGTTAAGCTTGCCTTAACGGGAAAGGTACTGCCGGGTGCTGACCAGTGGGCACGCTATCCGCACAAGATGGGCGTACTCAGACTGAAACAGGCGAAGGCAAGTATCACAGAGGTAAAGCCGGGCACAGAGCCTGAGGCACGTATCCTCTGCGGAAACAGCGGCGACAAGCCGCTCCGTATATCCAGCCTCCTTCTTCCTCCTTATGCCCGTCTTACGACAGAGCCTGAGGTGATAGAACCGGGTGATGAGGCTGACCTCGTCATCACCATCATAGCCGATAAGATTCCGGCTACGATGCCCGAATCCTTCACCTTCCCTGTTATTCTGGAGGGCTTGGACGCCCGCCCGTCTGACAGAACGATACAGGTCGTTGTAAAGGTAAAAAGGTAAAAAAGGAAAAAAGTAAAAAAGAAAAAAATACCAAGACAATGAAATATTTGAAAAAACTCTTCACCCTCCTGGTGGTTGCTTTGTTTGCCTGCGGCTTTGCTGCCTGCAGCAGCGATGATGAAGAACCGGAGGAGCCTTCTCTGGAAGTTACGCCTGCCAATCTTCATGGCACATGGAAGTTGGCTGAGTGGAACGGTGAACCTCTTGCTGAGGGCACATACTGCTACATCGTTTTCAATCGCAAGGACCAGACTTTCGAGATGTATCAGAAGTTTGACAGTATGTATGGTCGCCATATCACCGGTTCGTTCGCTATCAAGAACGATCCATACCAGGGCTACATCATCAGCGGAAGCTATGATAATGGTAAGGGCGACTGGAATCAGAGTTATCTCGTAACCCGCCTCCTGGCTTCCGGTTCCATGATATGGACTGCCAAGGACGATGTTACCGACATCAGCCGCTACAAGCGTTGCGATGAGGTACCTGCCGAGATACTCAAGGAATGTAAAGATCTCACTGAAGAATAAAAAAAGAGCGAATTATCTGCAAATTCTGCGGATTATTCGCTCTTTTTTTGTATCTTTGCCCTCAAACTTATCATCGGGTTCAAAGTTTAAGGATATGATATTAACGATTACAGGTTCAGACAGCACCGGAGGCTCTGGTGTACAGGCGGACATCAGGACGATTTCCGAGTTGGGCGGTTATGCTGTTTCGGCGATAACCAGCATCACTGTGCAGAATACGCTCGGTATTCAGGAGTTCTTCGATATTCCTGCCGAGATTGTTTCGGGGCAGATAGAGGCTATCATGAACGATATGCAGCCTGATATAGTGAAGATTGGTATGATACGCAGGGTGGAGACGCTGAATGTGGTCATCGATGCGTTGACCAAATACCGTCCTGCCCATATCATCTATGCCCCTGCCATCTGGTCGAGCCAGGGCGATGCGCTGATGACGGAAGATGTGGTGAGCCAGATCAAATACCGTCTGCTGCCGCTCTGTTCTGTCGTCGTGTCACGCAAGAAGGAGAGCGACATCATTCTGCAGAATTCCAAGCTGCTGAGCCTTGCCGAGAAGCAGGGACTCCGGATCTATCGCCTCGACAATGCCAATTCGCATGGTCTCATCAACCGTTTTTCTTCAGCTCTTGCCGTTTATCTGAATCAGGGCAAGAAGATGGAGGAGGCGTTGGCGATGGCGCAGGATTTCATCAATGTAGAACTCGTGCGCCAGAGCAATCTGCAGGGCAGAAGTTCCGAGCTTTACAACCAGTTTATCTCGCAGGTTAATAACTTCTGCCGCACTTATAGCGATGTTCATTTCTATGCCGACCAGTTGAATGTGAGTGGCCGTTATCTGGCTCAGGTTACCCGCCGCATCTCCGGCAAGACGCCGAAGGCAATCATCGATGAATACATCGTGAAGGAGATAGAGCGCGAGCTTTCTACCACCACGCATACGGTTCAGGAAATAGCCAATACCTTCGGTTTCTCCTCGCAGGCTCATCTCACCAAGTTCTTCAAGAAGATGAGAGGGGTAACGCCTTCTGCTTTCAGACAACCAAAACCTGTTGATTGAAATGAGTCCGGCCAACTGAGGAAACGAAATACGGCCAACTGAGGAAATGAAATACGGCCAACTGAGGAAATGCCGAAAAAAAGTAGTATCTTTGCACACGTAATCAAATATTTGAAAATATGGAATACAAATATAGACTCGCAGACCAAATGCTGGCAAAGAAACTGAAAGATTAAAATAAGGTTCATTTTACTTCTTGCCTGGTAACGGTACTAAGTTGCATCAGCGTAGTGTATGAACGAAGAAAAGTTAAAGTAATTAAGTTAAAATAGAAACACGGACAAATTGAATTTGTCCGGCTCTTTTGTCCGGTCGCTTGTAAAGGGTTAAATATTAGTAACTTATAAGCTACCGGACAATTTGTCCGGACAAATTCAATTTGTCCGTGTTATTTGTTTGACTAGCATGTGTGTTGCCTAATGGGTGCAAGTCCCTAACGA
>JABLTM010051905.1_pt1 | contig 40913 bp, 45 predicted proteins | sample 7160121 | NCBI WGS metagenome assembly JABLTM01 (sample SAMN14651224, study PRJNA627086) | human gut metagenome | isolation source: feces | host: Homo sapiens
GAATAATGATAACTATAGCAGCATATCAGATTATTTTGAATTTTTTTCAGCAAGCCAAATATTGAAAAATCAAGGATTAAGTGACGATGAAGTAGATAATGGTATTGTGGGAAAAGGATTGGATGGAGGATGCGATTCGATTTATTTATTTTTAAATAATTTACTTATTACGCCAGATGTTGTTGAACATATATCTGCGCCAAAAGATTCCATTTTGGAAATGATAATTATCCAGTCAAAGAAGACCACATCATTTGGAGAAGATGCTGTGATGAAGTGGAAGACCATCTCTGGCAATCTTCTGGATTTATCAAAAACAACAACTGATTTTACGGCAAGGTATAACGCCGATGTTCTCGAAGCATTTACTACGTTTAGAGATACATATACACGTTTGATAACCAGCAGGGTAAAGTTGAAATTTAGATTTTACTATGCGACATTAGCATCAGAATTACATCCTAATGTAATTAAGCAGGCCGAAGAACTGAAAGAGACCATAAAAGGATTATTTCCGAATGCAGTTGTTGAGGTAACTTTTGTTGATTCTGATGCTCTGTTTGATATGTATAATGCGGTGATAGAAAATAGAGTGAATCTTAAATTTGCGGATATCCCAATTTCGCCAAATCAAAAAAATTATATTGCGTTAGTTGATTTGAAAAGCTATTTTAACTTTATAGTAAATGATGAAGGCGATGTGAGAAAGAGTTTTTTCGATTCTAATGTGCGTGATTATCAAGGGAAAAATAATGTAAACAGTAGTATATCTGAAACATTGCATAGAGCCGATGATAATGATTTTTGGTGGTTAAATAATGGAGTTACAGTACTGGCAACTGAAGCTACATTGGTAAATAACAGAGAGTTACAAATTGTTAATCCTGAAATTGTTAATGGATTACAAACTTCAATGGAGATATATAATTATTTTTCTGAAAATAGAGAAGCACTAGAGTCAGAAAAACGTTCCATATTGCTAAGGATAATTGTTCCTGATAATGAGGAATCAAGAGATCAAATTATCTTTGCTACAAATAATCAGACCAATATTCCAAAAGCAACATTGCGTGTGACTGATCCTATACATCTTCAAATTGAAATGTATTTTAAGAGTAGAGGATTATTTTACGATAGGAGAAAAAATTATTATAAAAATCAGGGACGTAAGCCTGCGGAGATTGTTGGAGTATCTTTTCTTGCACAATGCCTTATTACAATTTTCCTAAAAAAGCCAGACTATGCACGAGCAAGACCATCAACATTGCTGAATGACGAAAAAACATACAACGAGTTATACGAAAAGAATAATGATCTAGAGGTATTTTATAGAGTAGCTTTACTAGGTAAAAAAATTCAGAAAAACGTAAGAAGCGGTTCTGATTATTCTTCAGCAGAAAAAAGTGATATTTTATATTATGTACTGTATGCAGTTATTGCAGATGTATTGGGTAAGAAAAATATTACTCCTGCTGACATTAAGAACTTGGATATGGATTCTGTAACGGATACCTTAATTGAAGATATTCGAAATAGGGTATATGAAATATATAAACAGCATGGAGGAAATGGACGTGTAGCCAAAAGTGCAGAATTTATACAGTATATAGATAATATGTTAGATGAATAAAGCGCATAAAGCCCTCCCGGCCATCATGGTCAGGAGGGCTTTATGCGTCTATAGACTTATACATCAACATCAATGCTAACACCGGATTTCAGTTCAATGGTGATGTGATCATCCCAAATGGTTATCTGTTTGATCCAGCGTCGCACCAGTGATTCGTCGAATTCGGTGAGGTGGGTAGTCTGCTATGCGATATAATCCTGTAGGTCATTGATCCGCTTTATCTGTTCATCTCTTGCGGCAGTGTCTACGGTGGTGGTTTGTTGGTGGAGTTCTCGAAGCCTGAATATTTCATCGGCAATTTCGTCATAGGCTTCTTTGCTCTGGACTTTCTAGATCAGCTCTTGCTACAGGGCCATCAGCTTCTCATCGATATTCTCGACAGAGGTGACCTGCGAAGCTCAAATGATGGAAGCAATGTTTAGCTGTAGTTGTGCTTGATAGCTACTTTTGTCTCCAAGAATCTGGTTAATTGCCTTGACGACAGTATCCTGAAGGGTCAGCTCGTTGATGGTTCTCGCATGGCATTCCAATCCGGTAGATTCCAGCCTGCTGATGCAGCGCCAAATGATAGATTTAACTTCGCGATTGTTCCAGTGGAGCCTTCGGAACATTTCACCACATTCTCTGCAGATGACGATTTGGGAGAAGCAGTGATTGCAACTATAACTACATTTCTTGCTGTTGGCACTAGTTTTGACTACTCGTCTGCGGACCGATTCTTCTTGAACCTGTAAGTAGATGTCCTTCGGAATAATAGCCTCGTGGTTACCTTCTACATAGTATTGAGGTACAAGCCTGTTGTTACTGATTGACATGTCAGGTTTCTCCTTTCTGGATGGACATGAAAAGGACGTCCATCTCTAATATCCACTGGAGATGAACGTCCCATTTTGACGAAAAACGGAAATGAAAATTTCTATCTCCACTATTAAATGGAGATGAGTTTGCCGTTTGGTCGAAAAAATCTAGTCTTTTTTATAAAAAGGTGTTGTATAGCCATCGGCTCTTAAAAGCAGTCCCTTGGCCCCAGGTGGTGTGCGGCTCATTTGCTCACAAACTGCATCCAATGACATACTGGGATTCGTTTCGATGATAACTTCATCGTGAATATGCATGACGATAGAACAGCAGCGGAGTGTCTGCATAGCAAAGAATATCACGGGCAGTTGCCTGTACGATGTTTTCAACAAATTTCGGACCGTAGGGATCGAGTCGTTCCCACTTCTTGGTGCCGCTGATGCCTTCATAGGTGATACATTGGCCACCGAACTTATTGGTTCTAAGCTTCGGTTTTACATACGCCAATTTTCTTCCTGATGGGAGAGTAATAAAGAGCATGTCACTCCTGCAGGAGCATGTCAGTCCATATTCAGAAGTTGTGTGCTTGAACTTTATGGCTTCCATGACAGCATGATCAACATCCCACCAGAATTTCACGATGTTCGGATTAGACTGTTTCCATGCATCTACCAGCGGATGGAGCTCTTCTCCGGTGAGCTCCATATCCAGAGCGCCCATCGCTTTCAAGACTCCGACTGAACCTCCATAGCCAAGGGCAAGTTCTGCAATCTTGCCTTTTTGACGGAGGTGGCCATTGATACCGTGTTTTTCAACAGGAATTTTGAGTAGATATCTCCGCCTTTGGCACAGACATCTTGACGCCATTTTTCACCGACAAACCATGCAATGACACGGGCCTCAATAGCAGAAAAGTCAGCCACCAAAATTGTGCATATTCTCTGGGAATAAAAGCAGTACGAATGAGCTGGGAAAGAGTATCTGGCACGTCTTCGTAGAGAAGTTCCACAGCTTCAAAGTCACACTGGAGAGCGCGCTTGCGCAAGGTCTGATAGATGGTTTTGCGGTAGGTTCTGTAGCTGAATATTACGACCGGAGAATTTGCCGGTTCGATTGGCTCCATAAAATTGAAACATGTCACGGGCGCGACCATCGGCACAGACAGTCATTTCCATCGCCTGATATTTACGGACGGACGACTTAGCCAGCTGCTGCCTTAAAGTAAGAACCTGCGAGAGCTTCGGAGAAGCAGATTTTAAGAGTTCTGCAACAGTTTTCTTGCCAAAGGTATCTGTCTGCAATCCATTATCTGAAAGCCATGCTTTCATTTGTTGGATAGAATTTGGATTTTCTAGCTGTATGATTCCCTTCATCGTATCGATCAGTTGTGTTCTGGAGCGAGTATCCATTTCGATGGCAGTAGCAACAAGTTCCATGTCTAAGCGTATACCACGGTCATTGATTTCTTGGCCTTGGTGGTATTCATCCCAGACTTGATCTGGGACGGGAAATTTTGAGAGACTCTGCTGAATGCCTACTTGATGACAAATTCATCTTCCCGGGCAAGAAGGACTTCTTTGGGAATCTGTTCTCCGCAAGTAAGGTCAATCACCTGAACGGGCTGATTGTCTGTGCTATAGGCAAAGAGTAAGATTTCAAAATTGGGAGACTCCACATAACGATAGACGCCTGTTTTCTGAAGAGGCATATCACTGTAGGTCTCAATATCAATGCTAAGTGTTTTCATGAGATTGTCCTTTCTACAAAACAGGCAGCAGAGAAATCCCTGCCGCCTGTCGTGTTACTGTTTATCTTTATAAGATTTATATTTATGGATGTCACGGCGGATGTGGTATACCGCATAGCGGATAAGATAGAGAATGATTTTCCCTACGTTATAAATTATGAAGCCATATACCGCTGCAAAAAAGGTGTATGCGATGACGTTAGCGATAAATAGATTTAAGATTTCTGCAAATTCATTCATAGATTGTCTCCTTTTGTCGAAAGACGTGCTGGCGGCAGCAAAACCACCGCCAGCAGGTTGATAGATTACTTAAAATCTTTCATGCGTTTTTCATGGTATTCGAGATCGTGCTTGTCCTTTTCCTGTTCACACTTTTTGTATTTGTGGTCATTGATGATACTCTGAATCATAGAGACTGCAGTAGTAAGGCCAACACACGCGAAGCAGCCGATACAGATGTTTATAAGAATTGTGCTAATCATAATTGTCACCTCCGTTAGTCAAGAAAATTATCGTCGCCATCAGTTGCAAGGTCAGATTCAGCAGAAGCCTTACCACCAAGAGGCTCGCCATCACGAATCTTCTGTAGATTGTTAAGACCGCAGGCGATGCCCTTGAGCTTGGATTCACCTTCACGATATGCAGCCTCGATAGCAGCTTTAATCTTTGCGACAGTCTTGGTGTCAGATTTTGGGATGATCAGGCTGACACTATACTTCGGAGTGCCACCGTTGATGGATTTTGGTTCCCAGACGTTGGCGTGGCGCCAGCGTGTGTTAGGACCAGTGATAACCTTCATGGGATTTGTCATTTTTGCATTTTTACTCATTGTCATATTCCTCCATAAAATCATTTTTTGCTGCGTTCATTGCTGGGCGTTTATCGCTCTCCGGCACGAGAGTAGGTTTGCTTTGTGACTTTTCGATATAGGCTGCAAGGAGCTCTTCGAAGCGAGACTTACCGAGCAGCTTTTGCATGGCTGTGATACCAAGTAGCTTCTTTTCATAAGGGTAAAACCAGCAGCTTCGACAGTCTTCGTTGGTATATTTGTGGTTGGAGCGACCCTCGACCAGTTTCCAGCCAGTCCGCTCTTTACCGCTGATTGCCTGCTGGAGCGTATGCTCCTTGATGTCGTTGGCCCAAGAGACCAGTTTGTTAACATGGGAAAGAATGCCTTCGATTTCCGAATCTTCCAACAGGGAGTGGCAGTTTGAAATCGTGCCGTGCGAGTAAAAGATTGGTTTCCGCTCTGGCCCTGCATTCATGCATTGCCTTGCAGAATCTGCATCATTCACCGCACAGGAAATTTCCATCACCGGCAAAGGCTAAGTCAACAGTAGGTTTCAGAAGTTCATCGGCCCACAGATACAGTTTATCCTTACTGACTTCATAGGTAGAAACGTTCTGACGTCTTGGCTGGTAGATAGTCATGCTGACTGAATCAATGTCGTAAATATCATCAAAGAGTTCCAGTGCGCCAAGGGCGTAGCACTTCATCTGCAGATTGTCCTTAGTGGATACGAGAATTCCAAGACCATGTTTGTAGGCGATCACTTGCATGGTACCGTCACTGATGAGAATGGCATCCGAGGTTCCAAAGCCTTGTTCCACCCAGCGAGAGAAGTTCACTCGCTGTTCAATCAGAATAACAGGGTTGGAGCAGGTCTGCTTGGCCTCTTCCAAAAGCTCCATGATGAAACAGGCATACCCGGTAGCACAGTTATCCATTTCAGCGTTATACCAGTCGAGATTCTTGGTAGGATCTGTAGCTTTCATACCGAGTGCTTTGTTTCGCCTTACACTACTCAATGGAGGTGAGATGGCCGTTTGGCCGAAAAATAGAAAAACTTTTTTGAAAAGAAAAATCGTCCCCTGAAGAATCAGAGGACGACTGTTCTAATCAAATGTAGTCTTTAAGCTCGGAGCGGAGCTTCTTGAACAGTTTGTCCCTACGATATACGAATGTATTACGAGAGAGGCCCATTTCCTTGCCGCAGTCACGCTCTGATTTTCCTTCCATAATAAGCTGGCAGATAAGACGGCCTTCTGGGTCCAGCTCATTCAGCTTTGTATAGAGAGCGTGAAGAAGTTCTGCATCCTCTAATACTTCAGCGATAGTTGTAGATTCATCCAGAACATCGTCGAGCCAGCTCTTTTCGTTTCCGTCACCGTCACTTACGGTATTGTCGAGAGAAAGCTGATCGCCAGCCTTGGCATAAGGGCAGGTTAAGCAATCCATGTCGCATAAGTAGCGCTTGCTTGCAGGGCAGACACAACGGCCATGTTCCTGATGTCGCTTGCGATAGGTGTTGATGTCACGATAGTAATTCGTGTAGAACTCCTTGGTTACATCCACCCAGCTCTTGGATTCCTTAATGTAGATACGATACGTTTGACTTTGATTTACTTTGTTTGCCATTTGATTTTCTCCTTTCGGCATTTGAACCGAAGCAGAGATAACCGATATGGCTGCTGGTATTTTTCATAAGATGGTCACCTCATGCGGATAACTCCGCTTCTTTCCGGTGACCAGCCGTTCGTAAGCTGGCACTCTATTGATATGTTCTCTTGTGCATCAACTACGAACACACCACGTGGCCACGAAGATGGTGAGTTGATGAACAAGTCAGACTGGTTAACGTCTTGTCCGAGACGAGTTTCTAATAACTATCTTAAATATGCCAGATTTCAAAATAAAAACCTCAGACATGCCTATGTCCGTTTTTAGGAGTAATGAGATGATTGATGGAACGGATAATGATTGAAAATCTTGGATTTACAAAAGAAAAGACCGGACATATACATGTCCGGCTACCAAAAAAAATATGAACGAATAGTAAATTTTCTGAGAAAAATACTAACAAATATAAGCAAATAACAAGAAACTACTTGTTTTTGCTGGCAAAAATGACTATAATATTATTGGATAATTGTATCTATACGTAACTTCGAGAGGTGAAATATGGAAGATAAGTTGAATGATAAATGGATAAACATTGAAGAAGCTGCTGAATACCTAGGTATCAAGCCAGTAACGCTCCGAGGATGGATACGTAATGATAAAGAAATACCAGCACACAAAATCGGGAAGCAATGGAAGTTTAAATGTTCTGAACTTGATGTGTGGGTTAAAAGTGGAAAAAGCGCTATCGAGTAATTGATACAGTAAATAAATGACAAGGAGATTCTGGCAATGGCAGTAAAGAAAACAGAGCTATACAGCTCCCTTTGGGCGAGCTGTGACAAACTTCGTGGAGGTATGGATTCCTCAGAGTATAAGGATTATATTCTAACACTTTTGTTCATGAAGTATGTCACTGATAAATTTAAAAATAAAGGAGCCTATGAAGATATTAAGGTCTTTGATAAGGCACATGATAAAGATCCAGATCCGGAGAAGCGGACGGGCTGCTCTTTTGACGATTTTATTGCTCTGAAGGGAAAAAAGAACATTGGCGAGGGCATGGATAAAATCATAGCTCGCCTTGCTGATGAGAATACTGACCTGAAGGGTGTTATTGATATTGCCCATTTCAATGATGAGAAGAAGTTGGGAAGCGGTAAGGAAATGGTTGATAAATTGACTGATCTTATTTCTATTTTCCAGCGTCCGGAACTTGACTTTTCTCGAAACAAGGCAGAAGGCGATGATATCATCGGTGATGCATACGAGTTCCTGATGCGTAAATTCGCTACGGAAAGCGGAAAAAGTAAAGGACAATTCTATACGCCTGCGGAGGTATCCAGAATTCTTGCTAATGTTGTAGGGATTAACCGTTGTACTAATAGTAGCGCTACGGTTTGTGATCCGGCCTGTGGTAGTGGTAGTTTGTTAATCCGAGCTATCGATGCAGCGCCATTTCCAATTATGGGTTATGGCCAGGAGAAAGAAAGCACAACAGCCGGTCTTGCTAAGATGAATGCTGTTCTGCACCGTAAGGCTGAAATTACCATCAGGAGTGGTAATACATTCTCGAATCCGCAGTACATGGATAAATCAGATACCTCCGTACTTGAGCGGTTTGATTACATAGTGGCCAATCCGCCTTTTTCCATGAAAAACTGGCGCGATGGAATTGCCGGTAAAGAATATGGTCGGTTTGAGGGCTATGGGGATATGCCTCCGGAAAAGAATGGAGACTATGCTTGGCTTATGCATATTCTTAAAACTCTAAAGTCAAATGGTAAGGCTGCGGTTATTTTGCCTCATGGAGTCCTCTTTCGTGGAAACGCAGAGGCTACCATCAGAGAGACTATTATAAAGAAACATTGGATCAAGGGCATCATTAGCCTTCCGGCAAACTTGTTTTATGGCACTGGAATAGCTGCATGTGTACTCGTGATTGACAAAGAAGGTGCTGCAAACCGGCAGGGCATCTTTATGATTGATGCTAGCCGTGGGTATGTTAAGGACGGCAATAAGAATCGTCTGAGAGAACGCGATATCTATAGAATCATTACTACATTTAATGAGCAGATTACTACAGATCCTAAGTATGCGCGTTTCGTACCTAATGATGAAATTGAAAAGAAAAATGAGTATAACCTGAACATCACCCGATATATTGATTCCACAGATCCGGAGGATATTCAGGATATTTATGCTCATATTCATGGAGGCATTCCTGCGATTGACATCGATGGTTTATCTAAATACTGGAAGGTATTTCCTTCGCTGAAATCTGAGCTGCTGTCAGCTATTAGCGAAAAATACTATAGCTTGAATGTTGAGCACAAAAGTATTCGACAAACGATATATAAAAACGCTGAGTTTTCAGAGTATGGTGAAAAACTCGACGAGGCATTTACTGCATGGAAGGCAAAAGAATATCCGGTTCTTTCAACTCTTAATGAAGATGTGTCTGCAAGGGAGCTGATTGTAAGCCTTGCTGAGGATATCATTGCCGAGTTTGAACACCTGACACTGATTGACAAATATGATGTATATCAGGTATTGCTGGCCTATTGGAATGAGGTCATGAACGATGATGTGTCACTTATCATAAGCGAACCGGATGGCTATACCAATGCCAGAGCGACAGACAATATCGAGGAAGAAATTACGCAGGGAAAGAATAAAGGTGAAATGAAGGTCACCGGATGGGAAGGTCGTTTGATCCCGAAATCTATCGTAATAGATGCCTTTTTCCGTGAAGAAAAGAATGCCATAGAAGAAGCCGAGACCATTGTTGCGGAGACGGAAGCTCAGCTTTCTGATCTGATTGAGAGTGCGGACGAAGAATCTGCTCTTGCTGATGTGGCTGAGAACGGAAAAGTTAAAGCAAAGGATATCGAAGTCAAAATAGTTGAGCTGACAAGCACGATTGAAACAGAGGAAACCATAGAGCTGGAAATGATCCGCACGGATCTCCAGCTTGTTAATACGAAGAAGCGGCTGGAAGCATATCTTGTGGGGCATCCGCTTTGCAAGAATGCAGTCAACGAAAATGGAAAAATCACAAAGAACTCTATTGACTATCGGTTACGTATTATTCGCACAGAAGAATGTGTACCAGAGAGCCTGCAGGATGATGTAAAGCAGTTGAAGGCAGCTTTAGACCTTTGCGGCAAGGTATCTGATTATAATAAGGTTGTTAAAGATTTAAACAAGGCTCTGGATGAAAAGTGTCGGGCAAGATATGAAAGTTTTACAGATGATGAAATATTAGATTTGCTTGTGAGCAAGAAGTGGTTTGATAGCATTTTCTCTGGTATTAGCAATTTGTATGCTGAGATTTCACATCGCTTGACGAATAGGATTATTGAACTTGCTGAGCGATATGAGGATACACTTCCGGAGCTTGATAAAGCCACTACTGAATATGAGGCAAAAGTGAAGTCTCATCTTGAAAGGATGGGATTCAAATGGTAAATGCAATTTTAAAAACATATATTCCTGATGATTGGAGTGTAATCACGTTAGGAAATTATGCGCAGATTTTTAGAGGCGGCTCACCAAGACCCATTCAAGCATTTTTGACGACAAGTGATCAAGGTATTAATTGGATAAAAATTGGCGACGTAGGTGAGGAAGATAAATTCATAAAATTAACTGAAGAAAAAATCGTACCAGAGGGAGTTCCACGTTCTAGAATGGTATTCAGAGGTGATCTTATTCTCTCTAATTCGATGAGCTATGGACGTCCATATATCATGAATATCGAGGGTTGCATTCATGATGGTTGGCTCGTCATTCAAAAATATGACAGAGTCTTTGACAGAGACTATTTGTATTATGCGCTTAGTTCAGGTTTGACAATGAAACAGTATGTTGCAATGGCAGCTGGGAGCAGTGTTCAGAATCTAAATAAGGAGAAAGTTTCAAAGGTAGCTCTACCTTGTCCAAGAATATCTGAACAAAAATCAATAGCAGAAGTTTTATCTGATATAGATACATTAATTATAGATTTGAAAAAACTTATTCGTAAGAAAAAGGATATCCGTCAAGGAACAATGCAAATGCTTGTAACTGGAAAGAAACGATTAAGTGGATTTGATGGCGACTGGAGAGTGACGACTTTAGATAAGCTCTGCTATATAGTAACAAAGCAAACAGGATTTGATTATAGCGCAGAGATTAAGCCGTCGCTTGTAACTACACCACAAATTGGAGCCATCCCATTCATTCAAAATAAGGACTTTGAGGCATTTGATATCAATTACAATACAGACTTTTTCATTCCCTATGATGTGGCAGAAAAGTATCCCAGAATTCTTCTGGATGAGGTTTGTTTATTAATATCAATTTCAGGGCGCATAGGAAATGTCGCAGTCTTTGATAATGAGCAGACTTCATTTGCTGGAGGAGCGGTTGGTATTGCAAAATTGTATGAGCCTGAGTTGGCAAGTTGGTGCATGCTGTATTTGTCTGGCAAGGACGGACAAGAGCAGATTTTCTCCAATGAAAAAGTTGGAGCACAGCATAATTTAACAGTAGCCGATGTTCGAAAACTTGAAATTAAGATACCGGCAAAGCTCGAAAGAGAAGCTATCATCAAAGTTTTAACAGATATGAATGATGAAATAGAAGTCCTTGAAGAAAAATTAGATAAGTATCAAAAAATCAAACAAGGTATGATGGAAGAATTGCTGACCGGCAAGGTCAGATTAGTGTAAGGAGGTGCCTGTCAGATGAGCATTGGCGATGCCGAAAGTAAAACACAGGAAAGAGTGATCCGTTTCTTTAAAGATCCGGAGATCTTGGGCTATCAATATATTGGTAACCTGTCAGATTATCAGAATAAGAACATCAATGAAGATCGTCTGCGCCGGTACCTTCGACTGAAGGGCTATGCAGACAAGCTGATTGATGCTGCTGTTATGCAACTTCAGCAGGAAGCCGGGAATCTTTCGCGTGGAATTTATGATGCTAATAAGACTGTGTACTCACGTTTGAAGTACGGCATTCCAGTTAGCGAGAGTCCAGAAAAACCTCCGGTGACAGTGGAGCTCATTGATGAGGCTAATCCATTGAATAATGACTTTGCCATCGCTGAGGAAGTGACGGTCGTTGAGCAGTCGGAAAAGAGGCCGGATCTTGTCATTTATTTGAATGGTATAGCAGTGGCAGTTATTGAGCTGAAACGAAGCGGCGTCTCTGTATCAGAGGGCATTCGCCAGAATCTGACAAACCAAAGGAATTCATTCATACAGAGCTTCTTTACCACGATGCAGTTCTGCATGGCAGGAAACGAATCGGAAGGACTGCGCTATGGAACACTCCTAACTGGGGAAAAGTTCTACATGGAGTGGAAAGATGATGGCTTTAAAGAGCATGAGGATGAGCGTGATCCGGTGGATGTTCGCATCAGTAAAACATGTGCAGGTATCGAGAATAAACTTCTTAGACAGATATATGCCATGTTTGATAAGGAACGTTTTATTGATCTTATCATGAATTTTGTCGTTTTCGATAAAGGCATCAAAAAGGTGTGCCGCTACAATCAGTATTTCGGTATCAAGCGCACACAGCAAAGGCTCAATAATCTGAGGCCGGAACTTCATGATCCTAATAGGGATCCGAACAAGCCGCTGGGCGGCATTTTGTGGCATACGCAAGGCTCGGGCAAGACCTTGACGATGGTATGGCTTGCTAAGTGGATTCTGACACATTGGGCGGAGCTTAATGCTCGTGTCCTTATCGTGACAGACCGAGATGAACTAGATGAGCAGATAGAAAAAACATTTACTGGGGTGGATGAGAATATCGTTCGAACTAAGAGTGGTAAGGACTTGCTGAATCGCCTGAATGTATATGACGATTCGCTGATCTGCTCTCTAGTACATAAGTTTGGCCGTCGTGGTGGAGAAGCGACAGAAAATGACTACGATAAGTATATTGAAGAGCTGAAAGTATCCCTTCCTTCTGATTTCGAGGCAAAGGGAAATCTTGTGGTGTTTGTTGATGAATGCCACAGAACGCAGTCGGGTAAGCTTCATACGGCAATGAAAGTCATCATGCCTAATGCAGTATTTATCGGCTTTACCGGTACTCCGCTACTCAAAAGGGACAAAAAAATCAGTATTGAAGTTTTCAGTACATATATCCACGCTTACAAGTATAACGAAGGCGTAGCCGATGGTGTTGTTCTGGATCTGCGTTATGAATATCGAGACGTGCCGCAGGATCTGTCATCACAGGATCGTGTTGACCAGTGGTTTGATGTAAAAACCAGAGGACTTTCCTCCCGCGCGAAGGCGAAGCTGAAAGAAAAATGGGGCACGATGCAGAAGGTATATAGCTCACGCTCTCGTCTAGAAAAGGTAGCATGGGACATCATTCAAGATTTTAGTATGAAACCTCGTTTGATGGATGGAAATGGTAATGCAATACTTGTGGCTGATGGCATTCCAACGGCCTGTAAGTATTATGAGATTTTCCAGCAGATGGGTTTTAAGAAGTGTGCTATTATATCTTCTTATACTCCTAACAAGGGGGAATTGAGAACTGACACTGTCAGCGATGAAGATGATACTGAAACTTTTCTTAAATACGAGACCTATTTGAAAATGCTTGGTCTTGATCCGCCTGATCTTCCGAATGCGGGATCAATTCAGGCTAAGGTGGAAGAATTTGAAAAGGAAGCAAAGCGCAAATTCGTAGAAGAACCTGCAAATATGAAGCTCCTTATTGTTGTAGACAAGCTTCTCACCGGGTTTGATGCACCTCCATGCACCTATCTCTATATTGACAAAAAAATGCAAGATCACGGTCTGTTTCAGGCGATATGTCGTGTTAATCGACTTGACGATGATAGTAAGGATTTCGGCTATATCGTAGATTATAAGCAGCTGTTTGGTCAGCTTCAAACGGCAATGAAAGACTACACTTCCGGCGCTTTTGAAGGATATGATCCGGATGATGTAAAAGGGCTTGTTAAGGATCGCCATGATGCTACAGTATCTTATTTTGAAGAAGTGTACGATGCGGTTGCGGAACTTTGTGAAGGTGTCGAGGAGCCTCGTGGTGAGATTCAATACATCCATTATTTTTGTGGTGTTTCCGGTCAATCGGAAGAGAGTGACGAGATATATGCTCGTCTACGAGAAAAGCTGTACAGGTTGATCAGTAGTCTTGTTAGGGCATTTGCAGAAGCAAAGCCCTATCTGGTTGATGATATTTCATCCGGAAAGCTAGTTGAGTATGACAAAAAAGTTACTTTTTACATTGAATTGAAAAAGACCATAGGCACTGCCAGCGGTGATTTTCTTGACCTAAAAGCTTATGAACCTGATATGCGGAAGATGATCGATAACTACATCACGGCAGCAGATGCAGAGAAGATTGGCGATTTTGATGATCTTACGCTACTGGATTTCGTAACAAAGCAAGGCGAAACACTTACTGGTGAAGGTGATAGAGGCCACAAGGAAAGTGCAGCAGAGGCTATCGAGAATAACATTCGTAAGAAGGTTATCGAAAAGGTTACTGTCAATCCGCGATACTACGCAAAAATGTCAGAAATCCTTGATAAGCTCATCGAAGAACGTAAGCAGGGAGTTCTTGACTACGCTGAGATGCTTGAGAAATATATAAAGCTGGCCAAGGACGTTGATTGCCCGGAGGATAACGATAAATATCCGGAAAGCATCCGTAAGAGCAAGGCACTCATGGCTATTTATGACAATATTGGAGAGGACGAGAAACTTGCTCTTCGAATTCACAAGGCCGTGAAAAAGCAAGCATTGTCTGGCTTCAGGGATAATCAGGTAGTTGTCAGGAGAATAAAAAAGGCTCTTTTTGAAATTTTAGGTGATGACTCTGAGGTGGAACGTATCTATAAGATCATTGAGAAGCAGGAGGAGTATTAATGCGCATTGTCATTTCAGGGATTCCGATTGATGTGCAAAAAAAGAATATAAAGAATATGCACCTTCAGGTGAAACCACCGGATGGACATGTGGTAATTTCTGCGCCTTTATCTGTTGATGATAAAGCAATAGAAGCTTATGCCAGAACTCAGCTTAGTTTTATCAAAAGGTCCATCGCTCAATTTCAGGATCAGCCAAGGGCATCAAAACGACAGTATGTTTCGGGTGAGACAATGTATATATGGGGAAAGCAGTACTTTCTTGTTTTCAAGCCGGACAATCAGAAAAACAGCCTTGAGATTCAGAATCAGGACATTATACTGTCTATGAGTGCAAAGAGTACCGTGAAACAGCGAGACGCTTATGTGAAAGAGGAATATCGGAAGATACTGAAGAAAGAAATAGAAAAACGTCTGCCTAAGTGGGAGGTACAGACGGGACTTAAATGTAATTCTTGGCAAACGAAGTATATGGTCACAAAATGGGGTGTTTGCAACACAGATAAAAAAAAGCTGTGGTTCAACTTGCAGCTTGTCCAGAAGCCATATGCGTGCCTGGATTATATTATTTTACATGAACTGACGCACTTACTTACCAGAAAACACGATGCTACATTTATTGCGCATATGGATAGATATATGCCAAATTGGCGGGAGGTTCGTAAGGAACTTAACGATAGCAGATTGGATTACTATGAAGCTCAGGATGAGAGTCCTTTGCAAAAATTGATCGACCAAAGAAGATATGATGAGATAAAAGACGCTGTTCTTGATTATATGACGGAAAAAGTGAAAGAGAATAAAGCTACACTATCAGACATTGAAATCCAAAATGTAGTCCATATTGAACAGGTAGATGATGGTGCGATTAGCTTTTCTGTAATCGTTAGTTGTGATATCGAACATTCTATATCTTCAACGGGCAGGGTTTCGTTTACTGAAAAATGGATTGATGTAAGGTGTAAAGTTCTTTTAGGCGTGGAACTAACAGATTTTGAAATTATAAATATTAATGAATGTAAGCAACAGGAAGATTCAGATAATGACAAGTATTCCGGTGAATTGGTACCGATTATTGCAAGAGATGCTTTTGAAAATGAAGCTACAAAATTTCTGGAGAAATATTATCCTTTGGCTTTACAGGAACCGGTAGCTGTTCCTATTAGAAAAATTGCAGATGATATGGGTCTTTCGATTATAGAAGATTCGTTGCTTTCATCAGAACTTGATATTTTTGGTTTGGTTGTTTTTGAAGACGGCAATATTAAGGATAAAAACAAGAATATTGTTATCAGAAATGCCAAACGTGGAACAGTTTTGATAGATCCTCGTGTATATTATGAACGAACATTAGGTACTGTGAACTTTACCATTGCGCATGAGTGCTTCCATTGGTATAGGCATCAACCGTATCATGCTTTGATGAAGATGCTTGGAGCAAATGATGAATTAGGGAAAATAATACAGTGTTCTATAGGTAGCAATGAAAAAGATTCAGAAAAGTGGAAGGCTGTGGATTGGATGGAGTGGCAAGCTAATGGAGTTGCTCCACATATCTTGATGCCAACAAATACAGCAAAAATAAAAATTTCAGAACTCGTAGAAAAATACCATATTCATTTTGATGGTACGGATGGTTATCAAATCGAGGAAATGATTTCAGAATTAGCTGATTTCTATGGATTATCAAAACAGGCAGTTAAGATTCGAATAAGAGAAATGGGCTTTGCAAAAGTTGATGGTACATTTACATATGTTAATGGACAATATGTTACTCCATTTTCATTTGATGCATCAGCCTTGACGGATAATCAATCGTTCACAATATCTTCAGCTGATTTATTTAAGGCGTATTGTTTAAATAAAGACTTTAGAAAAGCCATTGATACAGGAAAGTTTGTTTATGTTGAGGGCCATGTTTGCTTTGATGATGAGAAGTATATCATACATTCAGAGGGGCGAGTAAAACTTACACAGTATGCTTTATCTCACATGGATGAATGCTGTCTTGCTTTTGATAAGGGATATAGTTATCAGTCGAAGTATCAGGGACAAAAATACTATGTCCAAATGATGTACAAGATGCCGAGTCAGGTGGCAGCACAAGAATACTCATTTGAGATGAATGCTCACAACAGAACATTGTTATCTCAAATCCAGAGAGCAAGTCGAAGCGCTGATGCAATGAGATTATATCCGGGAGCCTTCTCTGAAACATTGGTACAGCTTATGAAAGAGAAAAAGCTTTCTAATAAGAAACTAGCAGATGCCTCATTGGTGGGTGAACGTACAATACAGAGATTAAGAAATGAGGAAGAATATCCCACAACAGTTCAAACGGTTTTGGGATTGTGTTACGGATTACAGCTTTCAGTGCCTGAAGCAGAAATGTTAGTTGGGAAAACCGATTTCAATATAAAGCCAACTAATCCACAAAATAATGCTTATAGATGCGTATTAAGCTCATGTGCCGAGAATAGCATATATGAGGTTAATGAGATGTTAGAATCTTGTGGATTTGAGCCACTTGGTAGTTCAAAAATGGGATAATGCATAAGGAGGTACTTTATTAAATGCAATACGATTGGATAGATTTTTACACAGAGTTTGCTACTAAACTTCTTCCTTTTAAAACTGATAGAAAGACCCTTATTCAGAAAATATATGCGGTGTATGACGCAGCTGGAATTAGTGTTCCGAAACTTGAAAGTGGCGATGAGATTATTGATGTTGATCCGTTCACCATCTTTGGCACATTCAACAAGGGAATAACAAATGCTAATAGAATTGCTATTCTTAATGGGATAGCATCAGAGTTTGGGATTGCTACAAATGTTCCGAGCAATTTTGATGGAATTCCGGTTCTCAATAATCTGAAAGCAACATTCTATGGATTTAAAGATGATAGAAAAGCAGGTGATATTGATAATCTGTGGAGATTGTTTGAAACTGCTCTTGTACTTGCCGATAATGATACAGCAGATAACCGCCGGAAATTTTCTGACGTTTATGATATGGTACATGATCAGCTTTGCATTCGCTGGAATATTACGATGGGCCTGTATTGGATTCGTCCTTATTCATTTATCAACCTGGATTCCAGAAATCGCTGGTTTATAGCTAATGCTCAGAATATGCCTGGTGAATTTGTTGTGGCCGCTGAGAAGAAGTTGAAGAAAGTTCCGTATGCAGCAGATTATCTTGAAATAAAGGATCTGTGTAAAAAAGTTCTGGATGCGGGTCAATATGATTACAAGAGCTTCCCGGATTTATCCTATACAGCATGGATTGTCTCTGAGAAAGTAAATCAAGAGAAGTCTGTTGAAAAAGGCAAAAAGATTTCCAAAGCAGAATTTCTCAAATGGTTTATGCCATTATTACAGGCGCTGCGTGATCTGGGAGGATCTGCGACACCAGCAGAGGCAAGAAAGAAAATCATAGAAAACGAGCACTTGTCGGACGAGGTAGTAAATGAAACCAGAGGCAAAACACAAGTTAACAAATTTGAAAATGAAGTTGCTTTTGCAAGAAATTATCTCGTCGGAGCGGGCTATATCGATAAGAGCGTTAGAGGCGTGTGGACACTTACCGAGGCAGGAAAGACAGTGGAATTAACAGCGGAGATGGCATCAGATATTTTCAAAAAAAGCGTCTCTGATGCAAAGAGCAATAAAACGAATGATAGCGATGCTCTTGCAGACAACGATATCGATACCGTTCGTTATTGGCTCTATGCTCCGGGGCAAGGGGCTGATAAATGGGAAGAGTGCTATAAGAATGGCTATATGCTGTTGGGCTGGGGAGAAATTGGAGATCTTGGAGTATTCAGCTCTAAAGATGAAATGAAACAGCAGATGAAGCAGGAATATGGCGATAGTAGCTCTTATAAGAATTCAGCTCATGCTACATGGCAGTTTGTCCATGATATAAAGGTTGGTGATGTTGTATTTGTGAAGAAAGGCAACAATGGCATTCTTGGTAAAGGAATCGTTGAGTCTGACTACGAATACGATGCTGCTCTTGCAGATGAGTATTCAAATGTCAGAAAAGTTAACTGGACCAATAAGGGTAATTGGACAATTAACCATCAGGCACCGCAGAAAACTTTGACTGATATTACTCCATATAGTGATTTTGTGCAGGAAATCAAAGACTTATTTGAAGACGATGATATAGTTGACGACGAGCAGAAAGTTACCTATCCAGAGTACACAGCGGAGAATTTCCTAGATGATGTCTATATGTCTGAAGAAGACTATTCCAGATTAGTTGGCTTGCTTAGAAACAAGAAAAACATTATTTTGCAGGGCGCTCCAGGGGTGGGAAAAACTTATGCTGCTAAGCGTTTGGCATATTCCATGATGGGTGTAAAAGATGTAGAGCGTGTGATGATGGTGCAGTTCCATCAGAGTTATTCCTATGAAGATTTCATTATGGGTTTTCGTCCATCTGCTACAGGATTTGAACTGAAGAAAGGTGCATTCTATAACTTTTGTAAGAAGGCTGAGATAGACAGTGATAACGAGTATTTCTTTATTATAGATGAAATCAATCGTGGAAATCTGAGTAAGATCTTCGGTGAGCTGTTTATGCTGATTGAAAATGATAAACGAGGAAATGCGCTGCAGCTTCTGTATTCGGATGAAAAGTTTGCAGTTCCGAAGAATGTCTATATTATTGGCATGATGAATACTGCAGACAGAAGCCTTGCTATGATGGATTATGCACTTCGTAGAAGGTTTGCGTTCTTTGATATCAAGCCAGGGTTTGAGACTTCGGGGTTCTGTGAGTATCGTATGGCATTAGATAATGAGAAGTTCAACAAACTGATCAGTTGCGTCGAGAGTTTAAATAGAGAGATTTCTGTCGACGAATCTCTGGGCGAAGGGTTCTGCATTGGTCACAGCTACTTCTGCAATTTACAACCTGATACAATTGACGATAGTTGGCTTTATGGTGTTGTGGAATGTGAGTTGATACCTTTGTTGAAAGAATATTGGTTTGATGAACCTATGAAGGTGAAAGATTGGAGCGAAAATCTAAGGAGTACGATTAAGTGATACTGATTCAAAACATCTATTATATGCTGTCTTATGCATTTCAGATATTGAATGAGCAAGGTTATAAGAATATAGCCACAGAACAATTTAATAATACTGCTGAGTTGATGGCGGCTATCTTGGAAAAAGGTATCGCGATTCAGCTAAAGCGAGGACTGGGTAAAGAATATATTCCGCAGACGGAGGCGCTCTCTTCTCTGCGAGGAAAGATTGATATTGCAGAGTCCATCAAGACACAGTCAACGCTACGGAAACAGCTAATCTGTACATATGATGAGTTTTCGGTTAACAGTATCATGAATCGGATCATCAAATCTACAGTTGAGATCCTCCTTCGCTCGAATATATCGAAACAGCGAAAGAAAAATCTTAGAAAGTTAATGCTGTATTTCAGTGAGGTGGATTTTATTGATATGTATACGGTAAATTGGAATGTTCAGTATAATCGAAACAATCAGACCTATCGTATGCTGATCTCGATATGTTATTTGGTAGTAAAGGGTCTGTTGCAGACTCAATCAGATGGAAGCACCAAACTGATGGATTTTCTGGATGAGCAGCATATGTGTCGATTGTATGAAAAGTTCATTCTGGAATACTACAGGAGAGAGTTTAAAAATCAGATTACCGCAAATGCATCACAGATTCCGTGGCAATTGGACAACGACGAGAATTCTATGCTGCCGGTGATGCAAAGTGATATTATGCTCCAGCGTGATGATAGAGTTCTTATCATTGATGCAAAGTACTATGAGCATAGTATGCAGGTACAGTTTAACAAGCATACACTTCACTCGGCTAACCTTTATCAGATTTTTACTTATGTGAAGAATAAGGAATACGAATTGAGAGAGAAGGACCATACGGTTTCAGGAATGCTTTTGTATGCGAAGACTGATGAAGAAATATATCCGAATAGTGTATATCAGATGAGTGGTAACCAGATCACAGTCAGGACTCTGGATTTGAATTTACCATTTACAGAAATAGCAGAGCAGCTAGATACAATAGCAAAATTGCATTTCAGTTTATAGAGGAGGCCTCTTATTTGAAAAAGAAAAAAGGCGAAGTAACCATCCGTTCCAGCGCAGCGGAATACCTGACTTATGTTGCATCTGTTGGTGACCGGCAGGACAGCATTGAGATGCGCTATGAGGATGAGAATATATGGCTGACACAGAAGATGATGGCCACATTGTATGACGTTGGTTTGCCAACGATAAATGAACATATTAAAAAGATTTATGCAGATAGTGAATTAGAAGAGTCTGCAACTATTCGAAATTTCCGAATAGTTCAAACCGAAGGTTCGCGTCAGGTGACTCGTGATACAAAGCATTACAATCTTCAAATGATTATTGCGGTTGGATTCAAGGTGAATAACGAGCGTGCGGTGCAGTTTCGTAAGTGGGCCAATGGCATCGTGAAGGATTACACCATCAAAGGCTGGGTCATGGATGATGAACGTTTGAAAAATGGTGGATCCGTACTTACGGTAGAATACTTTGACCGTTTACTTGAGCAGATTCGTGAAATCCGTCTTTCTGAGCGTAGGTTCTATCAGAAGATAACTGACATCTATGCTACAGCTCTTGATTATGACCGAACAGCAAAAACAACAAAGCAGTTCTTTGCAAAGGTACAAAACAAGATGCATTATGCAGTTCACGGACATACAGCAGCGGAGTTGATTTATGAGCGGGCTGATGCAGACAAGCCACATATGGGATTAACCACTTGGGCAGCAGCACCGGAAGGTAAGATCGTAAAAAGTGATGTGATCGTTGCGAAAAATTATCTTTCAGAGAAGGAAATGCGTTCACTGGAGCGTATTGTATCTGCTTATCTGGATTTGGCAGAGAACCGTGCGGAACGACATATTCCGATGACAATGGAAGACTGGTCAAAGCGACTGGATCTATTTCTGATGGCAGATGACAGAGAGGTTCTTCAGGATGCAGGTAAAATCACAGCAGAGATTGCCAGGGCAAAAGCTGAAACTGAATTTGAAAAGTATCGAGTCATCCAGGACAGATTATTTATGTCTGACTTTGATAAGTACATGCTGGAACTGGAAGAGAATGCGAAGAAGTAGCAACATCGCTATTAAAATTTTCAGCTTGTCAAGGTTGAGTGCATGGGAGTTGGGGCATTAGTTAGGGCGGAAAATAGCCGTTGACCTGTTCTCTGTACGAAGAACAGACAAAGTGGAGGCGATGACAGTTCTTCGCCAAATTCGACTTTTATGTTGGAATCACTATAATAGTACAATAATTAACCTTGAAATGTATCTAAAAGCACAGAAGAGAATATTTTCAGCAGTAGCATGATACGAGGAGGAATCGAAATGGGTTTATTCGGTAATTTGTTTAAAAGCGAATTTGAAAAATGGGTTGAAGGGGCTTCTTGTGAAGAACTTTCTGAAGCGTATGAAAAAGAAAGACAGAAGTGGATAAGAGAAGGGTATAATGGCGGGACCGGTAAAAAAACAGCAAAGATGAATCGCTTAAATTCTGAAATTCGTAAGCGGGTAGCGAAAGAATGGGAAAATGACCCATGTAGAAACAAAGATCCAAATTTCCGATGGACAGATGCTAATCGTTGGGATAAAGATTGATATTAAAGGTTCCCCATCGCTAGAGATTATCCAGTGGTGAGAGGCTTTCGGGTGTATACAGAGTTATGCTTCAACATCAATATTGAGACCAGATTTAAGCTCGACGATGATGTGATCAGCCCAGAGGATAATCTGTTTGATCTAACATTGTACTAGTGATTTGTCGAATTTGGTGAAATAGGTGGTTTTGCTGTGCAATATAATCCTATAGGGCGTTGAGTCACTTTATTTGCTCGTCTCTTGCAGTGGCAACTAAGATGAATATGATACTTTGGTTGATCTAGTGGAGCCCGCAGAACATTTCATCACATCTTCTGTAGATGACGATTTGAGAGAAGTATTGGTTGCGATTATAGATACGTTTCTTGCCATTGACATTGGGTTTGACTACTTGCCTGCGGAACCAATTCTTCTTGAACCTGTAAGTGAATAATGGCTTCATGATCACCTTCTACATAGTATTACAGAATAAGACTGTTATTCTTAATTCTAAGGGGGGCAAAGTAAGAAACATAGTCCAAAGAAAAAATTAATACAATTGTAGTGGAGGTATATTAATGTCAGAAACAATAATAGGGACACTGGTGGGAGCGGTAGTGACTTTGACTGCGACGATAGTTACGTCGTTTACAAATTCATTGCTTAAGAAGCGTAAGTGGCAACTAAAAATTCAACAAAAAAAGTATGAGGTAAAAAGAGAAAAATTAAATGACATATATGAAAAGTTGGTTGATATTGTTAATCAGTATCCCAATTCATCGCCGAACGATGCGTTGCTGTTTGTTGAATATCCTCCAAACTATTCCATGGAATCGTTTGATACTGTTTTAAACATTTTGGATTATCAGATTGAAGATTATAAAAAACAATTAAATATTGAAAATATTAATTACAAGAGAAAGAGTGATATTGATACGCAGATATCAAATAGAGAATATGCGAAAAAAAAGATATCCGAGATTCGAGATGAATATTATGAGGCCAGAGATAGATATAAATTATTTTGCAAATTTGATAAAACAGTATTTGATCTTTATGCTGGCCAGGATGTGCGAAATTGCCTTGTAGAATTTGAAGTGATAATCCATAATGTATTTATATCTGGTTATAGTGTAGGTAATGCTAATGATCCACTAAATAACAGTATTGATATAATTAGGAGGAAAATTATTAATAGTATAAGAAATGACATTGGAATATATTAAAGAGCGTGGTTTTTATATCAGATCTGGAATGAGGCAAGGTAATAGTGGAGATTGACAAATCAATTTATCTTGCAAATCTATTGGAAATAGATTTATGTATGGGACATGCTTCTGTTGAGTTCTTAAAGCATGTGAAATATAAAACATATCAAAACTTAAAACAACTGATTTTTATCGGATGGAATTGGAGAAAGATATATTAAAGACCTAAATTGAGAATGTATTGAATAAAATGAAACAGCATGATAAAATATCCGAAAAATCGGAATGGCTAGAAAGGATATTTTTTTCATGAATATATATGAAAAGATCTTTGCAAGACTTGATGAATTACATATGAGCCAGATTGAATTATCTCGCAGGACAGGTATTGCAACGAGTACTATTAGTGATTGGCGAAAGAAAAAGATAAATCCACAAGCTGACAAATTGGTATCTTTGTGTAAAGCACTTGATATGTCTCTGGTAGAGTTACTTTGTGATGAAGAAGATGAGCAGGAAGCGACGGACTATCTAATTGATGAAAAACACATACTTGAACTATTTAGAACATCAAATTATGAAGATAAAAAGAGGATGGTTAGATATTTTGAGTTGGTAGAGATATGCAAGGATATTAATGCTAATTCGAAGAAGACAACGAGAAATATTTCGGTTATTCAAGATATAGATGGAAATAATATAGTAGTTATTAATGATATAACATTTAAGGGAAAACGTTCTGTTAATTGGAAAGATGTGAGAGAATATCTCAAAATGTATGTGGGGGAATTCTATACTATTGCCTCAACTGGAGATGTAGTTTATATTGGATCGGATTTGCCGAAGGAATATACAGGATCTAAATATACAAATAGTATTAAAGGCGCAAATGCCAAGGCGAAGGCAAATGCTGCAACAGGTATTCCGGAATTAATTGAAATTGCGGTAGGGAAACATTTTAGAAAGAATAAAGAGGACAAGCATAAACGCGATGGTAAAAATGGATGGTATAGATATGATTCAAGATTTGCCATACCTGTATATGGCGGTGATGGCGAAGTAGAAAGGTACAATGTGTTTCATGCATCTATGTTAATCAGACATTCAAATGATGGAAAGATGTATCTATATGACGTTATAGATATAAAAAAAGAAACGAGCAACTCTCTCGGCGATTAATCGCTTACCAGACAAAAAACCCATTTCTTTTTATAAATGAATAATACTATATGATAAAATAGAAGTCAATCCGAATAGTTGAAAATAATGTTGCGTATTTTACACCGGATTTTTGTATGAATTAGCGGGTATAATCCCCACCTCCACAACCACCGGATAAGCCGGTGGTCGTGATTATGAAAGTTTATATATGGTAATGCTTGACCAATTGGACGGGAAATGCATTGCTTGAAGTAATTTATTATTTAATCGGGTGATGTGGCTGTGCAAAATCTATTAATGAGTTTTGTTAGTTTTTTTTTCAAAGATTTAAAATCATCTTTCGGAGAGCAGGGTACATAGTGTGAAAAGAATTAAGAGGTAAATTTCTAAAAGTTATCTTTAGCACGTGTTGTGAGGTAATTGGTTAAAGAAAAAGTCCAAAAATCAATGATTTAGGGCTTGAAATTATAGGAAGGAGCGGATTTGATATATGGGCCTATTTAATAAAATGAAAAATTTTTTTTCGGGCTTTAAGTATAAGCTGGACAGAGAGATTTTAAGGGAATATCTCCAGCATACAATTAATTTTGCTGTCGAGAATAAGTTGCCATTTTGCGATGAATTTTATATTGCTGACAGTCTTGATGCAAAGGATAGATTACATGTCGCTATTCTAAATTATGATGTACCGGGAGAGGCTGTTTATGATATTGAGAAGAGCTTTAAGGGAATAGTTATTTTTGCGAATCATGAGAAATGTTATGATCCGGAAAATGATCATAAGTATATTGATGCGGAAGATTTTATAAGCCGAGAGCTTTGCACATTGCCAGAAGAGTTTTTTGTATTCATGGATATGGCACCGACTATGCTTGAACGGTATATGATAAAATGAGCATTGCGACGGGATGTGTTAGCATTATTTTCAACATACAAATGATTTAGCCGTATGGCTTGATATATAATAAGTATATCAAAAATTAGCCGTACGGCTATTTTATATTTGCGAAAGTGTATATTAGCTGAATGGCTATACAATATGGAGATAGAATGAAGATAACGGATGCAAAGTCATATAGTGAAGCAATTCGAAATCGCAGGAAAGAACTAGGATATACTCAGGCTTATCTGGCTGAATTTACCGGATTCAGTGTGAGTTTTATATCAGATCTGGAACGAGGCAAGGCAACGGCGGAGATTGGCAAATCAATATATCTCGCAAAGCTATTGGAAATGGATTTGTGTATGGAAAATAGAGGATAATAGTTTATGAGAAGAATACATGAAGGATCGGCTTTATGAATTCAGAGGAAAAAAAGTTATGCTTGATTCAGACTTGGCAGAAATTTATGGGTATGAAACCAAAAATTTTAAAAGGCAGGTTAAGAATAACATTGCCAAATTTGAAGGTGATGATTTTATGTTTGAACTGAATGATGTAGAAGTGGAAAATCTTTCAAGGTGCAAAAATTTCACCTTGAATATGGGAAGAGGTTCAAATATAAAATACAAACCTTATGTGTTTACAGAACAGGGTGTATATATGCTTATGACGGTTTTGCGCGGCGATCTCGCAATTAAACAAAGCCGTGCACTTGTGAAAACTTTTAAGAAAATGAAAGATTACATATTAGAAAATCGTGATTTAATAGGTCAGCGGGAACTACTTCAGTTAAGCATGGAAACTGCTAACAACAGGATAGAAATTAACAAAATCAACTCAGATATGATATCTCTTGAAAAGCAGATTTCAGATGTTGCAGAAGACTTGAAGGATGTTGTGACAAAATCTGAGTTGGCTGATATGATGAACAGCTTTGTTTCAGATGATGATGAAAAATGGCTCATGTTTAATGCAAAATTCAGTAGTGCAGATGAGGTATATGAGTCCATTTATAAACAGGCAAAGTCGTCAATATATTGTAGGTTTGTCAAACATATGTTACACAGATGCCAGATAATCCTTTAGTACATGATTTGGAGATTTCCATCCTAATGGACGCATAGGAAAGTTGTTATAATCTCTGCGATTATACACTTTCAACTGTTTGGCAAAGTCCTCAAAAGAATAAAAAGTATGAGTTGCATAAAAACGCTCATTATCCTTTCGGTGGCTTCTTTCAACTTTCCCGTTATGTCGTGGTGTAAAGGGTCGTATAACTTTATGGCAAATCTCATGCTGCTTCAGATGCACCTGAAATAGTGTGGGTTTGTCACGGTGAGTGGTAAAACGATTTGTAAATTCTGCTCCATTATCAGTTTGGATACACTGAATGGGTAACGGAAAGGCTTTCACCAGATGCTCTATAAACATAGCAGAAGAATACGTGTTGTGTTCTTCAAAAGCCTCTACGAAACGCCATCTGGAATACTCGTCAATGGCAGTATACTGAAAGAATTGTTTGCCGATGACCTTGGGGTTTTTGAGGCATGCAGAAGGAACAAATTTTACATCAACCTGTATGCGTTGTCCCGGATAATCCATCTGTTCGTAAGGCTTTGGAATATATTTAGGATTTGGCGGATGAACTGCCATAATTCCCTGCTTACGGAGAAATCTGTATAGTCCAGGGATGGAACGGGAGTAACCACGCTGCTTGAGTTTAACCCAAAAGACAACAAGACCGGCATTGGGATTGCGTCTGCGCATATCAAAGATCAGCTTGATCTCTTCAGGGGTATGTTGGTGGTCTGCGAGAGCGGTCACGAAGGGACTCAATAGAACCGTCATAACGTCGTTTCCAACGATAAATGTATTGACGGTTGGTTTTATATTTGATAGCAGCTTTGGTGACACCAAACCTTTCAGCGTATTTGATTAAGGATAGACGATACCGCATATCTTATGTTATAGTAGCCATAGCAGAGAACTCCTTTTTTGTTTTTTTGTTGTGGTGACTAAAATATAACACAAAAGAAGCATCTCTGCTTTTTTTATATTCAGTTGTAACACATGTATTGTAATCCTACAGATGTAGATAAGGAGGAAAGCAAAAAACTGGTATTAGTTTTGACTTCTATGTGGTAAAATGATAGATTGTCGAGGTTTTAATTTCTTAGTCACCTAATTTAAGTATAAAAAATTATAATTCGAAACTGAAAGGAGTTATTATGCAGATAAAATTTGAAATTTTGAAAAAGGGAGATACAGTATTAAATGTTTGGGAGAACCATATTGCAGTAAAGAAGAAATCTGGTGAGGTAGAGATATTTCAATTTTTTGTTGATGAAGAAGGATTACCACGATTAGCTGAAAATACTATTTTAGTAACTCTTGGGAATGGAAGTATCTCAGCTGAATCTACAGATAGTGATGTGACAATTACGACATTTTAAGGGGAGTGTATATGAGTTGTTCAATTTGCGGAAATTCCAACCATAATGCTAGAACGTGTCCTTATAAGGATAAGGATGTACCAAGGGACCAGGCTCTGTGGATGAAGTTTGATAATATAACTTCAAAAGAAGCGGCAGAATTACAGGCACAGATAATTAAAGATAAGAATCGTATTGCACCAAAAGCAAGAGGAACTGCGGCGGCTGGCAATAAAAAAGAGCTACCTAATCGAATCAAAGATGCATTAAAGTTATTGGGGGATGGCGATGGCTCAAAAAAGAAGTAGTGCACATATTAAAGCACAAAAAGAAGGAAAAGAGATAGACGAATACATGTGTTTCTTCTGTTGCAGACAATTTAAAGGTAATCATGGTCATCATATTATTTTATACAGTGAAGGCGGGGTTGCATCTTCAGATAACATGGTGACCCTTTGCCCAGAATGTCACAGGGAATATCACAATGGGAAAATAAAGCTAGATTTAATACGCTTTTAGGACAGGTTGGGAGAGTGTTATAAATTATGATTAGAATAATTACTACACATTTTATTATACGCTTTCGATAAAGGCACGATATAATAATATCTTTAAGGAGAGAAAATACATTGGATTATAAGGATTATATTAAAGAGGAATGCCATGATATTTATCTAAAAGAAAGAGATAATTTGGCTGATAGGTTAATAGAAGCTAAGTACAACTTACAGTTCCTTAAAATGGTTCATGAACGAAGCGAATTATATAGCCATAAGCATGATGCGACAGAGTGCTTCGAAATTAGAGTCATTATGCGGCGAATACATGTTACAGTGGCGTGGGAGCTAGCATTACAGATTAAGGCATTTACGGATGATACTGCTCCAGACACATTAACTGTTTCTAAGTTACAAAACAAAATGTTTGCTTACATTAAGGAGAATAAGAAACAAGAGATTTACGATAACATAGGTACTGTTGTTAAGTCTACTGAATGGAGTGATTGTAAAAAAATAGTTAATGATATTTCAGATTACAGAAATCAGATAGTAGGACACAATATTTTTAATCCGCCAGAGCTATATTTTGACATTAATGAAGCTGAACGGGTTATTTCGGTATATGAATCGTTATTTAAGGAATTGGCCTTTAACGATGTTTCGTATATTGAGCGAGCTAATGATATTGAGGGAGAAATGAAGAATTTTATTAAAGCCTATTTAGATGCGTTATTACCATTAGAATAAAAAATATCAAAACTTACAAGTATTGACACTGCTTTGCACATGACGATTAATTAGGGGCTGATGTGGTGTCATTTCTTATATTCATAGGCATTTAAGAGAAAGGTTGGAATATACCTTCTTTTTTCTTGCTTTTGCAAAGAGGAGATGGTGCTGAAAAGTGTACATTTAGAAACTGAATAATAAGGGCATAAAATCAGTGCCAAAAAGTAGAGACTTTCCATTATGGGAGGTCTCATTTTTTATGTAAGCATTTTAAGACTAAGGAAAGGAGCGTTACACATCACTTGCGGATGAGATCGATATTCTCAGAGACAAGAAACAAGAATTTCTGGTGCAAAGAGCAGAGACGGAAGGAGTAAAAAAGAGAGTAACCGAGTTGACCGATTTCCTTCAGAACACAGAACAGGAACTGACGGAATACGATGAGAGCATGGTCAGAAAGTACATCGAACAGATAAAAGTGTATGAGGATAAGTTTATAGTTTGTTTCAAGGCAAAGGTGGAGATTGATATTGAACGATAAATTATGAATAGAGATTGGGCAGGACTTCGGTTCTGCCTTTTTTGTTATATCTGCGAATTGATTTTATTCGTAGTTTGGAATATACTATTATTAGTGAGTGTAACTGTAAAGTTATTTGCGGAGAGATTATGATGGAATATTTATCAATAAAGCAAACATCAGAAAAATGGGGTATTACAGTTAGAAGAATACAGGTCCTTTGTACGGAGGGACGTATACCCGGTGCCACAAAGATTGGATCCTACTGGGCTATTCCGGCAGATGCAGAGAAACCGGAAGACCAAAGAATTAAGAGCGGAAAATATATAAAGAAGAATGGGTGATATTAATGGTTAGAGATGCTTTTATTAAGACGATGATAGAAGTATTAAAATATGATAAAAAATATAGATCAATTGAAACAAGAGACCAACTGTTGAGGTTGTTGGGTAGAGCAAGAGTAAATTTTGTTCCGCAATATGAATTTGCAAATCATGGACGTTCCTATCAGCATTGGGAGATTATAGAATTACGAGTTCCAGTTCCTTTGCTAGAAGCCGCAGAAGAAAATAAGGAAATTCTAGAAGAGTTGATAGAGTATGTATATGAGGAATCTGATGATTATGCTTTGCATCATGTTGAAATACGTCCTCAGGTGATTGACACACCAGATGAAGTGACAGAGCATGATGTAGTTTTTGATGCAATTCAAGATGAAGTAGTTCAGGGAATTAGAGATGCTAAATTTATAATATGGGCAGCCGTTGCATGGTTTTCCAATGAAGCCATTTATCAAGAGTTATTAGCAAAAAAGAAGCAGGGATTAAATATAAGAATAATAGTCTCCCAGGAAGACTCAAATACAAATATGATTTCAAAGCTGAGAGACAATAAGTTCGATATTGTAGTTATTCCGAGATGGGGAAGTAGAGGATATAACCGTATGCATGATAAGTTTTGTATCATAGATATGGACTATGTAATGCACGGATCATATAATTGGACACCAACTGCCAATGATAATGAAGAAACTTTAGCCACTGCACTTGATCATGAACTTGTTGCAAAGTTTGCTAAGGAGTTTATGGAATTATATAATGGAATTTATTTTTAAATACAAACAAAGCATAATTTATATAAGGAGATGATATCATGGCATTTGACTTTAAGAAAGAATTTAAAGAATTTTATATGCCCAAGAACAAACCAGCAATTGTAACTGTTCCAAAGGCTAATTATATTGCAGTGAGAGGCAAAGGAAATCCCAATGAGGAAGGTGGAGCATATCAGCAGGCAATTAGTGTATTATATGCTGTGGCCTATACGCTGAAGATGAGTTATAAGACAGACTACAAGATAGAAGGTTTCTTCGAATATGTAGTTCCACCGTTAGAAGGATTCTGGTGGCAGGAAAATGTAGAAGGTGTCGATTATAGTAACAAGGATACATTTAATTGGATTTCAGTTATAAGACTACCGGATTTTGTTACTAAGGACGATTTCAATTGGGCTTTAGAAACAGCAACAAAGAAGAAAAAACTCGATTGTTCTTCAGCTGAATTTCTTACTATTGATGAAGGCTTGTGCGTACAGATTATGCATATTGGCCCGTTTGATAATGAGCCAAAATCAGTTGCTATCATGGATGCCTATCTTGCAGAAAACGGATACGAAAATGACTTGTCAGATACAAGATTGCATCATGAGATTTATATGTCTGATGCACGAAAAGTAACGCCGGAAAAATGGAAGACAGTGATTCGCCATCCGATAAGAAAACAGCAAATTTGAAAAGGAAAGGAATGAGGGCATGAATGATTTGACACCTTATAATGATCAATTCAAAAAAATTGTTGATATTATAGAAAGTGCGAAAGAACGCGCTTATAGAAAAGTGAATGAAGAACTTATTCTCATGTATCGTGATGTAGGTGAGTACATCAGTAAAAATTCCGAAAATGCCTCATATGGTGATGCATTTGTACAGAAGTTGGCTGATTTCTTTGCTGAAAATTATCCTGATTTGAAAGGATTTAATCGTAGAGGACTCTATAGAATGAAACAATTTTATGAGCTGTACAAGGATAATGAAAAAGTGTCACCACTGGTGACACAATTGAGTTGGAGCAATCACTTGAAGATAATGTCTGCTTGTAAGACTATGGAAGAACGAATTTTTTATATGAATATGTGTGTAAGAGATCGTCTTTCAAAACGAGAATTGGAAAGACAAATTGATAGTGGTTACTATGAAAGATATATGCTCTCAAGAAAGCCGGCATCGCCTGCAATAGAGGATGCAAAAAAACTGACTAGCAATGTGTTTTTAGATAACTATGTATTAGATTTCTTGGATTTACCAGAGACAGTGTCTGAACATGATCTTCAGAAATCAATCATTAGAAATCTCAAAGATTTTATCTTGGAAATCGGGAAAGATTTTACCTTTATAGGTGAAGAGTATCGAGTTCAAGTAGGTAATCACGATTACTATATTGATTTGCTTTTTTATCACAGAGGATTGTCATGTCTGGTAGCATTTGAACTGAAAATTGGAGAATTTAAGCCAGAGTATGTAGGTAAAATTAATCTTTACCTTGAAGCTCTCGACAGGGAAGTGAAAAAACAGAATGAAAATCCGAGTGTTGGAGTTATCTTGTGTGCAAGTAAAGATGATGAGGTTGTCGAATTTGCTCTGAGCAGAAGTCTTTCACCGACGATGGTATCAGAATATAATCTGAAACTGATTGATAAGGCTTTGCTGCAGAAAAAACTGAAGGAATATATAGAATTGGCTGATACAACATTGGAATAACTTTCAATGAAAGAAATCGTTGTTTGACATGCTAAGTTAATCGTGCCATATGGCTTGATTATAGATACAAAGATAAAAACGCAATGTACATTCAGCAATGTACTAGAGCTGGTAGGTAGCCCAGCCGTCCTATGCAAATAGGGTAAGTAACCTGTCCCTCCGGGTTGTCCATTCTTTGTTCAACAATTTTTTAGGAGGGATTCTTATGGACAAAGTAAGTGGAAAACTGACGGTGTATTTTGAAGAACCATTCTGGATAGGCATATTTGAGCGTATCGAGGATGGTAAGTTGTTTGTATCAAAAGTGACTTTTGGTGCAGAACCAAAAGATTATGAGGTGCTGGAATACGTTCAAAAACATTATGCCAGTTTGAAATTCAGTCCGGCTGTTGATACTGTTGTAAAGGATATAGAAAGAAATCCAAAAAGGATGCAGCGTGAAGCGAGAAAGCAAATGCAGAAAACCGGCATTGGAACAAAAGCGCAGCAGGCATTGAAATTGCAACAGGAACAAAACAAACAGGAACGCAAGATTAGAAGCAAAGAGAAAAAAGAAGCGGAAGAACTGCGAAAGTTTGAAATGAAACAGCAAAAGAAAAGAGAAAAGCATAAGGGGCATTAGCCCCTTGCTTTACTCGCTCAAATCGATATTTTGGAGATGCGTTTAAATGATTTCTAGAGCAGAATATATTCAACAACCATATTCAGGGGAATATATTGAAAAAATTTATGATATAAAAAGTCCTTGGAATTCCACTGATTGGACATGGATAAAATTTACCGAAGAAGATGCTATTTGGTGTGGTGAATTTAGAGGTAAATATAGAGGGGTATCTTGTTCTACAACATTAGGAATTATTGTTGTTTTGACTTCTGATTATATGTATGTGCTAGATATTTATGGTGGTGAAATTATGGAATATTATTCACAACCAGAATATGTAGATATAACAGTCACACCATTTGGAAAAATTTTAGTTACAGACGGCTATGGCATTGAGATGTTTGCAAATACTAAGATTAGCGATATGGAAAACATAGTTCTTCCCGTTAATGCTGATAATTTGAAATTTGTTGAATGGAGAGAGAATATTTTAAAAATCAGTTGTTTTGAATTTTTGACGTGGGGAAAAGAAATAGAACTATATTTGAATTTTGAAACTATGGAATGGTTGATAAACAAATAGCGCGTGAAATTCCAATTTGCAGAATATATCTCCAATATGCCTCCGCATGTAAAACTGATAGGTTTGGAACGTGGTGCCGAGTTTACATTTAGCTTGTTAGCAAAAGTTAATGATGAATGCCAGCGTAGGATGGAATTGTTTAAGCAGGTTGGCGTGAGCGACATAACCGAATACAAACGTAAATTTGGCGTTCGATCTCTCCCACGAATTATTCTAATTATAGACGAGTTTCATCAAATGACGCAAACAATCCAGAATGAACCGGAGTATGTCCTTATACTGGAGAATATGCTTTCTGAGTACCGTAAGTTTGGTCTTTCCTGTGTGTTCAGCGACCAAGCCATAGGTGATGGTCTTCGTGGATTGACTGAAAAGGGAAAGAAACAGATTCGAACTCGAATAGCAATGGCCAATGACATGTCTGAGATTCGGGAAACACTCTCGATTGACAACAGCTTCTATGATGATGCGTTAAAAAATAAAATCAATCGCATGGATAAAGGCGATGTGATTTTTAAGCGCGGAATCAAAGATGCGGTGGGTGAAACTCAAATTATCATTGATCGGTATCGTACAGTATATGTGACGAGAGATGAAAGAATCGAGAGTATCGAATTTGCTAAAAGTAATCTTGAAAGTTCGTATTCAAAACCCGATGTATTGGTTGTTGACGGAAAGGGCCGTAAGTATTGTGATGAGTCTGCAATCGAGAAGTATGAGGCGGCGAATGGTGAACCAACACCATCAAATATCCCTATATATGTAGGTACACCGGTAAATTTGAACCCGTGTTTTTGTTTTACACTGCAGGACAGACTGGATTCCAATGTTATGGTGATTGGAGCGGATACAGAAATGCGGGCAAGCGTCGTTCTTTATACGATCAGCTGCTTTTCTCGCCTTTCAAATTATGAAATAATAGTGTTCGCTGACAAGAGAGATGAGCTTTACAAACAGTTCAGAAACGAGATAGAGTCGCTCTTGAACGAATACATCCGTATTATAACGGAACCGGAAGAAATATGTGCATATGTTAACGGGCTATTAGAAGATGCCAGAAATGGAAATCAACCAAAAACGCTTATGGTGTGGTTGGGGATTGAATCCATTGGAGCCGATCTAAGCATGTATCCAGACAAACCGAATATCCAAGCAAGTAAAAAGCCCGCTGCTCACAATGCAGTTAATGATTTGATGGATGAGATTGATTCTCTGCTTGCGGATTTTGACGAGCCAGAAACCAACATGACTGAATTGGACGTCAGTGAAAATGAATCATCGGATAGTCTGGCTTACGATGCAAGGGATGATATCTCGGAGTTGATATCAAAGGGATCAAGATTCGGAGTGCATAGCCTTGTTACATACTCATCTGTCAAGATGCTTCGACAGTCTCGATTTGTAAAGCTTGAATGTTTTGAACACAAGATTGCATTTACAATGAGTCGCGACGATTGGAGTAATTATTTGGAGAGAATCCATTACATCACCGATTTGGATAGCATTTCAGCCGTGTATTATGACGGTGGATCTGCAACCCATATTTTCAGACCGTATCTAATAGGATGAAGGAGGAATTAGCATGAGTGAAGGTATGACAATCAGAGATCCCGATGAGATGGAGAAATTTGCAGCAGAAGTCGAGACTTACTGCTCGGAAATGAAGACGGTGTGCAATAATCTAAAAAGTAGTCTTTCAAGTGCTGAGTCAGGAATGAAAGATCGAGTCTCAAAAAAGGCATTACAGCGTGTTGAACAGCTGGCGGAAGATTTGCTTGCTGGTCTGCCCGCAGTCGAGGGAACAGCAGAAATGCTCAAGAAAGCGGCCAAGCCTTTAAAACAGGCTCGTACATTGATGTGAGGTGAACAAAATGAGCGAACAGATTGAAGCTTCGTCAAGATCAATTATTGAATTAACAAAAGGCATCAGTGAATGTATCAAGAAGATTTCTTCTTTGAATAATGACTTGTCCACTCAGCTTAAAACGCTGGGAAATACCTTCCAAGACGAGGGATATGCGGTGATTCAGGGATATGTAACAAGCTCTCAGGCCAAGGTGAACGAAGCTGTCCCGGATTTAAAGGTTGTTATGGAAAAGCTGGTGGAATACGCACGGTTATTACAGGAATCTGAAAAAAGTATTACGTGATGGAGTGATGGCTTATGGCTGGACAGATAATTGCAAATGCATCAAAGCTGTTTGCATTGGATGATGGTCTGAAGAATACGACATCACAGATAGGTTCTGTTATTGCCGATAACGATGAATTGATTCGAAACACAAGCAATCAGATATCGGATGTTCTTGATGTTTGGAAAGATCGCCAAACTCAAGCGTATGAGAAGCTCGTCTCTGCACAAGAGGCACTGGCTAGAGCAGAAGCAGCAGCCCGAAACAGTGAAGATGGCGATGTTCCATACTACTATTATCAAGCTGTAGCCCTCTGCCAAGCGGAGTACGATGAAATATCTGGAGCATGTGCATCGATTGAAAGAATACTTGATGATTTCTCAGCGGCAGCATCATCATACAAGCGGACGATAGAGTCCTCACGGCAGGAATACATAAGTGTTCTTCAGAAAAGTTCATATATACTCACTCAGTATGCCGAGTTGGTTAGAAAGTCATCTTCGATAACATCTGGAGGCATCCCAACGGGAGGAGCCAGCTCTATTTTCGGTCAAAGCGAGAGCAACAGTTCTGCATTGACTGGTCAAACAGCTTCTGCTCACGGTATCGGAGGTGTCAATGGCTCTTATGAACTAAATGCAACAAATCAAACATGGACGACTGGCTCTGATGGCAGCATGGTGTTCAATACTCCTGTTGAGACTGGTGGGAAACTTGATTCATGTCAAGGGAAAGTGAACGGTTTTCTAGGGACATGTGGTTTGGTTTCGTGTGTCAATGTTCTAAGGTTAGCCGGATATCCAGCCACGGAAAGCAAAGTGGTCGTCTATGCATCAACAACGTCGGCCGGATTTGGACGGGGCAAATTGTGTACGACAAATTCTTTTCCGGAAGACAATGGCGGAACTTCAGCAAAAACTCGTCAGCAAATATTACAGCACTTTGGAATAAAAAGTGAACTTAGGGAGGCATCAGTAGAGAACATTGCAGATGCTGTTTCGGACGGACGTGGTGTCATAATATCTGTCTATGCTGGAATGCTGTATAATGGGTGGTCTGATCACAGAGACCTCCATGCAATAACAGTCACGAGCGTAAAAAAAGATCGCTCTGGGAATTTGTTAGGGTTTTATGTTTGTGATTCCGGGACTGGTGGTGTAGATAATTCAAAGTTCTATACTACGTTTCAAGTTGAAAATGCATTGTCAGGCAGACCAATGAATGTTACATCGATTATTCGATAGGAGGATTTATGGGAATTGAAATGTCATATGACCAAATATATAAGGCTTTGATGGCTGAAGGAATCGAGGAGTACGTTCCCGATGGCGTTTCTCTTTCTCATCCTGTGGCGGATTTTAGAAAGGGGAGAATAATCGATTGTTTTTTGCTTTTCTCGACTTCTCACGATGGATCAAAATACACTGTTCCAACGGCAAGAATTCTCATCGATTCTGAAAAAAAGGAGTTAATAGATTTTCGGACAGTTGAAGAAATGCCTTTTTCTGTATATAACGGAACGGATTATTATACAAATGATACCAATAATCAGGATTCAGAGAGACTCAAAGAAATTGAACTTGAATATCAGGAGTTGTATATGAAAGTTAGGAAAATCGCTTTCAAAGACAATCCTTCGGTGAGCGATAGAGAGCTAATCGTTCAATATATTAGATCTCTTAAAGCGGTTGAATATAAAGATATGCAGCCATATTTATTTGAATTAGGAAAAACTTTTTTCGAATGGGCAAAAAGCGTAATCAAAAAGTGATATACCCTTGGGTACAGTTGCAGTCGCAGTGTGCGTATTGCTTTAGGAATTAATTAGATACTTGACAATGCCCTATGTTATTTTTGTTGCCAATTGGTGGCAATGTTCTTTTGAGCGAAAGATAACATGCGTGAATTGAAATCCAAGATTCCATACCTGCTATCCCGGATTAGTTTAAAAGTTTATAATAATTAGTGTAAAAGGAAAGGTATGGATTTTCCTTTACAAATATTGAGAGGCTAACTGGACGGTTGGTCTCTTTTCTGTTATGTTTTGATTTCTGGCGGTTGGAAAGGAGCTACCATGTCAAAGCTTTTAACATATGAAGACCGATCAGTTATCGCACAACTCCTTCAGGAGAATGCTTCCTTTGGAGCGATTGGAAAGAAATTAGGAAAGGATCGTACCACGATTGCAAAGGAAATAAAAAAGCATTCCTATGATAAGAAAAGTGGTCGTCCGGGATATCCCTACAATCCGTGTAAATTCCGTAGCACATGTAAAACTAAAAAGTTATGCGGAAACAGTTGTACTCATCAATCGGCATATAAATGCAGTTTGTGTTCGGAATCAATGTCATTTACTTAAGACATAACTGAGACATAGTATAGTATGAAACATCCCCGATTGCTGTTAACTTAAGGGATAACGTGCTGTTAATGTTGCAAAAGGTGTAAAAACAGGGATGGAATAGAGGCGGGTTGGATGTAAAGGAACGCTTAGTGGATATAAAATGGCATAGCAAAAAGACGAAAGCTGATTTTTCAAAAAAAGATGCTTTCATCTAAAAAAGGTGTATGATAAGATTTGTGGTGTTTGTTTCTGCCAGTCTTTAGTTCCGATAGCAGAAACTGACTGGAAGCTTGAACCGATGCTGGCGTGCAAAGGTTCTTCCGGGTCTGACCGGTTTAATGTTCTGTGAGATCAGACCCTCCTGTAAATGATACTATTTAAATGTACAAAAAGTGGAAAATAAAAATGTACAATCCCACTCGTGATTGATACCATTTCCATGGGAGGATTTTCACCATGGATAAAGGATTAATCACTCAGCTTCAGATACTAAAGTTGAGCAATATAAAACCAAACTTTTCAGAACTGGCTCGTCTGTATGACCTGGATCGTAGGACTGTCAAAAGGTATTATGACGGATACGAAGGCAAGCCTAAGCATCATAATAAGTCCAGCAGACTCGATGAGCATTATGACCTTATTAAGACAAAGCTTTCATTTAGAGGAGCTAATGTCAGAGCGGTCTATGAATATATCAAGGATGAGGTTGATTCCGGTATTGGAACATACTCAAACTTTAATAAATATGTTAAATCCAAAGGCTTGAAACCCAAGAAGACTGAAAAAGGTCATCCCCGTTATGAAACGGATATGGGTGTACAAGCACAGGTTGATTGGAAGGAAGATGTAACACTTCACAATCGTTATGGAGAACCATTCACCTTTCAGGTGTTTGATTATAAACTGGGTTATTCTAGATACCCCGTCTTTACTTACAAACTATATAAAACAAGACAGGATGTATTTGACTGCCTGACAGCATCATTTAAGGCTACCGGTGGTGTACCCAGAGAAATCCTTTTTGACAACATGTCGTCTGTTGTCGATCGTGATGGCAATAGAGCTAACATCAGTAATGAGATGCGAGCTTTTGCCAAGGATATGGGCTTTAAAATTAAGCTTTGCAAACCGCGTCATGCATTTACTAAAGGTAAGGTAGAGGCTCTAAATAAGTTCCTTGCCTGGTTAATTCCATATGAAGGCGAATTCGAAACCGAAGAAGAGCTGATTGCTATTCTTAGTAAGATAAATAAAAAGGTATGCGAGCGTATATGTGATGAAACTGGTGTTCCACCAATACTTCTTTTCCAAAAAGAAAAGGAATACCTGCAATCATTACCTAGTGAAAAAGTCCTTGAATCTTATCTTACCCACGATCGCCAAACCACGGTTAGAAAGGATTCTATGGTCACTTACATGAAAAACAAGTATTCCGTCCCTGCTGATTACATAGGAAAACCAGTAAGATTAAAGGTTTCCAATGAATCTCTGCAGATTTATTATAGCACGGATCTTATAGCAACACATTCATTAAGTGACAAAAGACTTAATTATAAAAAAGAGCATTATACTCAGTTACTCTCTGGTTATATAAAAAATGATGATGATATCGCAGCACTTGCTGAGATGAATCTAAGGCAGATGGATGCACTCCTGTAGAAGGAGAACCAATGTCATCATCACAAAAGTTACTTAATGGCCTGAGTGAATTAGGCATACAAAAGATGCAGGAGCATCTCGATTACTACATAGAGCTTGTAAATAAAGGTGATAAATCCTTTAGCGAAGCTCTTGAGGAACTGGTTGAAATCGAAAAGAAGAACAATCAAATACGTAGAGAAAATGCAAATGTTCATGTAGCAAACTTTCCATTTATAAAAACAATGGAGGACTTTGATTTCGATTTTCAACCTAATGTAAACAAAAAGGAAATGCTTGAACTTTGCAATCTTGGATTTCTCGACAACCACGAAAATATCCTGTTTGTAGGTTCAAGCGGTGTCGGCAAGACACACCTAGCAACATCCATTGGTATAAGCTGTGCCAAAGCAAGAAATATAACTTATTTCATAACATTTGAAAATCTTATGAATCAGCTTAAGGCTGCACATCATGAGAACCGACTTGAATCAAGGTTAAAGTTCTTTGCTAAATACAAAGTATTAATTATTGATGAAATTGGATATATGCCGATTGATCTTGATTCAGCCAACCTATTTTTCCAGCTTATAGCAAGACGCTATGAGAAAAACAGTACAATAATAACTACCAATACTCCATTCTCAAGATGGGGTGAGATATTCGGATCAGCAACACTGGCTAATGCTGTTTTAGATAGACTGTTACATCATTCCTCAGTCATATCTATAAAAGGACCGTCATATCGTTTGAAGGATAAACGAGCTTATCTGGAGACTCAGGAGGCTGAAGCGTAGCACCGGTAATTGTACAAAAATATTTTCCACTTTTTGTACAAGAGTATGTTGACATTTACAGTATGCAGAAGTATCAAGAAAGAAAAAGGATTCTGGTAAGAAACCAAGTGACGTTATGCAGGTAGAAGAAAAATGTCACTATGTAGGAAGTGACATGGTGATTCGATAGGGAATGGAGGTACAGACTTGAAAGTACAGGAGGGATACCGACTTGGCAGCATTGTTCGCAGAGATTTTTGCCCTGCGTTACAAATAGATGCAGATTCCGAGCAGGTTGTAACTTCAATGCTGAATCAGAATTTTGTCCCCATCGTTGATGGCCGGAATGCTCTATGCGGGATTCTGACAAGGAAACGGCTGATTGAATTTCTGGCACAAGCTCGTGATAAAAAAGAATAAGTCCTGCATCTTTAGACGGTCTTAATA
>JABLTM010096805.1_pt1 | contig 38809 bp, 30 predicted proteins | sample 7160121 | NCBI WGS metagenome assembly JABLTM01 (sample SAMN14651224, study PRJNA627086) | human gut metagenome | isolation source: feces | host: Homo sapiens
AATTCCTGAGCGATTTGCTGCATTTCCGTAATGCACTCTTTGGGAGAGAGAATTGCGATGGTGTTGTTCAGTTCATAAATCCGTTCCAACAATTCTATTACTACAGCAATTGACAGGCGAAAATGCCAGAGCCGTTGTATTTGATGGAGTTAGAGCTGAAGAAAGCGCAAGAAGAGCCAAATACACTGAGGTTGGTGAGGGCGTAAAAAATGCCCTGCAAATTAACTGTCATGCCATACTGAAATGGGATACTGCCGAAGTGTTTGTATATATTCTCCATAATAATTTGATGATAAATAATGCGTATAGGCATGGCATATACCGTGTAGGCTGTATGGTTTGCCCTATGTCCGCTAAATGGCAGGATTCATTAATCGCTCATAATTACCATGATGAAATGGCTACTTCATTATCTCTTATTGAAGATCTTACAATGTATGCCAAGGGTAAATTGGATAAAAAATACGTTGAAGACGGAGGCTGGCAAGTAAGGGCTGGCGGCAAAATATTAAAGCAAGGCGAAAACAGGATTGCCGAAACTATTGAAGACGGCAAGCTGATTATAGATATAAAAAATGCGCGTCAATCATGGAATGATGTTGTAGGAGTATTTGGTCATATAGTTGAAGAAAAGAATGATAAAAAGTATGTGTTGTCCAAACACGGAATATGTGAAATGACACTGACCGTCGATGAAGCAGGTCAGCACATCACCATTTATCCAATTACAAGACTTGACCGTTTTGACATTGCATCTTTGCGAGCTGTTGCGAATAAAACAGCATATTGTGTTGGCTGTAAAGCTTGTGTACCGCAATGCCCGACAAATGCGTTTCAAATCATTGATGGAAAGATACACATTAGAGAAAAAGCGTGTGTTCATTGTTATAACTGCTGTATGTATACCGATAAAGGATGCATGGTTGCAAAATCATTATATATAAGGAGTGATACTGTGAAGAATCCAGACCGCTACCGTAACTTTGGATTAAGGCAATCCTTCTATTCTCATTTGACAGACAATGGTTTAGATTGTTTCGGAATGACCGTTTTAGGAAAAGACCAATATAAATCGCTCAGATACTGGATGGGTGATGCAAATATACTTAAAAGAGAGGAAAAGAACAACAAAGAGCAAATACTGGTTGAACTGACACCTCTTGGAGAAAAACTGTTACCGATGGGTTCATATAACCCATTTGTGTGGGCGATCCTTTGGGCTAATCTTGCGTATGATTCTATTGTTGTAAGGTGTTTCTGCCTGAATATAGGTGCAGGAGAAATGTTCCAGAAGGATGACTTGATTGAGTGGTTAGATCGAGATATAAGTGAAAAGAGTCGTGGACAAGCAGTTAACTCGCTGCTGTCAACTTTCCGTGACTCCCCAATCGGCTCTGCTCTTGGTCAGGGTATCGTTGTTGATAAATCCTACCTTCGTGCAGGATGGGACTATCCTGATCCGGTTGCACTTTTGTATTCTCTGTATCTGTATGCAGAGAGAACAGGTCATAAGAGTTTTACTTTTAGTGAACTTGTGAATTCCCGCAATGTGGAAAATGCAAACGGAGTGTCTCCGCATGACATTTATGGTATAGACGCAAAAGCCTTCAAAGAACAGGTGCAGGGACTGGCAGTACAATACCCGAAGTATATCCGTGTTTCTTTTGTTGCAAATTTGGATAATATTGTCTTAGATGATTTTGCTTCACAGGATATACTTGACCTTGCGGAAGACTGATGAAAGGAGCTTACTGAGATGAGTGTAAAATACAACAGTTTTCTGGAGATAAACCCTTCATTTGAATCTGTCGTTGATATAGATGCAGATAAGCGTAATGAGAATCTCTGGCGTGATTATATTGTCGGAGAAGATATGTGCAAGCTCATGGAGGTATTGTGTCAGTCTTTGAATAAAGAAGATACTGATTCCCGACGTTCATTTTGGATCAACGGTTCGTATGGTACTGGTAAAAGCTATGCGGCTATTTTACTGAAACATCTTCTTGAAGAAAAGCCTGAGATCGTTGAGGACTTCATGGCAGGAAATCACCGCCTTGCTGAATATAAGAATCGCTTCAAAAAATGTCGCAAAAACGGAGATTATCTTGTGATTTGGAAGACGGGTTGCAGCGGTATTCGTACCGGCGATATGATGCTCATTGAAATGGAGCAGGCAATTCGTGAGGCACTTGTGGAGAAGTTTGGTGATTCAGCAGACCTTGGTAGCCATTCACTGTATGAGGTCGTTAGAGAGAAAATGAATGACCCAACTATCAATTGGGAATTCATGTTGTCTACAACCACTCTTGGCGATGATTATAGCTCTGTAAAGGAACTGCAAGATCTGGTAGAGGAAGGAAATCTTACTGCTATTCAGAATGTTGCAAGTGTACTGCGCAACAAGAAAATGTCACTTGTCATTAATCTGGATACTTTTAAGAAGTGGGTAGCTGAAGTTATTAAGTGCAATAATCTCAGCAAAAGCGGTATCTTCCTTATCTGGGATGAATTCACAGAATATGTTTCTAATTCAGATGACCATATTATTTTACAGCAGATCTCAGAATTTACAAAGGAAGAGCCTTTCTATGCCCTATTCATCGTACATAAATCAACAGATCTCGTAGCACGAGTAGGTGGTTCGGAACAATATGAGCAAATCTCTCATCGTTTCCATGAGGTCGAATTTCACTTGACCGCAGATGCTTCACTTGATTTGATCGCAGGATCGATCAATATTCGTAATGGCATGGAAAACCATTGGGATGAAGCCAGAAAGGCTGTTATTCAGAATATTCATTCAAGAATTGCTGATATGGAAGCTGGTCCCGATAGCAATATTTCGGGATTTATAAAAGCTCTTTGTCCTATGCACCCTATGACAGTTCGCCTGCTTGCTCGTGTAGCTGAGAACTATGCTGCCGCAGAGCGTACAATGTTCCGCTTTATGAAGGATCGCTCAAATGAGGACATTGGTTTTGCTGGATATATCAGTAAATACGGTCCGGACGATCAGGCTTGCTGGCTGACTCCGGAATGGCTATGGGATTATTTCTTTACAAGAGACAGTGATTTTCTTGAAAAAGAGACTAAAGTTGCTGAGTATATCAGGCATTATGAGGATAATAAAAATCTGGTTGAAGCAGACGAAAATGCTCATCGCCTGTTCAAGATAGTCATGTTGCTGTTAGCGGTAATGTCTTCTGCAAAAGGTCTTTATAGTGGAAGACGCACACAAGGCGGAATAGCAGCTACTGTTGATTGCTTATCGCTGTGCCTTGCTGGTGTTATGAGTGAAGATCAGGTGAAAGATCTGCTTGCAACACTTGAAGAGTGCAAGCTCGTTACCCTTGATACAGCAGCTAATGGAGTTGTTCGTCTGCAACTGCCTTTCTCTACAGATGGTGGTTCATTCCAGTTGCATTATGATGCAAACGACAAAAAATACACACGCTATCAGATGTTTAGCAAGGATGGTATTTTCTCAAAACCATTTGAAGATAAGTGTTGGGACAGCAACGATGTATCGAGCAGACGTATGAAGATATGTGTCTGCTGTGCTGAAACCAACTCGATCAAATCCCGTTTAGACGAGATACTAAAAGATTTAGATAAATATCCTTACAAGCTTGGGCTGCTTGTTGTAATCGTCAAGGATGATAACCAGTATCTTTCTATTCAGGAAGATTTAAGGAATAGAGTATTTGACCTTGATGAGTCAAGACTTACTATCGCTCTTGTAAAAAAGCCGCTCACTGAGGAAATACGCAAGAGGTGGTTAAATGCTATTACAAAGCAGGACATGGCTACAGAAAGTGGACAGACAGGTGCCGCATCTCAGCAGAGCAATGAAGCTAATATTGTTATCAGCACATGGGTACAGCAAGTAAGTGCTTCCAGTCAAATTATCGCATGGAACGGTACACAAGTGTTTAATAACATTTACGGTATGTCGCACTTGTCAAAGACAATTCGAGCAAGTGTTATCGATAAGCTTTTCCCATATGCTCCCGAAAAAATCGTTATCACCAATACAGCGTATAAGAGCTGTTCCGATTCCGCTCCGTTAGCAGGTATTCAACGTGCAACGAATTCAAGCCAGCTTAAAAGCGTGCTTACAGGAATTGGACAGATTCTTGACATTACAGACATTAATGAAATGGCTGATATGACCGGTAATGATTCTGTTCAGGCAGTCAGTGAATTGGCAAAGGTTGTAAGAGACGAAATTCAGTCTGGAAAGAAAGTCGTCTTAAGTGACTTGTGGTCAAAGCTTATGAAGCCGCCTTTCGGCTATTATGATACAATTGCCTGTGGAATTTTGTTGGGTTATGTGTTTACCGGTTATAAAAACAGTGACTATACATGGACTGATAGTGCCGGCGCACCGCAGATACTTGTAGAAAACAACTTGAAAACTATGGTATATAATCTTGTAAAAGGCAAGATGACCACAGATTATATTTCGTCTGGAAGCGAAACGTTCCGCTTATTCAGAGATTACATTAAGGACATTATGGCTTTGTCTGATGTTAAAGTAGCGAATGAAACAGAATGCTGGCATAATATGCGTGTTGCTGTAACTAACAGCGGATCACCTTTCTGGACATTGAAGTATCTTCCGCAATCAGCATATAACAATGCTGAGAATCAAACTGTTGCCAAGGAAATCATCGATAATATTCAAAAGTTCATTGAGCAAAATAACAGCCATGAAGAAATCATGGGGAATGTAAATCAGGCTTTTAGCGGTCGAGGTAAGATACGTTCTATACTAAGAAAAGCTTTTCAGGATAAGAATGCATTGAACGAAGCATTTCGCTCGTTCTTGTTTGAGGCTTCATCAGAGTTAAAAGAAATCGTCGAAAGGCTTAAGATTAGCTCTGATGTACTCAGTGATAAGCTGCACATTGTTATGCAGGATTCTATTTATACATGGATTGAAGAACAGGTTCTTAATAAGATTCCGGATATCATCAGCGAATATCACTATCTTGAGACCTTAAATGATGCATTGGGAAAAACATACCACAGCATTGAAGAAGTGCGAAATGACTTGGCAAACCAGTTTAAGTTTGTCCGTATCCCGATCAGCGTCGTAGAAACTTTAGATAAACCGTGGTTTGGTGCTCTCAAAGCTATGGAGTGGATTGTATCAAACAATGCAGCACAAATGACAGATGAACAGAGACAGGCTGATTCAGCAGAACTGAATTCCTATGGAAAATCAGCGATGGAATTCCTTCGTGATGGAAAAACTTTACTATCTGATCTGCTTGATCAACTTGGTTTGGAATGCACAGCCCAGGAGCTTGACACAATTTATTCTGGCTTAAAAGATATTCGGTTCAATACCCCAAAACAACAGTTTGATAAAGACCTAAATGGATTGATGAGTAATATCAGTCAGGCAAGACACCGTATACGCTTGAAGGAACGTTGGTTATCAGTAGTAGGCTCGGAATGTGGTTCTGTTAAAAAGTGGTGTTCTATTCATAATGCTCCTATCTATTGGATTGTCGCAAAAGAGCAGCGTGACGCATTCACTACTTTAACAAAAGTTCAAAACGACCAAAGGACTATGGATACTGATGTTATGACTGCGATCAATATTCTGGATACGATGGATCATTCCATCTTGACAGATGACGCTATAATCTCAGAAGCACTGTTAAAAGTCCTGGGAGATGAATATGCTCAGATTTTTTCCGAAGATCGTATACAGATCATGGCAAAAGCAAAGATGAAGTTAGGAAATGACATGAGCAATTGGGATATTACCGAATTGAATGATTTCCGTAATATATTGAAAAAAGAACAGCAGGAAAAGGCGAAGAAGGAAAAACTGAGTAACACTAAAAACCATGTTAAGACAATGGATGAAGGTAAATTGCGTAACGCTGTACAAAGTTTTCTTGATGCACATCCTGAGTTTTGCGATGCATTTAACGAATAAGAGGTGATATAATTGACCATAGATCAGGTTTATGACAAGTTAAATACAGAACGAACAACTGCCGAACTAATACCCTGTCGAACACCATTTCGTGTGATTATGGTTTCTAACATAAAGAAATATCGTGAGTTGGTAGACAAACTTCGTCAGATTCCTGATGTAAGTCTTGTTTCAGCAGGTGAGCTGTTTTCTGCACCTGATATCATGCCACGATATGAAAACTTAAACGGTACTGACTATCATTCTAAATGGGTGATTTTGACTGGTGTCAGCGAATATTTAAGGCTATTCAGCCATAATGAAGTTGACACAGCAAGACTTAAAAAGCTGATTACTCATCAGGTTCCGGCAAGCAGTACCGGTCGTATAATCATTCCTTTATGGGGATGTGAGGCTCTTTGGCAGGATTCAACATTAAGGTTGATGGCAGACGAAAGAATGAAAGATTACTATTTCGACTGTACATCGGATAGTGATGAAGATCAAAAGTTAACGGTTACGGTTTACTCTGCGCAATTTCTGGAATTAAAAGATAAATTACAAAAGCCTAATATATTGTTGTTTAGCAATCTTCAGGAATGGTACGACTTTTGGGCAGATGGAAAAACTGTAATAACCGAATATGCACTTATCACTGGTCGTTCTCATTTAATACAGCAAACCAACGGTACAATAACAATACACGTTGTAAAGGATAACCTGTCTTTCATTCAGGAAAACTTGAACGGCGGTGAAGTACTGAACACCGATAATTGCTCGATTGAAGTGCAGAAAGAATTGTTCGAGCAAGCACTCCAGCATAAGACACTGGATGACGCAATTTTATCGTGCCTCAATGTAAGCAGCTTCCAAGCTCTTGATATTATGGGCAAATGGTCTATTCTTTCGACTAATAAAAAAGAACTGGTGCAATTATGGTATCGCTTGCATCCTGATAATACCTATCTTTCACATTGTATTTTGAAGTGTGAGAAACTGGATACATTGGATGAAATCATTTTACATGACATTTTCTTAATTACGCACCTCACATCAAAGTGGATTGCAGAAAGCCAGCAGATCATCGCTGCCATGAAATTGAAAAGAGATAATGTGTATTTTGATTTCCTAAGCAAAATACCGAGTTATGAGGCACGATTGGATTATCTTTCTTGTGATACTTCTGACGAACGTATCTATCTACTGAAAATGGTAGGACAATGGCTGCGTGTAGATAAGAATGCTGCATACGGTTGCCAAAGATTAAAGACACTCTATCCTGAATTGTTTGAATATTTGGATGGCACAGATTATAGCGATGAAGAACTTCGTCGTTATATGGAGTTGTACAAAATATATAAGCTGTCAAACACACTTCCTGCTGATGAGCAGATGTATTTCGCTGGTATTCAAACCGACCAATTTGATTCTCGATTTGCTGAACTTTCAGATTATATTGATGATCAGACTGTCGTATTGTGGGTAGATGCGTTAGGTGCCGAATGGATGCCGCTACTATTAAAAGCACTTGCAAAACGAAAAGATGGCACTGTTGTATATCATTCATGTGGACTTGCAAAGATTCCTACTGAAACAAAGTTTAATGATCAATGGAATCAGATGGATGTCCCCTATGAAAAGATCGACTATCTGGATAAGCTTGCACACAAGGGATTAAGCTATAAGGATATTGATGACTATTATCCCTGTATTGAAGAACAGTTTACCGTTGTGTCTGAAAAGCATGGAACTGAAAAAATGGTGACGATCGGCAGTAAAATAAGCGAACTACTGAAAAATTATCGTAGGATCATCATAACAGGAGACCACGGTACCAGTAGGCTTGCTGCCAGATTTTTCCACACAAGACAGGGTATCCCCGCTCCAAAGGAGATCACTGTAGGTAGTCATGGAAGATTCGGCGTTTCATCTAAAGCACCTGGAACAAAAATGGAAACCCAAATAGTCCGACATATTGGAGATGAAAGCTATATAGTTTTCACCAATTATGACCATTATATAATTTCCGGTCATGCCGCTGGTGCAGATGATGATGTGCCGACATATGGCGAGATTCATGGTGGAGCGACTCCGGAAGAACTGCTTGTGCCAATCATAGTATTTGATAGTAACAGTACCATTCCCCTACAAGCTGAATGGGAAAAGAATCCTGTGAAAATACAAAATAAGAAGGCAAATGCAGTTATTAAATTCAATCAGTCAATAGCAAGTCTGCAAATCAATATTGGTAGTATTTCTGCGAATGTAACTGCAACCGATGACAAGAAAGTCTGGAAGATCGTTTTTGAAAACATCAAGCATGGAAAATATACGGTCTCTATAATTGCAAACGGTAAATCTGTGCAGGCAGATGAACTGATTATAAACTCTGCTATTGGTAATAACGATGGGGACTTTGACCTATGAGAAAAAAGATATTATGCTGTGATTGCAAAGAACCATTAAAAAAGGACGAGATAGCCTTGTCAAAAAAACTAATTGATGTTGATACCGAGGATCTCTACTGCTTAAATTGCCTTTCGGAAGTAATAGGCTGTACTGTTGATGATCTAAAAGATAAGATACAAGAGTTTAAGGAACAAGGCTGTACTCTGTTTCTGTGATGAGGAGGGTTGGTATGCTGGAAGAAAAAATAAGGGAAGTATTTGCGGATATGGTGGTGTTAAAAGATCCGCAGCGAAGCGAATACTTTTCCAATTTGAGTATTCCCTCATATATGCGTGACTGGCTTGTCATGAAGTTTTCAGATGATGAGGGCGCTATTGATTACGATAGTGTTAGAAGATATATCAAACGATACATTCCAAGCCGTGATGACTTCGAGCAGTATAAGTTTCAGATGGTCAACGGAGAAACGGTTCAATTTTTGGCTCGTGTTCGAGTATCAGTTGATGTAAAAACCGGTAAGACAATGTTTGAGTTGCCCGATTTTGGTGGAGCAAGAGGTGGCGCTTCCGGTGTTGTAGATTATGATGTCGCAGATAAATGGCAGGATACTCTTCTTAGAGAGAGCGAAAATTGGGGCATCATTACGCTGTCATGGGCAATGGAAGGAACGGCAAATAAGCCCAAGGGTATTATAACAATGAATGGGTACAAACCGTTCTGTCCCTATACTGTTGACCTTGATTTTTACCGTGAGGCAAGGAAAGAGTTTGATATTCACGAGTGGATCGATGTTATCATCAGTTCTATAGATTACAATCCCAATGGCTATGTAGATGAGAATGGAAATATAGATGAATCCTCAAAGCTTTATTTTCTGCGTCGTCTTCTTCCATTTATGGAAAAGAGAGTTAATATGATAGAACTTGCACCCAAGGGAACCGGTAAGAGTTATATCTTTGAGAAAATAAGCAAACGTGGATGGCTGATAACTGGTGGAACTGTTTCAAGGGCTTCACTTATTTACGATAATGCAAAAAAGACAGGCGGATTGATCACGAGGTTTGATTATGTCGGTTTTGATGAAGTGCAATCCATCACCTTTGAACAGCCCGGACAAATCCAACAAGCTCTAAAACACTATATGGAATTTGGTGAGATCAAAGGTTTCGATGCAGCACTTACTGCTGATGCAGGGGTTATCGTACTTGGTAATATTGACGCTGATAGATTTGACATAAATAAGAACATGGTAGAGCATATAAGTGAAGTGTTTGGTGAGTCTGCAACATTAGACCGTTTTCATGGGTTTATTCCTGGCTGGAAGATACCGCCGATGAAAACAGGAATGATTGCAAATGGCTGGGCTATCAATACCGAGTATTTTGCAGAAGTAATGCACGCACTGCGTGATGATCTGAGTTATGCTTCCGTTGTGGATGAGCTGCTGAAAACTCCGCCCAAAGCATATACAAGACATATGACAGCAATAAAGCGTCTTTGTACCGCATTGCTTAAATTGTTGTTTCCTCATGTGCAAAAGCCGACTGATATTGATCCGCAGGAATTTAAAGAGTATTGCCTGAAACCTGCAATTGATATGAGGAGTACGATTTACAAGCAGCTTTGCATCATTGATCCCAAGGAGTATACGAAAGCAGATAAGCAAATTCCTGATATTCAATTAAAGTGATTTCTAAATGAGGTATGAATATGAAAATCTACGCTGACAATGCAGCAACAACAAAACTGGATATAGATGCATTCGAGGCGATGAAACCATATCTCCTTGAAGATTATGCTAATCCCTCTGGTGCTTACAGCTTTTCAAAAAAGGCAAAGCGTGCCTTGAAAGAGGCTCGACAAACAATTGCCGAATGTATCAATGCCGAACCTGAACACATCATCTTCACATCAGGTGGTACAGAAAGTAATAATCATGCCATCAAGCATTTTACTGTTTCAAGCGATATTTGTCATGTTGTGACCTCAGCTATTGAACATCATTCCGTTTTATATGCTTGTGAGAACAGTGGTTATGAACGTTTTGTTGTTCCGGTCGATAGATATGGCTTTGTATCTGCCGACAAGTTAGAAAAGGTGCTTGGAAGAGTTAGATCTGTCATTGCATCTTGTGACAGTACACTTGTTACAATCATGACTGCGAATAATGAGATAGGAACAATTCAGCGTATCAAAGAATTATCTGAAATCTCCCATCGCTATGGAGCAGTTTTTCATACTGATGCCGTGCAAGCAGTAGGGCATATTCCGATAGATGTACAAGCTATGGGAATTGATATGCTCTCAGCATCAGCTCACAAATTCAACGGACCGAAAGGTATTGGCTTTTTGTACAGCAGAAATAGATTGCTGCAACCTTACCACCATGGTGGCGCACAGGAATTTGGTATGAGAGCCGGAACAGAAAACGTGCCTGCCATTGTCGGAATGGCTGTATCCCTAAAGAAGAATACAAAGGAAATGTCGCATAACGCTGAACATCTTCATCACCTGACAGAGGTATTTTTAACGGCTTTAAGGAGTATAGGGATTGATTATATAATCAACGGTCATCCAACCGAGCGTCTGCCTGGCAACATCAACATTTCATTCAAAGACAGATCAGGAGAGGGACTAATGCATATGCTTGATCTGAAAGGAATTTACGTTTCAACCGGTTCGGCTTGTGACAGTGTAAATCAGCAAGTCTCTCATGTTATCAGGGCAATTAACGTTCCTGCTGATTATCGTGAAGGAACGATTCGAGTGACATTTGGTAAGGATAATTCGGATCAAGATGCTGTTGATGTCGCAAATGCTTTGATCAAATTGATAAGGGTATAACAATCCCAATATAACTCATAATCAAGGAGCAAGACTCATAACGAGTTTTGCTCCTCTTTTTATGCCATAATTCATTTTCATGCCAACACCTCGCCAACATCCTGCCAACCACAAGGCATGAAATATCTGCTATACTGAAATTACAGCAGACGGACAGCGCACCGCTATCCCGAAAGCTGAATAAAAAGATTGGAGGAATACCAATGAAACACTATAACGACTTCCTGATCGTAGGCATCGACCACGGTTACGGCAACATCAAGACCGCCAACACGGTCACACCCACAGGCATCACCAAGCTCGATGCCGCACCTACCTTCACCAAGAACACTCTTTTCTTTGAGGGGAGCTACTATCAGATCGGTGAGGGACACAAGGAGTATCTTGCCGACAAGTGGCAGGACGAGGACAACTACCTGTTTACGCTTATGGGTATCTCTCGTGAGCTGAACCGTGAGGGCATCACATCGACTAAGGTCTATCTCGCAGTTGGACTTCCGATCACATGGGTAGGCAGGCAGCGTGAAGAGTTCCGCAAATATATGCTCCAGCGTGAGAGCGTGGACTTCAAGTATGAGGACAAACTCTACTCCGTCCGCATCATCGGGTGCTATGTTTATCCACAGGGCTATGCCGCTGTGGTGGAGAAGCTGAACGAGATGACAGGTCTGAGCATGATCGCTGACATCGGCAATGGTACAGTCAACATCATTTTCGTCAGCAACCGCAAGGTCATCAATACCAAGACTTACACCGAGAAAATGGGTGTGAACCAGTGTGTCAAGGCTGCGTCCAATGCCATGATGAACAAGCTGGGTGTCACCGTGGACGAGACAATTATTCAGAGCATGATCCGCTATGGAAAGGCAGACATTGACAGTGAATATGCTGAGGTACTCCGTCATGCGATTGCTGAGTACGCCGAGGATATTTTTGCTCTGCTACGCAAGTATGAGTATGAGTATGATCCTAAAATGATGCGCCTTTACATCACGGGCGGCGGTGGAAAACTCATTGAGAATTTCGGAAACTATGATAAGGATAGGGTGACTATCATCGGGGACATCTGTGCTTCTGCTAAAGGCTATGAGTTTTTCGCAGTTGCACAGCTTAAAAAGGAGGAGAAGAAATGAGCAAGGTTCTGACTACCTGTTTCCGCTTCAATATGGACAATCCCGAACACGCTAAGGCGTGGGACTACCTCCACAACTATGACAAGGACAAGATCAAGTCCACGAATGTGGCGGCGATCACAGCGGTCAATGACTACTTTGACCGTATGGGGAAACTTGCTGATGATCCGTACTTTGAGACTCGTCAGCATGAGGAGCGTTTCGTGGAGCAGATCGTGTCTGAGGTGGGCAAGGCGTTTATCGCTGAAATGCCGAAGTTCCTCGCAAGCCTGATGCTGAGTCTGAACAGCAGTTACCCTGTACAGTTCAATGAGATTCGAGCTGTTCCCATGGGGACAATGGACGGCAATCCGAGCGCCACGGAGGGCTTTGGCAACGCTGACAACAGCGAAAACGACGATTATTCCGGTATTGATTTCGATTTTATCGGCGGCTGATACTGCTTGAAACAGCTTTACCGCCGAATATATAGCGGAGTGTTACAACAACAGCAACAAACCAATAGACATGAGAAGAATCGGAGAAATAATGCAAAAATGCCCGATAGCATTTTATGCAAAAAAAGAAAGCCTGCAAATATCACAGAGGAATTTGCAGACTCGAACGCAATCGGCGGAGCGAATTGCTTATAAAAAAACGGCTTATCGCCGTGATGTCTTGTAATAACAAGACCGTGACCCGTCTGGTTGCGCCGGGCAAAGGATGGGCAGGAGTACTGCTTCAATCTGATCGACACACCGGGTCATGTGGATTTCAACTACGAGGTATCCCGTTCCCTGGCAGCATGCGAGGGTGCGATTCTTGTGGTGGACGCATCCCAGGGCATTGAAGCCCAGACCCTTGCCAATACCTACCTGGCGCTGGAGCATGACCTGGAACTGGTGCCGGTCATCAACAAAATTGACCTGCCCTCGGCGGATCCGGAACGGGTGAGCGCAGAGGTGGAGAAGGTCATCGGCATTCCTGCCATGGACGCACCCCGGATCTCTGCGAAAATGGGCATCAACATTGAAGAAGTGCTGGAGCGGATCGTCACGGACATTCCGGCACCCAAGGGGGATCCGGCTGCTCCCCTCCAGGCATTGATTTTTGACAGCTATTATGACGCATACAAGGGCGTTATCATCTACATCCGGGTGAAGGAGGGCACGGTGCGCATCGGGGACAAGATCCGGCTGATGGCTACCGGGGCGGAATTTACGGTGGTGGAAACCGGTTATATGGATGCCACCAATCACATCAACACCGGGGTGCTGGAGGCTGGCGAGGTTGGCTACATTGCCGCATCCATCAAGAGCATCGGGGACACCCAGGTGGGGGATACAGTAACCAATGCGGAGAACCCCTGTGAGGAGCCTTTGCCTGGTTACCGGAAGGTGAACCCCATGGTGTTCTCGGGTATTTATCCGGCGGATGGTGCCAAGTACGGGGATTTGCGGGATGCTCTGGAAAAGCTTCAGCTGAACGATGCGTCCCTGAGCTTTGAACCGGAAACCTCCACTGCCCTGGGCTTTGGCTTCCGCTGCGGCTTTCTGGGATTGCTGCACATGGAGATCATCCAGGAGCGGCTGGAACGGGAATACAATCTGGATCTGATCACCACCGCCCCCTCCGTTGTATACAAGGTGAATCTGACGGACGGTCAGACTGTTATGGTGGATAATCCCTGCAATTTCCCCGATCCGGCACTGATTGCTTCTGCGGAGGAACCTATGGTGAAGGCGGATATTCTGGCTCCTTCGGACTATGTGGGTAACATTATGGAGCTTTGCCAGGAGCGGCGGGGTACTTTTAAGAATATGGAATACCTGGACGACAGCCGGGTGGATCTCCACTATGAGCTGCCTCTGAATGAAATCGTCTACGACTTCTTTGATGCCCTCAAATCCCGCACCAAGGGCTATGCTTCCTTTGATTACGAGCTGCTGGGGTATGCCCAGTCCCGTCTGGTGAAGCTGGACATCCTGCTGAACGGGGAAGTGGTGGATGCCCTGTCCTTTATTGTCTTTGCGGATGCCGCATACAACCGGGGCAGAAAGATTGTGGAGAAGCTGAAGGAAAACATTCCCCGTCAGCTGTTTGAGGTTCCCATCCAGGCTGCCATCGGTGGCAAGATCATCGCCAGAGAAACCGTCAAGGCACTGCGGAAGGACGTACTTGCCAAGTGCTATGGGGGTGATATTACCCGGAAGAAGAAGCTGCTGGAGAAGCAGAAGGAAGGCAAGAAGCGTATGCGTCAGCTTGGCTCCGTTTCCGTGCCTCAGAAGGCATTTATGAGCGTGCTGAAGCTGGATGAATGATGCTGTAAGAGGTGTGACCATGAGTATTTACGATTGCCCCCACTGTGGGGAAAAGACCTTTAACCCTTTGACCAAGGCGTTGGCAGGGCCTATGAATTCCAAGGGGAGAGCCTGCAAGGCATGCGGCGGAAAGTGCGTCAACGGGCAAGCCTCAGCAGTGATCCGTATGATCCTGTCCCTGCTGATGGGTGCGGCGGTGCTGGCGTGTATTCTGTGGATCGAAAGCACTGTGACTGCCATGCTGTGCATTCTGGGGGCTGTGCTGCTGTATGTTCTGCTGACCGGACTGGTCAATGCATTTTTCTTTCCGCTGATCAAAGCGGTGCGCCGGGACGCATGAGTATCCCGGCTGGACTGTATGTGCATGTGCCCTTTTGCGCAGTGAAGTGCCCATACTGTGACTTTTACTCCAATCCATATCGGCGGGAGCGGGCGGAAGCCTATGCTGCCCGGGTTGCGGAGAACATTGCCGCATACCCGGCGGAGCTGTCGGTGGATACAGTGTATTTCGGAGGGGGGACTCCCTCCATTTTGCCGCCGCCGCTGCTGGGTCAGATGCTGCATGCTGCCCGCCGGCGGTTTTCTCTTGCTGCGGACACGGAGATCACCCTGGAGGTGAACCCACTGACCGCCACCCCTGCCGCTCTGGATGCCTGGAGGGGACTTGGCGTCAACCGGCTGTCCTTTGGTATGCAGTCCGCTGTGGATGCGGAGCTGCACCGGCTTGGCAGACGGCATACCGCCGCCCAGGGGATTGCCGCAGTGGATCGTGCGGCGGCAGCGGGCTTTCAGAATATCTCCTGTGACCTGATGCTTGGTACGCCGGGGCAGACCGGAGAGAGCCTTGCACAGTCCCTTGCGGTGTATGCCCAGTTGCCCATTGCCCATGTTTCCGCCTATCTGCTGAGTATCGAGCCGGGCACCCCCTTTGACACGGAGGCAATGCGCAGCCAGGTGCCCGATGGGGATGCAGCGGCGTTGCTGTATGTACAGATGGCGGAATGCCTGGAGCAGCATGGGTTCCGGCAATATGAGATCTCCAACTTTGCCCGCCCCGGCTTTGAAAGCCAGCATAATCTGAAATACTGGCAGTGCGTGGATTACATCGGCATCGGCCCGGCGGCGCATTCCTGCTTCAACGGCAGACGGTATGCGGTGCCCCCGGATCTGGATGCTTTTTTGCAAGCACCCTGTCAGCAGGAGATCCTGACGGACGAGGAACCCTATACCCCGGAGGAGCGGGTCATGCTGGGTCTGCGGCTGGCGGAGGGCATCCGGCAGCAGGACTTTTCGGAAAGCTGCTGGGCAGGACTGCTGCACCGGGCAGAGCCTTTGCAAAAGACAGGCATGTTGTGGATAGAGCCGGATCGGATCCGGCTGACCCGGCAGGGCTTTTTAGTATCCAACAGCGTGATTTGCAGTTTGGTGGAGTAAAGCTGGCTGGATGGCTTTGCACAATATCTGCCATACATTCCCTGCGTGGTGTTGCCTAAAAGAACAGGGCAGGTATCCTTTCGGACACCTGCCCTGTTTGCTGTGACAGCAGAAATCAGCCTTCCATAACCACCTTGTGGAATACCTTTTTGCCCTTGCGGATGATGAGTTCCCCCTCCGGCTGGAGCATGGTCTGGGGATCGGTGATTTTTGCGTCATTGACGCTGATGCCCCCCTGCTGCACCAGTCTGCGGCCCTCGCCGTTGGACGCTGCCAGACCGCACTTCACCAGCAGAGTGAGAATGCCAATGCCGCCTTCAGGTATATCCTCCCCAGACAGGGTGGTAGTGGGCATATCTGCACTGTTTCCGCCGCTGAACACTGCCTTTGCCGCAGCATCCGCCTTATTGGCTTCCTCCTCGCCGTGCACCAGCTTGGTCAGCTCGTATGCCAGCAGTTCCTTTGCCTTGTTGAACTGGGCACCTTCCATATGCTGTTCCATATCCTCGATTTCCTCCACCGGCACAAAGGTCAGCATCTTCAGGCACTTGATCACGTCTGCGTCGTTGACATTTCTCCAGTACTGGTAGAACTCATAGGGGGAAGTCTTAGCAGGATCCAGCCATACAGCGCCTTTTTCCGTCTTACCCATTTTCTTCCCCTCGGAATTGAGCAGCAGGGTAATGGTCATGGCATAAGCGTCCTTGCCCAGCTTCTTGCGGATCAGCTCCGTACCTCCCAGCATATTTGCCCACTGGTCATCTCCGCCAAACTGCATATTACAGCCGTAATCCTGGAACAGGCGGTAGAAGTCGTAGGACTGCATAATCATGTAGTTGAATTCCAGGAATGTGAGTCCCCGCTCCATTCTCTGCTTATAGCATTCAAAGGTCAGCATCTTGTTGACGGAGAAGCATGCGCCCACGTCCCGGAGCACGTCCACATAGTTGAGATCCAGCAACCAGTCTGCATTGTTTACCGCCAGCGCCTTGCCCTCGGAAAAATCAATGAACCGGGACATCTGCTTCTTGAAGCATTCGACATTGTGTTCAATGGTTTCCCGGGTCATCATCTTCCGCATATCGGTCTTGCCGGACGGATCTCCGATCATGCCGGTGCCGCCTCCCAACAGAACGATGGGCTTGTTGCCCGCCATCTGGAGTCGCTTCATCAGGCACAGCGCCATAAAGTGGCCTACATGCAGGGAATCTGCGGTGGGGTCAAAGCCGATGTAGAAGGTTGCTTTGCCGGCGTTGATCAGTTCCTTGATCTCCTTTTCATCGGTGAGCTGTGCCAACAGCCCTCTGCGTTTCAGTTCTTCAAATAACGTCATATGATCGCTCCTTTACATAATAAAAGTCCCCTGCCGCCGCAGCGACAGAGGACGAATTGACTCGTGGTACCACCTCAGTTTATTCTGCATAAAGCATGCAGAACCTCGGACAGGATAACGGCTGTGAACCGTATGCCCCTACCCGACCGGGTGCAGCCTTCAGGACATCCGCTCAGAGGCGTATTCACGGGGCATCCGCATCTCCTCGCACCAAACGGAGACTCTCTGACCGGATGGGAATCCGCTACTTCTTCTCGTCAAAGCGTTTTCAAGTATCATACCACATATTTTTCAGATTGTCAAGTCATGCAGTTGGTTTTGCGTGGGATTGCCGGACGGGTTTATGCTTGCTGTTCGCTGAGCATCCGGCGCATCAGCACCAGATCCTTTGCATCGATCACGCCGTCCTCGTACAGGTCTCCCTGCTGCCAGTCAGTCAGCGTGCCGCCCCGGATCAGATACTTCTGCATCATAACCAGATCCGCAATGCTGAACTGCCCGTCTGCGTTTACGTCCCCCCGGATGCCGGATACGCCCGGATCCGTATTGTCCACTGCTTCACTGCCGGAATAAGTGAGCTGGGGCTCTTCCACTTCCTTGAAATAGAAGTTCATGTAATCCACAGCGCCCTTGAAGTTCCGGTCCGTCATGCCTTTCCCCAGGAATGCGTAATCGTCCCGGGCTGCACTCATAACAGCCAGAGGCGTCAGCGAGAGTCTGTTGCTGTCAGCCTGACTGCCGTTGATCAGCAGGGTGCCCTTGCCGTCTATAATGCGGATGGTGATCTTGCTCCATTCTCCCTTGACAAGCGGCGCAGAAGCGGTAAGATGCTCCGTGGTCTGCCCGTCAGTGATGGTCAGCTCTGCCACGCCGTTTTCATTGCAGGGGGTGAATGCCATGTATGCGGTTTCATCACCGAACCAGAACAGATTCTGCTTGGCGGTGCCGCCCTTCCACAGCGCTGCCAGGCTGATCTGCAGATCCTTGGAACGGATCACCGTATCGTCCAGCATCACATAGTCGTCCGCTCCGTCAAAGGACAGCACACCGTTGGCAGAGGTGCGCTGGCTTTCCCACTGGGCGCCCTGCTGCAAAGCATTTGTTGCCGCATAGGTATCCTGTGCCCAGGTGTCGGTCTGCTCTGTAAAGGTGTAGCCTGCCAGGATTCCGTCCTCCGTGTCGTGCCAGCCGTAATCATCCAGCCAGCCAAAGCCTACGCCGCTGTTTTTGGTTTGCTCATTGGAATAGTCGCCGTCAACGATTGCCTGACCGGAGTAGCTGCCCTTGCCGTACAGGTAGGCATTGCCTTTGATGACCGCATTGTCGCTGACGGTCACTGCCTCCGCCAGAAACGCCTTTTGCAGGATCTTGGCGTTGCCGGACACTTTGCAGGAGTTGGAGACTACCGCACTGTCGCCGATGAGGGCATTGCCGCTGAGGGTCACGCTGCCGAATACCCAGCCGTTGTCGTAGATCATGCCGCCGCCGTCTACCACTGCGTGACCGCTGATGATGACCTGATCCGAAGCGGTGACGCTGTTTGCCACAATGGCATGATCCTCCACCCGCACATTGCCGGTGAGCGTGGCGTTGCCCAATACCATAGCATCCGGACCAACATAGACAGAATCGGCAACAGAAGCACTGTCAGCCACCCAGCCGCCGCCGTTGGCATGTATATGTCCACTACCCTTGCTGTAGCCGCCGGACTGCTGCACCTGTGCGCCGGTGAGCTTCACTGCGTAGGGATAGCGCTGCCGCTCCGTGCTGGTTTTATAAGAAGAAACATTGTCCTTATGGAATGCGTTGATATCATACAGATCCTTGGGGGTACCGGTGACAGTCAGGTATGCGGAAACTGCTCCGTTGGCGGATACGGTCATGCGTTCACCGCTGTCGAACAGATCAGAGTAATGCTCGTTGCCCGCCTGATCGACCGTGACGATGCATGCTCGCCAGCCGGCGTTGCTGTCATTGGAAAGGCCCTTCAAGTCCACGGAAATGGTATCTCCGGTGATGGTCAGGGGCACAATGTTGATACCGGACTGCATGGGAGCCTCCTCCTGGGGAGACTGAAGCCAGCCGTCTCCGTTGTCCTCCAGCACAGTGTAGAACAGATTCCAGAAGAAGGGGGACTGCCTGAGTTTGCTTTGGAATTGACTGCGGTATGCGTCTTTGGCGCCGAAATTAAAAGTCGCCATGCGCTTTGCGTAATGCCCCAGTACGTCCTGTGCGTCCGTGCCGAACAGACGTGTGATGGTGTCAAAGGGGTATTCACCGGGCTGCGCCTCGGAAATCAGGCGCTTGACCGAGTCGATACCCAATCCGCTCAGATTGTCCGGGTTGTAGGACAGATACACCAGGAATGGCCATACCTCATAGTAATTCCGTCCATGGGGCAGGGTCAGGCTCAGATTGCGGATGTATGGCTCAAACCAGCAGGTCTGGGTGGTGCCGTCGTAGTATTCGCTGCCCAGATACATTTCCCGGAACCAGTTTGCCAGCGGCTCCCACCAGGCACCGGTAATGTCCTGATCCACCCACGCCTTCTGGTGAAGGGTCACTACATGACCGAATTCATGGGCGATGGTCAGTTCGTCCAGCATGGCGTTGGGACTGATGATCTCGATCCCGTAGCCGTCCTCCGCACTCATGAACGCCCAGCCATCCGGGTACTGATCCAGACCTGTATAGGTCAGGTATACGTTGGTTTTATACTTTTGGGTGCTGTTCCCGTACATGTCCACATTCAGGTTCTCCATACCCAGGTACTGGGTGTAGCACTGCCAGAGCTTTTCGTAATCCGCCAGATTCCGCTGTAAAAATGCGTCATTGACCTGGCCGGTGGTGTCGTTGTTTCCGTAGAAAATAACGAAATGCTCGGATTCCACATAATTTGCGGTGGTACAGTAGCCCCATTTGTCACGGATCAGATACGCTTCGTCCGCGGCAAATACGCTTGTGGGCATCAGCTGGAGCATGGATGCTGCCAGAATGCCGCTGGTCACAATTGCTGTTGCTTTGGTTTTCATAACCTCTCTCCCCCTGTTTCATGCGGACAGCATGGCGCTTGCTTTGTGATTATGCGCAATGCTGCCTTTGTGGTCCGCTGCGTTGCGGATGATACTGCAGGCACAAGCAGGCAAGCCTGCCCAGCGCAGAATGGTATTCGGGCAGCACTTCGTAAACCTTGCGTGATGCTGCCCCGGCTCGTACACTGCATTGTACGCTGCGAAAAATACACGCACTTTATTGTAACCGATCATTCATACAATGTCAATGATTATTTATAACACAGTTCATGATTTATTGTGATATTTTTAGGAAGCACCGCACAAAGCATATGTGGCGCTGTTTTATAAATATATGAAAAACAGGGGCTTGAAAAAAAAACGCAGATGTGGTATGCTATATCTTGTGTAGGTGTTTGTATACAATACCTACTTATGCAGACCCGAAGGAAAGGAACACAGGTATGGAACAGGAAATCCAGGCAGTCCGGGAACGGCTTGCCGCATCCGACGAACAGCCCCTCGCCATGGTGCAGAGCTTTGGCTGTCAGCTGAATATGACGGACGGAGAGAAGCTCAAGTGGTTGTTGCTGTCCATGGGCTATGGCTTGACAGAGGAACCGGAGCAGGCGGATCTGATCCTGCTGAATACCTGTGCAGTGCGGGAGCATGCGGAGGATCGGGTGTTCGGACACCTGGGACAGTTAAAGCCCTATAAGCAGAAAAAACCAGGGCTTATTATTGGACTTTGCGGATGCATGACGGCGGAGGAGCCTGTTCGGGAAAAGCTGAAGGCATCCTACCCCTATGTAAATCTGGTGGTGGGTACCGGGGCGCTGGAGCGCCTGCCTGCGATGCTGCTGGAGATCCTGGGGGGGAAAAAGCACAGTGTGGACGCTACCGTCCAGTCCGCCCCCTCCGAGGAGCTGTCCCAGGTGCGCAGCTGCTCCTTCAAGGCGTCCGTGCCCATTATGTACGGCTGCAACAATTTCTGCACCTACTGCATCGTGCCCTATGTGCGGGGCAGGGAGCGGAGCCGGGATCCGAAGATTATTGAGCAGCAGGTACGGGAGCTGGTATCCCAGGGCTGTAAAGAGATCTTCCTGCTGGGGCAGAATGTAAATTCCTACGGGAAGGATCTTCCGGATGGCATCCGCTTTCCGGAGTTGCTGCGTCGGCTGGATGCCATTGAGGGGGAGTATTGGATCCGATTCATGTCCTCCCATCCCAAGGATGCCACGCCGGAGCTGATCGACGTGATCTGTAACAGCCGGCATGTGGAAAAGCATCTGCATCTGCCGGTACAGAGCGGCAGTGACTCGATCCTGCATGCCATGAACCGGTGCTACACGGTGAAGAAGTATCTGGAAACGGTACGGTATGCCCGTTCCCGTGTGCCGGATTTTGCGCTGACCACGGATATTATCGTGGGATTCCCCAACGAAACAGATGAGGAATTTTCTGCGACTCTGGGTTTGCTGGAACAGGTGGGGTATGATAATGTATATTCCTTTATCTACTCACCCCGCAGCGGCACCAAGGCGGCACAGATTGCGGATCACACCCCGGCGCAGGTGAAAACTGCCCGGATGCAGCAGTTGCTGGCGCAGCAGCGTGAAACCTCCACAAGACTGTACCGGCGGTTTCTGGGCAGGACGATGCAGGTGTTGTTTGAAGGGGTCAGCCGCAAAGGCGAACCCTGGCTCACCGGGAAAAGCACAGAAGGCGTGATCGTGGAAGCAAAGGGGGATCCCTCCCGGATCGGAACCTTTGCGGACGTTCACATAGAGGAAACGAAAAATTGGGCAGTGCTTGGAACGATCCTGGACTGACCCAAAGATAAGGAGTCTTTGAAATGGAAAACGAACAGATGGATATTATTGCAATGACCAGAAAGCTGGGAGCTATGCTCCAGCAGGATGACCGGTACACCGCATATCACCTGGCAAAGCAGGCAAATGACCAGGACGAGGATCTGCAGAAGCTGATCGGGGAATTCAACCTCAAGCGCATGGAGCTGAACTCGGAAATGTCCAAGCCGGACAAGGATCGGGACAAGCTGACCGCTCTGGACGGCAAGATCAAGGAGCTGTACGGTCAGATCATGGCAAACAAAAACATGGCGGTATTCAACAACGTAAAGAATGCCATGGATGAGCTGCTGTCCCAGATCAATATGATTATTACCATGAGCGCCAACGGCGAGGATCCGGCAACCTGTTCCGTGGAGCATAGCTGCGGCGGAAACTGCAGCAGCTGCGGCGGCTGCCACTAAGGACGGCGCCGTATAACGGCAATACACCCAAGCGGCGGTCATATTCTTATGACCGCCGAATCCAATTATGAAAGGGCTTTCTGACATGGAGATCGACACCACAAAATTATCCCCCATGATGCAGCAGTATATGGCGGTCAAGAAGAAATACGGCGACGCCATTCTGTTCTTCCGTCTGGGAGATTTCTACGAAATGTTTTTCGATGACGCTGTGCTGGTATCCAAGTTGCTGGAACTGACCCTCACCGGCAGGGACTGCGGTTTGGAGGAGCGTGCCCCCATGTGCGGCGTGCCCTTCCACAGCAGCGAGATCTACATCAAACGGCTGATCGGACTGGGGTATAAGGTGGCGATCTGTGAGCAGATGGAGGATCCTGCCCTTGCCAAGGGATTGGTGGAACGGGACGTGATCCGGTTGGTGACGCCGGGTACCCTCATCGAAAGCAGCATGCTGGACGATGCCTCCAACAACTTTCTTGGGGCTGCATACAGAACCGGGGACAGCTGTACCCTTTGCTTTGCGGACATTTCCACCGGAGAGGTGTCCATGCACACCCTGGAGGGCAAGCAGCTGGAGGGGGATGTCATCAACCTCCTGTCCCGCTATACCCCGGCGGAACTGCTGTGCAACAAAGCCTTTGTGCAGCTGGGAGGCTGCGGGGAATTTGTGAAGAACCGGCTTCACTGCATGCTGACCCTCCGGCAGGATAGCTGCTTTGATCCGGTGCAGAAGCGGCAGATCCTCTGCACCCAGTTTTCCGTGGAGGATCCGGCGGTGCTGGGTCTGTCGGAGGATGGGCAGGACTGCGCCTGTGCCTGCGGCTTGTTCGATTACATTGCGGACACCCAGAAATCCCTGGTAGGCAGATTTACGGATATCCGGATCCAGGGGCAGAATGCGGCGATGGGACTGGATCTTACTGCCCGGCGGAATCTGGAGCTGACGGAGACCCTGCGCAGCGGAGAACGCCGGGGCAGCCTGTTGTGGGTGCTGGATCGCACCGGCACTTCCATGGGCAAGCGTCTGCTGAAAGGGTGGCTGGAGCAGCCCCTCATCAGCCCTGCCCGGATCATGGAGCGGCTGGATGCTGTGGAGCAGCTTTGCAAGAAAAGCGCCGTGCAGATGGAGCTGAGCGAGATCCTCCGGCAGGTGTACGACCTGGAACGGCTCATGACCCGGGTCATGTATAAAACCGCTACCCCCAGGGATCTGAAATCCCTGTCGGTGACCGCATTGCAGCTGCCGGCGCTGAAGGCACAGCTGGAGCTGATGTCGGAGTCCAAGCTGCTGACACGGCTCAACAACCACATTTCCACCCTGGAGGCGGTATCCGACCTGGTGGAAAAGGCGATCGTTGAGGAGCCGCCCATTACCGTGAAGGATGGAGGGGTCATCAAGGATGGGTTCCATCCGGATCTGGATCAGCTGCGGAGCCTGATGGGGGGCGGTTCGGATCTGATTGCCCAAATTGAGCAGCGGGAGCGGGAATCCACCGGCATCAAGGGGCTGAAGATCGGCTTCAATCGTGTGTTTGGCTATTATCTGGAGGTCACGAAATCCTACTACGATCTGGTGCCCGCCCACTACATACGCAAGCAGACCCTGGCAAACTGTGAACGGTTCATCACCGAGGAGCTGAAGAATGCGGAAAACACCATTCTGGGCGCCAAGGAAAAGGCGTTGCGGATGGAGGCGGAGCTGTTTGCCCAGGTGCGGGATTTCCTGGCGGGGCAGCTTGCCCAGGTGCAGGAAACTGCTGTATCCGTGGCGGCGGTGGATGTGCTTTGCTCCTTTGCAAAGGTTGCCCAGGAAAACAACTACACCAAGCCGGAGATCGCCATTGACGGGGTCATCGACATCAAGGACGGCAGGCATCCGGTGGTGGAGCAGGTGCTGCAAGAGGAAGTGTTTGTGCCCAATGACGTGTACCTGGATCAGAAGGGCAGTCGCATGGCGATCATTACCGGCCCTAATATGTCCGGTAAGTCTACCTACATGCGGCAGGTGGCGCTGATTACGCTGATGGCGCAGATCGGCAGTTTTGTGCCCGCCCGGTACGCCAAGATCTCGGTGGTGGATCAGATCTTTACCCGGGTAGGTGCATCGGACGACCTGGCAGCAGGTCAGAGTACCTTTATGGTGGAAATGAGCGAGGTTTCCGCCATTCTCAAGTATGCCACCAAGCACAGTCTGGTGATTCTGGATGAGGTGGGACGGGGTACCTCCACCTTTGACGGGGTCAGCATTGCCCGTGCTGTGGCGGAGTATATCGCCAACAGTCGGCTCATTGGCTGTAAGACCTTGTTTGCCACCCACTACCATGAGCTGATTGCCCTGGAGCACAGCGTGGAGGGTGTGCGGAATCTGAGCATTGCCGTGAAAAAGCATGGGGACAGCATCCGCTTTTTGCGGAAGATCGTGCCAGGCGGCGTGGATGACAGCTACGGCATTGATGTGGCGAAGCTGGCAGGGCTGCCGCCCAGGGTGGTGACCCGTGCCAAGGAGCTGCTCAAGGAACTGGAAAGCCAGGCACCTGTCCGGCAGGAGCAGCTGCCCCAGGACGGGCAGATCAGCTTTGCTGCAGTCAGCCGGGATCAGATTGCCGACCGGCTCCGCAAGACCCATCTGGATGAGCTTAGCGACCGGGAATGCCGGGAACTGCTGGAGGACCTGGTGCAGCTGGCACAGGCGTAATGCAGAGAAAGGAACAAGCATGTCGATTACGGTTTTACCCAAGGAATTATCAGAGCTGATCGCCGCAGGAGAGGTCATCGAGCGACCAGCCTCCGTTATCAAGGAACTGGTGGAAAACTCCATAGACGCAGGTGCCAGCCGGATCACTGTGGAGATCCGGAACGGCGGCTCTGTGTATATGCGCATCACTGACGACGGCTGCGGCATTGCACCGGAGGAGGTGCCCACCGCCTTTTTGCGGCATGCCACCAGCAAGATCCTGGAGAAGGCGGATCTGGACAACATCCACACCCTGGGCTTCCGGGGCGAGGCATTGGCATCTGTGGCGGCTGTGGGCAGGGTGGAGATGCTCACCAAGCAGGCAGGGGCGGAATACGGCGTGCGGTATCAGATCGAAGGGGGCACAGAGTGCGGCATGGAGCGCACCGGATGCCCGGAGGGTACCACCATCGTAATCCGGGATCTGTTCTTCAATGTGCCTGCCCGGCAGAAATTTCTGAAAAAGGACGTGACGGAAAGCAATGCGGTCAGTGCCATTGTGCAGAAGATCGCCCTGTCCCATCCGGAAATCGCCTTTACCCTGATCCGGGATCACCGCCGGGAATTCCATGCCGCCGGGGACGGTACCCTGTATTCCGCCATTTATGCGGTATACGGCAGGAGCTTTGCCCAGGATCTTCTGCCTGTATCCTACAGCGAAAACGGCGTCAGCCTGGAGGGCTATGTGATTAAGCCCCTGTACGCCAAGAACAACCGGTCCCTCCAGACCTTTTTCATCAACGGCAGATATGTGAAATCTGTGACCTGCTCGGTGGCGTTGGAGGAGGCATACCGGACATTGGTAATGACAGGAAAATTTCCGGCTTGTGTGCTGATGCTGACCGTGCCCCCGGAAACTGTGGACGTGAATGTACATCCGGCAAAGGCGGCGGTGCGGTTTACGGATGAAAAGCGGGTATCTTCCGCCGTGTTCTTTGGGGTAAAGAATGCACTGATGCAGAATGGGCTGATCTATGAATTTCAGATGCGCCCCACTGCCGACTGGCAGCATGCTCCCAAGGAGCAGGAGCCGGGCTTTGCGGATGCGCCCCTGCCTCCGGTGCCTCCCCTGGAGTCGGTACAGCCGGCAAAGCCTGCCCCGATGCCTGCGCACCAGGAGGCTCCCGTTCCGGTGGCGGCTGTCAAGCCCATGCCGGTGGGAAATGTGCAGGTGACAGTGCACGCTCCCGAGCCGGAGGAAGCTCTGTATATGCACTCTCCCAAGCTGGAGTACGGGGCGGCGCCTGCTGCTCCGAAGCCAATCCGGGAGCCGGATCCACTGCCGGAGACATCGGCTGTCTTTGCCGGATTTGATCTGTTGCAGAATACCGCTGCGGCAAAGCAGGAGGAGCCGGTGCAGGCTCCGGTTCCGGCACCGGAGGAGCAGCCGAAGATCCGGGTGATCGGGGAGGCGTTCACCAACTACATTCTTGCCCAGGCAGGGGACAGCCTGTACATCATCGACAAGCATGCTGCCCACGAACGGGTGCTGTTTGAACAGTTCCGGGATGCAAGCCGCACCCCGGACAGCCAGATGATCCTCAACAGCAGTGAGCTACTGTTGTCCGTGGCGGAGTTTGACGCTTTGCAGGCCAATCAGGAGGCGTTGAAGCAGCGGGGCTTTGCCTTTGACTTCTCCAATCCACCCTATGTGGCGGTATGCGCCGTGCCGGTGGTATGCGCTTCTCTGAATCTGGACGAACTGGTGCTGGAGCTGGCGGAGAATCTGGTACTGGGCAAGCAGGATCTGGCGTCCACCCAGCTGGAGGATGCCCTGCACACTATGGCATGCAAGGCGGCGATCCGGGCAGGGGATAAAAATGATCTGTCAGAGCTGCAGGCTCTGGCGGAGGAAGTGTTCGGGAACGAACGGATCCGGCATTGTCCCCACGGCAGACCGGTGTTGTTTGAACTGACCCGGCACGAGATCGAAAAGCAATTCAAACGGGTGTAGGGAGGCGTCCATGGAGCAGGAAAAAATACCGGTTCTGGCGGTGGTTGGCCCTACCGCATCCGGCAAGACAGCCTTGGGCATCGCCCTGGCACAGGCATACGGCGGAGAGATCGTGTCTGCCGACTCCATGCAGATCTATCGGGGTATGGACATTGCCACCGCCAAGCCGACCCCGGAGGAGCTTGCGGCAGTACCCCATCATCTGATCGGCTTTCTCCCCCCGGAGCAGTCCTTCAGCGTGGCGGATTATGTGGATGCTGCCCGTCGGGTCATCGAGGACATCCACAGCCGTGGAAAGCTGCCGGTAGTGGTGGGAGGCACGGGACTGTATGTGACCTCCCTCTTGGAGCATGTGCAGTTTGCTCAGATCCCTCGGGATGATGCAGTCCGGGCAGCCTTACAGGCACAGACGGCACAGGAGGGTACGGCAGGGCTGTATGCCCAGCTGTGCCAGGTGGATCCGGACAGTGCCGCTTGCATCCACCCCAACAACGTGCCCCGGCTGGTGCGTGCTATGGAGGTGTACCGGCTGACGGGAAAGCCCCTGTCTGCATTCAAGGCGGAGAGTCGGCTGGAGCCTTCCCCATACCGTACCCTGTGGCTGGGACTGTGCTATCCGGATCGACAGCAGTTGTATGACAGGATCGACCGGCGAGTGGATCAGATGGTGCAGCAGGGCTTGGTGCAGGAGGCGGCAGCGGCTTATGCGGCAGGGGGCATGGGCACAGCGGCGGCAGCCATTGGCTATAAGGAGCTGATCCCTTACCTGGAGGGGCAGGGAACTCTGGAGGACTGCATTGCCCGGATCAAGCAGGAGACCAGGCGCTATGCCAAGCGGCAGATGACCTGGTTTAGGAAAAATGAGCAAATTCAGTGGATTTCACGCACGGAATTTGACGAAGCAGAAGAAATTTTGGCTATCTGCAAGAAAAAGATAGCCAAGGCGGCTTTTTTGTGATATAATTTAGTGTGGTAGCTTAGGACAATTCTTTGCAGCCAAAACCAAGCCGCAAGAGCGGAGAAGGGATAAGCGAAATGAACAAATCGTTGAATTTACAGGACGTTTTTCTCAATCAGGCACGGAAAGAGCATATGGTTGTGACCTTTTATCTGACAAACGGATTTCAGTTCAAGGGGGTCATCAAGGGCTTTGACGGCTTTACCGTGATTTTGGACAGCGACGGCAAGCAGCAGCTTGTATACAAGCACGCCATTTCCACCATCATTCCTATGAAGCCCATTTCCATTCTGGACGCTGCGGAAAAGGAAAACTAAACCATGAGCAGCTCGTGGATGTTGCGCATTGTGCGCTGGCTCCTTGCCGTAATGTCCATTGTCTGTGTGTTCAGTGTGGTGTACCATTTATACAACCAGCAGTACGAGACCGAAACCGCCATCTATGCCACGGCGGATGAATCCGTGGCGTTCCAGGGGGTGTATGTGCGGGATGAAACACCCTGCACCTATTCCGGCCAGGGGGCGGTCTGTTACCAGGTTTCCGATGGGGGAAAGCTGGGCGTGGACTCCGTGATCGCCCATATTTACGGGGACGAATCCCAGATCGACCTGCTGCAGCAGATCAGCGCATTGCAGAATGAACTGGCGCTTCTGGAAAAGATCCAGAACCCGGGCACCAGCGAGTCGGCGCAGCCTGCCAATCTGTCCGGACTGATCCAGGAGCATTACAAGAGTCTGATTCTCCACCGGGAACGGAATCAGCTGACGGCGCTGGAATCCGAAAAGGAACAGATGCTGATCCTGATGAGTACCTACCAGCTGATTACCAATGTGGGAATGGATTTTACCCCCCGGATCAATACCATCAACGCCCAGCTGACCGCTTTGCAGGCAAGCCAGAAGGCACCGATGGATACGATCTATTCCGACCGTTCCGCCTATTTCGTCAGTTATGTGGATGGGTATGAGGATACCCTCACCAAGGAATCCATTGACGATCTGACGGTGGAGGAAATCCGGGCGGTGACGGACGATACCAGTCAGTCGGACAACCGGGTCATCGGCAAGCTGATTGACGGGTACGAGTGGTACATTGTCGGTGTGATCGACAACGCCAAGTCCCTGTTTGAAACAGATATGAAGGTCACCTTCAAGTTTGAATCCACAGCGGAAACCGTTACCGGCGTGATCGATTCCATTCGTGCTACGGACAACCCCAACGAAAGCATCGTTGCAGTGCGCTGCGACCAGTTGACCCATGACCTGGTGCAGCACCGGACGGAGCGGGTGGAAATGATCAAAGGACAGTACGAAGGCATCAAGGTCAACCGGGAGGCTGTCCGGTTTGCACAGGTGGAGGAAACCGTAAAGGATCCGGAAACCGGTGAGGAGCAGACCCAGACAGTGGAGGCCCGGGGTGTGTATATCCTGCTGGGTGAACAGCCTGCCTTCCGCCGGCTGGACGTGATCTATGAGGGCAGTGATTATCTGCTTACGAGTCTGAACGCAGGCGAGGGCTATGTGTCCCTGTATGATGATATTATTGTGAATGGAGTGAGCGCGGATGGAACGTAGTGCAGAGCAGGTGCGGGAGAATTACAAACGCATTACGGACCGGATTGGTGAGGCGATGGCAAAGTACCGGAAGCCGGAGGAACAGGTTCAGCTGATGGCAGTGACCAAGACTGTGGATCCGGCGCTGGTAAACGTGGCAGTGGAATGCGGCGTGCGTCTGCTGGGGGAAAACCGGGTGCAGGAATATGAATCCAAAAAAGCACAGTATGACCCCAGGGCACAGGTTCAGTTCATCGGACAACTGCAGACCAACAAGGTCAAGTATCTGATTCCGGAGATCTCCATGATCCAGTCTGTGGATTCCCTGCATCTGGCAAACGAGGTGGAACGGATCGCCGCCCGGGCAGGCAAGGTGCAGGATATCCTGCTGGAGGTCAACATCGGCGGGGAGGAAAGCAAGGGAGGCATTCCGGCGGAGGAGCTGCATGGTCTGCTGGAGGAGGCTGCCCGGAAGCCCCATCTGCATGTGTGCGGATTGATGACCATTCCGCCCAAAACCGACGTTGAAAAATATTTTTTCCGGATGCAGAAACTTTTTATTGACATTTCGGCAGAAAACATGGATAATATAGATATGCATGTACTATCCATGGGAATGTCGGGGGATTATGTCGAAGCAATCAAGTATGGTTCCACACTGGTACGGATCGGCAGTGCGCTGTTCGGTGCAAGAGGATAGATGTATGGTTCCGTGCTGCCGTTTCCGCTGAGCATCAGGCAGCCGGAGAGAGACGGGCTTGGCGTTCCGGTACACGGGATGCAGGAGCGTGTCTCAAGGCAATATCGTACAGAATATGGTACGTTGTTGCCGCAAGAATTCATGCGGAGAAAAGGAGCAATGGTGATACTTATGAAGCTGTTAGATGACATTAAGAATTTTTTCCTTCCGCCAGAGGATGAAGGCTATGACGAGGGAGAGACTGTCAGAGAGAAGCCTGTACGCCGTGAGCGGGAGTATGACCACGACCGGGACAGAGACCGGGAGCACAGCCGTGACCGGGGTCGGGATTACGATGAGGATCCGGAGGAAAAGAGAAATAAGGTTGTGAATATTTCTGCCACTGCACAGTTGCAGGTGGTTCTGGTGAAGCCGGAGGTATTTACCGACGCAAAGCAGATCGCAGACCATCTGATTGCAAAGAAGACCGTGGTTCTGAATCTGGAAACGGCTTCTGCCGAGAACAAGAGAAGAATCATTGACTTTCTGGTGGGCGTTGCCTATGCAAACGGCGGCAGTCTGAAGCCGGTTGCGAATCTGACCTATATCATCACCCCCTATAACGTAGGCTTTATCGGTGAGGATCTGGTAGGCGAACTGGAAAACAACGGCGTTATCATCTGATGAACCGGGAGGATGGGGAACTGATCTCTGCCCGGGCAGCGGATCTGCTGAAAGCCTGTGACCGCAGCAATGCGCCCAGGTTTACCGCATTTCTCACAGAGGGGGAGTGCGCACTGGCGCAGCAGACTCTGGAGCGCCTGCACGGAAGCTTTGCGTTCTTTGGCGGGTATGCACAGGCACAGCGGCGCATCTTATGTGTGCATCCACCGGAGTATGCCCCGGAGGAGCAGGCGTATCCCATTGCCTGCGTACATCTGACCTATCGCCGGGCGGATCATCTGTCCCATCGGGATGTGCTGGGTGCTCTCATGCATCTGCGGCTGCGCCGGGATGCGATTGGGGATATTCTGCCCCAGGAGGGATTGACCCAGGTGTTCCTGCATAAGCCGGTGGCACAGCTAGTCTGCGATGAGCTGCGCAAAATCGGCAGAGTAGGGGTTCGGGCGGAGCTTGCCGCCTACACAGGCAGCTTTGTGCAGGAGTTTGAACCCATCGAAGGGACAGTTCCCTCCCTGCGTCTGGATGCAGTGGTGAGTCTGGCAGCCCGGATCAGCCGGGAAAAGTCGGCGGTTCTCATCCACGGCGGACAGGTCACAGTGGGCGGACTGCCGGTACTGACACCTTCTGCCCTGATTGGACAGGATGCGGTATTTTCTGCACGAGGTTTCGGAAAATTCCGCCTCGCACAGGTATCCGGCATCACAAAAAAGGGCAGACTGCATATAACGATTGAGAAATTCAAGTAGACAATTTCAGAAAGGAGTGGATCTTCGTCACAGCACGGAGATCGGTCTTGTTATGATTACAGCAAAGGACATTAAGAACAAGAGATTTGAGAAGGCTGCATTCGGCTATAAGCAAGAGGAAATTGACGAATACATGCAGCAGCTCGAGGCGGATTTCAGAGCCATGGAGCATGACCTGGAGGATGCCAACGCAAAGATCCAGCTGCTTGCGGACAAGGTTCGGGAGTATCGTGCGGATGAGGATGCCCTCAAGGACGCTCTGCTCGGTGCGCAGAAGCAGGGCAAGCATGTGATCGCCGAAGCCAACGAAAAGGCGGCAGAGATCCTGCAGGAAGCACAGGCAAGAGCAGAACAGCTCAACGACGAGGCTACCCGTCAGCATGAGCAGGCAATGGCTGCAAACCGGGCGGAGATCGACCGGGAGAAGCAGGCACTGATTGTTGCGCAGAATCAGGTCGCTGATTTCAAGAAGAGCCTGTTCGATATGTACAAGGCACATCTGGAACTGATTTCCCAGATGCCGGAACCGGATTACGATGCATCGACAGAGCCGGAAGCGCCCAGTGAGCCGGAGCAGCCGGAGGAGCCTGTACAGACTGATGAGGAACCGATTCTGGAGGATACACCCAAGCGGGATCCGTTTGCTACCTCTCAGTTTTCTGCAAAGACCATCCGGGGAGAGTATGATTCCCGGTTCGGAGATCTTCATTTCGGACAGAAAAATAACAATGCAAAGGATGAATAACCGTGCCACAGGATTATAACCAGACATTGAATTTGCCCAAAACTGATTTCCCGATGCGGGGAAACCTGCCCAAGCGTGAGCCGGAGACCCTGGCGCACTGGGAGGAAGAAAATCTGTATCGGAAAATGGTTGCACGCAACGAAGGCAAGCCCAAGTATGTGCTGCATGACGGTCCGCCCTATGCCAACGGCGAGATCCATCTGGGCACGGCGCTCAACAAGGTGCTCAAGGATTTTATCGTTAAGTACAAGAATATGAGCGGCTTCTGCGCCCCCTATGTGCCCGGCTGGGACACCCATGGTCTGCCCATCGAGCTGAAGGCTATGAAGGCGATCGGCGTGGAAAGCGGTGCCATTGAACCGGTGGAGCTGCGGAAGCACTGTGCGGACTATGCCATGAAGCATGTGCGCAACCAGATGGCGCAGTTCAAGCGTCTGGGCAGTCTTGGAGATTACGATCATCCCTATCTGACCCTGCGCCCGGAGTATGAGGCACGGCAGGTGAAGGTGTTCGGCAAGATGGCGAAGGACGGGTACATGTACAAGGGCCTTAAGCCTGTATATTGGTGCCCGGATTGCAATACGGCGCTGGCAGAGGCGGAGATCGAGTACGAGAACGATCCTTGCAAGTCTATTTATGTGAAGTTCCGTGTTACGGATGACAAGGGCGTGTTTGCGGCAGCCGGCATTACCGGGGACATCTATTTCGTGATCTGGACCACCACCACCTGGACGATCCCGGGCAACCTGGCGATCTGCGTGGGACCGGAGTATACTTATACCCTGGTGCATGCCAACAACGAATATTATGTAATGGCGCAGGAGCTTGTGGCGGAGACCATGAAGGCTGCGGGCATTGCGGAATATGAAACCATCGGCGCCTTCAAGGGCAGCGAGCTGGAATATATGCAGACCAAGCACCCGCTGTATGACCGGAATTCCATGGTCATCGTGGGGGATCATGTGACACTGGAAAGCGGTACCGGATGCGTCCACACGGCACCTGGCTACGGCGTGGAGGACTTTGAGGTCTGCAAGAATTATGACGAGATCGGCATTCTGGTCTGCGTGGACGACAAGGGCCGTCAGACCGCAGAAGCTGGTGAATTTGCCGGACTGGATACCGCAGAAGCAAACAAAGCCATTGCGGCACGGCTGGTGGAGACCGGTGCGATGTTTGCCAGTGCGGACATCGTGCACCAGTACCCCCACTGCTGGCGCTGCCATAGCGCCATTATCTACCGGGCAACGGAGCAGTGGTTCTGCTCGGTGAATGGCTTTAAGGATGAAGCCATCAAGGCAATTGAAAGCGTGAACTGGATCCCTGCGTGGGGCGAGGAGCGTATCAAGGGCATGGTGCGTGACCGGAGCGACTGGTGTATTTCCCGTCAGCGTACCTGGGGCGTGCCCATCCCGGTGATCTACTGCAAGGACTGCGGTAAGCCCATTATCACGGACGAAACCATTGAAGCTATTTCCGAGCTGTTCCGGAAGGAAGGCTCTGATGCATGGTACACCCGTCCCCTCAGCGATTTCATTCCTGCATCCGTTGCCTGCGCATGCGGCTGCAAGGAATTTGAAAAAGAACACGACATTATGGACGTGTGGTTCGACAGCGGCGTATCCCACACTGCCGTACTGGATGAATATGACGAGCTGTACGCGCCCTGTGACCTGTACCTGGAAGGTGCGGATCAGTACCGGGGCTGGTTCCAGTCCAGTCTGCTGACCTCCGTGGTATACAAGGGCTGTGCGCCTTACAAGAATGTCTGCACCCACGGCTGGGTGGTAGACGGTCAGGGCAAAACCATGCACAAGTCCCTGGGCAACGGCATTGATCCCAGTGAGATCACCGACAAGTACGGAGCAGACATTCTCCGCCTGTGGGTAGCTTCCTCGGATTATCACTCCGACATCCGGATCTCCAAGGAAATTCTGGGACAGCTGTCCGATGCGTACAAGAAAATCCGGAACACTGCCCGGTTTATTCTGGGCAACCTGAGCAACGGCAAGGGCTTCAACCCGGATGCGGACAGCGTATCCGATGACCAGCTGACAGAGCTGGATCGGTGGGCACTGATGCGGCTGGATCAGCTGATCGACAAGGCAAATGCAGGCTATAATGCCTTTGATTTTCACGTTGTATTCCATGCAATCCATAACTTCTGCGTGGTGGATATGTCCAGCTTCTACCTGGATATCATCAAGGATCGTCTGTACTGCGAGGCGGAGGATTCCGTGCTGCGCCGTGCTGCACAGACCACCATGTATCGGGTACTTTCCGGTCTTGCAAGACTGGTTGCTCCCATCATGAGCTTTACCGCAGAGGAGATCTGGAGCTACCTGCCCCATGCGTCCTCTGACCAGGCGGAAAGCGTGTTCCTCAACGATATGCCCCAGAAGAGCGGTCTGACCTTTGCGGCGGATTTTGTCCAGAAGTGGAGCCGGATCTATGAACTGCGTCTGGTTGCCAACAAGGCACTGGAGGAAAAGCGCAACGAGAAGCTGATCGGCAAGTCTCTGGAAGCAAAGCTGACGGTTGCCTGCCGGTTCGATGAGGATTACAATATGCTGTCCGGCATGCCGGAGGCGCTGCGTGATATCTGCATCGTGTCCGACCTGCACGTAATCAAGGATGAGAGCCTGCCTACGGATACACCCTTTGCGGTGACAGTGGAGAAGGCAGTGGGCGACAAGTGCGAACGCTGCTGGGCATACTCCGAAACAGTGGGTACCGTTCCGGAGCATCCGCCCCTGTGCGCACGGTGTGCAGGCGTTGTAAAATAAGAACTTGATGACAGCTTGTCACTCTGGATCCAAAGGGCGGCAGGCTGTCTTTGTTGGGAGGCATGTGCATGATCCTTGCGGTTGCAGCCATGGCGCTGCTGGTGGGTGTGGATCAGCTGATCAAATACCTGGTGGTTCGGGACTTTGCCCTGGGAGAATCCAGGCGGTTTCTCCATTTCGGCGATACGGAGCTGATGAACCTGACCTATGTGCGCAACGACGGAGCTGCATTCAGCAGCATGAGCGGACAGCGGGCGATCCTGATTGGTCTGCCGGTGATTCTGCTGGGCGTCTGCATCTGGGCCATGTGGAAATACGGCCGCAACAGTCCATTCCTCAAGTGGAATCTGACATTGGTCATGGCTGGGGGGATCGGGAATCTCATCGACCGGATCTTCCGGGGCGGTGATGTGGTGGACTATCTGGATATCCGGCTGTTCCACTTTGCAGTTTTTAACTTTGCCGACTGCTGCATCTGCATCGGGGTATTTCTGATCCTGCTGTACATGCTTTTTGACAAGAGCGGCAAGGAATCCCCCAAGGAGCAGCCCCATGCGTGAGGTCATGCTGACGGCTGACGGCAGCGGCATGCGGTTGGACAAATGGCTTACAGAGCAGTTGCCGGAGTTGAGTCGTTCCGGGGTGCAGCATCTGATCGAGCAGGGCGCAGTGCTTTGCAACGGGAAACCGGCGGCAAAGAATCTGAAGCTCCGGGAAGGGGACGGCCTGTTGGTGCAGATCCCGGATCCTGCCCCACTGGAGGATGTACAGCCCCAGAACCTGCCGCTGGAGATCGTATACGAGGATGAAGCCCTGCTGGTGGTGAACAAGCCCAAGGGCATGGTGGTGCATCCGGCGGCAGGGCATCCGGACGGCACATTGGTGAATGCCCTGCTGTATCACTGCCAGGGTAGACTGTCCACCATCAACGGGGTGATCCGTCCCGGTATCGTGCACCGGATCGACAAAAACACCAGCGGTCTGCTGATGGTGGCGAAAACGGATTTTGCCCATCAGCATCTGGCGGAGCAGATCAAAGGCCACAGCTTTACCCGGGAATATGAAGCCATTGCCTGCGGACGGTTCCGGGAGCCTTCTGGCACGGTGGATGCTCCCATCGGCAGAAGCACAGCGGATCGGCAGAAAATGTGCGTGACGGAGAAAAATGCCCGGCATGCGGTGACCCATTATGCAGTGCTGACCCAGTTTGCAAAGCATGCTCATATCCGGTGTCGGCTGGAAACCGGGCGCACCCATCAGATCCGGGTACATATGCGTTACATCGGGCATCCCATTTACGGAGACGATGTGTACGGCACGGCTGTTCCCGGTCTGGAGGGACAGTGCCTGCATGCCAAAAAGATCGGGTTTGTGCATCCGGTTTCCGGCGCATACATGGAGTTTGACAGTGCGCTGCCGGATTACTTTGTCCAGGCACTGAAAAAGGTGGAGCATATACATGTTTAAAGATTTGAAGCATTTGCTGCTGATATCGGATCTGGACGGCACCCTGCTGCCCTCCGACAAGCGGATTCCTCCGGAGGATCTGGAGATCATCCGGCAGTTTCAGGCTGCGGGAGGACGGTTCACCATTGCCACCGGCAGAACTTATGAGGCAGCGTCCGTTTACCTGGAGCAGGTGCAGCCCAATGCGCCGGTGATTCTCTACAACGGTGCAATGCTGTTTGACCCGATGAAGAAGCAGCACATTGCTACCCTGCCCCTGGCATCCTCTGTCCGGCAGATTGTCCGGGAGCTGCTGGACTGGAACCCGGACATGGGTGCGGAGATTCTGACGGCGGATGGGATCTATGTGATCCGGCTTAATGCGGTGGAGCGACAGCATATTGCCACCTGCGGCGTGTCCCCGGTGTTCACGGATCTGGCGCATGCACCGGAGGACGGGTGGCTCAAGGTGCTGTTTGCCCTGGAGCCGCCGGAGGTGGATCGGCTGGCGGCGTATGCTGCGTCCCGGCAGGATACGGAAGTGGAATATGTCCGGTCGGCGGATGTGTTCCTGGAGATCCTGCCGGCAGGGGTATCCAAGGGTACAGCCATTGCCCGGTTTCGGGATCGGCTGGCGGACAGGGACACCCAGATTGCCGCAGCCGGGGATTACGACAATGATCTGACCATGCTGCAGCATGCGGATGTGGGCATCGCACCTGCCAACGCCCAGCCCAATGTGAAGGCGGCGGCGGATCTTGTACTGCCGGATACCTGTGACCAGCATGGGCTGCCAAGGCTCATGCAACAATTGATGGAACGAACTTGAGCATGGCTCATGGAAATAATGGAGGTATATTCATGGACGCAACGATTGAAAAACGGCTGCAGGCCACTGCCTGCAAGGTGCGGATGGGCATCATCGAGGGCACCTACTGCGCAAAATCCGGTCATCCCGGCGGATCCTTATCCATTGCAGATCTGCTGACTTACCTGTATTTTGTAAAGCTGAATGTGGATCCAAAGCATCCGGACATGCCGGAGCGTGACCGCTTTGTGCTGTCCAAGGGGCATACGGCACCGGCTTTGTATGCGACCCTGGCACAGCGTGGCTTCTTCCCGGAGTCTGAATTGAGATCCCTGCGGCACATCGGAGCAATGCTTCAGGGTCATCCCTGCATCCACATTCCCGGCATCGATATGTCCAGCGGCTCCCTGGGACAGGGTATTTCTGCGGCATGCGGCATGGCACTGTCTGCAAAGTACAACCAGAAGGATTACCGGGTCTATACCGTTCTGGGAGACGGTGAGATCGAGGAGGGACAGGTCTGGGAGGCTGCCATGTTCGCAGCCCACTACGGACTGGACAATCTGACTGCCATCGTGGACAATAACGGCTTACAGATCGATGGCCCCATCACAGAGGTAAGCTCTCCGGAGCCCATTCCGGATAAATTTGCTGCATTTGGCTGGCATGTAATTACCATGGATGCACATGACTTCCAGGATATAGAGCGTGCTTTTGATGAGGCAGAAAAGATCAGCGGCAAGCCCGTTGTGATCGTGCAGAAGAGCGTCAAGGGCAAGGGGGTTTCCTTTATGGAAAACCAGTGCAGCTGGCACGGCACTGCCCCGAATCAGGAGCAGTATGAACAGGCAATGACTGAATTGCGGACGCAGCTGTCCGGACTGGAGGGTTAAGCAATGGCTGATGTAAAAAAGAAGGCGACCAGAGAAAGCTACGGCGAGGCGCTGGCAGCACTGGGCGAAACCTATGAAAACCTGGTGGTTCTGGATGCAGATCTGGCGGCGGCAACCAAGACCGGGTGAAACTATGGAAAACTGGTCCG
>JABLTM010061426.1_pt1 | contig 38666 bp, 32 predicted proteins | sample 7160121 | NCBI WGS metagenome assembly JABLTM01 (sample SAMN14651224, study PRJNA627086) | human gut metagenome | isolation source: feces | host: Homo sapiens
CGCCGCCGGGAGTCTCGTACACGCCGCGGCTCTTCATGCCGACCAGACGGTTCTCCACCAGGTCAGCCAGACCGGTGCCGTTCTCGCCGCCCAGCTTGTTCAGTGCGGAAACCATACCCACACCGTCCAGCTCCTTGCCGTTCAGCATGGTGGGTACGCCCTTTTCAAAGTGGATGGTGATGTAGGTGGGCTTGTCGGGCGCCATTTCCGGAGAAACGCCCAGCTCCAGGAAGCCTGGCTTGTTGTACTGGGGCTCGTTTGCCGGATCCTCCAGATCCAGACCCTCGTGGGACAGATGCCACAGGTTCTTGTCCTTGGAGTAGTTGGTTTCCCGGTTGATCTTCAGGGGAATGTTGTGGGCCTCTGCGTAATCGATCTCCTCGTCCCGGGACTTGATGCTCCAGATTCTCCAGGGTGCGATGATCTCCATATCCGGTGCAAATGCCTTGATGGCAAGCTCGAACCGAACCTGGTCGTTGCCCTTGCCGGTGCAGCCGTGGCAGATGGCGTCAGCCCCCTCCGCCAGTGCGATCTCAGCAATGCGCTTTGCGATAATGGGCCGTGCAAAGGAGGTGCCCAGCAGATAGCGGTTCTCGTAAACTGCCCCTGCCTTCACGGTGGGGTATACATAATCTTCGATGAATTCCTTCTTCAGATCTGCAACGATCAGCTTGGATGCGCCGGTCTTCTTTGCCTTTTCCTCCAGACCATCCAGCTCGGTGCCCTGCCCTACGTCGCCGGATACTGCGATAACCTCGCAGTTGTTGTAGTTTTCCTTCAGCCACGGAATGATGATGGATGTGTCCAGACCGCCGGAATATGCCAGTACGACCTTTTTGATTTCCTTTGCCATTGTTGAGAACCTCCTGTTCAATACTTGGTATAGCCTTATTATACACCCTTCTGTGGATTTGTCAAGGGGTTTCTGAATAATTATGCATATTTTTTCGTATAATTCTGGATATTATGCTGAATATACAGTATAATTATTCATTTCCACCTTTGCACACATTCCACACAACATGCATACTACTATTATACACGCTTTTGGGGAAAAAGGCAATTGTTTTTTGTGCGGAGCGTGTGATATAATATAGCTTGTATAAAACGACGGAACAAATACGGAACGGATATGGGAAATGGGATACAGGAGGAACAGGAATGGCGTATATTTATGAGCTTGAAGTGAGAATGTGGGAGGCGGCAAAGCACCGGGATCCGGAGGCGTTTCTGGAGGTGGTATCCCCGGATGCGGTGATGGTCTGCGGGGGACAGTGCTGTACCGGCGCAGAGTATGCCCGGATCATTCCGGAATTTGACTGTGCCTCCTTCATTCTGGAGCAGTTCGAGATCGTGAACCAGGACGTGGACAGTGTGCAGGTGCACTATGTGGTTCGCACCCAGGTCAGCGATCCGGCGAACCAGGAGCTTGCCGGGACGTTCCGGGTGACTACCACCTGGCGGAACATCGAGGGCAACTGGAAGGCTGTGTTCAATATGGATCATCGGATCGGATAAGGCAATGCCGTCGATCCGCAAGGGGGGGAATTACATGGCACTGGAAAATAAGCTGGGCATCACCGATTCTGCGGTGCTTGCCCGGGAAGAGGAACGGATCAGCAAGAAAAAAGCCGTGTGGCTGTTTGAAAGCGGTACTCTGGATGCCTTGCCGGTGGGTACCTTTGCGGCTTTGCAGGAGATTCATAGGCATCTGTTTGCGGATCTTTACCCCTTTGCAGGAAAGATCCGCACGGTCAATCTGGCAAAGGGAAACTTTCGCTTTGCACCTCTGCTGTATCTGGAAGCGGCACTGGACAGCATCGACAGGATGCCCCAGTCCACCTTTGACCAGATTGTCGAGAAGTATGTGGAGATGAACGTTGCCCACCCTTTTCGGGAAGGAAACGGACGCAGCACCCGGATCTGGCTGGACTTGATGCTGAAACGGGGCATCGGTCAGGTGGTGGACTGGAGCCGGGTGGACAAGGAGGATTATCTGCTTGCCATGGAGCGCAGCCCCATTCGGGATACAGAGATCAAGGTGCTGCTGAAGGCTGCGCTGACGGCGGATGTATCCAGCCGTGAAGTCTACATGAAGGGCATTGACCACAGCTATTCCTATGAAGGATACACCACCTTCAAGACGGAGAATTTGTAAGCCAAAGCAGCCGGGCAGATGCCCGGCTGCTTTTATCGGATGAAATAATAGATGATGCCGTACAGCACCGAGGCGGTGCAGCCGTACAGGATCACCGGCCCGGCGATGGTGAACAGCTTTGCCCCCACCCCCAGCACGAAGCCCTCGGTCCTGGACTCCAGCGCCGGGGATACCATGGCGTTGGCAAAGCCCGTAATGGGCACCAGGGTGCCGGCACCGGCGAATTTTGCCAGCTTTTCGTACAAGCCCAGCCCGGTGAACAGGGCACTGAGGAAGATCAGGCAGATGGATGCCCAGGCGCTTGCCGCCTCCTTTTCTGCCCCCATGCGGGTGAACAGGTTCAGGAACACCTCCCCCAGGGTGCAGATGCCGCCCCCGATGAGAAAGGCGCTGGGAATGGTGATCCGGCTTTTGGTGGGGGGCGATGCCTGCTCCGCCATCTTCTGATAGGTCTGGGGTGTGAGTTTCATATGCATATCCTCCTTATGCCATCAGGCACTCCACATCCTCCATGCTCAGTTGGGGATGCAGTGCCAGATTGATGCCGCAGGCGATGAGCCCGGCGGCTCTTTGGGTCAGCTTGTCAATGTCTCGTGGGGTCACCATCATATTGGGGGCTTCCTGCTTCGGCGGCGCTCCGGTGAGGCTTTCCACAATGGTGCCCATATCCACCACCGTAGGAACCCCCACCGCCAGCACCGGGATCCCCAGGGTTCCGGCGGAAAGCTCTTTACGCTTATTCTGCACCCCGCTGCCGGGAGATATTCCTGCGTCGGAGATCTGGATGGTGGTGCCCAGCCGGTTCAGCTCGGAGCATGCAAGGGCGTCCACTGCAATGATGGCTGCCGGACACAGGCGCCCCTGCAGCGCCTGCACCAGCTCTGCGCTTTCGATGCCGGTCTGCCCCAGCACGCCCCCTGCCAGCACGCTGACCGGACGCAGCCCTGCCAGGAAGGGATCCTCTTCGCCCAGTTCGGTTTTCAGATGCCGGGTGGCAAGCACCTGGTTTGCCGCCTGTGGCCCCAGGGCATCCGGGGTGATCTGGCTGTTTCCAAGCCCTACCACCAGCACATGCCCCGGTGGAAGGAACTGCCGCAGCTCCTTCGCAAGCTCCTGCGCCATATCCTCATACCGGTCGGAAAACCGGCTCAGCGCCCCTGCCTCCAGGGTGATGTATCTGCCCTTCTTCTTGCCGATGGGGGCGCCGTGCCTGTCCTCCTGGATGCGGATCTCGGTGATGGAAAAGGCGCTGCCCCGGGTGGTACGGGTGATGCCCTCCCGGATCTGTTCCGCATCCACCCCCTCCAGAGCAAGGTCTGTCCGGATGTTCATAAACGCTCCTTTCTCCGGGTTGTGCAGTTGCACAGAATTCAACACAAAAAATTGTGAGATTATTTTGAAATTGCCTATTGCAATTTGCGCCCCGGAATGATAAAATAAGATTTAGCTTATATGGCTGAGTCATTACAGCCATGCCAAAGACAGCGGCCGTGTCAACGCCGAAAGGTGGGTACTGTCTTTACTGTATGCGGTTTCCGTGTGGTTATACACAGTGTGAGCCGCAGGTTCAAGGAGGTGGAAAGAATGGCAAATATCAAGTCCGCAATGAAGAGAGTCAAGGTAAACAAGGTCAAGGCTGCTGCAAACAAGGCACGCAAGTCCGAGCTGAAGACAGTTCTGAAGAAGGCGAACCTGGCTGCTGAATCCGGTGCAAACAAGGAAGAGGCAATCAAGGCAGCAATCAAGCGGGTGGATCAGGCATGTGCAAAGGGTCTGCTGCACAAGAACAACGCAGCACGCAAGAAGGCACAGCTGGCAAAGAAGCTTAACGGCTGATCCCCGGCACCTTATGAGATATCCGGCGCAGAGTAATTAACCCATACTCTGCGCCCTTTCTTTTTCTGATGCTTGTCGAACTGGAGGAGATTTTGTCATGCTGACCATGTACGAGGCTGTACTTTGCTTTTTTATTTACGCCATCCTGGGCTGGTGCGTGGAGGTGATCTATGCCACCGTCAATTCCGGCAAATTCGTCAACCGTGGCTTTCTCAACGGTCCCTACTGCCCCATTTACGGCTTTGGGGTGCTGACCACGGTGCTGGAGCTGGTGACCGGCTTCCTGCTGGAAAAGATTTTCCACGCCCATTGGTGGGATTACTCCAATGAGCACTTTCAGCTGGGCGGCTATATCTGCGCCAAATTCTCCCTGCTGTGGGGCATTGCCTGCGTGCTTGTGATGCGGGTGGTGCATCCGGCGGTGATGAGTCTGGTACACTGGCTGCCCCACTGGCTGGGGCTGACCCTGCTGTGGGTCTTTTCCGGGGCATTTGCGGCGGATCTTGCCATTACCGTAGCCGGGATCCTGCACATCCGCAGCAACATGCGTGTTATGAGCCGGATCGCAAGAGAGCTGCACAATATTTCCGACGCAGTGGGGGAGAACCTGTCCGACGGGGTCATGGGTGCCATGGAGCGGACGGAAAAGTCCAAGCAGGAGCTGGCGCTGCGCCGGGAGCTGACCGGGGTGGAGCTGGACGAGCTGAAGGAAAAGACGGCACAGCTTACCGACCGGTACCGGACTATCATGGAGGAGCGCACATTCTGGACACGGCGTATGCGCCGGGCATTCCCCCAACTGGGAGAGCAGCTGGGAGAGCGGATGAAGGAGCGGCTGCGCCGGGCAAAGTAAGGGCGACACGCAAAAGCCCTGTGGTATGCTGCCGAAGGCGCTGGTGCTTTGTGGAACATTCACGAGAGAACCGGGAAATTTTCTACGTGGATACCCTTGTGCTTTGTCCGGTTTTATGGTATACTGATTATATCTACCGTGCAGGAAATGTGCGGCTTTTGACAAAACTAGTACAGAAGGAGTATTGATCGATGAAATTTGGATTTTTTGACGATGCCAACAAAGAATACGTCATCACTTCCCCCAGAACCCCCTACCCCTGGATCAACTACCTGGGCACACAGGAGTTCTTCTCTCTGATCTCCAACACCGCCGGCGGCTACAGCTTCTACAAGGATGCCCGTCTGCGCCGGATCACCCGTTACCGCTACAACAATGTCCCCATCGATATGGGCGGCAGATATTTCTACATCAACGACAACGGCACCATCTGGAACCCGGGCTGGTCTCCGGTGAAGACCGAGCTGGACAGCTACGAGTGCCGCCACGGTATGGGCTACACCATCATCACCGGCAAGAAGAACGACCTGAAGGCACAGGCTACCTTCTTCGTTCCCCAGAACTATGCCGGCGAGGTGCAGCAGCTGGTGCTGACCAATGAGGGCAGCGCATCCAAGACCTTCAAGCTGTTCTCCTTTGCAGAATGGTGCCTGTGGGATGCACAGGACGACTGCACCAATTTCCAGAGAAACTTCTCCACCGGCCGTGTAGAGGTAGTTGGCTCCACCATCTACCACAAGACCGAATACAGAGACAGACGTGACCACTTTGCATTCTACACCGTCAACGATACCATCGATGGCTACGATACCGACCGGGACGCATTCATCGGTCTGTACAACGGCTTCCACAATCCCCAGGCTGTCATTGACGGCAAGGCAACCGACTCCTTCGCAGACGGCTGGTCTCCCATCGCTTCCCACTACAAGGAGATCACCCTGGCGCCCGGCGAAAGCAAGACCCTGGTATTCATCCTGGGCTATGTGGAAATGCCCGTTGACCAGAAGTTCGAGGCGGACGGCAAGACCATCAACAAGGTGAAGGCACTCCAGATGATGGAGCAGTACAACACCCCGGAGAAGGTTGCAGCAGGTCTGGCTGAGCTGAAGGCTGCCTGGGATTCTCTGCTGGGCATCCTGAACGTGGATACCCCCGACGACAAGGTAAACCGGATGGTGAACATCTGGAACCAGTATCAGTGCATGGTGACCTTTAACCTGTCCCGTTCCGCCTCCTACTTTGAGAGCGGCATCGGCAGAGGCATGGGCTTCCGTGACTCCAACCAGGATATTCTGGGCTTTGTACACCAGATCCCGGATCGTGCAAGACAGAGAATCATTGACATCGCTTCCACCCAGCTGCCCGACGGCGGCTGCTACCACCATTATCAGCCCCTGACCAAGAAGGGCAACTCCGACATCGGCGGCGACTTCTCCGACGATCCCCTGTGGATGATCCTGTCCGTTTCCGCATACATCAAGGAAACCGGCGACTGGGGCATTCTGGACGAAATGGTGCCCTATGACAATGACGACTCCAAGGCAAAGCCCATGCTGGATCACCTGAAGGTTTCCTTCTACAAGGTAGTCAACAACCTGGGCCCCCACGGTCTGCCTCTGGCAATGCGTGCGGACTGGAACGACTGCATCAACCTGTCCTGCTATTCCGACACACCGGGTGAGAGCTTCCAGACCTACACCAACCCCAAGTTCGCAGCAGAGGGCGGCTACTCCAAGGTGGCTGAGTCCGTGATGGTTGCCACCCTGTTCACCTACACCGGCCCCAACTACGTTGCCATTCTGAAGCATCTGGGCAAGGAGGACGAGGCTGCCGCTGCACAGGCTGAGATCGACAAGATGAAGCAGAACGTCATGGCGCATGCCTTTGACGGGGACTGGTTCCTGCGTGCATACGACTCCACCGGCGCCAAGATGGGCTCCAAGGAGTGCGAGGAGGGCAAGATCTTCATCGAGCCCCAGGGCTTCGCAGTCATGTCCGAGATCGGCAAGGATCAGGGCGCTGATATCAAGACCCTGGACGCCATCGACAAGTATCTGAACACCGACTTCGGTCTGGTGCTGAACAATCCGGCATACACCAGGTACTACATCCAGTACGGTGAGATCTCCACCTATCCGGGTGGCTACAAGGAGAACGCCGGCATCTTCACCCACAACAATGCATGGATCATCTGCGCAGAGGCTTACGCCGGCAGAGGGGACAAGGCATTTGAGTACTACAGCAAGATCGCTCCTGCATTCACCGAGGAGACCTCCGACATCCATAAGACCGAGCCCTACGTTTACGGTCAGATGATCGGCGGCAAGGATGCCGGTGCAGACATCGGCAAGCCCGGCAACCACTTCGGTCAGGGCAAGAACTCCTGGCTCACCGGTACTGCTGCATGGAACATGGTTGCCATCTCCCAGTACATCCTGGGTATCAGCCCGGATTGGGACGGTCTGAAGATCGATCCTTCCGTTCCCCATGCATGGGACGGCATGACCGCAACCCGTCAGTTCCGGGGCGCTACCTATGACATCACCGTCAAGAACCCGGATCATGTTTGCAAGGGCGTGAAGTCCGTTACCGTAGACGGCAATGCCATCGAAGGTAACGTGCTGCCCGCATTCGGCGACGGCAAGCACCACGCAGTAGAAGTCATCATGGGCTGATCCTGCGCAGCGATAACATAGAAAAACGGTATCCGGTGTTCCGGATACCGTTTTTTGTTAGGGGTTTGTAATCATGTCCTTGGCGTCCTTGACCGCATCCCCGGCGCCGGTAACAATGTCCTTTCCGGTGCTTTCCAGATCGTCCACCACGCTGTCAAAGCCGTCCCCGGTGGAGGTGGCAGCAGGCTGGGTCTCGGTGGCGGTGGTGGCAGCTTCTGTGGCAGCCTCCGTGGTGACCGTCTGGGTGGTTGCGGGCTGGGTTGTGCCCTCGGTGGCAGCGCCGGAGGACGACTTGTTGTCATTGCCGCAGCCGGTAAAGCCCACAGCAGTCAGAACCAGTGCCGCTGAAAGTGCAGCGATTTTTTTCATGGGTTCTCTCTCCTCATACAAGGGCAACACCGCACAGGGTCATGTGCCGCCGCCAGCCATGGCGCTGTGCGGTGTTGCCCGGACTCTATTGCAGAAGCTTCTACAATATGAGTTATTGTTGCACGGAGTGCGTGGAATATGTATGCATTGCAAAAAAAGCGTCCGCATATTGCATGCGGACGCAAATTTTTATTCTATTTTTTGGGGAAGCTCCGTGGTTTCCGGCACCTCCGACAGGGGCATTTCCACCACCGCCTGTTCCTCGTCAAACTCATCCGGATCGAAAAAGCTGGGTGCATTGGGATCCAGCTCCGGCTTGATGCCCAGCTTGTCCAGGGTCTCCGGCGGCAGCTTGCTGAACCGGAGCCGCTCGTCGATCAGCTCCTTGCATAGGTTATACAGCACTGCAAAGGTGGGAACGCCCAGCAGCAATCCTACCAGACCGAACAGTCCCCCTCCCAGCAGGCAGGCGAACAGGGACCAGAAGGCAGGCAGCCCGATGGAGCCTCCCACGATCTTGGGGTCCAGGATATTGCAGTCAAACTGCTGCAAAACCACGATGAAAATCACGAAATACAGTGCCTTGACCGGATCGTGCATCAGCACCAGCAGAGTGCTGGGAATGGCGCCGATGAAGGGCCCGAAGAAGGGGATCACGTTGGTGACACCTACGATCACGGCGATCAGGGCAGGGTAGGGGGTATGCAGGATCACCACGCCGATGAAGCATAACATGCCGATGATGATGGAGTCCAGGATCTTTCCCAGAATGGCACTGCTGAAGGTGCGGTTTGCGCCGTTGAGCCGGTGGAGGATCCAATCCGCCCGGTTGGGCTTCAGCAGCACATACAGTATTTTGCCCCCCTGGCGCATGAACCGCTCCTTGCCGATGAGCAGGTAAAAGCAGATAATCAGACCCACGCACAGGTTGTACACCAGGTTGAACGCTCCCATGATGCCGGAGGCAAGGTAGCCCACCCAGACGCTGGCGTTGTTGAGAATGCCGCTGTTTGCCCAGTTTTCCAGCGGCTCTGCCAGGTAGTTGGATACCAGGCTGTACAGGGCGCTGAGCCGGCTGTTGTTCTGTACCTTCTGGTTGACGGTATCGGTGAACTCCCCCAGATCGTTGGGAAGCTCCCCGGCGATGGCGGTGATACTGCCGGCAACCTCCGGCACCACCAGCACGAACAGCAGCACGATCAGGCATACCACGGCGATCACGGTCACAAAGGTGCTGATGATCCGGGCGGTTTTTTTCCCCTTGGAGGAATTTTTGAAGCGGCGGTTCAAGGGCTTTGCCAGATGCTTTTCCAGCATCACCACCGCCGGATTCAGCAGATAGGCGAAGAGCAGCCCGGTGAACACCGGGGCGATGGCTCTGAACACATCCTCAAAAAAACTCTGCACCTGGTCGAAATTCAGCAGCAGGAAGTAAAAGATAATGGCGCATGCCAGCACCAGAAAGGCCGCCAGCCCCCGGGGAAACAGGTCATAGCGAAGGGATGGCGTATTGGAACTGCGCCGCTTTTTCGTTGTTTTCATAATGCCCCCAAAATAGCAATGCCGCACAAAACAGGGGCAATACCGTACAAAGATTGTGCAGTAGATGCTGTAAGCCACCAGGTAGGCTTTGTGCGGTGTTGCCCAGGGTATGTCTTGTGCGGTATTGGATCAATCGTCGTTTGAATTCTTCTCCAGGATGCTCTGATAGTTGGGATCGGTCTCCTGAGGCTTCGGCTGTGCTGTCTCCAATGCGTCAGCCGTCTGTGCTGCGGCAAGCTGCTTTTTCTTGCGGATTCCAAGAATCATCAGCACCAGGGCGATCAGCAGAATGCCCCCGATGACGCAGCTGACCAGCACCCAGTTTACCACAAAGTCCGTGGTAGCCGCCTTGATGCCGTTTTCCGAGGCATAGGTGTACGCCGCAGACTTGGAGGAACAGGTCAGGGTGTAGCCGTTGAGCAGGATTTCGTTGCCCTGCTCGTCCGCCGTATAGCCAAAGGCCTTGTCGCCGATCTGTACCACCGTATCCGGCACGAACATGCCTGTCAGCTTATCGCAGCAGAAAAAGGCGTACTCCCCCACGGTGGTAACAGTTTTGGGGATCTCAAAGCTGGCCAGGGAGGTACAGTCGGAGAACATGCTGGCTGGAATGGAGGAGATCCGTTTTGGCAGCCGGATGCTGTTGAGGGAGGAGCAGCCGGAGAATGCGCCGTCCTGGATCTCCAGCACCGAGTCCGGGATCTCCACAGAGGTCAGATAGCCGTTGCCGGAAAAGGCATAATAGCAGATGGTGGTGATGGTATCCGGCACCGTAAAGGTATTTGCCTGGTTGGTCGTCAAATACAAATACAGCTGGGTCTTGGTGGAGGACAGGAGCATACCGTCCCGGAAGATGAATGCAGGGTTGTCCGCTGCGATCTCGATGTTCTCCAGGCTGCTGCATCCCACAAAGGACAGGTGCCCGATGGACATGGTAGCCGCCGGGATCCGCAGGGTTTTCAGATCGCTGCATGCCACAAACGCCAGATTTCCGATCTCCTTGGTCTGTGCCGGAATGGTCAGCTCCGTCAGCCGCATGCAGTACTGGAAGGCATAGCTGCCGATGTAGGTGATCCCATCCGGCAGCTCCAGGCTGGCAAGATCCGTGCAATAAGCAAAGGCGAAGTCCCCCACATCGGTGACGGTCTCCGGAATGCGCACCTGTTCCAGCTTGGAGCAGTTGCAGAACAGGGCGTTGGGCAGTGCCTTCAGTTCGGAGGGCAGAAGCACACTGGTCAGACTGGAGCAGTTGTAGAATGCCGCCTCCCCGATGGTTTCGATGGAATCCGGCAGCACGATCTCTGTCAGGGCGGTGCAGTTGCTGAACGCCTCGTTCCCGATTTCCGTTACCGCAAAGCCATTGATCTCCGCCGGTACATGCAGGGTGGCGGTATTGATGTCGCAGGCGGTGACGGAAACCTTGCCGTCCCCCAGCTTGGTATAGGTCAGCACCTCGTCGCTAAAGCTGTCCTCTGCGGCATCCTCTGCCCAGGAACCCAGACCCGGCAGTGCACACAGGGTCAGCATTCCGGCGCAGGCAGCGGCAAGCAGTCGTTTGAATCGATTCATCTGTTACTCCTTCTCCGGTGCGTCCGGCGTTTCCTGTTCCTTGGGGGTATCCGTTGCGGCTTCCGGGGCATCGTTTTGTTTGTCGCCCCGCAGCCGGATCGCCAGGATCACAGCCCCTGCCAGTAGTAGCACGCCGCCGGCGATCACCAGAGCCAAGCCGGTTTTTGCGCCCTGCTTTTCATAGTGGATGTCGTTTTCCTTGGCATAGCTTGCAGCGGCGGTACCCACCCGGGTGTGGATGGTGAAGCCGTCAACCTTGGCAGTGGTTTTGGTTTCCGTATCCAGGGTAATGCCCAGTGCGTAGTTCCCGATGGTGGATACAGAGCCGGGAATGGTAATATCCTTCAGCTCCGGGCAGTTCACAAAGCAGTAATCTCCCAGCTCCGTCAGAGAATCCGGCAACTGAACCTGTTTGAGGGCGGTGCAGCCTCCGAAGGTGGTTCCGGGCAGGGCGGTGACCCCCTCCGGGATGGTGATCTGCTCCAGGGCGGTGCAGATGTAGAAGGCATCCTTGCCAATTTCCGTCGCTTTGTTCAGATCCAGGCTTACCAGATTCTTGGCACCCGTAAACGCCCAATTGGCAATGGCAGTGGTGCTGTCCGGCAGGGTGTAGCTGTCTCCGGCGTGCTGATCCGGATATTTGATGAGCCGGGTCATATCCTCATTGAACAGGACGCCCTCCAGGTCGCAGTAGATCTGGTTTTCCGGATCCACCCGGATCTCCGTCAGCCCCTCACAGCCCTCAAACGCATACTCTCCCAGAGAGGTCAGAGAGGCAGGCAGGGTCACGGTGGTGAGCTTGAGACAGGCGAGAAACGCCTGGTCCCCGATGCTCTGCATGGATTCCGGCAGATTGATGGACTCCAGATCGGCACAGTAGTAGAATGCCTGGTAGCCGATCTTGGTCAGGCTCTTGGGCAGGGCAATGCTTTTCAGAGTGGTACAGCCGAAAAATGCCCCGTCCCCGATGAGGGGCACAGAATCCGGGTGGGTCACGGTTTCAATGGCGCCGCAGCTATTGAATGCGCTCTCCTCCACGGAAGTGACCGGCTTGCCCCCTAAGGTATCGGGCACAGTCACGTTCACCGCATCCGAGGAGCATCCCACAACGGCGGCTCCTGCATCCTCCAGCTGGTAGGACAGGGTAAAACCGTCCCCCTCGTAGGTTTCGGCGGTGTGCGTTTCATCCGCACTGCACGGTACAGCCAGTGCAGCCAGCAGCATGCCGGACAGGGCGGCACAGATCAGCTTTGTTCCTTTCATGCCTGCTCCTCCTTGTCGTCGTCCTTTTCCGGTTCAGCCGGTGCAGATGCCCCGGGCAGGGAAGCATCCGAAGCGGCATGCTTTCTCTTGGAGAGCACCACGCCCACCACGGTCAGCGCCACGATGGCAACGCCGATGAGCGCCAGGATCACTGCCTTGATGACGGTGAAGACCCGGGCATCCTCCTGGCTGATGGTGTGATTGTTCACGGGCACCCCCTCGATATTGGGGCGGGTGGTGGCATCTCCAGTGGTCTGCTCCTTGGAGATCTGTACAAAGGTGAAATGGTTGTCATTTTCAGAGTCGATGCTGTACCGGGCAGCGGCGGAGCCTGCGGTGGAATAAATGGTGAAGTCCGGGTTGGCAACGAACTGGTTGTTTTCGTCCAGGTCATATCCAAGGGCGGAGAAGCCGATCTCCGTAACGGTTTCCGGTACGGTGATGCTCTCCAGGGAGGTGCCGGCGAACGCCGCCTGCTCGATGGTGGTGCATGCGGTGGGGATCTTGAAGGCGGTCATGCCCTTGCAGCCGGCAAAGGCACCGGCACAGATGGTCTGGATGGTGTCGGGAATGTTGAACTCTGTAATGGCAGTGTCATAGGCAAAGCAGAAGTCCTCGATCTTGGTCATGGTGCTGGGCAGGGTCACGGAGGTCAGAGCGGTACAGCCTGCAAACGCCCACACGCCGATCTGCTTGACACTGTCGGGAATGGTGACGGTTTTCAGGGACTTGCACTCGGCAAAGGCGCTGTTGCCAATGTCGTATACCTTGTCCGGCACGGTGAATTCCGTGGGATTTTTGCCGATGGGATACTGAACCAGATAGGTCTGATCCTCCGCATAGAGGATCCCGTCCACTGCTTCGTAGTATTCATTGTCCGGATCTACGATATATTCGGTGACGCCGGTGCAGCCGAAGAAGGTGTACAGACCGGTGCCGATGACGGTGCTGGGAATGGTGATGGTTTTGGCAGTGGTGTTGTCCATGAAGGTATTGTCCCCCAGTGCCACCACCTCATAGCCGTCAATGGTTTCCGGGATCACCAGGTTCTCCTCCGTGGAGGTGCAGCTTTCCAGGCAGGCGGCCTGCTGGCTGGCATCCTCCTTCCCGGTCAGCAGACTGTAGGTATAGTCGCCGCTGGTGAAGGTTTCCACCTGACCGGAGGCATCCGAGCCGGTGTAAAAGGCGTCCGTCTCTGCAAAGGCGGTGTATGTGTATGCGCTCATGGGCATGGCAGCCAGCAGCGCTGCGCCTGCCAGGGCGGCAATGGTTTGTTTGAGTTTCATAGTCCGTTCCTTTCCTTCGGCAGCACATGCAGCGCCGCCTTTTATACAGCCACAGACAGGTAAACCGGCGGTTTTTCCTGCTGTACAGCCAAATTTTCGTCCGAGCGGTATTGCCTATAGTATAGCACAAATTCCCGTTGAATGCAACAGCTTTTGTGTGCAGGGTGTGAAAGTTGCGGAAAAAACGGGCAAAAAAATGAGGACAGAAAATCTGTCCTCGAGCCGTATAAAAATGGAGTGTTATGATTGCCGCAGGCTTTGCCCGATCTGATCCCCTCTCAAAAAATCAAATCATCTCAAGCTCCGGCGCAACGAACAGGCGGCTGTTTCCGATGCAGCGCCTTATTGACAGCTTGCTGTGGTACGCATAGCCTCGGGTCGCAGGATCAGAAAAATGCGCTTCAGTTCAAATATTACAGGCTTTTCATATTTGTCCGCATTTTTCGGGGAGTAATCCTGACGGTTCAGGCTCCACAGTCATTGCACTATGCAACACAAGCATGTAGAAAAACGTGATGTTGCGAAAACAATCGGGTTGTACTTCCGGGTACGGAAGACAGCACAATGAATACTGTACATTCTGCTGTTCGTCATTTGCAGAATACAATTAGTATTATAACGGAATAATAGTACAATTTCAATTGAGGATATTGCATTGTTTTGGTAGTTTATTGCCCTGCTAAGAGGACTGAAATTTGCAAAAAAATACCGTGCAGAGCGCCCCCCGCACGGTATTTTGGGATTGTATTAAAGTCCCCAGATTTCCTTTGCGTATTCGTTGACCGCCCGGTCTGCGGAGAATACGCCGGCGTTGGCGATATTCGCCAGGGACATCTGGGTCCACTTCCGGGTATCCTGGTACAACTGGGAGGAACGCTGCTGTGCGGCACGGTAGCTGTCGAAGTCCGCCAGTACCATATACGGATCCGAGTTTTTCAGGGAATCCGCCACGTCGTTGAATACGCAGCCGTTGATGCCCTTGTACATCCGGTTGATGCAGGCACGGATCACTTCATTGTTGTTGTAGTAATCCTCCGGCCGGTAGCCGGCTGCCTTCAGCGCATTGACCTCCTCGGTCTTCATGCCGAAGATGATGATGTTCTCGTCGCCCACCACATCCCGGATCTCCACGTTTGCTCCGTCCAGGGTGCCCATGGTAATGGCGCCGTTGAGCATCAGCTTCATGTTGCCGGTGCCGGATGCCTCCGTGCCTGCTAGGGAGATCTGCTCGGAAATATCGCTGGCGGGCATCAGCAGCTCGGACAGGGTCACCCGGTAATCCTCCAGGAAGTACACGGACAGCTTCTTGGAGATCTTGGGGTTCTTGCGGATCTCCTCGGAAATTGCCCAGATCATTTTGATGATCTGCTTTGCCAGGTAGTAGCCCGGTGCAGCCTTTGCCGCAAAGATATAGGTCTTGGGGGTAAAGTCCATATCCGGATTTTCCAGCAGCATATTGTAGTCCGCCAGAATGTTCATCACGTTCAGGTGCTGCCGCTTGTATTCGTGGAGCCGCTTTACCTGTACGTCAAAGATGGTGTCCGGATCGATGGCGAACTTGCTGTTCTGCATCACATACTTGCAGAACCGCTCCTTGTTCTCCCGCTTGATCTTCCGCAGCTGCTCCAGAACAGCGTCATCGTTGGCGAACACGCTGAGCTTTTTCAGCTCGCTGCCGTCCTTCAGGAAGCCGGAGCCGATCTTTTCACGCAGCAGGGCGGTGAGTCCCGGGTTGGACTGGTACAGCCACCGGCGGTATGCGATGCCGTTGGTCACATTCTTGAACTTCATGGGAGAGTCAGCATACTCATCCTTGAATACGGACTGCTTGATGATCTCGGAGTGGAGCTTGGAAACCCCGTTGACGCTGTGGGATGCTACCACGCACAGGGTCGCCATATGGATCTGATTGTCCTTGATGATGGACATGCTGGTGGTCTTGGCGCTGTCGCCGCCGTTCCGCTCCATCAGCTGTGCGCAGTACCGGTTGTTGATCTCCACGATGATGGAGAAGATCCGGGGAATGATGTGGCGCACCAGGTTCACGTCCCACTTTTCCAGGGCTTCCGCCATGACGGTGTGGTTGGTGTAGGCGAAGGTGTTGGTAACAATGTGCCATGCCTTTTCCCAGGTATAGCCGCAGTCGTCCAGCAGGATCCGCATCAGCTCCGGGATCGCCAGGGTGGGGTGGGTGTCGTTGATGTGGATGGCAACCTTTTCGTGGAAGTTATCCAGGGTGCCGTATACGCTCATGTGGTTGTTGACGATATCCCCCACGGATGCAGCGCACAGGAAGTACTGCTGCCGCAGACGCAGGGACTTGCCCTCCAGATGGTTGTCGTTGGGGTACAGCACCTTGGAGATGGCGTTGGCAACGGAGTTGCCGGCAAGCGCCTTTTCGTAATCCCCCTTGTTGAAGCTTGCCATATCAAAGTTGGGCGCCTTTGCCGTCCAGAGCCGCAGCACGGAAACGCCCTCGCTGCCGTAGCCGGATACATACATATCATAGGGAATGGCACAGACGGTGCTGTAGTTCACATGGGAAATGTAGTGGTACTGCTTATCCCAGTATTCCTGTAAATCCCCCTCGAAGTGTACATCGATGGAAAGCTCCGGCCGGGGATCCAGCCATACGGAGCCGCCGGGCAGCCAGTTATCCGGCAGCTCGGTCTGCCAGCCGTTTTCCAGGTGCTGCTTGAAGATGCCGTACTCGTAGCAGATGGAGTAGCCCATTGCCGGGTACGCCTGGGTTGCCAGAGCGTCCATGTAACAGGCAGCCAGTCTGCCCAGACCGCCGTTGCCAAGCCCTGCGTCCGGCTCGTATTCATAGATCTTGTCCAGGTTGATGTCGTACTCGCCCAGGATCTTGCTGATATCCTCCACCAGCTCCAGGTTGTACAGGCTGGTCTTCAAGGATCTGCCCATCAGAAACTCCATAGACAGGTAGTAGATCTGCTTGCGGCCGTTGGAGTGACATTTATTAATAAAGGACTGGCGCTTTTCCCGCAGGATCTCCACGATCATGGCGGACAGCGCCTGATATACCTGCTTGTCGGATGCTTCGCTGGGTGTAACGTTGAACTGTGTCCGGAGCCGGCTCAGCAGCTCCTGCTTGAGATAGTTCGGGTCTTTGTAGTTGGTCATGTGTTGCTCCGTTCTCCGGCGCCTGAAATCAGATCATTGTGGGCAGCACACCCCCTGCGCCGGCAGTCGGGGCAGCTGTGGAATCCACGCTGTACTTATTATACGCTTATCAGCATGGCTTTGCAATAGGATATTTATACAAAATTTGCAGCGTTAAAATGTGCGCACGGGCGTTTTCGACAGAAAATTATGTACATAATGCACAAACGAGGCAAAATTCAAACGATTTAGCTGTCTATTTCGACGGAGTTGCTTTGGCGGGATTGACAAAAGCCCGGAAATCCGGTATACTGTGTAAAGGAAAACAGCTTTACACCCATGCTACAGAAAGGGGGCGGCGTTGCACATGGCAAAGGATCTGCGGTATGCGCTGTTGCTGGACTGCTACGGCTCCCTGCTGACGGAACGGCAGGCGGCATACATGGAGCTTTACTACTGTGAGGATCTTTCCCTGGGGGAGATCGCAGAGGACGCCGGGGTTTCCCGGCAGGCAGTGCGGGACGCTGTGAAGCGTGGCGAGGCGCTGCTGACGGAGTATGAAGCAAAGCTGGGCTTTGCCGCACAGCATACCGCCTGTGTGGAAAAGCTGGAGGAATTACAGCACCGGATTGGCACCCTGGGCGGATGCATCCCCCCGGAGCAGCTTTTGGCGCTTGCAGATTGTGCGGCACAGTGCCGGGCACTGATCGAATAAACGAATCAATACACTTAGAAAGAAATGAGGCGGGACTATGGCATTTGAAGGTCTGTCCGAAAAGCTCAACCACGTCTTTAAAAAGCTCAAATCCCGCGGCAAGCTGTCGGAGAGCGACGTCAAGGACGCCATGCGGGAGGTTCGGATGGCGCTGCTGGAGGCGGATGTCAGCTATAAGGTCGTCAAGGATTTTGTGGCAAAGGTATCCCAGCGCTGCGTGGGGGAGGAGGTTCTCTCCAGTCTGACCCCGGCACAGCAGGTGGTCAAGATCGTCAACGATGAGCTGATCGCTCTGATGGGCAACGACAACGCCCGGATCAATATGCCCTCCAAGCCACCCTGCGTCATTATGATGTGCGGCTTGCAGGGCTCCGGTAAAACCACCCACGCTGCAAAGCTTGCAAAATATTTAAAGCGGGAAGGGCATCGCCCCCTGCTGGTTGCCTGCGATATCTACCGTCCGGCGGCGATCAACCAGTTAATGGTAGTGGGAGAAAAGGCTGGGGTCAAGGTCTTTGAAATGGGACAGATCGACCCGGTGGTGATCTCCACCCAGGCCATGCGCTATGCCAAGGATTACGGCCACGATGTGGTCATTCTCGATACTGCCGGGCGGCTCCACATTGACGAAAAGCTCATGGATGAGCTGAAGCAGATCAAGGCAAAGGTGGAACCCAACGAGATCATGCTCGTGGTGGACGCTATGACCGGTCAGGACGCAGTCAACGTGGCAAAGGCATTTGACGAGGCGCTGGGCATCGACAGCGTGCTTATGTCCAAGCTGGATTCCGATACAAGAGGCGGTGCGGCGCTGTCCGTGCTGGCTGTGACCGGCAAGCCCATCAAATTCGTGGGTATGGGCGAAAAGCTGGACGAGTTCGAGCGTTTCCATCCGGAGCGTATGGCTTCCCGGATCCTGGGCATGGGGGATGTGCTGACCCTGGTGGAAAAAGCGGAAGCGGTAATGAGCAAGAGCGATGCCGAGAAGCTGACCAAAAAGCTCCAGGAGCATTCCTTTGATATGAACGACCTGCTGGATCAGCTCAAGCAGATCCGGAAGATGGGTTCTCTCAAGAGCATTATTTCCATGCTTCCCGGCGTGGGGGATAAGGTCAAGGATATGGATGTGGACGAAAAGCAGTTCAGCCGCATCGAAGCCATGATCACCTCCATGACTAAGAAGGAGCGTGCAAAGCCCTCCATCATCAACCCCCAGCGCAAGCGGCGGATCGCCGCCGGCAGCGGCACCAAGGTGGAGGATGTGAACCGGCTGCTCAAGCAGTTTGAGCAGATGCAGCAGTTTATGAAGCAAATGGGGGGCGGCGGCAAGACCAAGATGTTCGCCCGCCGGGCAAGAAAGCAGCTTGCCGGTATGAATTTCGACAAGATGGGCAATCCGGGCGGAAAGCTGCCCTTTTAAGAACAGCTTCAAATGCGGTTCCCCGCTTTGATAGATAGTTCACGCAGACGGAGGTGAAATGAACATGGCAGTAAAGATCAGACTGAGAAGAATGGGCGCAAAGAAGGCTCCCTTCTACCGTGTGGTTGTTGCAGATTCCAGATACCCCAGAGACGGCAGATTCATCGAAGAGCTGGGCTATTATGATCCCACCAAGGAGCCGTCCGTTGTAAAGATCGACGGCGACAAGGCAAAGGAATGGATGGCAAACGGCGCACAGCCCACCGACACTGTAAAGGCACTCCTGAAGAAGGAAGGCATCCTTTAATTCCCGCTGGCAGCACGGGCAAGGGCTCTGGCTCTTGCTTGGGGTGTGCCGGTAATTGCTTTGAGTTAGGAGAGGGGGCGGCGTACCGCTCCCGATTATGTATATGAAAGAATTGCTTTACACGGTTGCAGCAGGACTGGTAGCAGATCCTGCTTCCATTTCCATTACCCAGGACGAGCCGGATGCAGAGGGCGTGATCGTACTGCACCTGCATGTGGCTGCGGAGGATATGGGCAGAGTCATCGGCAAGCAGGGCAGGATTGCCAAGGCGATCCGCACCATCATGCGTGCCGGCGCCGCAAGAGAAAACCTGAAGGTTGCGGTGGAAATCGACTGAGCAGATCAAATGCGGCGGCTTTGTGCCGCCGTTTGTATTATGGCAACGCCCGGCAGCGTGCTGCCGGTGTGGGGAGGAACCTATGCAGAAGAATTTATTGGAAATCGGCAAGGTGGTGAATATCCACGGACTCCGGGGGGATGTGAAGATCCAGCCCTGGTGCGACAGCGCCGGATTTCTGTGCGAATTTGATACCCTGTACCGGGCAGACGGCACCCCCATGTCCGTGGCATCCGCCCGGGCGCATAAGGGAATGGCGGTGGTGCGCTTTGCAGGCATCGATACCCCGGAGCAGGCGGAAGCCTTACGGAATACGGTGCTGTATATGAATCGGGCGGACGTGGAGCTGGATGCGGACACCTACTTCATCCGGGATCTGATCGGCTTGCAGGTGCTGGATGCGGATACCGGGGCTGTGTACGGAAGGCTGGAGGAGGTGCTGGAGACCGGCGCCAACGATGTGTATACCATCCGCACCCCGGAGAGAAAGCAGCTGCTGTTCCCTGCCATCGGGGACGTGGTGGTGGAAACGGATCTGGAGCAGGGGATCATGCGGATCCGGCCGCTGAAGGGGCTGTTTGACGATGCGGATTGATATTGCCACCCTGTTCCCGGAGCTGTGCGAGGCGGTGCTGTCCGAAAGCATCCTGGGCAGAGCCAGAGCATCCGGCGCCATTGAGATCCACTGTCACCAGATCCGGGACTTTGCCGGCAATAAGCACAACCGGGTGGACGATGTGCCCTACGGCGGCGGCATGGGCATGGTGATGCAGGCAAAGCCCATCTACGATTGCTACCAGGCAGTGTGCGCACAGCTGCCCCGGAAGCCGCATACCATATATATGTCCCCCAAGGGTACAGTGTTCAGCCAGCAAAAAGCCATCTCTCTTTGCGAATATCCGTATATTTTCCTGCTGTGCGGGCATTATGAGGGTGTGGATCAGCGAGTGCTGGACAAGATCGTGGACGAGGAGATCTCCATCGGGGACTATGTGCTCACCGGGGGAGAGCTGCCTGCATTGGTGGTGGCGGACGCCATTGCCCGGATGTGTCCCGGAGTGCTGCCCAGCGAGGAGTGCTTCCAGGAGGAGAGCCACTACGGGGGACTGCTGGAATATCCCCACTACACCCGGCCTGAGGTCTGGGAGGGAGAAGCAGTGCCGCCGGTGCTTCTGTCCGGGCATCACAAGCACATTGCGGACTGGCGTTTTGCACAAAGTCTTGCAGTGACGGAGCAGCGGCGGCCGGATCTGTACCAGGCGTACATGGAGGCGCATCCCCCGGCACCCCCGAAGCAGAAACGGAAAAGGAAATAGGCTTTTGTGCGCATTGTATAGTTTCTGTTGTTGAAAACTATGCGAGGTGTTGAAAGTTTTCCACAGCAAAAACTTCGTGATAATGAACAAAATCCGCCCCTGCCACCTTCGGCGGCATTTGGCAAAGCGTAGAATTTTCGCTGAAAATGCATATTTCATGTATAATAGGCGTTGACTAAGGAATCCTCAGCCTGTATAATGATAGTCAGTGATCAAGAAATACATGCCATCCAAATAAGAGAATAGGAGAGTTTTGAGATGTACGTGAAAGATGTAATGGTGCAGAATCAGGTTGGTCTGCATGCAAGACCGGCTACCTTCTTCATTCAGAAGGCCAATGAATTCAAGTCCTCAATCTGGATCGAAAAGGAGGAGCGCCGTGTAAACGCAAAGAGTCTTCTCGGTATTCTTTCTTTGGGCATCGTCGGCGGTACTGCCATCCGTATCATTGCAGACGGCGCAGACGAGCAGGTTGCCGTTGATTCCCTGGTAGAGCTGGTTGAAAGCGGCTTCAGCGACGAGAACAGATAAGGTAACACCTGCACAGAGCTTGTAGGCGCTATCCGGACATGACACAACAGTAAGGGGCGTTACATTGGGTAACGCCCCTTTTGCTGCATCAGCCCCCGGTGTCCGCACTGTATTCGTACATATTTTCCGCAAAGATCCCGTAGCCCCGGGTGGGGTCGCTGACAAACACATGGGTCACCGCCCCGATGAGCCGTCCCTCCTGGAGGATGGGGCTGCCGCTCATGCCCTGGACGATGCCCCCGGTGGCGTCCAGCAGCGCCGGATCCGTAATGTGGATCACCATATTTTTCGTGCCGGTACTGCCCCAGTCCGCCTTTTCGATTTCAATGGCATACTCCTTTGGCTCCCTGCCGCTGATAGTGGTGCGGATCACCGCTTCTCCCGTATGCACATCCTGCTTCAGTCCCAGAGGCACTGCCTCCGCCGGCTTCCGCTGCGTCTCCAGGGTGCCGAATACGCCGCATCGGTTGTTCAGATACAGACTCCCCATGGCTTTGCCCGGGGTGAAGCAGCCACGCAGCTCCCCGGCGGCTCCGGCACTGCCTTTGGTGACGCTCTGGATGTTGACACCCACCACCTCGCCGCTGGACAGGGGAATGATCTCCCCGGTATCCACGTCGCACACCGGATGTCCCAGACCGGCGAATCTGCCGCTGTTTGGCATATAATAGGTCACGGTGCCGATGCCGGCAGTGCTGTCCCGCACCCAAAGCCCTGCCTTGTAACAGGCATCTGCCTGGCTGTACAGGGGCGTCAGGGACAGGGTGCGGATGTCGCCTCCCCGGTTGATCCGGATCTGTACCGGCTCACCCTGTGCCTCCCCGATGGCTTGCTGGAGGGCAGCGTTGCCGTTGATGGGGGTATCGTTCACGGACAGCACCATATCCCCCACCTGGATCCCGGCACGTTCCGCCGGACATTCTCCCTCCGGGTTCACCTTACCCATGCCCACCACCATGACCCCGTCCATCAGCAGCTTGATGCCGAAGGGATCTCCCCCCGGCACCACCAGGGGCGTATCCACCGCTGTGACCTCCACGGTCTTGATGGGCAGGAACCCGAACAGCCGCAGGCTGACGCTGCCCCGCATGGGTACGGTTTCTGCCGCATAGGCAGGGGCGTCACCCTCCGCTGCGGATTGAATGGGCAGAGCGGTATGGAGCGCAAGCTCCGTTCCTTTTGTCACATAAAAGCTGTCCGGCAGGGCATAGTGATAGTAGCCGGCGGTGCCTGCCAGCGCCAGTGTCGCAGCTGCTCCCAGGGAGAACAGGCGCGAAAATAATTTCAGCATTTGGCATCATCCTTTCTGACGGCGTCCGGCGGCGCTGTATCCCTTGCATGCAGAGCCGGCGGAATGCCACACTGCTACTATTGACCGTCTGCACGGGTTTATAAGCGTTGTTTTTACTGCATATTTTCTGACAAAGTTTGAATTGCTGCGCTGTTTCGGCGCTGCATCCCTCTGGGAGGAGAGTTCTGTTATGAAAAAAGACCGGATCTTACAGGTTTTACAGATTTTTTTGAAGCTCGCCCTGGTGGTGACCACTCTGATCTACCCCTTGTTTATGGATCTGCTGACTGCCCTGGGCTGGACGGTGAATGCCCATAGCTACGGGGCGAAATTCCGGATCCTGGCGGCGGTGGTGGCGGTTGGCGCATTGCTTATGACCGCCGGGGTGATCCTTGCCCTGTGCAAAAAGGACATTGCCGCCCTGGTGACCGGCTCCGTGGGCTTCTTCCCCCTGATGGGGGCGGTGAGCATTGCCACCTCCATTGCAGAAGCGGCCGGCTGGGCACCCCAGAGCGAGGCACATCTGGGACGGTTCGCCTATCAGATCTGGGCGGATCGGATGCTCCCCACCATTGCCCCCTACTGCCTGCTGGTGGCAGTGGCTCTGCTGCACTACTTCTCCTATGAGGCATCCGCCGCACGCCGGGAGAAAAAGCGGCAGAAGGAGGAATTTGAAAACCGCCCTGCCCCGAAAATTGTAGAGGATTGAGGCGACACCGCACAAAGATTGCGTAGCAGATGCTGTGCAAAGCCGCCAGGCGTGCTTTGTGCGGTGTTGTCTGAAAAAATCCGGGCTTTCCCCGATATTCTGCGGCGTTGTCCCCGGGCTGTCGCAGAATATGTACTCCGTTTTTTCTGGAATCACCACGAGAAGTGTCGAAAACGTTTATATTTTAAGAAATGAACAGACTAGAAATAATCAATTCATGAAATGCTCTAAAATACTACATTTTTCGGCAATATAAACTCTTGCACCTTGTCAGCATGTGTGTTAATATATGTGAGTAGAAAAAAATAGGAGGTAGAACAATGGTTAATAAGGTAAAGGTTTTGATTGGTGACGACAGTGTCGAATATGGCATTGCCTGCGCCAGTACCCTTCGGGGACAGGGCATGTACGTCATGACCCGGCCCAAGGACGGAACCGCCCTGCTGGAGACGATCAAAAGCGACGCCCCCGACGTGGTTGTGATGGACGCCATCCTGCCCCACATGGACGCAATAGAACTCATGAAGAAGGTTCAGGCGTCCGGCGGCAAGCGCCCCCAATTCATCGTCACAAGCGCATACGACAATCCCTTCATCGAAAAGCAGGTGATGCAGGGCGGTGCGGCATATTTCATGCTCAAGCCCTTTGAGATCTCTGCACTGGGAGAGCGGATCACCTCTCTGACCCAGGGAGGCATGACGGGACGCAATGCGCCGGGGACGGAGAATATGGAGATCGTGGTGACGGACGTGATCCACCAGCTTGGCGTTCCCGCCCACATCAAAGGGTATCACTACCTGCGGGAGGCGATCCTGTCCTCGATTGAGGATCCGGAACTGCTGGAAAGCGTCACCAAGCTGCTGTATCCCACGGTGGCAAAGCGGTTTGACACCACCTCGTCCCGGGTGGAGCGTGCCATCCGCCACGCCATCGAGATCGCCTGGGATCGGGGCAACCTGGACACGCTGAATGCGTTCTTCGGTTACACGGTGAACACCTGCAAGGGCAAGCCGACCAATTCGGAGTTTATCGCTCTGATCACCGATAAGCTGCGGCTGCAGCACCGGGTCGCCATGCGTCAGTCCTGATGCGGATTGCATCTCAGCCTTGCAATCATGCATCTTTTATGATATGATGAATACAATAGATTATGCATGCACAGTCTCGCAGCTGTGAATTTACAAGGGAGAGATGAAAATGGCATTTGTCAAAACCGAAGTGGAGAAGCTGACGCTGAACCCCTTTACCAAAATTGGAAAGGAATGGTTTTTGCTCACAAGCGGCACACCGGATTGCTACAATACGATGACCGCTTCCTGGGGACAGATGGGTGTCCTCTGGGGGAAAAACGTGCTGACCGCATACGTCCGTACATCCCGGAAAACCTTTGAGCTGGTGGAGCAGAACAATCTGTTCACCGTGTCCTTCCTGCCCCAGGCGGATCGTCCGATCCTCCAGTTCTGCGGCTCTCACAGCGGCAGAGACTGCGACAAGGCAAAGGAGACCGGACTGATCCCGGTGGGGTTGGATGGTTCCACCGCCTTTGAACAGGCATCCCTGGTGCTGGTGTGCAGAAAGCTGTACGCAGCGCCCCTGGACATGAAGCAGGCAGTGGACCCCGCCATCGCTTCTTTCTACGAGAAGGATGCGATGCACCACATGTACATTGCGGAGATCCTCTCTGCATACGAAAACAAGTAAACACACAGGTTCTTTTCCCGCAGTCACCATACTGCGGGATTTTTTCGTCAATTCGCAAAAAGGGGGTGACAAATCCGGCAAAATCGGCTATAATAAAAATAGCATGCAGTTTTGCATGCGTCACAACACACAATGGAGGAATGATTATGTCAAAGAAGCCTTATTACATCACCACGGCCATTGCCTATGCGTCCAGAAAGCCGCACATTGGCAATACCTACGAAGTGGTGTTCACCGATGCCGTAGCGAGATATAAGCGAATGCAGGGCTATGATGTATTCTTCCTGACCGGTACGGATGAGCATGGCGTCAAGATCGAGGAGCTTGCCAAGTCCGAGGGGATCACCCCGAAGGAGCATGTGGACAAGGTAGTCGGCGAGATCCAGGACATCTGCAAGCTGATGCATATATCATACGACGGATTCATCCGCACAACGGATCCACGGCACGAGGAAGTGGTACAGAAGATCTTCAAGAAGCTGTACGACCAGGGGGATATCTACAAGAGCGAGTATGAGGGCATGTACTGTACTCCCTGCGAGAGCTTCTGGACGCCCTCCCAGCTGGTGGACGGCAAGTGTCCGGACTGTGGCAGAGAGGTGCAGTCCGCCAAGGAGGAGGCATACTTCCTGCGGCTGTCCAAGTATCAGCAGTGGCTGGAGGAGTACATTGAAACCCATCCGGACTTCATCGTCCCCGAGGGCAAGAAGAAGGAAATGATGAACAACTTCATCAAGCCCGGCCTGCAGGATCTGTGCGTATCCCGCACCACCTTCCAGTGGGGCATCCCGGTGACCTTCGATCCCAAGCATGTGATCTATGTGTGGATCGACGCCCTGTCCAACTATATCACCGCCATGGGCTACGATCCGGACGGCTCCAGCGACCAGTTCAAGAAGTACTGGCCCTGTGACTGCCATGTGATCGGCAAGGACATTATGCGGTTCCATTCCATTTACTGGCCCGTTATGCTTCACGCACTGGGTCTGGAGCTGCCCCGGCAGCTGTTTGGTCATAACTGGATCCTGTTCGGAGAGGACAAGATGAGCAAGTCCAGGGGCAACGTGATCTACGCCAGCGATGTGGTGGACGCATTCGGGGTGGATGCTGCCAGATACTACCTGCTCAGCGAGATGCCCTACGGCTCCGACGGCTCTATTACCTACGAATCCCTCATCGAGCGGTTCAATACGGATCTGGCAAACACCCTGGGGAATCTGGTGAACCGGACCATCGCCATGGCGCAGAAGTACTTTGGCGGCGTGATCCAGCCGGCGGATGCCACCGAGCCGGTGGATGCAGATCTCCGGGCAACGGCGCTGAAAACCGTGGAGGAAGTAGACCGGCTCATGAACCAGTACCGGATGGCGGATACCCTGGACGCTGTCATCTCCCTGGCAAGACGGAGCAACAAGTACATTGACGAGACCATGCCCTGGGTGCTGGCAAAGGACGAGGCACAGAAGCCCCGGCTGGGTGCGGTGCTGTATAATCTGCTGGAAAGCATCCGCTTCCTGGCGGTTCTGCTCCAGCCCTTTATGCCGGAAACCGCAGAGAAGATCTTTGACCAGCTGAATACGGATTGCAAGGACTATGCAAGTCTGTCTGCGTTCGGCGGTCTGCATGCAGGGGACAAGGTGGGCGAGCCGGTGCCCCTGTTCGGCAGAATCGATGCGGAGCAGATGATCCAGCAGCTGAAGGCAAAGCAGGAGGCTGCCGCCGCACCGGCACAGGAGCCGGCGCAGGAAGCCATCCAGCTGGCACCGGAGATCTCCATCGAGGACTTTGCCAAGGTGGAGCTGCGGGTGGCAAAGGTGCTTTCTGCAGAGAAGGTGAAAAAATCCTCCAAGCTGCTGTGCATCCAGCTGGATGACGGCATGGGAGGCAGGCAGGTAGTGTCCGGCATTGCCAAGTGGTACAAGCCGGAGGATCTGGTGGGCAAAAAGGTCATCGTGGTTGCCAACCTGAAGCCTGTGAAGCTGTGCGGCGTAGAGAGCAACGGCATGATCTGTGCGGCAGACCTGCCGGACGGCAGCGTCAGGGTGCTGTTTGCGGATGATTCCATGCCCTGCGGCGCCAAGATCCGATGAAAGGAGGATAATGTGAAAACACTCTTTTGCAGAAAGCTGCGGCGGGGACTGGCAGCGGCGGTATGCTGCGCTGTGAGCCTTTGCGCAGCGGTCACTCCGGCGCAGGCACAGACCATGCAGCCGGCGGCAGAAACGGCAGCAAAGGAAGTGACATACCGGCTGATCCCGGAGGAGAACCGGATCAGCTCTGCACAGATCCGTTCCGGGTCTGTGGACGTAAAGATCCGCATGTACATTGAAAATGACCCGGGCACCTCTGCCATTGCCCTCCAGTTCGGCATGCCGGAGGGAGTTGCTCTGAAGGAGGGGGACTATGCATCCCCCTATTGCTACGGGGACGGCACAGCGGATTCCGCCAGGTTCCACTCTTTCAACGTGGAAAAGCGTCGGGTCACCTGGATGTCCGGTACCATGATCAGCTTTCTGGTGCCCACCAATTCCGTGATCTACGATCTGAGCCTGCCCTTTGTGGAGTTTACCGTGACGCTGCCCCAGGGGGCGGCAGAGGGGGTCTATGAGGTGTACTTTGACCCTACCCCGGAGCAGGACGGGGCAGCTACCGTGTCCCTGCTGTACAGCTCCCATACCATCAACGACCAGGGGGATACGGAGTGGCTGAAGGTACATTACAACAGCGCCCTGATCGGCGTGGGGGATTCCCTGCTGCGTGGGGACGTGGATCTGGACGGGGATGTAGATGTGGCAGATGCGGTTGCGGTGCTCCAGGCAAGCGCAGAGCAGATGGTCACCGGGGAAAATCCCATGAGTAAGGATGCCCGGTTCGGGGCGGATGTCAACGACGACAGCCGGGTGGATGTCAGCGATGCGGTGCTGATCTTGCAGTATTCCAGCATGAAGATCGCCAATCCGGATGCGGACTGGGATGACCTGCTTGGTTGACAAGCTCCCGAAAATAGGGTATACTGAACAGGTGAGCAGGCTATGCGATAGCGGGGGAGGCAACTCCCGTGAGGAAAGTCCGGGCATCACAGAGCAGGGTAGCTGCTAACGGCAGCCGGGGGCGACCCTAGGGCTAGTGCAACAGAGAGATACTGCTGCAGCAATGCGGTGATGGTGGAAAGGCGGGGTAAGAGCCCACCAGAGTGCGTGAGAGCGTACTGCTATGTAAACCCTACCCGATGCAACGTCTATTGGTACCGTCTTTCAACATCTGCTCGGTGGAAAGGCGTGTAATGGCGGCTTGAGCGTTCCGGCGACGGATCGCCTAGATAAATTATCGCACACGACAGAACTCGGCTTATCGGCCTGGTCACAGCATGGGCGTTCCCTTCGGGGAGCGCCTTTTTGCATGTCCGGTAATTGTGAACATTTTAAGAGCAAAAAATGACCGGGTGAAAAATTTCTCCGCAATAAACGACTTGAAAACTTTGTGCAGATGCAATAAAATAAAGACAACGACGGAAAAACTGTTGGACACATCAGCAGTGGATCCGTTTGACGCAGACAAAGAGAGGGACTGCGCAAAGAAATTTAATAGGAAAGTGGGGAATATGTTACATGAGAAAACACACCATCAGCAGATTTTTTCACGGTCTGCTGGCGGCGGCGGTGTGCCTGACCTTTACACCGCTGCCTACTGCTTCCGCAGCCACGGTCATTACCGAAAACAAGACCGGTACCGAGGACGGCTATGCCTATGAGCTGTGGAAGGACCACGGTAACACCAGCATGACCCTGACCGGAGGGGGCACCTTCAGCTGCGAGTGGAGCAACATCAACAATTGTCTGTTCCGCAAGGGCAAGAAGTATGACTGCACCCAGACCTACGATCAGCTGGGCAATATCACCATCGAATACGGTGTGGATTATCAGCCCAACGGAAACTCCTACATGTGCGTGTACGGCTGGACCCGGAATCCCCTGGTTGAATACTACATCGTAGAAACCTGGGGCAGCTGGAGACCACCGGGGGCAGCCTCTGCACTGGGTACGGTGTATGCAGATGGGGGCACCTATGACATTTACAAGACCACGAGAGTGAATATGCCCTCCATTGATGGAGATACCACCTTTGATCAGTACTGGAGCGTGCGGCAGTCCAAGCCCTCTGCAAACGGTACCAAGATCGAGGGCACGATCTCCGTTTCCCAGCATTTCAAGGCATGGGAGCAGGTGGGTCTGAAGATGGGTAAAATGTATGAAGTGGCTCTGAATATTGAGGGGTATCAGAGCAGCGGCAAGGCTACGGTATATAAAAACAATCTGTCCGTAGGCGGTGCCATTCCAGATCCCGTCAAGCCGGATCCGGTAGAGCCGGACGAGAACGGCTATTACTTCCACAGTACGTTTGAGAAGAATACAGACGGCTGGTCCTCCAGAGGGGATTCCACAGTTATGAATTCCTCTGCGGCAGCGGCAACCGGCAGCATGTCCCTGGCGGTTACAGGAAGAACCGATACCTGGAACGGTGCGGGCTACACCCTGGACACTGCCACCTTCCAGCCCGGCAGTGCCTACAGCTTCAGCGTGCTTGCCATGCAGGATGCTGCAGCTTCCGACGACTTCAAGCTGTCCCTCCAGTATGATCTGAACGGAGAGACCAACTACGACACCATTGCAACCGCAACCGGCGCCAAGGGCAAGTGGGTACAACTGGCAAACACCGCTTACACCATTCCTGCCGGGGCAACCGGATTGCTGCTGTATGTGGAAACCGCAGACAGCACCAACAGCTTCTACATGGACGAGGCCATCGGTGCAGTAAAGGGCACCAAGATCGACGCAGGTCTGCCGGATCAGCCGGATACTCCCACCATGGGCGATGTGGACGGCAGCGGCACAGTGGATGCAAAGGACATGAAGACACTGCTGAATTATCTAATCCGGAAGACCAGCACCCTTGCCAATGCAGAGGCAGCGGATCTGGACGGCAACGGGGTCATCAACGCCATGGATCTGGCACTGCTCAAGCGGAGCCTGCTGGGCAATCAGGGCGGCACAACGCCTGTGACGCCTTCTGAGTCCGGCTACTTCAAAAGTACGTTTGAAACAGGGAAGGATGGATGGGTCTCCAGAGGGAACACCACCCTGTCCATTGATTCCGAATCCTATTATTCCGGCAGCAAGTCCCTGCACATCAGCGGCAGAACCGATACCTGGCAGGGGGCGGCTTATACACTGGATACCAAGACATTTCTCCCGGGCAGCAGCTACAGCTTCAGTGCCGCTGCTATGCAGGCAAGCGGTTCTTCTGAGGAACTGCGGCTGACCCTGCAATACACGGACGCTGGCGGCGAAACCGCATATGACACGGTGGCTTCTGCTACCGCAGCCAGCAAGACCTGGACCAAGCTGGAGAACAAGTCCTACAAGATTCCGGCAGGGGCGTCCGATCTGCTGCTGTATGTAGAATCCGCAGACAGCACCACGGATCTGTACCTGGATGAGGCAGTGGCTGCTGCCTCCGGTACTGCGTCCTCCGTGGTAACCGGCGGCGGCAAGGTGGGAAATATCACAACACCTACCCCGGCGGCAGGCGCTGTGGATATTTCCTGGATCGACAAATCCAAGCCCATGGCTGCCATTGCTTTTGACGACGGCGCAGTGGGCACTGCTTCCACCGATTATTCTATCCGGATTCAGGATGCCATTGCAAACAGCGGCTTCCGTGCCACCTTCTTCTATGTTGGCAACTGGATCAACGGCAGCAACCAGGGCGAGATCAAGCGTGCCTACGAGCTGGGCATGGAGATCGCAAACCACTCCACCACCCACACGGATCTGACCAAGTTGTCCGCAGCGGAGATCCGCAAGGAGTACGATACCACCTCCGACAAGATCAAGGCCATCACCGGGCAGGGCACCTCTCCGGTTATGCGTCCGCCGTATCTGAGCGTGAACGATACCGTAAAGTCCGCACTGAGCGATGTGGCACTGGTGAATTGCAGCATCGACACCGGGGACTGGAACGGGGCAACCAGCGACCAGATCATCAGCAAGATCAAGACAGCCATGAGCAACGGCACGCTGGACAATGCCATCGTGCTGTGCCATGAGACCTATGATTCCACTGCCACCGCAATGGAATATCTGGCACCCTATCTGAAATCCCAGGGCTGGCAGATCGTAACGGTTTCCGAGCTGTTTGCGGCAAACGGCAAGGAGCTGAAGGGCGGTACCCTGTACAACGCCTGCAACTAATCCGACATCCACTACAATCTGATATATCCCCCTGTGGCGGCTGCGTTTGCAGTCGCCATTTCCCTTTTACGGGGAATCCAATTGTGCAGTATTTACAAAAAGCATTTCATATGGTATACTGAATTATGCAAAGGAGTGAAGGGCATATGATCAAGCATCTGTCCGGCGACTATGAAACCGTGGAATATGAAGAAAAACGGTGTATCATGCTCTACCACAATACCCAGTATGAAGAATATCCGGTACATTGGCACCAGGAGATCGAGATCATCATGCCGCTGCACAAGTGCTACCGGCTGGAGATCGGAGACCGGGAATATGTGATCCGGGAAAACGAGGTGTTTTTCATTCCCCCCGGGGAGCTGCACCATCTGTTTGCCTGTGAGGGGGAGCGGCTGATCCTCCAGTGTGACAACAGCCTGCTGGGGGCGCAGCCCGTGTTCGACTCCATTATGCGGGGGCTAAAGGCGCCGGTGCTGATCGATGAAAGCTACGGCAGCGAGCTGCAGGCTGTTGCCAAAAAAACCATGCTGGAAATTTTTTCTCTATACTTCTCCGGCTCGGAGCTGGCGGAGGTGCGGATCTACAGCCTGCTGGTGCGGCTGCTGATTGCTTTGCGAACCCGGCAGCTGACCGAAAAAACGGCGCAGCTGGACTGCAGCAGCGACAAGGTGGAGGAATACAACGAAAAGTTCAGTCTGGTGCTGAAATACATCGACAGCAACTACATGAACAACATTTCCCTGGACACCCTTGCCAGTATCGCTGGCTACAGCAAGTATCACTTCTCCCGGATTTTCAAGCAGTACAACACCATATCTTATTTGCAGTACATCAACGAGCGCCGGATCCGGGCGGCGGAGCTGATGCTCCAGGATCCGGCACTGCCGGTGACGGAGGTTGCCATGCAGGTAGGGTTCAAAAGCCTGACCACCTTCAACCGGTGCTTCAAGGAGATCAAGCACTGCACCCCCACGGACTTTAAAAAGCTGTGTCAGAAACGATGAACATTTCCTTGCATTTTCCACACATGATTCAACCTTCCTTTGTGCAATCTGTAGAATTGATGTCCTTTGGTGGACAGCTGTTCTGTGGGTGAATACATTTTTCACGACAACTGCAAAAAAATTCTTGCTATTTGCCTAGTAAAGTAGTATAATAGAAACTATCAGAGCAGGGATGCGCTGAAAAATATTTAGGAGGTTTTAAACAATGGCGTTTAAAAGTTCATATGTGCAGGGTGTCTATGACAAGGTCTGCGAAAGAAACAAGGGAGAAAGCGAATTTCTTCAGGCAGTAAGAGAAGTCCTCGAGAGCCTTGAGCCCGTTCTCGAAAAGAGACCCGACCTGGTTGAGGCTGGCATCCTTGAGAGAATCGTAGAGCCGGAGCGTCAGATCATGTTCCGTGTATCCTGGGTTGACGACAACGGCAAGGTTCAGGTCAACAGAGGTTATCGTATACAGTTCAACTCCGCAATCGGTCCGTACAAGGGCGGTCTGAGACTGCACCCCTCCGTTAACGCATCCGTAATCAAGTTCCTGGGCTTTGAGCAGATCTTCAAGAACAGCCTGACCACACTGCCCATGGGCGGCGGCAAGGGCGGTTCCGACTTCGACCCCAAGGGCAAGTCCGACGGGGAAGTTATGCGTTTCTGCCAGGCTTTCATGACCGAGCTGGCAAAGCACATTGGTGCTGACACCGACGTTCCTGCCGGCGATATCGGCACCGGCGCAAGAGAGATCGGCTTCATGTTCGGTCAGTACAAGAGACTGCGCAACGAGTTCACCGGCGTGCTCACCGGCAAGGGTCTGTCCTACGGCGGCTCCCTGGCAAGAACTGAGGCTACCGGCTACGGTCTGTGCTACTTCACCGAGGAAATGCTGGGCTGCATGAAGAACGACAGCTTCAAGGGCAAGACCGTTGTTGTTTCCGGTTCCGGCAACGTAGCGATCTACGCAACCCAGAAGGCAACCGAGTTCGGCGCAAAGGTCGTTGCAATGTCCGACTCCAACGGCTACATCTACGATCCCAACGGCATCAACCTGGATGTTGTAAAGCAGATCAAGGAAGTTGAGCGGGGCAGAATCAAGGAATACTGCAACCGTGTACAGGGCGCTACCTACACCGAAGGCTGCAAGGGCATCTGGGGCATCAAGTGTGACATCGCACTGCCCTGCGCTACCCAGAATGAGCTGGACGGCGAGGCTGCTGACAAGCTGATCGCAAACGGCGTCATGGCAGTTGCAGAGGGCGCAAACATGCCCAGCACACCGGAAGCCATCGAAAAGTTCCTGGCAAAGGGCATCCTCTTTGGACCTGCAAAGGCTGCAAACGCAGGCGGCGTAGCAACCTCCGGTCTGGAAATGGCGCAGAACTCCGCTCGTTACAGCTGGACCTTCGAGGAAGTTGACGCAAAGCTCCACAGCATCATGAAGACCATCTTCCACAACAGCTTCAACGCTGCAAAGGAATACGGCATGGAAGGCAACCTGGTTGCAGGTGCAAACATTGCCGGCTTCCTGAAGGTTGCAGACGCTATGAAGTGGCAGGGCGTTGCATACTAATCCGGATGATCCGAAACAAAAGCGGAATGCTTCGTGCATTCCGCTTTTTTGCGTTTACAGGATCAATAATTTCTTTGGCGTGTGGGTCAGATCCTCCGCCCCGTCCGGTTGGATCAGCAGCAGATCCTCGATCCGCACCCCGAATTCTCCCGGCAGGTAGATCCCCGGCTCTACGGTGATGACCATGCCCGGCTCCAGGTGCTGCTTGGCTCTGGGACTCAATGCCGGAGACTCGTGGATCTCCAGTCCCACGCAGTGCCCCAGGGCGTGACCGAAGCAGTCCCCGAAGCCTGCGTCCCGGATCACCTGGTGGGCAGCCAGGTGGGGCTGATCGCAGGATACCCCCGCCCGGAGCATGCGGATCCCGGTTTCCTGGGCGGCAAGCACGGTGCTGTACACGGTGCGCATCCGTTCCGTGGCACTGCCCAGGGCAAAGGTACGGGTCATGTCCGAGTGATAGCCGTTGACCACGGCGCCGAAATCCACCAGGATGAACTCCCCGGCGGCAACCGGCTTTGTATCTGGCATTCCGTGGGGCATACTGGTCTTGGCACCGGAGATCAGGATGGTATCAAAGGAGGGACGCTCCGACCCACGCTTTGCCATTTCATACTCCAGCAGGGCGGCAAGCTCCTTCTCCTGCATGCCGGGCTTGATCTGCCCCAGCAGGGCGTCAAATGCCTCCTCCGCAATGCGCTGCGCCTGCCGCAGGCAAGCGATCTCGTCCTGATCCTTGATCTGCCGCAGCCGGGTCAGCCCCTCTCCCAAAGGCTCCAGGGTGCAGTCCGGCAGGGCGGCGGTGAGCCGCTGATGGGTCTGGACGGACATGCACTGGGCAAGGAACGCCAGCCGGGTGATCTGTTCCCCCTCCAGCAGCGCCCGGAGCGCCGGGGCGGAGGGGCCTCCCTGGGGGGGCACGGAAACCGCAAAGCCCAGGGGGGTGAGCCGTGCCCGGGCGGCTTCGATATACCGGGAATCCGTCAGCACAAAGCCCTTGCCGGCGGCGGTGATGAGCACCATGCCCTCCAGACCCCCGAATCCGGTGGCGTACTGGATGCTTTCCGGGGCATCGTTGGTCAGCAGCAGCGCCTGTACCTGCTGTGCCCGGAGCATGGCGGCAATGTTCGGTAACTGATTCATATGATCCATCCTCTTTTCTGTGGGGTTGCCTTTAGTATACCCGCATCCATCCGGAATGTCAAGGCGGGTTTTCGGGTACTTTCCCGGATTTTATCACCAAATGCCCACAAAGAAGGGGTACACTGAATACAACACAAACAGAGAGAACAGCCTTTCGGGGGGATATGCATCAAGGTGATGCCGAAAGGATGAGTTGTATGAAACATAAAGCTTATTTTGCATTTCTGACTGCCCTGATCCTGTGCGCCGGGCTTGTGTCCGGATGCAGCAAGGCGGATTCCGGGGACAGCAGTACCCGGACCGCTGCCGGATCCTCCGCTGGGGATTCCACGGACACAGTACAGGCGGAGCAGCCGGGGGCTTTGCAGGCGACATCCCTGCTGCCCCTGACCCTGGATCCGGAGGATCTGGATGATAGCTGGGAGGATTCCGCCGTACAGGTCACCCTGTTCGGAGATACGGTACAGGCATCCGGCGAAGGCGTGACCATCGAGGGCAACACTGTCACCATCACCCAGGCAGGCACCTATGTGGTCAGCGGCACCCTGGATGGGGTGCTGCGGGTGGATGCTCCCAAGGATACGGTGCATCTGGTGCTGAATGGTGTGACCCTGTCCAATGATGCCACCGCTCCGGTGCAGGTGACGGACGCCAAAAAGGTGGTGCTGACCCTGGCAGAGGGCAGCAGAAATCAGCTTACGGACGGCAAGACCTATACCAGCTTTACGGATGAAGAAAACACCGAGCCAAATGCCGCCTTGTTTGCCAAATCCGATCTGACCATCAACGGGAAGGGCAGCTTGCAGGTTACCGGGCAGTATGCCAACGGGATCCAGAGCAAGGATACCCTGTGCATTGTGAGCGGCAGCATCCGGGTGATGGCGGCAAATCACGGGCTCAAGGGCAAGGATGCGGTGCTCATCGCCGGAGGTACCCTGACGGTGGATGCCCGGGGAGACGGGATCCGGGCAAGCAATGACACGGACAGCCGGAAGGGCAATGTGGTGATCTCTGACGGACAGATCACCGTGGATGCCGGGCAGGACGGGATCCAGGCGGAAACCTGTCTGGCAGTCACCGGAGGGGATCTGACCATCACCGCCGGAGGGGGCAGTGCCAATGCAGACCCTCACCAGGAAAGCATGCCGGGCTTCGGACAGCAGACCCAGACGGATACCGGTACGGAAACCGTCAGCACCAAGGGCATGAAGGCAAGCACGGAGCTGTACATCGCCGGCGGAACTATTTCCATCGATGCGCAGGATGACGGGCTGCACAGCAACGGCTCCATGACCCTTGCGGGAGGAGAGATCACCATTCGCACCGGGGATGACGGTGTCCATGCGGACAGCAGCCTTACCGTGCAGGACGGGGACATCCGCATCGAGGAAAGCTATGAAGGCATGGAGGCGGTGGAACTGTACATCCAGGGCGGCACAGTGCATATCACCGCCGGCGATGACGGTCTGAATGCCGCAGGCAGCCTGTCGGCGGATACCTCCGCACAGGGGGAGACCACCGGCTATGTGCAGACCGCATTCGGCGGCTTCGGCGGCATAGGTATGGTGGATCAGGATGCCAAGCTGGAGATCAGCGGCGGCTATGTGTACATCAACGCCGGCGGCGATGGCATTGACTCCAACAACGGGGTCACCATCAGCGGCGGCACGGTGCTGGTGTGCGGCCCGACGGATTCCGCCAACGGCGCCCTGGACAGCGAAACCGGTATTGTGGTGAATGGAGGCTTCCTGCTGGCAGTGGGCAGCAGCGGCATGGCGGAGATCCCGGAGGATACCTCCGGTCAGTATGCGGCAGCCATCGGCACGGGCACCCGGCAGGCAGGCACTCTGCTGACCATTACAGACTCGGATGGGCAGGTGCTGTGCGCCTTTGCTCCGGAAAAGCAGTACCAGCATGTGGTATTCAGTGCTCCTGCCCTGCAGGAGGGAGAAACCTATACGGTGGCCCTGGGGGGCAGCTGCTCCGGCACGGAAACCGATGGCTTGTATACGGGAGGGGACTGCACCGGCGGCACGGAGCTGACCAGCTTTACTGTATCTGACAGGATCACCACCGCAGGCAGCAATGCGGGCGGCATGAATCCCCGGGGAGGCGGTTTCCCCGGCGGACAGGATGGCATGATGCCTCCGGATAGACAGGAGCAGGGCACTCACCCCTCCTTTGACGGGCAGGAGCCGCCGGAGGATATGACACCTCCGGATGGGTTTGATCCCACACAGGAGGGAAAAACACCCCCCGGCGGCTTCGGGGGATTTGATCCCAAAGCAAATACGGGAAATGCATAAACCAGGGCGGGATCGGCTTGCTGTCGGTTCCGCCTTGACTTTGTTCCGGCGGCATGCTATAGTGGGGATACAAGGAGGGATGGTATGGATCAGGAGGCATTTTCCAGTGCCTGTGCCTGGGCGGCGGCACGGCTTGGGCAGGGGGGCATCGGCACCCTGGGGGAAAAGTCCCTGCATGCGGCACTGAAGTATTATTTTGAACCCTGTCCGGAAAACCATGAGCAGCCCCTTGGGGGCTTTGTGGCGGATGCGGTGGGGGAGCACGGGGTCATCGAGATCCAGTCCCGGAGCCTGTTCAAGCTGATCCCCAAGCTGGACGCATTTCTGGAGGCATGCCCGGTGACGGTGGTGCATCCCCTCATCGGGAAAAAGTGGGTGGCATGGTACACGCCGGAGGGCGTACCCGTATCCCGCACCCGTGCTCCGGGGAAGCTCCGGCTGACCGATGCGGTGCCGGAGCTGTACGCCTTGAAGTATATGCTGGACAATCCCCGGTTTCACTTTTGCATCTGCGTGGTGGAGGCGGAGGAGCAGCGGCTGCTGGACGGAGTGGGAAAGGATCGGAAACGCCGCAGCACCCGGCTGGACCGGATTCCTCTTGCCCTGATGCAGGAGGTGCATTTTGACTGTCCGGCGGATTACATGCAGCTGTTTCCAGCGGATGCGCCGGAGGTGTTCGGCAGCCGGGAGATTGCACAGGTGGGACATATGCGCCGGGACACTGCCCGGATGCTGTTGAATCTGCTGTGCTATCTGGAGCTGATCCAGCCGGCGGAACAGCGGGGGAATGCCAGGTATTACCGCAGAGTGGAGGGATGAGGGGGGTGAACCCCCTTTTCTTTTTGTGGGTTTCTTTATGCTCTGCCGTTCTGCTTTTTGGGTGACCATTTTCTTTTCTGCGTTCTATGATACTCTGCGTGCTGTTTGTACGCAGTACCGTTCTACCGATATCTTGGGGAGATGTGTGTGGCTCTATTTGATTAACCGGATGGGTCACGCATGACACCCTTATCTTCTGTGACCATCTTTTCCGGGCTTGCTCTTTATGCTCTGCGTGCTCCACCTACGCAGAAGCGTTCTACCGGATGCTTGGGGAGACAACCCTGGGGAAGGGGGGCAGCCCGGCTGCAATCCCCCTTCCCCTTCCGGGTTTTCTCCCCCAGTCCCCCGCTTTCCTTCTTCCCCATCCCCCTATGGCATACACTCATAGGTTACACATTCCCATGATGCTGCACAAAACGCAAAGGGATGAGATTTATTTCATGAAATCGTGGGAACGGTTCAGCATGTCCGTTCTCCACAAGAGTGGGGAGGGTTGTGGAAAAGAGAGCGCGAGAGAAAACCGGTGAGAGGGGAGAGAATAAGCAGCTTGCTGCGCTCTCTCCCCTCTCAAAGAGGTTGTC
>JABLTM010036531.1_pt1 | contig 38586 bp, 36 predicted proteins | sample 7160121 | NCBI WGS metagenome assembly JABLTM01 (sample SAMN14651224, study PRJNA627086) | human gut metagenome | isolation source: feces | host: Homo sapiens
ACATCAAGTATTCACTCCGCTTTTTGTTTCATCTGACGAAAAATTTGACGACGCATCTGTCGCACAATCTTTGTGCGGTATTGCCCTTAGTTTTCCAAAGCAAACAATTCGTTCAGGTAGTGGATCCCCGTTTCTGTCCGGAAGATCTTATCCCGAAACGACTTGATATTCCGTTTCGGCAAACCGTCCTCATAGGCGTTTACCATGAAATCTGCTTCGATCAGAATCTGGAGATCCACCTCGTCGATCTTGTCATAAGAATGATGATGTGCCACCATATCGCAGACACGGTTAATGAGTGCCGGCGAAAAATCCAGTGCCATCAGCATTGCCCGTGCAATGGGTGGTCCTTCGATTTCCTGATATTCTCCCGCGGCAGAACGATATTTTTTTTCTGCCGCATGAATGCCGATGTCATGCACCAGTGCCGCAGCTTCTACGATCTCCCGCTGTTTGGCTCCCAGCTGTTCTTCTTCGGCAATCATTTTTGCAAAGGCATACACCTTCATAAAATGCTGTATCCGTTTGGGATCCCCGCTATACAATGTGACCATTGCCATTGTCAACTGACTCATTGATGCCATATGACCTCGCTCCTTTCACTTTTCGAGCTGGTTTCCACATTTTTGGAACACGCTCTCATGCAGGAAACAAAGTACAACGCCCGGTACTTTGTCGCCTTAAAGCTGATCTGCAATATCGTAAATCAGGCGTTCGGACTTTTCCCAGCCCAGACAAGGATCCGTGATCGACCGACCATAAACGCCCTCGCCAATCTTCTGTGCTCCGTCTTCGATATAGCTTTCGATCATGAAACCCTTTACCAGAGAAGCAATTTCTTTGCTGTGGCGGCAGCTGTGCAGTACTTCGTTGCAGATGCGGATCTGTTCCAGATATTTCTTGCCGGAATTGGCATGGTTTGCATCTACGATCACAGCCGGATTCTGGTAGTTCTTCTTCTGATACAGTTCGTACAGTGTGATCAAATCTTCATAGTGATAGTTGGGAATCGTTCTGCCCAGAGGGTCTACTGCACCGCGGAGAATTGCGTGTGCCAGCGGATTTCCCGCAGACTTGACTTCCCAGCCGCGATACAGGAACACGTGAGAAGCCTGTGCCGCAGTCAGGGAATTCATCATAACAGACAGGTCGCCGCCGGTGGGGTTCTTCATACCCACCGGAATATCCAGACCGCTGGCAGTCAGGCGGTGCTGCTGGTTCTCTACCGAACGTGCACCAATTGCAACATAGGACAGCAGATCAGACAGATACCGGTGGTTTTCCGGATAGAGCATTTCGTCTGCACAAGTCAGACCTGTCTGCTCAATGGCACGGGTGTGCAGTTCGCGAATGGCGATCAGTCCCTGCAGCATATCTTCCTTTTTCTCCGGATCCGGCTGGTGCACCATGCCCTTGTAGCCTTCACCAGTGGTGCGGGGCTTATTGGTGTAGATCCGCGGGATCAGAAGCAGCTTATCCTGTACCTTTTCCTGTACCTTTGCCAGACGGCTGACATAATCCAGAACAGCGTCTTCCCGATCCGCAGAGCACGGTCCGATAATCAGCAGCTTCTTGTCGGATTCACCGGTAAACACCTTTTTGATCTCCGCATCACGCTTCGCCTTGACATTCACCAGCTTTTCCGACAGAGAGAACTGGGCTTTCAGTTCCTTCGGAATCGGCAGCTTTCTGATAAATTCCATATTCATGTATTCGTCCTTCTTTCTCATTGCATTCGATCCTGCCGGCGTACTCGGCATTTTGCCGCAGCCTGTCCGTTCCGCACAACAATGTCATTTATAAGTATACTATATTTACCGGAAAATTGCAAGGGGCAACACCGCAAAAAGCTTGTGCGGTATTGCCTTAACTTACAGGTGTTGCGACCGGAACAGTTTCGCTGGTGGTTTCTTCTTCCACATGCTCGGTAGAATCCGACTCCTTGTTTTTCATATCCGGTTCCAGCAACTCCAGTGACAAATTGCCCTGAGCCGTGTATGCAGACAAAAGCACTTCCTCTTCCGGCAGCATCATGACACGTTCCAGCTTCGAAAAGTCTACGTGGGCATCGCTCCACCGATAGAGCAGTTCCGGCAGGGCATTCTTTGTCGACATGCGGAACAGACCGGAGGCGTTCCAGATGCCGTACACAAAGTCATCATTTTCCGACTCCGCCAGCATTGTATCTGCGGTCATGCGTTCCGGAACAGCCGTCTGTGTTTTCCAGAGTGCCCCGTCTGTTACAACAACATGGGACAGGTGCTGTACATCTTCGGCATCGCATTCCAACAACAGCATGCCGTCTGAACTGCAACGAATCCACTGATAATCTGATTCCAGCGAAAGCATATTCTTGTGATTGCCCTGTACCGGACAAAGATTACCATTGCCGTCCAATGCCATCAGGCAGTCAGATTCATCGATCGTTGCCGTCAAGTAAATGTGGTCGGAAGCGTCACTGCGGACACCGGTAAATGCCATCGTCTGTCTGGAGGTTTCATCCAGATCCAGCAGTGTGGAAAGTCCCAGCTTTTTGCAGATGACACCATTTTTGTCATACCATACCAGCTGATACTGAGTGGCATAGTTTTCATAATAAGATTCCCAGTCGAAATCGTCGGGGTTGAATGTCGGATCCTCATAGGGCACTGCATCTGCGTTTTCACAGAGCAGCCCGCAGATCGTGCCGTCAGAGAGCACGTCGAAATCTGTCAGTCCCACAAAATCAGAAGCATTGCTGTTTGGGTACAGCGGCGTAAAGACTGGTTCTGCACTTTCCGCATCTTCTGACACACAATAGAGTACGCTTTCCGACTGCTGTGCCGCATTCTGCCGGACACCCAGCAGGTAGACTGTGTTCTGGTATACCCGTACTGCTTGCAGACTGCCCAGTTCCTCCGGCAGTTCCCACGCGGTCATCTTTGCCTGATAAACCGGTTCCGGCAATTCCGCTTCTTCGGTCACCAGTGTGGTTTCTGTGGAAATTTCCGCCGTTGTATCTTCTGTGGAAATCTCTGTTACCAACGGCGGCAGATCTGTCATTTTTTTCGGCTTTTCTGCCGTGGAGTCCTGCTCTGTTGCAGTGCAGCCAGCAGTACAGAACAGCATTCCCAGCAGCAAAAAGCACACAGAATGTTTTCTATGAAACTCCATTGCACTGCCTCCCATCGTCAAAATCTCTGTCTATTATAATACGAATCGCCCAAAATGTCAAGCGGAACATTTTGCAGCGATTGCCGCAGACAGCCGTTCCGGAATTTTTTCGTCACAAATGCCAAGATTGTTGGAAATTCCAGTGCCCAGTGCAATATCCGGTTTGATGACTGGTCCGTGATAGTCAGAGCCGCAGGTGTACAGCAAATTGTACTTTTCTGCCAGATGCAGATAAAACTGTGTCTGCGACGGCGTGTGGCGGCTGTAATAGGCTTCGATGCCCTGCAAGCCTGCTGCTTTCAACCGTACCACCATTGCTTCCAATGCATCGTTTTCCAGCTTCAGCTGGTGTGGGTGAGCCAGCACCGCCACGCCTCCGGCATTTTGAATCACACCGATTCCCTCATCCGGCGTAGGCTTCGGACGTTCTACTTTGGCATAAAATTCCGGTGTGGTCAGATATTTTTCAAAAGCGTCCTGCACCGAGGAGGCGTAGCCCAGTTCCACCAATGTCCGTGCAAAATGCGGTCTGCCGGAAGTCTTTCCGTCATTGCAGCAGCGGACATCGTCCAGCGTGATCTGCACGCCATGCCGATGCAGATACTCCAGAATTTTTCCGCAGCGTTCCTTGCGGTCGGCAGCATGCCTTTTGCAAAACTCCTGCAATGCTGCATTCTCTGGCTGGATCCCATATCCCAGAATATGCAGTTCCTTTTCTCCCTGTACACTGATTTCGATACCGGAGAAAAAGGTCATGCCGTACTGCTCCGCCGCTGCCCTTGCCCGCGAAATTCCCGATGCGGTATCGTGGTCCGTAACGGCGGCAACTGTCACGCCGACTTCGTGTGCCATACGCATGGTTTCTTCCGGCGAAAACTGTCCGTCGGAACAAGTGGTGTGCATGTGCAAATCAATCATGTGTTCTTCCCCTCCCGAAAAGCAGATGCTGTCTTGGTGTCCGCAAAAGTGTCTGCATCGCAGAGAATCAGCACCTGTGTGTAATCTGATACATCTGCCAGTTCTGACAGACCATGTTCCATTTGGGTAACATCCAGTATACAGATCTCACTGTAATGCTGTAACAAAAACGGCACCATACAGTCTGCGTAATCGTCTTTGAACAGCAGCAGTTTTTTCTGATTGTTCAGGTTTGTCCGGATCACCAGTTTCTCACAGGGTTCTCCCAGATAAAAGGTGTTCAGATCTGCTGTGCCGTCAGGCTGCGTTTGATACAGTTCCCGCTGTTCCGGTTCGCCGTTTGCCGGATATGCAGTCATATCCGTTACCTTGCTGCCGTCCTCATCGCTGTAGACATCGATCATATCCGGCGTTACGCGGTCGTACAAGCAACTGTCATACAAGTTTCCCCGAAATGTGCCGGCGTGCGTAATCACATACTGGTCATAGGAGATCGGAGCGAATCCCATTCGCTGAATGGCGTTGCGGTAGACGCAGTAGGCACCGTAGCAGCTCCACTTCTCATCTGTCCGGTAATAGATATAGTCCTCTGTGGCAGTAAACAGTACATGGTACACGTCGATTTTTCGAATGGGCGAATCGATCGCCTGATAGAAGCTTTCGATTGCCGGCATCTGCGACGGGTAGGACATACCGTCCAGCAGGTCGCTCGCGTAGAACTCCCCTGCCGGCGGTACAGCAATCACAGTCGTGGGAATCTGGTACTTCTGATAGAACTGGTCAATGGCATCTGCGGAAGCCGTCATTGCCGCCGTGTCCAGCGACTGCGGGCATTCCAGAAGCCGGTCATTTGTCAGGTACACGTCCCCGATACGATTGCCGCCGGTGGCAACAACACCGTTGCTCAACGTTTTCAGAAACAGTTCCCGCACCGGCAGAGCCGCAGTCAGCCTGGCATCTGCCTTTTCCAGAAAAGAAGCAGAAGTGTTCCGGCTGCTGGTTTGCGGGGACACGCCGAGGGAAACCAGCCCGCCGATACCGCCCAGCAGCAAAACTGCCCAGAGCAGTCTGCCGGAAAATCGCCGTGCAATGCCTGCCTGCTCCGCCACGGTCTGTTTTTTCCAGCGGCGGACTTGTTTGATTTTCAAGAGCATGCACCTCCCTTAGAGCAATAGCTGCATGGACACTGCACCGCCGGTCTGTATCAGAAAGGCAGTGTCTGCCGCCAGAAGCAGCAACGCGGCAAGCAATGTCAGCGGTGTCCGCAGCAGACGGAACCAGGACTGTTCCTCTGCCCGCCGCAGCAGGTACCGCCAATTTCCGGACACGCTGTAGACTGCGGCCAGAAAAATTAGTCCATACGCACGCAGCACGTCTGCATCAGCTTCAGTGGGTGCCAGACTGCCAGTCCCTACCATGATGCGGACATACGACCAGACGGACTGCAAGTCCGGCAGCGACAGCAGCACAGCTCCCAGCGAGAGCAGCACCGCTGTGAGGATATAGCGAATTACAGAGTGATACGAGTTTCTCCAGAGAAGATGCTCCAGCCAGAGTGCTCCGCCGATCAGCAGTCCGAACAGCAGCGACGGCAGCCGGAAGCCATACCAAAGACCGATACAGCCCCATGTTGCCAGCATGGCGAAAAGGTAGAGAAAATGGTTTTTCCCGCGGAAGTGCGTTCCCACATAGTGGGAGAACCACTGCACTACGGTGCGGTTCCACTGGTCGGCAAATGCCGCCATGGACGGATAGAACAGCGACTTTCCGAAGCTTTCCGGCAGTCGGACACCATAGCAGAGCCCCAAGCCGATCGCCATATCTGCATAGCCGGACAGTTCCAGATACAAGGTCATCAGCTGGGCAAATGCTCCCAGCCAGACCAGCATCAGAGAATAGGTGCCGGTGTCTGCCTGACAGAGCGTCTGAAACAGCATGCCCAGCCAGTTCGCCAGAATCAGCTTTTTTCCCAGCCCTACCAGAAACCGCAGCAGTCCCTGTCCCACACGTGCAATGTCAAACACCGGCGTGCACAGGGACTTCACCGCAACGCTGTAGGACACGACCGGTCCCATGATCAGGCGAGGATAAAACAGCAGATACAGTCCCAGCTGCCGCCAGTTTTTTTCACCGTGTATCTTACCGCGGAACACGTCAATGCAATACCCTACGCTTTGCAGGGTGAAAAATGCCAGTCCCAGCGGGAACAGTGACTTTCCGGAAAACCACCCTGCCTTGAGTGAAAACAGCCAGTCACTTCGCAACAGCAGCAGTGCCCCGAAGTGCAGCAGGATACTGCCGGTCAAAACCAGTCTGGAAAGGTGTTTTCGCTGCCGCAGATGTTCCAGCAGCAAGCCTGCTCCATAGGTCAGGGCTGTCAGCAAAATTTCCACCGCCGCCGCCAGCCAACCGCCGCTGCACAAAAACAACAGACTGATGCCCAGCATGACTTCCCGTTTCCAGCGGTTTGGTGTCAGGTAAAAGAGCAGCATGGTAATGGGCAAAAACAGAAATATCAATGTAAATGATGCAAATTGCATAGACCTCTCCCCTGCTTATGCCAGCATTTTCAGCAGTTCTTCCCGTGTCATCATGGTATTCAGCACTTCCAGCAGAGATGCCGCAGAAAGCAGTTCCGGCAGTCCCAGCTTTTTTTGCAGGGCTTTGCGGCGGTTCTTGCTGTCTGCTCCGCCGGAAAGTCCCAGTTCGTACAAGTCCAGCTTGGTGATCGGGTCTGTCTTTTCCGGTGCTTCCTCTGCCAGAATGCCTGCTTTCCCGAACGCTTCCAGCAGCCGCTTTTTGTCGATGCCCTCTACACCCAGCTTTCCCTCGGCTGACGGTTTATCTTTCCGCCGTTCTTTTCCGTAAATGTCCGGAATGTACACATGGTACAGCTTTCCCTCATGCACTGCCCCTTTGAGGTAGTGACGGATCTTGAAACCGGCGGTGTCGGAATCCGTCAGGATAATCACCCCTGTGGTCTTGGCATAGTACCGTATCAGGGACATTTTCTCTGCATCGTGAAAAATGTGAAACCCGTTTGTCACCAGAATCACAGCATCTAGGATCGAAGAAAGCTTGATCTTGTCGTACTTTCCCTCAACGATAATTGCCTGTGCGATATGAATCATATGTACCTCCTGCAATGGCAAGCATTTTCACAATTGCCGCTTCCAGCATGACGCGTTCTTCTCCGGAAGTGGAATTCAAGTCCAGTTCCAGTTCCCGCAGCACCCGAATGCAGGCACGAAGCCGTTCCGGCGGCAGACGGCGGCAGTCCCGAAACGCGTTCTGCACCATAAAATCAAAAGCATATCCGAAATCGGCTTTCATGTCTGCCGCCTGTTTTCCAGCTCGGAGTGCCGCAGCTGCACGATACAAATCCAGAAAGGAAGATGCGATCGCGTGCACAATGAATGTGCGGTTGATTCGCATGGCGTACAGCTTATCCAGTTCCGCCATTGCCGCTTTCGGTTTCTGGGAAACCACGGCTTTTGCCAGCTGAAACGTGGTGGATTCCAACTGGGGTGAGGTCATCTCCCGCACCATTGCCGTGGTGATCGTGCCGCCCTTATCGGCATAGGCACAGAGTTTTTCCAGTTCGCTGCGGAGAATCAGCGTATTGCCCATACAGAGCCGCACCAGTTCTTCCGCACTCTCTCTGGGAAATATACAGCCACGCTTTTCTGCAAGTTCTGACAGTTCCTTTGCCAGCACCTGCGGGGTACGCTGCACTGCCTCGCAGACAACACCGTGTTTGGCGATGCCGTCTATCAGCTTTTTGTTTTTCCCCTGCGGCGTTTTTTTGCCGTTTTTCGGGTCAAATCCGGTGACATCAAACACCAGCACTGTGGCACCGCCCACATCAGAAAGCAGTTCCAGCAGTTGTTTCAGCTGATCTTCCCGCAGGGTGTTGGCATCAAGGTTATGCACCTGAATGCAGTTATAGGCGGAAAACATGGAAAACTGGCGGGCGGCATCTTCCAATGCCTTGAGTTCCAGCTTCTGCCCGTCAAATCGGGTCAGTGCCATGTCCGGATTGCCGCCGGTGGCTTTCTTCAGCAGGCTGGCAGTCAGCTGTTTCACCTGCACCAGATCAGCACCGTAAATATAATAAAGATTTTGCAGTTCGCCCTTTCGAATCTGGGCGGAAAGCTGTTTCGGTTCACAAATCGGCATGGACTGCCTCCTTTCTCTGTGATTCAGTATTTCCCCTAAGGAAACACTGCATAAAGCCCGCCTGACGGCTTTGCACGCAATCTGCTTGCAGATTTTCCGCCATATTTCCCAGAAATTCCTTGCCAGACATACAGTCTGCCTGCGGAATTTCTGTGCAATCTGCCGAAAAATCTGACTACGCATCTTACGCACAAGCTTTATTCAGTGTTTCCCTAATGTATTCACATTCCAGCTGCCGTCAGGATATACCCGTATCTGCACCGCGTCCTCCTTGGCGTAGGTTTCCTCCGGCATTGCATCCGGTTCACCATTCCACCGGGTACAGATCACCGCATCTGCGGTATCGGGCAGTTCCTGTATGGTCGTGCCCACGCAGAAATGCAGATTCCCGAATGTGATCCAGACGATACCATCAGATTCTGTCAGAGTGTACTGGGTATCCTCCACTGTAAACTTGTCCGTTTGCAGCGGCTTTGTTCCCATAAAATCTGCATCAGCGGGAATCCAGCAGTCTGCCGGCACCGCGGTTTCTGCCACCGGCATTTCCCACAGAGCGTCCGGATAGGCGATTCGCATCTGGTCTGCGTATTTCGTCAGGCACAGCGTATTCAAGCGGGTAATGCCCTGTTCGGCACAGTATGCCTCCACATATTTCGGGTTCCGGTGGTCGCCGGTCAGGTCGATCACATCGGTTTTTCCGGCATAGGTGACGACTACCACTTCCTCCTGCTTCTGCCCCAGAACTGTGACCAGAAAGCAACGCTGTTCGCTTGCCCGATAGACTGCCTGCCCTGCCAGCAGGATTCCAAAGGAAATGACAATCGCCAGCGACACGGCTTTCCGGCTCCGTTTGGTATAGAAAATCAGCAACACGAACAACAGCAGAATGCCGCACAGCATGGGCAGCAGCTTCCAGCCGGTGGGAAACAGAAACGGAATGAAATCCCGCAGTCCATACGCCATGAGTTTTAAGAGGTCATACAGCAGCTTCAGCAGAAAGCAAACTGGTTTTGCCACAAATCCCACACCGCCGGTGAGAAAAATCAACAGTGACAATGCCAGCATCACGGAACAAATGGGTACCAAAAACAGGTTCGCAATGGGTGATGCCACAGACACTTCCCGAAAATAGAGGAGCGTCACCGGAAACACGCAGACGGAAACGCTGGTCACTGTGGCAAGCTGCCGGAGCACGCTCCATTCCAGCCCTTTTTTCCGCAGGCGTTTGGTCAGCCACGGAGCAAACACGCCAATGCCAAAGGTTCCGACAAAGGACAGCAGAAAAGATGCGTCCTGTATCAGATATGGGTTCCCGATCGTCATCAGCACGCCGGCAATACACAGCGAATTACAGGTATCACCCCGCCGGAAAAACAGCGGTGCACTCTGCATCAGCAGATACATGAAACCGGCTCGCAGAATGGAGATCGGCGTTCCCACCATGAGGGCATAGAGGATTGTCCAGACTGTGGTTGTGCCGAACACTGCCCAGCGGTGCATGTGGAACCGCCTGCAAAACCAGCCCCAAATGGACAAGATCAATACCAGATGCAGACCGGAAACAGATACCACGTGGCGGATTCCGTGATGTGTCAGCAAGTCGTTCGTTTCATCGGCAAGGGTATCTTTTGTTCCCAGCAGCATAGCACTGACCATGCCGCCGGCTTCCGTTCCGGCAAGGGTACAGATCCGCACAGAAATGCGGTCGCGGTATTGCTGCAATGCCCGCACCAGCTTTCCGTTTTCCGTCGGCGTACAGGACACGAACGCGTCATTGTTCGCCTGTAGGAAAATCTCCTTGGCTCGGTAGTAACTCTCCCCGTTCCAGAGGTAGCTGTTCTCCAGTGCGGAGAATCCGCCGGCAACGTCCAGCATGTCCCCGTATCGTGCACCAACATCGTCGGTATATACCAGAATTTTCGCCCGCCTGCCGTCCGCAAACGTGCCTTTTACCTGATAGGACGCACGATCGTTATCGTAGACTTTTGCCGCGAAAACTCTGCCGGAAAATGTAGTTATGGTTCCGGCAGATCGCAGAAGCGGCTGGTACACGGCAGTAGTATACAGCAGCACCGCTCCTGCGGCTGCCGCCGCGGAAAGTCCCACACAGAGCAGCTGCCCCGTGGTGATACGCCGATATAGACGGAATGCTCCCAGCAGCAGAAATGCCGCCAGAAGCAGACTCACCGTCACGGAAGTCTGGCAGGCTGTGGCAAGGAATAACCCCGCCAGCCATGGAATCCCAAACCATACCATTTTCCGTTTCATCTCAACCTTGTCCTCAATCCTTGAAGAACAACGGCAATTGTTCCAGATAAATCAAATCCTTGCGTTCCGCAGCATCACCCTCTGCGAGAGGTGCTGCGTTGCCCACGATCTCTCCGCCGGCGGACTTTACCAGCTGCTGGAGAGCACGGAGGGAATCGCCGGTACTGATGACATCATCGACGATCAGCACACGCTTGCCCTTCATCCATGCCGCCTTTTCGCCGTCCAGATACAAGGTCTGCACGGCTGCGGTGGTAATGGATTTCACCTGTACCGACAGCACGTCAGTCATGTAGCCCTTGACGGACTTTCGTGCTACGATATACGGCACTTTCAGCTGACGGGACATTTCGTATGCCAGCGGAATGCCTTTGGATTCTGCCGTCAGAATGTAGTCACATTCCGGCACACGCTTTGCCAGTTCCCTGGCACACGCTTCTGTCAGTTCCACATCGGAAAATAGAATAAACGCCGCAATATCCAGCTTTTCACTGATCGGGCAGATCTTCAGTTCCCGTGTCAGACCGGCAATGTGCAATGTATAATACGCTGCCACAGACAGCACCTCCTCATTCTTCTACCGGCTGTACTGCGTCAGCACCCCAGCCCATTTTCACACCGGCAAGCATATGGAAATGCAGGTGGAACACGGTCTGACCAGCATTTTCGCCGCAGTTGGTCACAATGCGGTAGCCGTCTGTGATGCCCTCTTTTTCCGCGATCTTGGCAGCCACTTCATAGATGTGCCCTACGACTGCGGAATTTTCCGGCGTGATCTTTGCGGCACAGCAGATGTGCTGCTTCGGGATCAGCAAATAGTGAATGGGAGTGATCGGGTTAATATCTTTGAACACATACACAGTGTCATCTTCATAGACCTTTGTGCTGGGGATCTCTCCCGCAATGATCTTACAAAACAGGCAATCTTCCATGATTAGTCCTCCTTCAGGAATTCCGCAGCAATGCCGTCCAGTGCCAGCAGTGCTTCGTCTACCATATAGGTCTTGCCGATACCAGCCATTGCACTGTCCGGCTTACCGCCGCCCTTGCCGCCGGTAACTGCTGCAACACGCTGTACGATCTTGCCGGCGTGAGCACCCTTATCACGGGCAGCAGCAGAGCATGCACAAACCAGATTACCCTTTTCGCCATTGACGCTTGCGAGAACTGCAACGACCGGTTCCTTCATATCCTTAATGGTGTCGCCCATCTTCCGCAGTACCTGCGGTGTAGTGCCATTGAGCATTGCGGAAACCACCTTGACACCATTGACAGCCTTGGCATTGTCGAAAATAGCAGCCATCTGTGCATCGGAGATCTTCTGGTTCAGGGATTCGATCTGACGATCCTTCTCCTTATTGTCTGCCACCAGTGCTGCACAGTGTTCTGCCAGTCCGGTGGTGTTGCTCAGCTTCATTGCCTTTGCAGCAGAAGCCATGGTCTGCTCATAGGAATCCAGCAGTTCCAGTACGCCGGTGCCGGTAACTGCTTCGATACGGCGGACACCAGAGGCAACGGAACTCTCGGACAGAATGCGGAACAGACCCAGCTTTGCAGTATTATCCACATGCGTACCGCCGCAGAATTCTACAGAATAATCGCCTACGGTAACAACACGAACGACATCGCCGTACTTTTCGCCGAACAGAGCCATTGCTCCCAGCTTTCTGGCTTCAGCAATGGGCAGTTCCTGTGTCACGACCGGAATTGCTTCCAGAATCTTTTCATTGACCAGAGCCTCTGCCTGCTTGATCTCCTCATGTGTCATTGCTGCAAAGTGCGAGAAGTCAAAACGGCAGCGGCTGTCGGTTACCAGCTGACCAGCCTGATGTACATGGTCGCCCAGAACGCTCCGCAGAGCAGCTTGTAGCAAGTGTGCCGCAGTGTGGTTCCGCATGGTTCTGCTGCGTTTGTCTGCATCGATCTTTGCAGAAACGGTATCACCTACATGGAGTGCACCCTCTGTCATAGCACCCAGATGCAGGTAGTGACCGTTTTCTGTCTTGCTGGTAGTTTCTACGGTGAAAGTGCTGTCCGGTGTGGTAACAGAACCGGAATCGCCGATCTGTCCGCCGCTTTCTGCGTAGAACGGTGTCTTATCCAGAACAACTACAGCCGGTTCACCCTCCGCAGCAGTGTCTACCGATTCGCCGTCACGGAAAATGGCAACGACCTTGGCATCTTCTTCAGCGGTGTGGCTATAACCGGTGAAAACCGTTGCCGGAGCATCCATTTGCAGACCGCCTTCTGCCCAAGAAGAACCTGCCTTATTGTGGTAGTCTTCTCTTGCACGGTTCCGCTGTTCTTCTACCAGTGCAGCAAAGCGTTCACGGTCTACCGATACGCCCTGCTCCGCAGCGATTTCTTCCGTCAGGTCAATGGGGAAGCCGTAGGTATCCGACAGCTTGAATGCATCTTCGCCGGAAACGGTATCCTTGCCCTCTGCTTTCAGCTGTGTCAGAATGCCGGACAGCATATCGAAGCCCTTGTCCACAGTCTTGGCGAAAGTCTTTTCTTCTTCCTCCACGATCTTGCGGATATAAGCTTTCTTTTCTTCCAGCTCCGGATATGCAGAAGCATTTTCGTGAATAACAGTTTCTACCACTTCATACAGGAACGGCTTCTTGATGCCGATCAGTCTGCCGTATCTTGCGGCACGGCGGAGCAGGCGGCGAAGCACGTAGCCACGGCCTGCGTTGGACGGCATTACACCGTCACCGATCATGAATGTGGTGCTGCGAATATGGTCGGTGATCACGCGGAGAGCCACATCGGTCTTTTCGTCTGCGTTATAGGTAACACCGGCGATGCGGCAGACGTGCTTCATGATATTCTGCACGGTATCTACTTCGAACAGGTTGTCTACACCCTGCATGACACATGCCAGACGTTCCAGACCCATACCAGTATCGATGTTCTTGTGTTCCATTTCGGTATAGTGACCGTTGCCGTCACTGTCGAACTGGCTGAATACCAGATTCCATACTTCTACATAGCGGTCGCAGTCGCAGCCAACGTGGCAGTCCGGCTTGCCGCAGCCCTTTTCCGGTCCACGGTCAAAGTAGATCTCCGAACACGGACCGCAGGGGCCGGAACCGTGTTCCCAGAAGTTGTCTTCTCTGCCCAGACGAACCATGTGGTCTTCTGCCACGCCGATCTGCTTGGTCCACATGTCATAGGCTTCGTCGTCATTTTCGAAAACGGAAACATACAGCTTATCTGCCGGCATTTCCAGCACCTTGGTGAAAAATTCCCATGCCCATGTGATTGCTTCGATCTTGAAGTAATCGCCGAAAGAGAAGTTGCCCAGCATCTCGAAATAGGTGCCGTGACGTGCGGTCTGACCGACACGTTCAATATCCGGTGTACGGATACACTTCTGACAGGTCGTCACACGGGTATTCGGCGGAACTGCCTGTCCCAGAAAATATTTTTTCAGCGGTGCCATACCGGAATTGATCAGCAGCAGGCTCTTATCCCCCTGCGGTACCAGCGAAAAGCTGGGCAGACGGGTATGTCCCTTGCTCTCAAAAAACGACAAATACTTTTCACGTAATTCGTTTACACCTTGCCACTTCATTGGTTTTCAGACTCCTTTTTCCTTGAAAAATACGGTGTTGTCGCATCTCTCCGCAGTCGCAGAGAGCACAAAAAAAGACCGTCGCCGCCAAATGGGACGAAGGCCTTCGTGTTACCACCCAAGTTCGGAAATTTGCATTTCCCTCTTTTCCTCTAACGCAGGAAATACGTTCCGGTTTTCCGGAAAGGCTCGCGGGTAGCACCTGTCCACATACCGGAGCAGTTTCACCAGACCTGCTCTCTCTGTCACGGCTGTTCTGACAGTTATTCCGTTCCTCGCCCATTTTATATCAACATCATTATTAGTATAGCAAATCTCGTGCTGTTTGTCAACTGTTTTTTTCGCAAACAGACAGAAAAAACTGCTGCACCGGCAAAAACGGCACAGCAGTTTTTCTAGGAACATGTTCTCCTGTATTTATCAAAACTTATGGCAAAGCCGTCAGGCGGGCTTTGTGCGGAGTTGCCTTATGCGTTTTCCTTGTTTCTGCGTTCCAGCAGTGCCTTGATCTTTGCGTTCGGGTCAATGACATTGCCGATGGAAACATCGTGGTTCAGAGATGCGATGAAGTAGGAAATGTACTTGGAGCAGTCTACTTCGTGGAACCACTCACGGGACAGCAGAGCATCGGTGCGGTAAGTCAGGTTGGTGGAGAATACAGCATCGATATAGCCGTCTTCATTTGCCTTATCGAACTTTTCCAGACCGTTGACGAACAGACCGTAAGTTGCATAGCAGAACACGCGGCGAGCCTTGCGTTCCTTCAGAGCGTAAGCAATATCCAGCATAGATTCGCCGGAGGAAATAATATCGTCGGCAATAAATACGTCCTTGCCTTCTACGGAGTTACCCAGATATTCGTGTGCTACGATCGGGTTATGTCCGTTGATGATCTTGGCATAGTCACGGCGCTTGTAGAACATACCCATCGGTACGCCCAGCATAGAAGCGTAGTACATGTTCCGGTTCAGAGCACCCTCGTCCGGACTGATGACCATAAACTCGTCCGGTGTTGTCTTGAGATGCGGGATCGTCTTGAACATTGCCTTCAGCACCTGATAGGACGGCATCATGTTGTCAAAGCCCATCAGCGGAATGGCATTGTGTACGCGGGGGTCGTGTGCATCTACAGTCAGAATGTTGGACACGCCCATCTGATACAGTTCCTGCAGTGCACAGGCACAGTCCAGAGATTCGCGGTAGTTCCGGCGGTGCTGACGGCCGCCGTACAGGATCGGCATGATCACGTTGATACGGTGCGCCTTACCGCTGGCTGCCTGAATCAGACGCTTCAGATCCTGATAGTGGTCGTCCGGCGACATTGCGTTCATCTGATCGTACATCTGATATTTCACGTTGTAGTTGCCTACGTCCACAATGATGAACAGATCCTTACCGCGGACAGTGGACTTGATCAGTCCCTTGCCATCACCGGAGGAAAAACGCGGGCATTCCGATTCGATCAGGAATGTGTCTACATCATAACCACCCTTGTGAGCCCAGTTCACCAAGTAGTCATTCAGCTTATTGCCCAGTTCCTCTGCACCTTTCATTGCAATCAGTCCGAGCGGTGCAACGCTGGTTCCGTGATTGAACAAAATGTCTGATGCTGATACCATAACTCAAATACCTCTTTCTATATTTAGGCACACCTAACCGCCGATCTGGACGGAGAAACGCACCATTGATTACTTTTCCCCGTGCCGGTCAAGCCTTACAAAACTTGTCGATATAGTGGTCGATGTCTGCCGCAATGATCTCCTTTGCTGCGTAAACGTCTTCCACTTCGTCCACCGCGGTCGTCTTATGTTCCAGCTCTTTGTACACCTGAAAGAAGTGCACGATCTCCTCAAAAATATGACGAGGCAGATCGTCGATGTTGTGATAGCTGTTATATGTCGGGTCATTACACGGAATAGCGACAATCTTGTCGTCCCGCTGCCCGTTATCGATCATATGGATCACGCCAATGGGATAGCTCCGCACCAGTGTCATAGGGTGCAGCGTCTGAGAACAGAGCACCAGCACGTCCAGCGGGTCACCGTCATCTGCATAGGTGCGGGGGATAAAGCCATAATTTGCCGGATAATGGGTGGAAGTGTACAGGATCCGGTCCATTTCCAGAATGCCGGTGTCCTTATTCAGTTCGTATTTGACCTTGCTGTTCTTCGGGATCTCCACCACAGCCACAAACTCGTCCACTGTAATCCGCTTGGGATTTATATCATGCCAGATATTCATCAATCCATGTTTCCTTTCCTCAAGAAATTTTCCGGCGAAGCCGCCGCCAAAAACACGTTCTTTCCGGAGCACGGCAGAAAACTGACGGACAAACTTTCTGCCGTGCCGCTCTTATTCTAGTATAACATTTTTTGTGGTTTTGTCAATATCCTCCCGCTGCTTTTTTTCCGCATTTTTGTTTTTTCGCCGTTTTTACCGAAAGCAAACAAAAAAACACGCGGGGATTTTGCGGAAAAGACAGACAGAACGCTTGCAAAAACCCCCAAAAAATGATATAATAAATCATATATCATGAAAAAGATGTGAAGCCGGCGGCACATACTCGCCGGAACAGGAGAAAATTATGCCAGTTACCACAACCCGTACACTCCCCGCCGCGATCCTGCGGGAGGTGCAAAAAGCTGTTATCGGAAAAGACCTCGTTTTGACGAAAGTACTGCTTGCATTTCTGGCAGGCGGACACGTGCTGATGGAGGACATGCCCGGTGTCGGGAAAACCACCCTTGCCATGGCGTTTTCCAAGGCTCTGGGGCTGAACTGCCGTCGGGTACAGTTTACGCCGGACGTGCTGCCCTCCGACCTGACAGGCTTTTCGGTCTATGAAAAAAATACCGGAACATTCGTGTTCCAGCCGGGAGCACTTTTCTGTCACCTGCTCCTCGCGGACGAGATCAACCGCACCTCCAGCAAGACACAGGCAGCTCTACTGGAGGCAATGGAAGAGAGCAACGTCACTGTAGAGGGCAAGACCTATGCCCTGCCCCGCCCGCATCTGGTCATTGCCACCCAGAACCCGCTGGGCTGTGTGGGCACGCAGTCCCTGCCGGAATCTCAGCTGGACCGCTTTCTGATGCGGCTGCACATGGGGTATCCGGAGATTCAGGATGAGGTGGCAATTTTAAAAGGACATGCCGCCCGCAATCCGCTGGAAGATGTCCAGCCGGTGTGCACACCGGAGCAGCTGGAGGCATTACAGCAGCAGGCTGCGGCAGTCTATGTGGACGACCGCCTGTATTACTACGCGGCTTCGGTTTCCAGAGCCACACGGGAACACCCGCAGGCTGTCCTCGGTGTCAGCCCCAGAGGAACGCTGGCATTGATCCAGTCGGCAAAGGCAATGGCAATGCTCCGCGGACGGGATTATCTGCTGCCGGACGACATCATGCCCCTGTGTCAGGACGTACTGGCACACCGAATCCTGACCAAAGGCGGCGTGGCAGCGGAGCAGGTGCTGGACGAGGTGCTGCATCAGGTACCGGCTCCCATGCCGGACAGACGGTGAACGCGATGCGGACACTGAAAATTCTCTATCTGCTGCTTGCCGGCGTTTGTTATTTGTTCTTTTGTCTGTATCTGCCCCAGTTCTCGGCGTATTTGCTGCTGTGTATCCTGCTTTTGCCGGCGTTGCTTTTCTTTGCAGCACATTACAGCGGGGCAAAGTTACAGGCAGAACTGGTGCCGCCGAAGCCGCATGCACATATCGGCGAGCCGTTTTCCTGCTGTGTGCGGCTAAAAAATCCCACGATATTTCCTATCAGCACTGTGATTTTCCGCATACATCTGGAAAATGAAACGCTGACAGAACTGGACGATGTTGAATTTCACGAAGCAGTTCCGCCGCGGCAGACTGTCTGTATCCATGTGCCGGTCACGCCGGAGCATGCCGGTGCAGTTCACGTTACCCTGCAATCGGTTCAGGTGCTGGACACCCTGCTGCTGTTCTCTCACCGCAAGCGGTTTTCCGCCGCCTTTTCTGTGACTGCCCTGCCGGAAGTGCCACAGCCGCCGGCAAGTACATCTCCGCTGCAAGCCGGCGAAGATGCAGTGATGCAGCCCACCACGGAGCCGGAGGAATTTCTGGGTGTGCGGGAATACCGCAGCGGCGACCGCATGCGTGCCATTCACTGGAAACTGAGCAGCCGCTTTCCGGAACCGGTGGTGCGGGAGTACGGCATTCCTGCACGCACGCCGGTGACGGTGGCATTTCTCTATGCTGTGCAGGCAGATAACCCGCAGGAACGCGGGCAGGAACTGGACGCTATGCTGGAAGCGTTGCAGGCGTGTGCTGCCTTTTTCTGTGCCAACCAAGATGGTGTGACGGTGGTGTTCTGCCGTTCTGACTGGCACCGGAGTGAAACCATTACAGAGGAACAGTCCCTGCTGCCGCTGTTGGAAAATCTGCTGGAAACACCGCCGGAAGCCGATGCTGCCGCCTGCCTTTCCCACTGGGAGAGCCTTGGAGAAACGGCGGCGTTCTGTGTGACAGATACGGTTCTGGAAAATCCGCCGTTTCAGAAAGTGTTTACTGCGAAAGCTGCCGGCTCGGACAAACACGTTTCCATTGCCGGCAGCGGGGCAGAAATCGTCTATCGGACACTGACAGATTCCGAGGGAGGTGCAGCATGAAAAAGACACACGTCCCCTGTTCTCTGAAAATCGAGGAAGAAGCGGTACGATATGATCTGGACAACCCGACCAAACGGAACACGGCGAAGCTGCTGCAATTGTTCCTGACAGCACTGGGGTATTTCGGCTCTGTGCTGGTCATCTGCGACCTCTACGGGACAAACATTCGAAAAGGAATCTTTCTGCCGCTGGCAGTCGGCGGTTTCCTGCTGGCTTCCCTGCTCCAGTTTTTGCCGAAGCACAGCGGAAAGCTGACACTGGGTTTTGTTCTGGTGCTTCTGGGCATGTCTGCCCTGTTTTCCAAACAGGTCGTGCTGGGTTTTCATGCCATTTTCAATGTGGTCTACCAGACGGCTCACAATACGAATATCGCATATTTTCAGATTGCCAAAGGGGCAAACATCACTTTTGCGGCAACGCTGACCGGCACACTTGTGGCGGAACTGCTGGCATTTCTCTTTGCCTTCTTCACCATTCGAAAGCCGCATTTCACACTGCCTACCGCAGTTTCTTTCCTGCTTGCAGAGCCGGGGCTGTATCTGGGAATCCCTGTCAGCGTTCCGGCAATGGGACTGCTTCTGGCATACTGGGGCGGCATGCTGGCACTGCGGTTTCCGGCACTGTGGGGACGGGAGAAGATCCGCTGCACACAGCGTACCTCCGCAATCGGCGGTTCTCTCACAGCATTGCTGATTCTGCTGGTATACGGAGCAGTTTCCCTGACCGGCACATGGCAGGGGTACAGCCGTCCGGAATCGGACAAGCTGCGGCGACAGGAGATCAGTGAAAGTCTGGCGGATTTCGACATTCAGAATCTGCCCCAGAGCATTCGCAAGATCGCTGCGGCAATCGGCATGGGCAACAACCAGACTGTCACCCTCGGAAACACTGCCAAGCAGCGGATATACGACCGGACAGATCTGAAGCTGACGCTGGACGATCTGCCGGAAAGCACCATGTATCTGAAAAGCTATACCGGCAGCACCTATGGGAAAAACTGCTGGGACACACTGGCTTCAGATACAGAGGCGGTCAACAGCGATATGGTCTTTCCGATACTGGAAAGCTACGACTGCAACCCGCAGAATTTTCCGTTTTTGTTTCAGCAGACCAGTGAGCCGGATTCCGGTACGTATCACTGCACCATTACCCCGCAGCGGCGGGACGGCAGATATTATCAGCCCTATGCAGCATTTTCGTCTGATGTTTCCTATCTGGAAGATGTCGATTTTCGTCCGAAAAACCGCGACAGCTACGACTGGACAGCGGCACAGCTTCCGCCGGAGATCTTGTCGGTGCTCTCACAGCAGGAACCGACTTCGATTTCGTTTAATTCCTCGTGGAGCAATGATGCGGTACGGTCTTTCATGGATATTCTGCATGTGCCCAGCAACGGCTCTGATGTGACGATCTCCACGCGGTTTTCGGCAAATCAAATTGCAACGGCTCCTGACGGTGTGCGGGGAAAAGTAATTCCGGCGGCGTTTCTGGAATCTGTCGCCTACCGTGATTTTGCCGCAGATGTGTATACAAGGCTGCCGGAAAGCGAAGCCCTAGATGCGGTATATGCCGCTATGCCGGAATCGCTGCAAAACGCTCACCCGCAGACCACCCAGGAACGCTATGCGGCACTATGCGAGATTCGGGCGTGGCTCTCGGAGCAGGCGGAGTACGACCTTGCTCCCGGAAAAACGCCGCGAAACCGCGACTATGTCAACTTCTTCCTGCTGGAAAACCACAAGGGCTACTGCATGCACTTCGCCACCGCCGGCACCATTCTGGCACGGCACCTGGGAATTCCCGCACGCTACTGCGAAGGGTATCTGGTGGACAGTGAAATCCTGAACAGTGCTTCTATCCGTGACGGGCGTTATGTCGTCAACGTCCCCAACAAAAAGGCTCACGCATGGTGTGAGTTTTACATTGACGGCTACGGTTGGCTGCCCTTTGAAATGACTCCCGGCTACACCGCAGAGCTACAGCCGGACAGCGACACAGAGGAAGTACCGTCGGAGCCCTCCACGGAAACCACTGTCGATACTACGCCGGAAAACAACACCTCTGCAACGCCGGAGGAGATGACCAGTGCCGCACTGACCTCTACCGAAATTTCCGGCAGCATGGCGGCTCCGAAAGACAACACCATTGCCGCCAGCAAACCCGCCGACGGTTCGATACCCGGCTTCGCTGCGGTTGCAGTGCGGCTGCTGATCTGGGCGATCTGCATCGGGCTTTTCATTGGGGCAGCGGTTTTGCTGCGGCTGCTCCATGTCCGATACCGGCAGAATGTCTTTTTGGATACCCGTCACCCGCGGCAGGCAGTTCATGCCATGTACCGCTATCTGTTCCGGCTTCTGCGTTGGACAGGACTGCGGTTCCGGCAGGAGCCGCTGCTGGAATTCTGCGAAAAGGCAGTGCAGCATCTCCGGCAGCAGAAACTGCCTGCAACGGCTCCGGAACAGATCATTCCCATGATTCTGGCAATGGAATTCGGGAAACAGGATCCGGAAATGGCAGAACAGCGACAAGCTGCCGCAGAGGCTTCTGCTCTGGCAGATGCCATTTTCAAACGATGCAATCCGCTGAAGCGGTTTTGTATGAAATATTTACTGCATCTGATCTGAGGAAACACTACATAAAGCCCGCCTGACGGCTTTGTACGCACAAGCTTTATTCAGTGTTCCCCTGATGCGAAAGGAGTTTTACTGATGCAATCCAAAAAAACACCATTTTCCAAACGCATGTTCTATGTGATATTTCCCTTTGTGCTGCCGCTGTGCCTGATCGCACTGGGCATTCTGCTACAGGTCAACGAGAAACTGGTGAACGGTATCTTCACCACGCTGGGCATTCTCATTGCCTTGATCGGGTTGATCGAAGTGGTAGTGTATGCTTCCCGCCGCCAGTGTCAGCCCCCGCAGCCCGCTAAGACACTGACGACCGGCATCATTCTGCTGATTCTCGGTGCCCTGCTCATTATCCTGCCGTTTACCATCAACAAGCTGATCCCGATCATTCTGGGCATCTGCGTACTGTGCAACGGCATTTCCGGTATCGTCAACACAATGGAATTCCGCAAAGCGGACACCAACATTGTGGCTTCCATGCTCTTTGCAGTCACCAACTGCCTGCTGGGAATTTTCATTCTGATCTATGTGATCTTCATTAACCAGAACACCGGCTGGAACATCATTGGCATTCTGATGATTATCAGCGGCGTGCTGCGAATGATCAACGAAATCGTTGCACGGCTGGCTCCCAAGTACTCCGGCAACGTAGTGGAAACCAGCTTTACAGAAACCACTATCACTGATGCAGATACAGATGCCGCAGGAGTAGCCCCGCAGTCACCGGAAGAACAGTAAGGAGCGTATGCCATTCATGTTGAAAGCAAATTATCACACCCACACTGCCCGCTGCAAGCATGCATGGGGCGAAGACAAGGAGTATGTGGAACAGGCAATTCAGGCGGGCATGGAAGTGCTGGGATTTTCTGACCACTGTCCGTGGATCTTTCCGCCGGACTATGTTTCCCACACCCGCATGGAACCGAAGGAACTGGACGGCTACTTCACCTCGCTGGAAAACCTGAAGCGGGAATATGCCAAGGACATTACCATTTACATCGGCTTTGAGTCCGAATATATTCCGGAACTGATGGAAGAACAGGACCGGCTTCTGAAGGATTATCCCGTGGATTACATGCTGCTGGGAGAACACTTCACTGCCAGCGAAGTCACCGGTCCCTATACTGGTCATGAAACAGAATCCGAGGCGGATTTGCAGCGGTATGTAGACCTTGTCATTGAGGGCATGGAAACCGGAAAATATGCCTATGTGGCTCACCCCGACCTGATCCACTACATCGGCTCGGACGAGATCTACGAACGGCACATGCTCCGGCTCTGCCAGTATCTGAAAGCACACGACATTCCGGTGGAGATCAACCTGCTGGGCGTTGTGGAACACCGGCACTACACCTCCGGCAGATTTCTCCGCATCGCACAGAAAGCGGGAAATTCTGCGATCATCGGCTGCGATGCCCACACGCCTGACCGGCTTTCCAACGTCGCATATATACAGAATTGTCTGGACTTGGCAAAAATGTATGACTTACCGGTTGTGGACTTTCTGCCGGATTTCATGGCAAAAGCGTAAAATTTCTACACAGCAGGAAAAAGCGTTGACTTTTCCCGCAAAATGTGCTATACTAAGAATATTCGAAAAGAATATCATCACTGCAAAATGGGGCACACCACCGAAAAGGTGTGTGCCCTTTTTTTGTGCAATTTTATGGTAAAATGTAGAAAAGGAGTGTATGCCATGCAGGTAAACGGTGTTTCGATCCCTCTGGAAAAACCGCAGACATTACTGGAATTTCTGAACGAGAAGGGGTACAATCTCCACCGCATTGCCGTGGAACGCAACGAGAAAATCGAGGCAAAGGAAGACTATGCCACGATCATTCTCCAAGACAGCGACGTGATTGAAATCGTCAGCTTTATGGGCGGCGGTGCATGCTGACCGCAAATATGTGATGTTGTGATAGAAAGGAAGATTCTTATGGAAACGATCAAAAATGATACTTTTGTACTGGGTGGAAAGGAATTCCACTCCCGCTTTATTCTCGGCTCGGGCAAGTTCTCCCAGCAGCTGATCCGTGATGTCATGGAGTACGGCGGCAGCGAAATTGCCACCATTGCTCTGCGGCGTGCCAATGCCGACAGTCCGGAAAATATTCTGGATTACCTGCCGAAAAACCTGACACTGCTGCCCAACACTTCCGGTGCCAGAAACGCAGACGAAGCGGTTCGCATTGCCCGTCTTTCCCGTGCACTGGGCTGCGGCGATTTTGTAAAAGTGGAAGTGATTCCCGATACGAAGTACCTGCTCCCCGACAATGCCGAAACCATTCGGGCAACAGAAATTTTGTCCAAAGAGGGCTTCCACGTATTGCCGTACATGTACCCTGACCTGATCGCGGCACGCCGTCTGGCAGATGCCGGAGCTGCTGCGATCATGCCGCTGGGTGCTCCTATTGGCAGTAACAAGGGACTGCGTACCAAGGACTTCATCCAAATCCTCATTGACGAGATCGACCTGCCGATCATTGTAGATGCCGGCATTGGTGCTCCTTCGCAGGCTTGCGAAGCTATGGAAATGGGTGCCGCTGCGGTCATGGCAAACACTGCTGTGGCAACCGCTGACAACTGCCCCATGATGGCACACGCGTTCAAGCTGGCAATTGAGGCTGGACGTGCGGCATATCTGGCAAAGCTGGGCCGAGTGCTGGAATCCGGTGCAGAGGCTTCCAGCCCGCTGACCGGCTTTTTACAGGATTAAGGAGGAATCGGAATGCGTAAGATTTATGACCCTATGGAATATCAGCCCAACATGCAGCAAATCGATTCTGACATTTTTGACCATGTGATCGCTGCCAGAACGGCATATCAGCCGGAACAGTATACAGCCAAGCAGGTACAGGCGGCATTGCGAAAAGATGTGCTGTCTTTCGAGGATTTTGCGGCACTGCTCTCCCCTGCGGCACAGCCTTTTCTGGAACAAATGGCTCGGCGGGCAAAGGAAGAACGGGAAAAGCACTTCGGCAACAATGTGCTGCTGTTCACACCGCTGTACATCTCCAACTACTGCGAAAACCAGTGCGTTTACTGCGGCTTCAACTGCAAGAATCCCATTACCCGCTGCAAGCTGAATGCAGCGGAAATCGAAGCGGAAATGGAGAACATCGCCAAGACTGGCATGCGGGAGGTGCTGCTGCTCACCGGTGAAAGCCGTTCTGTTTCCGGTCCGGAATACATTGCGGAAGCTGTCCGCATTGCCAAGAAATATTTCTCCACGATCGGACTGGAAGTGTACCCCATGAATGCTGACGAATACGCGATGCTGCGGGAAGCAGGGGCAGATTTCGTCACCGTTTTTCAGGAAACCTACGACTTGCAGCGGTACGGTGAAATGCATGTTGCCGGTGCCAAGCGTTGTTTCCCCTACCGCGTCAATGCACAGGAACGTGCACTGATGGGCGGCATGCGTGGTGTCGGCTTCGGCGTACTGCTGGGGCTGGCGGATTTCCGCAAGGACATGTTCGCCGCCGGTGTGCATGCGACACTGCTGCAAAAGAAGTATCCGCAGGGTGAAATGGCACTCTCTTTCCCGCGGCTGCGTCCCTATAAAAACCACGAGGAAACCAACCCCAACGACGTGCACGAAACACAGCTGCTGCAAATGATGCTGGCCTGCCGCATTTTCCTGCCCTTTGCCAGCTTCACCATTTCCACGCGGGAACGTGCCGGCTTCCGTGACCATGTGCTGCCGCTGGCTGCCACCAAGATCTCCGCAGGGGTCAATGTGGGAATCGGCGGACACAACGAAGAACATCAGCAGAAAGGCGATGCCCAGTTTGAGATCTCCGACCCCAGAAGTCTGGAGGAAATCCACAACGCCATTCTGGCACAGGGCATGCAGCCGGTCTATACCGACTACATCAACACCAATATCTTATGATGATCTGCGTTACCAATCGAAAACTCTGCCGCGGCGATTTTCTGGAACGAATCGAGCAGCTTGCCGCCGGCGGGGCTGATGCGATCTTACTACGGGAAAAAGATTTGTCCGTTCCGGAATATGCAGCACTTGCCAAACAGTGTCTGGCGATTTGTCAGGCATATCATACGCCGCTGTGGCTGAACAGTTTCCGGGAAATCGCCGGAGCATTGCAGCTGCCGGTACAGCTGCCCATGCCAATTCTGCGTACTCTTACCGAATCCCAGAGAGCACAGCTTCCGGCAATCGGGGCTTCGGTACACAGTCCGGAAGAAGCGGTGCTTGCGGAAAAACTGGGGGCAAGCTGGCTGATTGCAGGACACATTTTTGCAACTGCCTGCAAGCCGGATCTGCCGCCGCGAGGGCTGGACTTTCTCCGGAATGTTTGCAGCAGTGTTTCTATTCCGGTCTATGCGATCGGCGGCATTACACCGGAACGGCTGCCTGCTATTACGCAAGCTGGTGCTGCCGGCTGCTGTGTGATGTCGCAGATGATGCAGTGTCCGGACGTGTCAGCAGAATTTCAAAACTGGAGGAAACGGATTTGAAAGCAAAAACAATCAAAAGCCCTCTGTTGATTGACACGATACAACGCTATCTCTTATTCATTATCGGACTATTTTTCAGTGCCCTGGGAGTTGCCATTACCAAAAAAGGCGAACTGGGCGTTTCCCCGATCTCCTCGGTGGCGAATGTGATGAGCATTCGGCTGCCGCAGCTGTCGCTGGGGTACTGGCTGATCATCTGGAACTGTGTGCTGATTCTGGGGCAAATTTTACTGCTGCGGCGAAAGTTCCAATGGATCCAGCTGCTGCAAGTGCCGCTGTCCTTTCTGTTTGGCTGGTTTACGGATTTCGGTGTCTGGATGATTTCCTTTTTCACGCCGAAGCACTACGTGGTACAGATTTTGCTGGTACTGGCAGGAACTGTGGTTCTCGGATTCGGCATTACGCTGGCGGTCATTGCAAATGTGATTCTGAATTCCGGAGAGGCATTTGTCAAAGCGTTATCGGATACCATTCACAAGGAATTCGGCAATGTGAAAATCGCCTTTGACATCAGCTGTGTTGTAGTGGCAGTGATTCTCTCGTTCCTGTTTTTCCACAAGCTGGTGGGAACGCGGGAAGGTACAGTCATTGCAGCTTTCTGCACAGGGTTCGTAGTGAAGTTCTTCAGCAAGTACATTACCGCACCGCTGGAGCGATTTTTGAAAAAGAATATCGGAGAATAGGTTGACCAAAAAACGCCTGTCTGACCATTGAGATCAGACAGGCGTTTGCTGTTTATAAAAGATGTCACTCAATCTTGTTTGACAGAGCCGGCAGAAACCTCACCTTTTCAGATTCCCTGCGGAACATTGGTGATTTCCTTGCCGCTTGCATCATAAAATCTCGGCTTGGCAGTGCCCTTGACGCAGTCAGCATCTACCACGATTTTCTTGACGTTCTCCACGGAAGGTGTGGTATACATGGTATCCATCAGCGTTCCCTCCATGATTGAACGCAGACCACGGGCACCAGTCTTTCTGGCAATTGCCTCTGCTGCAATCGCGTTCAGGGCATCGTCCGTCAGTTCCAGTTCAATGTCGTCGAAGTCGAACAGCTTCTGATACTGCTTGACCAGAGCGTTTTTCGGCTCTGTCAGGATTCGGATCAGGGCTTCTTCGTCCAGATCGTCCAGTGTGGTGATGACCGGCAGACGGCCAACCAGTTCCGGAACCAATCCGAACTTCATCAGATCCTGCGGTGTTACCTGACGGAAAATATTGACCAGATCTTTCTTCTGCTGCACAATGGGAGCATCAAAGCCCAGTGCTGCCGGAGCCATACGCTTCTGGATCAGCTTTTCCAGACCGTCGAACGCACCGCCGCAGATAAACAGGATATTGTGGGTATCCACGTGGATAAATTCCTGATTGGGGTGCTTTCTGCCGCCCTGCGGCGGCACGTTGGAAACGGTTCCCTCGATGATCTTCAGCAGAGCCTGCTGTACGCCCTCTCCGCTGACATCTCTGGTCAGAGAAACGTTTTCCGACTTTCTGGAGATCTTATCGATCTCGTCAATGTAGATGATACCGCGTTCCGCAGCTTCCACATCGAAATCAGCAGCTTGCAGCAAACGCTGGAGCACGTTTTCCACATCGTCGCCTACGTAACCGGCTTCGGTAATGGTAGTAGCGTCTGCAATGGCAAACGGCACGTCCAGAATCTTTGCCAGCGTCTGTGCCAGATAAGTCTTACCTACACCAGTGGGGCCCAGCAGCAGGACGTTGCTCTTTTGCAGTTCCACATCTCGTGCGGACTCGTCCTTGGACTGGTTGAGGATTCGCTTATAGTGGTTATACACCGACACTGCCAGCGTAATCTTTGCCAGATCCTGACCGACAACGTACTCGTCCAGCACCTTTTTGATCTCTGCCGGTTTCAGCAGGTGGATCTCTGCCGGCTTTTTGGAAGATTTCTTCTTATCCTTTGCGGAATCCGGCGTGCCGACAGGACCATAGAGCATTTCGTAGCAATAAGTCACGCACTCACTACAGATATTCACATCTGCGGCGGAGATCATGCCTTCTACCAGATGCTCCGGCTTACCGCAAAAATTGCATCGTTTTTCCTTTTTCTCGTCCATTTCAGCACCTCTTTTTATCTGTGTGCGATGACCTTATCGATCAGACCATATTCCTTTGCTTCCGGTGCATACATATAGTTATCGCGTTCGGTATCTCTTTCGATCACTTCCAGCGGCTTTCCGGTGTTTTCTGCCAGAATTTCGTTCATCTTCTTCCGAACCCGTACCAAATGGTCGGAAGCGATCTTAATATCGGTGCACTGACCGGACAGACCGCCGGAAATCAGCGGCTGGTGGATCATAATCTCGCTGTTCGGCAGAGCGATACGCTTTCCCTTTGCACCGGAAGACAGCAGGAATGCACCCATAGAAGCAGCCATACCGATGCAAATGGTAGAAACATCGCACTTGATATACTGCATGGTGTCGTAGATTGCCATGCCGGCAGTGATAGAACCGCCGGGGCTGTTGATGTACAGAGAAATATCCTTCTCATTGTCCTGTCCTTCCAGATACAGCAGCTGTGCGACTACCAGACTGGCAGTTGCATCGTTGACCTGATCGGACAGCATGATGATACGATCATTCAGCAGGCGGGAAAAAATATCATAGGAACGTTCACCGCGGCTGGTCTGTTCTACAACGTAAGGTACTAAACTACTCATGTTCATCTTCCTTTCCAAATCGACACATTTCGAAAAATGTCCACATATTACAGAGGGCGAACTAAGTCGTTCGCCCATCTGTTTTTTCACTTCTATTTCGGCAAAAATGCCAGTGTGTACTTATTCTTCCGTTGCTGCAGTTTCTTCTGCCGGAGCTTCTTCGGTTTCTTCCGGAGCGTCTGTTGCAACAGCTGCTTCCTTGACCAGTTCCATCGCCTTGGTTGCCAGCATGTCTTCCCGCAGGTCTTCCAGATAGATCCGCTTCTTGACATCTTCTGCAGTCAAGTTGTTTTCTTCTGCCAGACGATTTACTTCTGCTTCCAGATCTTCGTCAGAAACTTCCAGCTTTTCCAGTTCTGCAACCTTTTCCAGAGCCAGACGCAGCTTTACTTCGTTTTCTGCACGTTCCAGATAAGTTTCCTTCAGTGCGTCCTGTGTCATTCCAGTGTACTGGAGGTACAGATCCATAGAGATGCCCTGTGCCTTCAGCTGGTTTGCAAACTGGTTCATCAGGCTGTCTGCACGATGTTCAAACATGCAGTGCGGAATCGGATCGGTTACCTTTTCGATCAGCTTCAGGGTAACTGCATTTTCGAAAGAGTTGGAAGCTGCGTTTTCTGCATTTTCTTCCAGCTTCTTGCGAACGTCAGCCTTCAGTTCGTCAACAGTATCGAAATCAGAAGTGTCCTTTACGAACTCATCGTCCAGTTCCGGCAGTTCTTCGTGAGAAATGCTGTTGATAGAGCAGTGGAATACAGCTTCCTTGCCTGCATATTCGTCCATCTGGTAATCTTCCGGGAAAGTTACGGTAACATCGAAGTTTTCGCCGATGTTGTGACCTGCAACCTGTTCCTCAAAGCCCGGAATGAACTGACCGCTGCCCAGCTTCAGCTGATAGTTTTCGCCCTTGCCGCCGTCGAATGCTTCGTCGCCGAAGAAGCCCTCAAAGTTCAGGTTTACTTCGTCACCCATTTCCGCTGCACGGTCATCTACAGATACCACGCGTGCATTTCTCTGACGCATGGATTCAATCTGCTGATCTACGTCTTCGTCAGCGATTTCCTTGACAACCTTCGGAGCCTCAATGCCCTTATAGCCTTCCAGAGAGATCTCCGGCTTGGTAACGCAGATGACCTTCATGGTAACGCCGTCTTCCTTGCTGACAGCAGTTACTTCTACCTTCGGGGTATCTACCACATTCAGCTTGTTGTCCACGATCAGAGCCGGCAGTTCCATATTCAGCAGAGCGTTGATCGCATCTTCATAGAATACGTTTTCGCCATAAGTTCTCTCGCACATTTTCCGCGGTACCTTGCCCTTACGGAAGCCCGGCATAGAGATATTCTTCTTCTGACGCTGATAAGCAGCTTCTACTGCCTTTTCAAAGCTTTCTGCATCGATTTCAACGACCAGTTCGGTCATGTTTACATCTGTCTTGTTTGATGATTTCAGATTCATGTTTGAGTCCTCCAATAATGTATTGCAATTCCCTTGAAGCGTGCCCTCTGATGATCGGGGCTCACTCTGCATCAGGGTATCTTTTCATGCAAAATGCATACAAATTTATTATAGCATACTTGTCCTGTTTTGACCAGTATATTTTGAACACTTCTCCATTTTATACAATTCAGAAAATCTGTTCCGGCACAAATTGTAGATAATCACTAGAAATCATTCGCATTTCTGTGCCTTCATACATCCCCTGAAATGCATGGTTATGCCCGCTTTTTCCGTGCACATGGCCATAATAGCACTTCCGGATCTGATACTTGTGCAGCACTTCCAGAATCTCGTAGTTCATCGACGTTCCGTAGATCGGCGGATAGTGCAGGAACACAATGGGTTCCAGTCCTGCGTCCACAGCCGACTGAATGGAAACCTGAAGCCGCTGCACTTCTCTTGCCAGAATTTTGGCATCGGCAGCTTCTCCCTGCATGCTCACCCAGCCGCGGGTGCCGCAGATCCCGTACTGTCCGAAGGCATAGTGGTTGTTGTGCAGGATATGCAGCGTATTGAATCCGTGTGCCGTGAAAAAGTCGTCCATTTTCTTTTTCGAAGCCCACCAGTAGTCGTGGTTGCCTTTCAGCAGAATCTTCTGCCCCGGCAGATTCTGCACAAATGCGAAGTCTGCCTCCGCCTGTGCCAGTGTCATGCCCCATGAGAAATCTCCTGCCAGCACAACAGTATCCTCCGGTGCGATCCGTTCCAGCCAGTTTTGTTCCAGCAGCTTCTGGTAATCCTTCCAGCCGCCGAAAATGTCCATGGGCTTGTCCGGTACACCAAAAGAGAGGTGCAGGTCACCTATGGTAAATAACCGCATGCAACCCCCGTTCAGGACAGGTGCAGTTCCTGCAATACGAACTGCTGCATTTCCGATTTATCAATGCTGCCCTCAAAACGGCGGGGCTTGGTCTTCAGTGCAGCCAGCGACTGCGGGATCTCCATTTTCGAAGCCTCATGCAGCAGCTCTACCATATCATATTCATCAACATCGTCTGCCGGCTTCTTGCCCAGTGCGTCCAGAACGCTTGCACTGAACTTGAACGGGCTTGCAGTAGATGCGATCAGAGTCTTGGTGGTATCGCCGGTTTCCTTGCGGTAGTCCTCATATACCTTGACAGCAACTGCGGTGTGGGTATCGCAGGTATAGCCGTACTTCTTGTACAGTTCTGCAATCGTTGCCTTGGTTTCGGCATCGTCACAGAAGCCGCCGTAGAACTGTTCTGTCAGCTTTGCCTTTACCGCATCAGTTACCTCATAGGTACCCTGTTCTGCCAGAGCAGTGAACCATTCCCGAATCTGGGCATCATCTTCACCGGTCAGCAGGTACAGCAGACGCTCCAGATTGCTGGAGATCAGAATGTCCATAGACGGCGATGCGGTGGGATAGAACTGACGGTTCCGGTTGTATACGCCGGTGCGGATAAAGTCTGTCAGAACCTTATTGATATTGGACGCACAGATCAGCTTGCCGAGGGGTACGCCCATCATCTTGGCATAGTAAGCTGCCAGAATGTTACCGAAATTACCGGTCGGCACCACAACGTTCAGCAGGTCACCGTATGCGATCTGTCCGGATTCTGCCAGAGAAACATAAGAGGAAACATAGTACACGATCTGCGGTACCAGTCTGCCCCAGTTAATGGAGTTCGCACTGGAGAATGTCATACCGCCCTGTTCCAGTGCTTCCAGCACCTTGTGGTCGGTGAAGATCTTCTTGACACCACTCTGGCAGTCGTCGAAGTTGCCCTTTACGGCACAAACTGTAACGTTCTCGCCTTCCTGTGTCACCATCTGCCTCTTCTGCATGTCGCTGACACCTTCTACCGGATAGAAGACCATGATCTCGGTGCCCGGAACGTCCTTGAAGCCCTCCAGTGCAGCCTTACCGGTATCACCGGAAGTTGCCACCAGAATGACTACCTTCTTGTCCATGTGCAGCTTCTTCACAGCAGTTGTCAGGAAGTACGGCAGGATCTGCAGAGCCATATCCTTGAATGCACAAGTCGGACCATGCCACAGTTCCAGCATGTAGGTTCCCTCGAACAGGTGTGCGATCTCTGCAATGTTCTCGGTGTCAAATGCCTTGGTTGTGTAAGCACTCTCTGTGCAGTAACGCAGTTCGGCATCGGTGTAATCTGTCAGATACTTGGAAAACACAAATGCTGCCCGCTGTGCATAATTCATGCCAGCCAGCGATTTCAGTTCGTCCATAGAGATCGACGGAATGGTTTCCGGTACAAACAGACCGCCTTCTTCCGAAATTCCCTTTGCGATTGCAGCGGCACTCTCTACCCGAATGCTGCTGTTTCTGGTGCTCTTGTAAAACACTGTTACCACCCTTTTCCCGGCAGAATACCTGCCTAAAATATAAAATCACTGCCCGTCGTATCAAATGCGTTTTCCAGATAATCCACCGACAGGATCTGCTTTCCCTGCATCACCACGCAGGCAATATCAAACCGCGGCTGCAACTCTGTGGGGTGTTCTGCACACCACACGGCTGCTGTCTGGATCAAACGAGCCTGTTTTTTTGCTGTAACATCATCGAATCCGGAAGTCAGGCTGTTCGGCTTGCGGGTCTTTACCTCCACAAACGCCAGATACTCCCCGTTTTCCGCAATGATGTCGATCTCGCCGCCGCGGACGCAGAAATTCCGCCGGACAATGGAATAGCCCTGCTGTTCCAGCTGCTGGCAAACTGCGGTTTCCCCCAGACGGCCAATCTCAGTTGTTTTCATTTTCATGTTTCTGATATAGCTTCCGCAAAAAACTGGGCCGATGTGCCGGACATGGTCCATACTGTAAGATTGCCTCACAGTGTGCCTTGGTGCCATAGCCCTTATGCTTCGCAAACCCATACTGCGGATATTGTTCATCTAATGCATACAGCGTCCGATCTCTGGACACCTTTGCCAGAATCGAAGCCGCCGCAATGGACGCCGACGTGGCATCTCCTTTGACTACGGTTTCCGTCGGCATTGTCAGCTGCGGCAGACGATTGCCGTCCACCAGTACCAGCTGCGGCTGCACCGAAAGTCCAGCCACTGCCCGCTGCATTGCCAGCATGGTGGCACCGAGAATGTTCAGTTCCTCGATCTCCGCCACAGTTGCAGATGCCACGCAGTACGCCAGACAAGCGGACTGCACCTCTGCAAAGAGAGATTCCCGCTTTTTTTCTGTTATCTTCTTGCTGTCATTCAGCCCTGCGATCAGTGGCTTGGAAGGATCCAGTATTACCGCCGCCGCATAGACATCTCCTGCGAGAGGGCCTCTGCCAGCTTCATCGACACCGCAGAGCAGCAAGCCACTGCCCCGTTTTTCCGCGTCCCACGCGTACAGTTCCTCGGTGGACTTTTTCGGTGCAGCCTTTGCCATTACAGTGCCTCCTGTTCCGGCAGTTCCAGCGTGATTCTGCCCAGCTTGCCGCTGCGGAACTCGTCCAGCAGTGTGATCGCAGCACGCTCGGTGTTTACCTCGCCGCCGGAGATCAGCATGCCCCGTTTCCGTCCCAGCAGTTCCAGCATGGCAAAACCATCTTCCTGTATTGCCTGCAGGTCGGTCATGCGGTAGCGTTCTTCCAGTGCCTTGGGATAAGACACCGCTAACCGCTGCAGCAGCAGGCATGCCAGTGCTTCCAGATCCATGACATCGTCATTGATTGCACCGGTAAATGCCAGCTTCTGTGCCACAGTCTGGTCATCGAATTTCGGCCAAAGCACGCCCGGCATATCCAGCAGTTCCATGTTACTGCCGATTTTCACCCACTGTTTGGTACGGGTCACGCCGGGACGGTCTTCCACCTTCGCCCGCTTGGACTGTGCCATGCGGTTGATAAAGGAGGATTTGCCCACATTCGGGATTCCCACCACCATTAAGCGAATGGGTGCACCGGTCATGCCGTGAGCCGCCCGCTTTTCCAGCAGTGCCGGCAGAAGCTGTTCCCGCACTGCCGGTGCAAAATTGGAAACGCCCTTTCCGCTGCGGCAGTCCATGCCAAGAGCCACAAAGCCCTGTTTCCGGTAGGCTGCGATCCAGCGGGAAGTTGCTGACGGGTCTGCCATATCTGCCTTGTTCAGCAGCAGCAGGCGTGGCTTGCTGCCCACCATGCTGTCCATTTCCGGATTGCGGCTGCTCTGCGGAACACGTGCGTCCAGAATTTCCACTACAGCATCTACCAGCGACAGATTTGCCGCGATCATACGCCGTGTTTTTGTCATATGTCCCGGAAACCATTGGATATTCCGCATCAGTTCTTCTGCCATGCCTGCCGCCTTTCCCGATGGAAACACTGCATAAAGCCCGCCTGGCGGCTTTGCACGCAATCTACTTGCAGATTTTCCGTCATATTGCCCAGAAATCCCTTGTCATACATCAAGTATGCCCGCGGAATTTCTGTGCAATCTGCCAAAAAATCTGACTACGCATCTTACGCACAAGCTTTATTCAGTGTTTCCCTATTGCACTCACTTCATATTCTTATAAATACTGCCGAAATCGTCCGGTGAGATCCGGAAGATCGCCTTGCCAAGGATCGCATCCCGCGGCACGAAGCCAACGAACTGCGAACGGCTGTCAGTAGAATTGTTCCGGTTGTCACCCATGACGAAATAGTAGCCTTCCGGTACTGTGACCGGATAGCTGGCGAAGCCGTCTTCCTGATTGGCTGTCAGTTCCCGAATGTAGGGTTCGTCCAGTACCTCACCGTCTACTGTCACTTCGCCGGTGGCAAAGTCAATGTTGATCTCCTGTCCGCCGGTGGCAATGATCCGCTTGATCAGTCGCTTTTCCTGCGGCAGACCGTTGCCCTCTACCAGATTGCCGTCTTCATCATACAAATAGGAATGTGTATTGTTGACAATGACAATATCTCCGTATTCCGGCGTATACAGCAGGTCAGACATCAGCAGACGATCCTTGTCGTGCAGGGTTTCCCGCATGGAATCCCCGTCTACTGTGACCGGACGCACTACATAGGCAAACAGCAGAATGACTACGAAAATCGAAACGAATACGGTTTCCAGTATCTCTGCCACATCGCTCAGAAAAGAACTTTTCTGCGGCTCCTGCTGCTGCTTTTCTTCCTCTTGTATTGTCTGTTGTTCCATTCCGCCGTTCTCCATTTCTAACCGCTGGTGCTTTCGCCAGCCGGTTGCAGTCTTCCGATAATAAAAAAAGGACAATACTGTCCCTTTTTTACTGCCGACAGGCAGGTGTCATGAAGCAAACGACGACACGCACACCGATTCTGCCCGTCTTTGCATTTTGTGCATGATTCTTTTGATTATCGAATCTGTTCCTTAACCTTAGCAGCCTTACCAACTCTGTCACGCAGGTAGTACAGCTTAGCTCTGCGAACCTTACCCTTACGGATAACCTCTACGCGGTCAACGACCGGAGAGTGCAGCGGGAATACACGTTCGATACCGCAGCCGTGAGCTACGCGGCGAACGGTAAAGGTTTCGCTGATGCCGCCGTGCTTCTTTGCGATAACGGTGCCTTCGAATACCTGAATACGGCTCTTGTCGCCTTCCTTGATTCTTACGTGTACCTTTACGGTATCGCCGACTGCGAATGCCGGTACTTCCTGCTTCAGGCTTGCGTCGCTGATTGTTTTCAATGCATCCATGGTTAAATCCTCCTAAAATTTGCGAACATTCATTCACGTGTTCCTCTGCCGCCGTTCAGCATTGGGCGGTGGAACGCTGCCGTATTTTCTCACAGCATCGTCAGCGGACTGTCCGATTTAATGTCGTTCTGCTGAGCCGCCGATTCCCATCGGACGCACAGCCGGCATTAACCTCACACGTTACCGTGCGGATCATCTGCACCGCGGCTTTTTCAGCCGAATTCGGCACAAATTTCAAATGCTTTTATATCATACCACATTTCCGCAGAAAAAGCAAGTGTTTTTTCAAAAAAATTTTTGTTTTTCTTCTGTGAGCAGTTCCGTCCGGCAGATCTCCGGAGAAGCCCACGTCTGTTCCGTCTGTTTTTTCCACGTTTCCAGCAGCAGCATGGGGTTCAGGTTGGCAGTGCTCCCTGCCGGCAGGCAGAGCCGCAGTTCCAGTGCATCAGGCAACGACTCGGCACCGGTCACCTCCAGCATAGGCTTCAGGTCTACTTCTTTGGTGCCGCATTTTTTGGTACGCTTTTCCGTGAGGATCTCCGGCTGTGCCGCAAACGCACAGAAAGAATCGTACAGTTCCCCGCTGCTTTCACTAGGAATCCGCACAGTGTAATTGGCGTATGCCAGCTTTTTGAACGCCAGCGTGCCTTTCCACGCCTCCAGAATCCGGATCCCCTCCGGCAGGACGGCGTTCAGCCGTTCCATGACCGCATCACAGGGCAGCTCCTCTGTCAGTTCCAAGTCCATTTGTTCCGCGGTGCTGAAAAATCCCAGCGGCAGCGTGGTGGCAAAGGAAGTCTGCATGTGCGGGTGAAAGCCCTCGGAATACGCCGCCGGCAGCTTTGCCCGACAGACGGCTCGCTGAAAGCAGCGGATCAGATCCAAGTGGGAAATATATCTGGCTCTGCCGGTTTTGGCAAAACGCATTCGAACGATGTTTTTCAAAAGCAAGCCCTCCCGATTCTCCGGTTTACGCCGCAGCCGGCACATTTGGCACGGCAGTGGGGTGTGGTTTCTGAAGCATGTGCCGTCTGGTTTTCCCGCACAAAAAAAGATTTCTCCACCAGATAATCCAGATGATCCCACGGAAAGATCTCGTCATAGGCTCTGGTGCGGTTGGCGTAAAAGGAAGCGGATACGCCGCAGTCTGCCATTGCCTGCTCCCAGATCTCATAATGAAAGCACTCGCTCCAGCTGTCAAATTTGCTGCCCAGCTGCCATGCCCGTTCAATAACTGGTGCCAGCCGCCGGTCACCGCGGGCAAGCACCGCCTCCAGCAGGCTGATCTCGTAGGTGTGCCAGCTGACTTTGATCTTCTTCCGATGCCGCGGCTGGATACAACTTAAAAGGTGCTCCTGCCGTGCCAGCAGTTCCTCGCGGGAAACCTGCGGTTCAAACTCGAACGGTGTGAACGGCTTCGGCACAAAGGTGGCACAGCTGATGGAGATCTGTATGGTTTTGCCTTTGGAACGTTCCGGCGTATTATAATAGAGGTCGATCAGCTTTTCCGCCAGATGCACAATACCCTCTACGTCCTCCATAGTTTCTGTGGGCAGTCCCATCATGAAGTACAGCTTTACCGTAGCGAATCCGCCGGAAAAGGCAATGCCGGCAGTCCGCATCAGTTCTTCTTCGCTGACATTTTTGTTGATAACGTCCCGCAGCCGCTGGGTGCCTGCTTCCGGTGCGAAAGTCAGACTGCTTTTCCGCACGCCCTGAATCCGATCCATCAGTTCCTTAGAAAAGTTGTCCACCCGCAGAGAGGGCAGGGTGATGTTGATGCGGTTTTCGTCCAGATAGGGCAGCAGTTCGTTCAGCGTTTCTTCCAGTTGGCTGTGGTCGCTGGTACTCAGAGAGGACAGGGACAGTTCCTGATAGCCGGTGGTATCGCAGAGCGAACGGCACTGCCGGACGATGGTTTCCGGCGATTTCTCCCGAAACGGACGGTACAGGAAGCCTGCCTGACAGAAACGGCAGCCTCGTATACAACCGCGAAGCACTTCTTCCACGGCACGGTCGTGCACCGTTTCCATAAAGGGTACCACAAATGTTTCCGGATAGAACGCCTTGTCCATGTCCTGTACGATCCGTTTGGTCACCTTTTCCGGTGCACCGTCTTTCGCCGTCACTGCGGCAATGGTACCGTCCGCCTGATAGGTCACCTCGTACAGAGAGGGCACATAGATCCCCTCGATCTGTGCCGCCGCACGGAGAAATGCAGAGCGGCCTGCTCCCTGCCGCTTCATTCTTAAGTAGAGGTCCATGAGTTCCAGATTGACTTCCTCGCCCTCCCCCAGAATAAACAAATCGAAAAAGTCCGCCAGCGGTTCCGGATTACAGACACAGGGACCGCCGGCAACCACCAGCGGTGCCAGTGCTTCGCCGCGATCACAGGCATGCAGCGGAATTCCTGCCAAGTCCAGCATATTCAGGATATTGGTATATGACAACTCATATTGCAGCGTAAAGCCCACGAAGTCAAATTCCCGCACCGGATCCAGACTTTCCAGTGCATACAGCGGAATCTGGTATTCCCGCATCAGTGCTTCAAAGTCTGCACAGGGTGCAAAGACCCGTTCACACCAGAAGTTTTCCCGTGCGTTAATTAAACTGTACAGAATTTTCATGCCCAGATGGGACATGCCGATTTCGTAAGTATCCGGAAAGCAGAACGCAAACCGAACATCGACTGATTCCCGCTCTTTGCAGATACTGCCCACCTCGCCGCCGATATACTGTGCCGGCTTCTGTGCCTGTAACAGCAGCGGCTCTATTTTTGCTCGTACATTCATAATTTTGTCCTCATTCATCAAGTGTTCTTCGGAAGTGAAGGCAATACCGCACAAAGATTGTGCGACAGATGCGTCGTCAAATTTTTCGTCAGATGAAACAAAAAGCGGAGTGAATACTTGATGTAT